>Ga0335082_10001421_pt1 | contig 25554 bp, 21 predicted proteins | sample Lox_Sample_41_FD_206718 | JGI IMG/M metagenome (GOLD analysis project Ga0335082, IMG submission 206718) | Soil microbial communities from Loxahatchee National Wildlife Refuge, Florida, United States - Lox_Sample_4.1 | ecosystem: Environmental > Terrestrial > Soil > Wetlands | place: USA... | reverse complement strand
CCGGAAAAGTACGGACGCGGCACGAGCCCGACCCCGGAGAGTCGACGCGGACGGTGCTGGCAGAGCACTTGTCGGTGCGGCTGGGCGATTCGGTGAAACTGGTCAACAAGATCAGCCAGAACCTCCACACGGAAGTATTGCTGAGGACGGCAGCGCGGCAGAACGGGAGGTGGACGGAGCCGGAGGATTTGCCGAAGCTCGCGGCGGAGTTTTATGCGAAGGTGGGAATCGTGCCGGACGACGTGGTGCAGGCGGATGGGTCGGGACTTTCGAGGCACGACCTGGTGACGCCAAGGGCTTTTGTGACGCTCCTGGCGTATGCGCAGAGGCAGCCATGGTTTGCGGAGTATTACGCGTCGCTGCCGGTAGCGGGCGTAGACGGCACGCTGAATGAGCGAATGAAGAGAGAAGGAATCGCCGGGCGGATTCACGCGAAGACCGGATCGGTGTCGCACGTGCGGACGCTGTCGGGGTATGCGGAGACGCAAGGAGGGCGACGCCTGATTTTTTCGTTTCTGAGCAATAATCAGAGCGGAAAGAGCCATGAAGTGCACGACGCCATTGACGGATTGTGCCTGGCAATGATGGAAGAGTTCGATCGAAAAGAGGAAGCGACGAAGTAACGCGGCAGCGGACGAGAGAAAGGCACGACAGGGATGAACGGCGAAAAAATTGTAACGGTGTTTGGGAGTTCGCGGCCCGAGCCGGGGCATCCTGACTATGAAGAGGCCCGGGCGTTGGGAGCGGCGGTGGCGAAACAGGGATTCGCCGTGTGCACAGGCGGATACGGCGGGACAATGGAGGCGGCTTCGCGGGGTGCGAAGGACGCGGGCGGAAAGACGTACGGAGTGACGGCGGAATTCTTTTCGCGACAAGCGAACGCGTGGGTGGACGTCGAGGTGCAAAAGAAGACGTGGGCGGAGAGGCTGTTTTCGCTTATCGAGATGGGGGACGGGTTTGTGGCGTGCAAGGGGGGAACAGGCACGCTGGTGGAGCTGGCGGTAGTGTGGGAAATGCTGAACAAAGGTGTCATGACCGGGAAGCCCGTGGTGGCACTGGGAAGTTTCTGGCGGCCGGTAGTCGATCGCGTGCGAGAGGTGGAACTGGGACCTCGAGCGGCGGACGCGCGGGTGTGGGGAGAGGCGAACGGGAACCTGGTGCACGTGGTCGGTTCGGTGGAGGAGGCAGCGCAGAGATTGAAGATCGAGATTCAGAGATGGAAGTGCGAGATGGTGCGGCCGGAGCAACCGAGGTGAGGATCGAGTGCAGGTCCTGGGTTGCCCGCCGCGGCAAGCTTCTCAGGCTGACGGGGTTCGGTAAAACGGCAAAACAGTAGAAACGCAGGGCGATTCGGGGATGGCGAGGCGGGCGGAAGAAGTATTGGAATTTGACAAGCTGCGGGAATTGCTGCGGCTGAGGACGACGTGCGCGCCGGGACGGCGGGCGATCGGCACGTTGGAGCAAAGGCGAGAGCGTGCGCAACTGGAACGCGTGTTCGCATTGATTCGCGAGGCGCGGGAGTGGTTGCGGCTGGGGAGAGAGCTGGGATTTGGGGCGCTGGCCGACCCGGAAGGATGGATGGCAAGGCTGGAGGCTCCGGGCGGCGTGTTGGAGCCGGCGGAGTTTCTGGATGCGGGTTCACTCCTGGAGACCGCGGCATGGTTGAAGTTGCAGTTCAAGGAAGAAGCGGCAAAGTTCCCGCTGCTGGCGGCGCGTTGCGCGGGGCTGACGGACTTCAGAGAAGTGCAGGCGGCGATCCGGCGGTGCATTTTGCCGAACGGAGAGATCAGCGACGACGCTTCGAGCGCATTGCGGCGGATTCGCGCGAGCATCCAGCAGACGAGGGATTCGATACAGAAGACATTGAAACAGATTTTGCGTTCGCGGAATGCGGAATCGGGGGAAGACTACGTGACCCTGCGCAACGACCGGTTCGTGATTCCGGTGCGCTCGGAGCACCGGCGCAACGTGCAGGGCGTGGTGCATGGAGCGAGCGCGACGGGGCAGACGGTGTTTGTGGAGCCGTTCGAAACGGTGGAGATCAATAACCAGCTGGTGCAGCTTGCGGAAGAAGAGGCAGCGGAGATTCTCCGGATCTTGGCGGAATTGACGGAGCGGCTGCGGGGGATGCAGGGGCCGCTGGCCCTCGCGACGGAAACCATAGCGGAGATGGACAGCGTATTCGCGCGGGGCAGATTCGCGCGCGACTTCGATGCGTGCGTGCCGGAATTCTCGGAGGCGAGTGATCTGAAACTGGAGGGCGCGCGGCATGCTGTGCTGGAAGACAAGCTGCGGAAGGAGCAGCGGGCGATCGTGCCGATGTCGCTGGCGTTGGGCGGCGAGGAGCGCGTGCTGGTCATCAGCGGTCCGAATACCGGCGGGAAAACGGTGGCGCTGAAGACGGCGGGACTGGCGGCACTTTCAGCGCAGGCAGGAATTCCGGTGGCGGCGCAGCGGGCTGTGCTGCCGCTATTTGACCGGGTGCTGGTGGACATCGGGGATGAACAGTCGATTGCAGCGGACCTGTCGACGTTCTCGTCGCACATGCTGAACCTGAAAAGCATGCTGGAAGAGGCCTCGGCGAATTCGTTGGTGCTGGCCGACGAAATGGGGACAGGGACGGCGCCGGAGGAAGGGGCGGCACTGGCGGAGGCGTTGCTGGAGGAGTTCCGGAAGAAGAAGTGCTTCGTGCTGGCGACGACGCACCACGACCGGCTGAAGGCGTACGCCTCGACGACGTCCGGAGTGGTGAACGCGGCGGTGGAGTTTGACGATGTGAACCTGCGGCCAACGTACCGGTTGATGGTGGGCGTGCCGGGCGGGTCGAGCGGAATTGCGATTGCGAAACGGCTGGGACTGGCAAGCGCGATTATCGAGCACGCGCGTTCGCTGATGACGCCGGAGTCGGAAGAGGCGGCCGAGTTGATCGCGTATTTGCACCGAAGCCGTGACGAGCTGGACCGCATGCGCGGGCAGATGGCGGAACAGCAAAAGGCGCTCGAAGGCGAGCGCCTGAAGCTGCGGACCGAATGGGTGGAGCGGCAGAAGTCGCGGATTGCGGAGTTGGAAGCGAAATTCGGCGAGATGCAAAAGCGGTTTGAAGAGAATGTAGGGCGGGTGGTGGAGGCGGTAAAGGAACGGGAACTACGCGCACAGATGGAAAAGACCGCGCGGCGAAAGATGCAGGACGTGCGCGGCGAGGCCAAGGAAGAATTGAACGCAGCGGTGGTGCAGGCGATTTCGGATTCGCAGGCGGACCTGGGGGCGAAAGCGGAGACGTTCGAGAAAGTGAGCACTTCGGCGCTGCAGCCGGGAGTAAAGGTGAAAGTGCGCGGGTTCAACAAGGCAGTGATTCTGCGGCGAGTGGATGGGGGGTCGGCGGAGATTGAAGCGGGGCCGTTGCGGATGAAGGTGGCGGTAGAGGAGATTACGGGGATCGAAGGCGAGGCGGCACACCGGGCGGCGCCGGGGCGGCGGGAGAATGTGACGGTGAGCGCGCGACCAGTTGCAGGGGGAGCGACGGGCGAGATCAATGTGATCGGGTTGACGGTGGAGGAGGCGACCGGGAAGGTCGACAAGTTCCTGGATGAAGCGGCATTAGCGAGCGTGCCGCGGGTGAAAATCATTCACGGTCACGGGACAGGCGCGCTGCGGAAAGGAATCGGAGAGTTTCTGAAGACTCATCCCCTGGTGGAGGATTTTCAGTTTGAGAGCGAGGAGCACGGGGGAAAAGCGATTACAGTTGTGGATTTGAAGGGATAGAGATGGCTGCTCAGATGACAGCGTCTCTGCTGAAGGGATAGTTTGGGAGAAACGATCTAGCATTGAGAAGGCGGCGACAGCTTGCCGCACTCCAAGATGGCCGAAGCGGGATCATTTGCGGATCGGGTGAAGCAGCAGGCGGACATTGTCCGGGTCATCGGGGAGTACGTGCGCCTGAAGAAGAGCGGGCAGAATTTTACGGGGTTGTGCCCGTTCCACGGAGAGAAAACGCCCTCGTTCGCGGTGCACCCGGTGAAGCAGATTTTTCACTGCTTCGGCTGCGGGAAGGGCGGCGACGTCTTCACGTTCGTGATGGAGATGGAGAAGTGTCCGTTCCCGGAAGCGGTGCGGGTGGTGGCGGAGAAGTGCGGCATCGCGATTCCGAAGCCGAAGGAACGCACCCCCGAAGAGAGAAAAGAGAATCAACAGCGGGCGACGCTGGTCGAGATGCACCGCGAGGCGCAGTCGTTTTTCGTGAAGCAACTGGAGACGACGGCGGAAGGGCGGGCGGCGCGGGCATACCTGGAAGACCGCGGGCTGGATGCGGAAGCGGCCGCGCGATTCGGGATCGGGTATGCGCCTGCCGGTGGCGACACGCTGCTGCGCTTTTTCAAAACGAAGTATGCGGAAAAGTTGCTGGCGGAGTCAGGACTGGTATCGCGGGACCAGAGCGGGAGATTGTTCGACCGGTTCCGGCGGCGAATCACGTTTCCGATCGCGAACGAGTCGGGAAAGATCGTGGCGTTCGGCTGCCGGGCATTGGGGGACGACCAGCCCAAGTATTTGAATTCGCCGGAAACGCCGATCTATTCGAAAAGCAACGTGCTATACCACATGGACCGCGCGAAAGATGCGATCCGGCGCTCTGACTTCGCGATCCTGGTAGAAGGATACATGGACGCGATCGCGGTGGCCCGCGCGGGGATCAGCAACGTGGTGGCAAGTTGCGGGACGAGCCTGGCGGAGCCGCAAATTAAGCTGCTCGGGCGGTTCACGAAGCGGGTCATCGTGAACTACGACCCGGATACGGCGGGTCAGGCGGCGACGGAGCGGTCAATCTCGCTTCTGCTGGAGAACGATTTCGAAGTGAAAGTACTGGCGTTGCCGGCGATTGGGGACAAGAAGGCTGATCCCGATTTGTACATCCGCGAGAAAGGCGCGGACTCGTACATAAAAGCGCTCAAGGAGTCGCCGCCGTATGTGGATTATTTGATCGGACGGGCACGGCAAATGGACCTCACGAGCGGCGAGGGCAAGCTGCGCGCGGTGAACTTCCTGTTGCCGTATGTGCAAAAAATCCCGAACCGGATACTGAGATCGGAGTGGGCCACTCGGATTTCTCAGCAGTTGCGCGTGGACGAGCCGGTGCTACGGGCGGCGTTGACCAAGGCGGCGGCGGAGCGGCGCAGCGAGGTGAAGACGCAGCCGGAACTGGTGGGGAAGTCGGCGAAGCCGATCGAGAGGCGGCTCATCCGGATGCTGGTGGAGGCGCAGGCCTTCCGGCAAGAGTTGGCGCAACGGCTGCAGGCGAGCGGATTGTATCAGGGGCTCGAGACGGAGAAGATCCTCGCGGCGTTGATCGTGGCAGGGCTGTCGGGACAAGAGATCCAGGCGACGGAGATAGGGGCGCTATTGCCAGACAGGGAGCGTCGGATTTTTTTCGAGATCCTGTTTGAAGAGGCGCACGAAGGGACGTGGGAGGAGGCGGAAAGCTGCCTGGAAGCCCTGCGTGAGAAGCAGGTGGAGCGGGAACTGGCGCAGGTGCAGAGGGAGATCGAGAGCAATCCGACGGGAGAAGCGCTGAGAGGGCTGCTAACAAGGAAGCAGGATTTGTTGAAGAAGCGGGCGGCGGGGTAGAAAGAGGCTTTGACGAGCAGGGAGTAAGCTGTGTAACATTAAAGGGTTACGCGGGAAACGGATTCGCTCGCTCCGGCATCAAAGTAGTGTCTTTTGAGGCAGGAGCCGTTCCGCGAAATCGCGGCAGGCGGGCAGCGTGCGGCGGCGGCAAAAAAGACAGGGCACGGCGCATAAGGTTTTCACGAAAAAATCGAGATTCATGCGGAGGATCGTTGAATCCTCCTTGCGCCCATTGCGGGCTTTCTCGTTGTCATTCGTGTGGACGATGCGCGCAACGGTGGACGTTCGCGCGGAAAAAGAGAGATTGAGAGACGCGGGAGGAATGCAGTGGCGGCAGCAACGGGTTTAGAAGAAAAATACGATGCAGTACGGCAGCTCATTGCCATCGGCAAGGAGCGCGGGTACCTGCTCTACGACGAAGTGAACGATTCGCTTCCTGCGGAAGTGCATTCGTCGGAAGAGATCGACGACCTACTCACCACATTCGAACGCAACGGCATTGAGATTTACGAGGACGCAGCGTCGGCAAAGGCAGCGCGTGCCGTGGAAGTGTCGACCGACCTCGAACGGGACGGCAAAGAAGATGTGCACGCGGAAGAGGGCAGCGACCTGGACCTGACGCCCGGTTCGCTGGAAAAGACGAACGATCCCGTGCGGATGTACCTGCGGGAAATGGGCACGGTGCCCCTGCTGACGCGCGAGGGCGAAGTAACGATCGCGAAGAGGATCGAGCGCGGGCAACTGGTGGTAATGAAGGCGATCACCCGTTCGCCGATCGTGATCAAGGAACTGATCGCCGTTGGGGACGATCTGCGGAAAGGCGCGCGGTCGATCAAAGAAATCGTACAGTTCGACGATGAAGAACTGACCGAAGAGAAGATCGCGAACAAGACGAAGCAAACGCTGAAGCACATCGACAAGATCGCGAAACTGTACGACGAGGCATTGAAGCAGGCGGTAAAGCTGGAAAAGACGCCGAAGGCGAAGAAGAAGCCATACATCCGGGCGAAGTGGGACGTGTCCCGCACGCGCATCGCAATTTCGCTGGAGATACGCGGGATCGACTTCAACCCGTTCGAGAAAAAACGCCTCGTGGACAAGATGCGCGGGACGGTGGAGCGGCTGCAGTCGCTGGAGCGGGAAGCGGGGCGGCTGGAGCGGCGCGCCGACGTGTCGAAAGGCGAGAACGCGGCGGAAGCGCGGCGCGAATTACGGACGCGCCGGTCGGAACTGAAGGATATTGAAGAAGCCAGCGAAGTCGGGCTGACGGAGCTGAAGCGGACGCTGACAATCATCCAGCGCGGCGAGGCGGAAGCGGAGCAGGCGAAAAAGGAGCTGATCGAAGCGAACCTCCGGCTGGTGGTGTCGATCGCCAAGAAGTACACGAACCGCGGCCTGCAGTTCCTGGATTTAATTCAGGAAGGAAATATCGGATTGATGAAGGCCGTCGACAAGTTCGAATGGCGGCGCGGGTACAAGTTTTCGACGTATGCGACGTGGTGGATCCGGCAGGCGATCACGCGTGCGATTGCGGACCAGGCACGCACCATCCGCATTCCGGTACACATGATCGAAACGATCAACAAGCTGGTCCGGACGAGCCGGCAACTGGTTCAGGAACTGGGGCGCGAACCGACCAGCGAGGAAATCGCGAAGAGGATGGATATTCCGGTATCGAAGGTGCGGAAGATCCTGAAAATCGCGCAAGAGCCGATTTCGCTGGAGACGCCGATTGGAGAAGAGGAGGACTCGCATCTCGGCGACTTCATCGAGGACAAAGCCGTGGTGTCGCCTTCAGACGCAGTGATCAACCTGAACCTGAAGGAGCAGACCTCGTCGGTGCTGAAGACTCTGACGCCGCGCGAAGAGAAAGTCATCAAGATGCGGTTCGGACTGGACGATGGGAGCGAGCACACGCTCGAGGAAGTCGGGCAGTCGTTTGCGGTCACGCGGGAACGCATCCGGCAGATCGAGGCGAAGGCTCTGCGCAAGTTGCGGCACCCGTCGCGTTCGCGGAAGCTGCGGGCATTTCTGGAAGGACCGTCGCGGGACTATCTATAGAAAAAAACTGGAAACAGGAGTTAGAAAAATGGGAACGCCCGGTGAGAACCGGGCGTTTTTGTTTTGCTGCGAGGTGTGAAGAAAAAGGCGGCGGCACTACGCGCGAATCACGGGAGCTCGATGTAGGAAGGGTAAGAGTGGGGTTCGGGGAGCACTTCGCCGCACTGGCGGAGGCTCTGAAGCTGAAAGGCGAGAGCGTGACCGAGTTTTTTCTCGACTTCGGAGCGCGTCCAGCCTGAGACGACGCAGCCGGGCAGGTCCGGAGAGTACGCAGTGTAGCCGGAACCGGTTTCTTCAATCACCACAAGATACTTTTTCATGGCACAGGCAAAGCCTCCCAGACAAGTTCGGCAGAGGAGCGGTGAGGCGTGCCGGAAAATTTCCCAAGGCCGGCCAGTCACAGGCAGGGTGAAGCGTCGAGTGACTGAAAGAGGTTCGAAGAGAGAACCAACCGTCTCGAAAAAACAGACAACGCTTTCTTGAAATGACAGTAAACCGCGGGAAAGAGAACGTCAACAGGCGAGAAATTGCGCGTGTGGATTGTCGCCACGCGAGTGAATCTTCGGGGTGAAGGTGGGCCTCAGGAAGTGCTTGCGTTTCGGGAACGAATCGCGGACATTGGAGGAACTCCCAGCCAAAGCAAAGTTAAGATGTGAGAACGGCGAACTTCCATGCTTAATCGACAGAAGATAGCGGCGACCATCATCGTGATCCTGGGCGTGTTAACGGCGCTGGCGTTATGGGTGACACGGCAGCCACCGGCGCCGGTGGAGACGGCGAAGAAGAAGCCGCTGGTGGTATTGAAGCCGTTGCAGACGGCACAGCAGATGGCGCAGCTGGCGTCGACGCGGGAAGAAAAGGCGCTCGCGCAGGAAGCGTTGCGCCTGGCGGACTACGACGTGGACCTGGCGTTTGACGAAGCGATCCGCGACGCGCGATTGCACCCGCCGGCGCCCTCGGCGGAAGCAAAGGCGGCAAAGGCCAAGCAGGACAAAGCGGACAAAGAACTGGAGGCGGCGCAGGAGCGAGCGCGGCAGCTTGCGGAATTGCTGGTGAAAGTTCCGGAAGCGAAGCAGGCGGCGGTGGAAGCGGATCTAATCCAGGCGGAGGCGGACATCGACCTGGCGCTGGACGAAGTCGATGACGCGAAACACGACTTGCAAGCGGCCGGGGGAGACACGGCGGCGCGACTGCAGGCAATGAAGCAAGCGCACGAGGCCGCGACGCAAAGCACGCAAACAGCGGTTCCGACGGCCGAGGGACCGGCGGAGCAGGTTGGGCTGGTGTACCGGGTCCGGCAATGGTGGGGCCTGCATCAAAAACAGTTGCAATTGTGGAATGCGAAAGGCGAAACGGAAGCATGGCAGACGCGGCTGATCGCGAAGCACGACGCGCTGGACGCGCAGATTGAAGCGAAGAAAGCGGAATTGGCGGCGAGCGGACCTGCAACGCAGGGAACCGCGGCAAACACGAGCGCGGGCAACTCCGCCGGAAGTGGTCCTGCGCCGGCGAGCAACGGGAAACAGACAGCCGAGCGGCTGAAAAAGACAGAGGAGTTGGCGAACGATCAACGTGTAGCGTCGGCGTATGACAAGCGGATCGAAGCGAAAAAAGAAACAGCGGCGGTGTATGGCCAGTGGATTGAACTTGTGGCGACAAAGCAGCGAGGCGTGCTGCACCAGGGACTGCAGGGAGTGGCGGTGATCCTGGCGATCGGGCTGGTGGGCCTGTTTTTCAGCTCGTGGCTGGATTCACTGGTAAAGAAATTGAAGATGGACCGCAGGCAGCTGGAGTCGTTGCGGACGGTAGTGCGGGTGGCGTCGCAGATCCTGGCGTTGTTTGCCATCCTGCTGGTGATGGTCGGGCCACCAGGGCAGCTGGGGACATTTCTGGGACTGGCAGGCGCCGGGCTTACCGTGGCGCTGAAGGATTTCATCATCGGCTTCATCGGTTGGTTCGTGCTGATGGGGAAAAACGGAATGAGGATTGGCGACTGGGTAGAGATCAATGGAGTGACGGGAGAAGTGGTGCAGATCGGACCGATCCATACAGTGCTGCTCGAAACGGGCAACTGGACAGACTCGGGCCACCCGACAGGGCGGCGTGTGACGTTCACGAACAGCTTTGCGATTGAAGGGCACTACTTCAATTTTTCGACGAACGGTCAATGGCTATGGGATGAACTGCAAGTGGTGGTGCCGTCGGGCCAGGATCCATACCCGACGATCGATGCCATCCGGAAAAGAGTGGAAGAGCTGACAGTACAAAGCGCAAACGAGGCCGAGCAAGAATGGAAGACGGCGTCGGGCTCGCGGGAACTGGCGGGAATTTCAATGACACCGGTGGTGGGCGTGAAACCGGTGGTCGGCGGAACGCAAGTGCTGGTGCGGTACATCACGAGAGCGAGCGAGCGATCGGTGTTGCGGACAAAGTTAAACCGGGCCGCGGTGGAGTTGCTGGAAGAAAATCGAAGCAAGGAAGTGGTGAGGTAGGGAAATCAGGTTGAGGAGCTGTTGGAGCGGACCTGTTCGGATGTGAGCCCATAGAGGGCCGGGGTCGGGACGTTGAGGAGCGCAAGATAGAGGTAGAGCTGGCCGCGGTGGTGGATTTCGTGTTCAGCCATGGAGCGGAGCCACTTCCAGGTCGTAATCGGAACGCCGCCAGGCGTGGGACATTTCCTCTGCAGGTCTTCGGCCGTGAGATGGGCGAAGATCTCCATCGATTGCTGGTGAAGTTCATCCATCAACAAGAAAACCTGCTCATAGGTTTCGGCGAACTCCCTGCCGTGCGAGGTGTAGCGGCTTGGATGGCCCTGGACGTTCTCCGCGAACATGAACCGCTCAGTGATAGCGATGTGACGGAGAAGGTCGCCGATGGTGAATTTCCCGTCAGCGTAGGTCCAGTCGATTCGATCGGGCGGGACGCAGCGAACGACGCGAAGGGTGCGTTCGCGGACGTTGGAGAAATACTGGAGGAAAGGTTGGATGGTGGAGATTTCCATAGCGAGAGGAGTGTAGCAAGAGGAGGCAGGGAAGCAACGATGTAAGGAATGAATTGGCGGGCGCGATTGGACGCGCAAGCGTGCTACAAGTGGCGGTCAAACTGACGAGGACAGGAGTGAGCGGGCGCGGGAAGCGGTGAGAGTAGCGGCGGCATAGAGGAGAGCGAGCAGAAAGAAGCCGACGGCGATGGAGAACTGTTGAGCGATCCAGCCGAGGGAAAAGCTCATCGCAAGCTGGAGGACAGTGGCGAAAATCGCGAAAGCAGATTGCGTGCGCCCCATGAAGTGCTTGGGGACAATAGCCATGAGGGAAGACTGCGCGACCACTCCGGAGAGCGCGCGAAAGAAGCCAAACGTGGTCTGCAGGGCGACGGCGCCAATGAGGAATGTGACGAAGGGAATCGCGACGTGGCCGAGGGCCATACCGGCCATGGCGGCGACATAGAGTGGCAGTCGAAGACGTTGGGGAAGTTGGCTGGTAATGAGTCCGCCGATGATCGCGCCGATAGCCCAGCCGGCTTCGATGAAACCGAAACCCTTGGCGCCGGAGTGGAGGATATCGTTGGCGAGGGCCACGAGGACGACATTGGAACTGACGATGCTGGCCATGAGGATGGCATGCGTGACGCCGAGGGCCAGGACGATGGGCTGCTCACGGAGATAGCTGAACCCCTCCTTCATATCGGAATAAACGGAGAGCGAGAGCCCAGCTTCGGCGACCTCCGGATTTTCGCCGGCTTCGAGGGCCTGCGCGGTGGCTCCCGAAGATTCGGAATACTCACGCGGATATTGGCGATGATCACGCGGCGAGACGTAACCCCTCCGAAGCGACCACAGGCAATAGGCAGACACGAAGTAGGTAAGGCCGTCGACGAAGAGGATGCCGGCGATACCGAAGTGGTCGTAGAAGAATCCGACGAAAGTGCCGGCGAGGAGCATGCCGGTCTGTACGCCGACGAGAACGGTGGCGTTGGCGCCCGTGAACTGGCTGGGCGGGATGACTTCCTGGACGAGAGCGTTGACGTTGGCCCAGTACATGGCTGAGCCAGTGCCGGTGATCAGCGTCATGAGGTAAAGATGCCAGAGCTGAAGATGCGCGCGCCCGGCGATATAGGCGATGCCAAGGACAGCGAATCCGCGAATGACGTCGAGAATCACTCCAAGGTAGCGGCGGTCGTAGCGGTCGATCAGCACACCTCCGAGGAAAGGAACCACGAGGCCAGGGAGGGTGACAACGATGACTTGCCAACTCACGGCGAGCGTGGAGTGCGTGGCAGACATGATGTACCAGCTGACGGCAATGAAATTCATGCCCGAACCGAAGAGCGAGACGAACATGGCGGTGAAAAAGAAGCGGAAAGAGCGCTGCGCCCAGAGCAGGGACCAGTCGACACGGTTTGTGGTGGCGGTGGCCATGGAACCTGATAGTTTACTATTCGCGCCAAGCGAAATGATGGGATGTGTCGCCAGGAGCGATGCAAATCGTCACGAGCGCGCCGGCAGAATATAGTCACGGACGGAAGAGTTCGCCGGAGCGAGTGCGGACTCGCCAGGGAGTGGAAGATTCGGCCGGCATGCGAATGGTTCCCTGGGCCGAAGGGGTGTGATATTTTTCGGGTAGTTCGAGCGTAGTAGTCCTCAGAACGGCCTCGAACCTGTGGTGGAAGGAGTCCTTGATGAGCACCCCGAATCTGCCTGTACCCGAGTCACACTCTGAGGGACAGGTGCAACCGCCTCCGCAGCCAACGATATCGCCGGTGGGCCGGATCTTGGGTATGTTTTTCTCGCCGAAGGCGACGTTTGAAGATATTGCCAAGGCTCCGAGTTGGATTGCGCCGTTGGCTGTCATTGTGATCCTGGCGACTGTCGGGGTGGTGGCGTTAAACTCGCATTTCGATTGGCGCAGCTACATTGCCCAACAGATCGAAAAGAGCCCGCGCGCCGCGAATCTGAGCGCAGAGCAAAAGCAGCAGCAGATCGACGGGGGAGCGAAATTCGCGCCAGTCATGGCCTACGCATTCGGGATCCCGGTACCGGCAGTGATGTTGCTGCTGGTGGCGCTGGTGTATTGGGGCGCGTACAACGTGATGGCAGGGACGGGAGCAACCTTCTCGCAATCGTTTGCCATCATTACACACGCCTGGATACCGATTTCGATTGTAGGGACGCTCATCTTCCTGTTGGTGCTGTTCATCAAGCCGGTCGGGACGTTTGATCTGGACAATCCGGTTGCGACAAACCTCGCGGTAATTCTGCCGGAGGATGCGTCGAAATGGCTTGTGGGATTGTGCAAGAACATCGACTTGTTCGAGATCTGGAAACTGATCCTGGTGGGGATGGGATTCGCTGCGGTGAACCCGAGGAAGCTGAAGGGCGGAAAGTCGTACACGATCGCCTTTAGCGTGTTCATTGCTTATGTGGTGTGCCGCACGGCGATTGCCTTCGTGTTCTCCTGATAGAATGAGGAAGAACCCGAAGGTGGCGGCATACGCCACCTCGGCAAGGGCAATTTGACGCCTGGGAGAGCGCGGGTCTTAAAGGCCCGCCGCTATATTGGCTGGATTCTCATTTCAAGTTGAGCAAAGGGACCCGACCGGAGCGAGGTGCGGACGGTTGGTGACGCCGCATGGCGTAATCGAGACACCGGTGTTTATGCCGGTGGGGACCGCAGCGACGGTGAAAGGATTGCGACAGGAAGCGCTCGAGGAGATCGGCGCGGGCATCATCCTGGCGAATACCTACCATCTATATCTGAGGCCGGGACACCAACTGGTGAAGAGGCTCGGAGGGCTGCACGCGTTCATGAGCTGGAAGAACGCGATCTTGACGGACTCCGGGGGATACCAGGTATTCAGCCTGGCAGAATTGCGAAAAATCACAGATGAGGGAGTGCGGTTCCGCTCGCACCTGGACGGAAGCGAGCATCTGCTGACGCCAGAGAAGGCGGTGGAGATCCAACTGGCGCTTGGGTCAGACATTGCGATGGTGTTGGACGAGTGCATCGAAACGCCGGCGCCGCGGAATGTGGCGGAAGCGGCGCTGAGGCGGACCACACAATGGGCCGGACGTGCGAGGAAATCTTTCCATGAATATGCGAATCGGAACGGCGAACCCGTGCAGTGGCAATTTGGAATTGTGCAGGGGGCGACGTTTGCGGATTTGCGGCGTGAAAGCGCGACGCAGTTGCTGGAGCTGGACTTTCCTGGGTATGCGGTCGGCGGGCTGGCGGTTGGCGAGCCGCACGAGGTGACCTGTGCGATGGCAGCGGAAGTAACGGCGTTGCTGCCGGAAGATCGGCCGCGATACCTGATGGGGGTCGGGAGGCCGGAGCAGATTGCGGACTATGTGTCGCGCGGAATTGACATGATGGATTGCGTATTGCCGACCAGAGCAGCGCGCCACGCATGCCTGTACACAAGTGAAGGGAAAGTTCTCATCAAGAACGCGCGGTATCTGGAGGATCAGAGGCCAATTGATCCGAAATGTAAGTGCTCGGTCTGTCAGCGATATACGCGCGCGTACCTTCGACATTTGTTTGCGGCCGGAGAGATCACCGCGGCGATTCTCGCCACCCACCATAATGTTTGGTTTTACCTTGACATAATGCGGCAAATTCGAGAGGCTATCACTTTTGGACAGCTCGAAAAGTTCGCAGCAGAGCTGCGCGCCCGCTACGAGGCGGGACCAGCCTGAAGCGGGTGGCCAGTTGCCGTTCGATCGGAAGACCCGCCCTTTGCGCAAAAGCACAAAGGATGGGGGCACCCTCAAGAATTCTTGGTTGTGGTGTCAGGGCGATCGAGAGCCTCAGGACGAGAATCGGGCGGGGAAGTGGAAGCGGGTTAACCCGCTTTCGGTAGGATATTCCCTGAGTTAGCGGATGGCCTCGGAAGGCCACGCCTGCGGAATCCGGTAGGAAGTTGGATGTAGAGCAGTCGAGAAAGGGTACGGTCGAAGACGGTGATGAGTGTAGCGGCCCTTTTAGTGTTGCAGGCGGGTGGAGGCGGTATCGGAGGTTTAGGCGGGTTTCTGCTTCCGCTGATGCTGATGTTCGGCATCATGTATTTTCTGGTGATCCTGCCGCAGCAGAGGCAGCGTAAAAAGGTGCAGGAGATGCTCGGCGCCATCAAGACCGGCGACAAGGTCATCACTACCTCGGGAATCTACGGCACCATCAATGGTATGGACGGCGACACCATCATTCTGAAGATCGCCGATAATGTGAAAATTCGAATCGCGCGAGCGGCGGTTGGCCAGGTGGAGGCGTCGGAAGATGCCAAGTGATTCCCCGAAGCCGGCTGCGGCATTGCGCCAGACCTTCTAAACATGAATCCCAACTTGAAGTACAAATTGATCTTTATTCTGGCTGTGGTGGTAATCAGCGCATATTTCGTGCTGGGTCTGCCGACGTTCCCGACATCGTGGTCGCAGGTGAAGAACAACTTTGCGAACCAGATCAAGCTGGGGCTGGACCTGCAAGGCGGGACGCACCTGGTGTTGCAGGTGCAGGTACCGGAAGCCATCGCGCAGGAAACGGACCAGACGGTGGACCGGCTGGCGGCGGCGATGCGCCAGCAGAACATTCACTACGAAGAAGTGCGTCGCGTGGACGATACGCATATTGTGGTGAAGAACGTGGACCCACTTTCCCAATTCCGTGATCTGATCCACCAGACGTATGAAGGCGAGTGGGAACTGGGCACGGCGCCTGGCGAAACGAACGCGTACATGCTGACGATGCGGCCGAGCTCAGTGGCGCGGATCCAAGAGTCGACGATGCAGCAATCGCTGGAAACGATCGAGCGGCGCATCAACGCTCTTGGCTTGACGGAACCGACGATTCAGCGGCGTGGCCGCGCAGGACAAGACAACGAGATTCTGGTGCAACTGCCGGGTGAAAGCGATCCGGAGCGGGCGAAGGGTGTGATTCAGGCAGGTGGCCAGCTGGAACTGAAGCTGGTGTCAGACCCGACAACTTATCCGTCGGAAGCGGCCGCGCTGGCGGCACATGGGGGCGTGTTGCCTCCGGGGACGCAGGTATTGCCCGGAAACAATGAGGCGCGGGATGCGCGCGGAGCGAATGTGGGCGGGACGGTTTATTACGTTGTGGAACGCACGCCAGCGGTTACCGGGCGGGACTTGCGGAACGCGACCGAATCCCGGAACACGGAAATGCCAGGACAATGGCAGATCAATTTCCAGTTGTCAGCCGAAGCGGGTCGGCGGTTCGGGCAGTTCACGGAAGCAAACGTGAACCGGCAGATGGCGATCGTCTTGGAGAACAAGGTTTACTCCGCGCCGGTGATCAAGAGCCGGATCGAAGATTCGGGGCGTATTGAAGGAAACTTCAGCCAGGAATCTGCGCACGACATGGCGCTGGTACTGCGTGCGGGCGCTTTGCCGGCCTCAATCAAGTACTTGGAACAGAGAACGGTCGGAGCCTCCCTGGGAGCAGACTCGATCCGGCACGGCGTGCAGGCTTCGGTGCTGAGCCTCGTGGTGGTGATGATTTTCATGGTGGTGTACTACCGGTCGGCCGGAGTGAATGCGGTGCTGGCGCTGATCCTGAACCTGATTATTCTGCTGGCGGCGCTGGCCATGTTTGGAGCGGTGTTAACCTTGCCTGGCATCGCCGGCGTAATCCTGACAATCGGCATGGGCGTCGACTCGAACGTGCTGGTGTTCGAGCGCATTCGCGAAGAGTTGCGGAACGGCAAATCGACGTCGGCGGCGGTGGAAGCTGGGTTCGATAAGGCGTTTCTCACAATCATCGACACGCACGTGACCACGGTCGTGTCGGCGTTCTTTCTATTCATTTTCGGCACGGGCCCTATTCGCGGATTCGCGATCACCTTGACGATCGGTTTGATCGCAAACGTGTTCACGGCGATTTATGTGTCGAAGACGATCTTCCAGTACCACCTGGGAAAGATGGACCGGCAGGCGGAACTGAGTATCTAAGGCAGCCGCAAGTGGTGAGAGAAAAGCGGCCCGGCATCGGCGGCCGCCAATCTGGATCGATTGTAATCTCTCGCCGCTTGTCCGATTTGCACCAATGCCGTTCTCCGGGTTGGTAACTGAAGGGACGGCTGGCGGTGAAGGCGGGCTTCTCGCGGTGTCTAATGTTTTTAGACGCTGGTGCAAGTTACAGGACGTTGAAGGGCCAAGAGGACGGCCCGGTAAGAAACGGGTTTTAGTACGGAAAGACGAGTGGTTTAGCGCGTTCTAACAAGTAGACTCTCGGGAACAAAGGGAAACCGCCTGGAGTCTAAAGAAGGGAAGCAAGAAACGGCATGATGGAGCTCTTCAAACAGCCCAATATCGACTGGATGGGCAAAGCCAAGTATTTCTTCGCTTTAAGCGGAATCCTGCTGGTCATTGGCTGGGCGGATATTCTCTTCCATGGCGGGATCAGATACGGAATTGACTTCCGTGGCGGAACGAATGTGGATGTGCGATTTGCGCAGACGCCGAACATCGACAATCTGCGTTCAGGATTGCAGGCGCAGGGGTTGGGGAGCAGCGAGATCCAGAGCATCAGCGACATCGCCAACCCCAGCGCGAACGAAGTGATGATTTTCGTGGAGCAGGGCGGGCAAACGGACCAGGCGCTGGATGAAGGCCGCAACAAGGTACTGAATGCGCTGAAAGCAACCTATGGTCTGACGGACGCCAGCAAACCGGATTTCAATTCCGCGACACCGGCGACTCTGGCGGCTTACCTTTCGCAGCGGGACCCGCTGGGGCTTTCGGTAAACGCCGGGGACAAATATCAAGCGCTGGCGAAGAGCCTTCTGGCGTTCCGCGACAAGGACAAGAGCGGAGTGCTGACGAACTTGGATGACCTGTCGCGAGTCGACGGAGCCACGCCGGGGGTGATCTCCGCGCTGAAAGACAATTATTCGTTGGCGCCATTCGCCATCCGAAACGCGGAAATCGTGGGGGCGAAAGTAGGTGGCGAGTTACGCAATCAGGCCATACGAGTTACCCTCTATGCTTTGGCAGGGATGCTGGTATATATTGCCTTCCGGTTCGAGTGGGTATTCGGTGCGGCCGCAGTCATCGCGGTATTTCACGACGTGTTAATCACGTTGGGACTGTTCAAGATCTTCGGATTTGAGATTTCGCTGACGGTCATTGCGGCGTTGTTGACCTTGGTCGGTTACTCGATGAACGACACGATCGTGATCTTCGATCGGATCCGGGAAAACAATCGCCTGCTGAGGAAAGAGGCGTTCGCGGACGTAGTAAACAAGTCAATCAACCAGACTCTGTCGCGGACGATCTTGACCAGCGGACTGACATTTCTCACCGTGCTTGTCCTGTTCCTGATGGGCGGCCAGGTGCTGAGAGCATTCGCTTTCGCGCTGGTGGTGGGGATCGTAGTAGGAACGTATTCAAGTTTTGGTATTGCTGCACCGCTGGTGGTCGCCTGGCATAAATGGCGCGGCCATGGCGAGGCGGCAGGGACCGGAACCGCAGCCGGCAACAAAACCCGCGGGAGCGAGGCTCAGCCGAAGCTGGCGACCGCCGGGAGGAGGTAAAGGCTAACGATGTTCGAAGAAATGGTGGTATCAAGCGCGAAAGGGAAGAAGACGAACAAACCATGGACGGTGGTGCTGTCCATGGTGGTACAGGTTGTCTTCCTCCTGATTCTGATCCTGATTCCTCTGATTTATACGGAAGCGCTGCCGAAGACGCTGATGTCTTCGATCCTGCTGGCGCCTCCTCCTCCGCCACCGCCACCGCCACCGCCGGCAGCCGTGCAAGTGGTGAAAGTCAAACCAGTGGCGCACCTGATGGAAGCCGGGAAACTGGTGGCGCCGAAGGTGATTCCGAAGGACATCAAGATTATCAAGGAAGAAGAGCAGCCGCCGGATATGGGTATGGGCGGCATCGCCGGAGGCGTGCCGGGCGGCGTCGCGGGTGGATCGATGGGCGGCGTCATCGGCGGCGTCATCGGCGGAGCGGGAGCAGCACCGCCACCTCCGAAGCCGAACGTGACGCGTACGCGCGTGGGCGGCGCCGTGCAAGCGGCGAAGCTGATCAACCGTGTACAGCCTGTGTATCCGCCACTGGCGCGGCAGACGCGCATCAGTGGGACGGTGAAACTGCACGCGATCATCGGCAAGGGCGGAAGCGTGGAGCAGTTGCAGGTGGTGTCGGGGCACCCGCTATTGGTGCAGTCGGCGCTGGACGCAGTGCGGCAGTGGCGCTATCAGCCGACGCTGCTGAACGGCGATCCGGTGGAAGTCGACACCGAAATCGACGTGATTTTCTCGTTGGCCCAGTAGTGTACGGAGTGGCGTGAAGGGGCGTGGGACCGGAGCGCCGCTCTGAGTGAGCAGTGGAAATAACCATCAGGCAGGTTCCTGTCCGCAGGGGCCCCTAGGAAATAAGGAGCAAACGAATGTTAGCAACTCTGTTTGTATATGCAGCATGGCTGCAGGAGTCCACCCAGTGGGACCTGCGGTCAATGTGGATCAGCATGGGTCTTCTCGCCAAGATCGTGGTGGTGATCCTGTTCATTCTGTCGGTGTATTCGTTCGGCGTGATGATCGACCGGTTCCTGATGTACAACAACGCGAGGAAGCAGTCGCGGCTGTTCGTGCAGCAGGTGGCGGGTGCGCTGAAGGATGGCAAGTTGGACGAAGCGATTGCAATCGCGGAGCGGAACAAGAAGAGCCACATCGCAAAGGTGGTAGCGACGGGCCTTTCGGAGTTCCAGTCGGCTTCGCAGCAGGTGAGCGATGCGGAAGTGATTGAAGCTGCAAAGCGCGGCCTGGAGCGCTCCGTGGCGATCGTGCACGCGGAAATGAAGCGTGGTCTTTCCGCGCTCGCGACAATCGGCTCGACGGCCCCGTTCGTGGGACTGTTCGGCACGGTGGTTGGCATTCTGAACGCGTTTAAGGGAATTTCGACGAACAAAGCGACCGGTCTGTCGGCGGTAGCCGGCGGTATCGCTGAGGCGCTGGTAACCACGGCGTTCGGCCTCTTGGTGGCGGTGCCGGCGGTGTGGGCGTACAACTACTTCACAAACAAAGTGGAAGCGTTCGACGTGGAGATGGATAACTCGTCGATGGAACTCATCAACTACTTCATTCTGCGCCGCGGCGCGAAGAAGTAAGGCGGGATAGGGAAGAGGTAATCATGGCCTACAAGCCGCAAGCCGGAGCTCAGGTATCGGCACCGAACGTAGTTCCTATGGCCGATATCATGTTGGTCCTGCTGATTATCTTCATGGTGGTCACGCCCATGTTGCAGAAAGGTGTTTCTGTGGATATGGCGTCGGTGAATGATCCGCGGGAAATGCAAGACGCGGATAAGGACGACGCGGTGATCGTGGCAGTAACCCGTGACGGGACGCTGTACATGGGGAACACGAAGATCGCGAAGGAAGACATCACCGGGCAGGTCAAGGATCGCATCGCGAATAAGCTGGACAAGACCGTGTACGTAAAGAGCGATGCGCGAGCGAAGTACGGGGACGTCGTGGCGGTCGTGGATGAGATTCGTTCCGCGGGCGTGGACTCCCTGGGACTGCTGACCGAAAAGGTAAAGTCGCTTAACACCAGCCCTCAAAATACCCCGCCTAAAGCGGGCACCTGAGGCCGCAGGGAAATCGCAGGGAACATTCGTTTGCTGAGCTGGAAACCGCGCCGGAACCCACCCGGCGCGGGAAGGCTCCAAGCGGATGCAAGCAGGAAACAGGAGAATTCGCAATGGGGATGGACGTAGGATCTTCCGGAAGCTCGATGGCATCGCCAAACATCGTGCCGTTGATCGATATTCTGCTGGTGCTGATCATCATCTTCATGGTGATCACGCCGCTGACGCCGAAGGGCCTGGACACTCTGGTGCCGCAGCCTTCGCCGAACAAAGAGCAGAACGTTGAACTGGAAAACAAGACAGTGGTAGTCCAGGTGATGATGAACGGCAAGCTGAAAATCAACCAGGATGACACCACGTGGGAAGCGCTGGGCCCGCGGATGGAACAGATCTTCAAGGAGCGCGCCGAGAAGGTTGCGTTCGTGAAGGGCGATAATGACGTGCTGTTCATGGAAGTGGCGCGGGCGATCGATATCATGAAGGGCGCCGGCATCGACAAAGTGGGCTTGATCACAGCGAAGCTGGAGGCCGGGCAGTAAGCTGAAAGAGATTTCGCGGGAAGTGAGAGTCCTCCTCGCAAGGCAAACGGAGCGAGGTGACTCATGGGAATGGCGGTAAGCAGCAAGCGCGGAATTGTATGTGAAGCGAATGTAGTGCCACTGATCGATATTCTTCTGGTGCTGTTGGTGATCTTCATGATCATCCCGCACCAGCAGGTGGGGCTGGATGCGAGTCTGCCGCAGCAGGCGAACCCGCCGATTCCAGAACCGATCCCGGAGACGATCGTCGTCCAAGTAGCCTCGGACGGAGTGATTCGGATCAACGGGTCAGCAGTAAAGCTCGATGAACTCCGCGGCCGTTTAGAAAGAATCCTCGCTCTGCGAGCGCATCGAGTGGCATTTCTTCAGGGAGACCGTTCACTGGAGTTTCAAGCGGTAGCGCAGGTACTGGACCTCATGCACTCGTCAGGCGCGACGCCGGTGGGATTGGTGAGTTCGGAACTGGAAAAAAACCGCTGAACGTGATGGAATGGCCTCTATAGAGCAGCAGTGACTTTTTGGCGCGAACCTCAAAGGGTCGAGGAAGCGCACTCTACTCAGGGATGGATGCCTCGATGAAACAAGAAAAGGTTTCATGGGAAACCGGCTCGCGGTTGTCCCGACTGGCGCGGCAGGCGATGTTGCTGGCCGCAGTGGTGGTGATGGCGGGCGGAGTGGCGGGATGCAGTAAGCTCCGGGCGCGCGATCTATTGAATAAGGGCGTTGCGTCGTTCAAGGAAGCGCAATTCGACAAGGCAGTGGAAGATTTCAAACAGGCCAAGGAACTGGATCCGGATCTGCTCAACGCGCGGTTGTACCTGGCGACGGCTTACGCCAGCCAGTACATCCCAGGCGCTCCGTCGGACGAGAATATGCGCCACGGGCAGGAAGCAATTGCGGAATACAAGGGAGTCCTGGAAAAGGATGCGAACAACCTCAGCGCGATCGACGGGTTGGCTTCGATTCTGTACCAGATGGCGGGTCAGCCGTTCGATCCGAAGAAATTTGAGGAGTCGAGAAGCTACCACCAGAAGCATATCGCTCTGAAGCCCCAGGATCCGCAGCCGTACTATTCGGTTGGCGTCATCGATTGGGCGATGGCCTATCGCGGGAACACTGAGATGCGCGCGGAATACAACCGGGCGCACATCAACAAGCAGGTGAAAGACACCGAGCCCTTGCCAGCGGATGTGCGGAAGACATACGCGGAAAAGTACGGCCAACTGGTCGACGATGGGATCAAGGCGCTGCAGACGGCGGTGCAGTTGAAGCCGGACTACGACGATGCGATGACCTACTTGAACCTGCTGTACCGCCGGAAGGCGGATATGGTGGAGTCCGCGAGCGAGCGCGATGCGCTGTTGAAGCAGGCGGATGACCTGCTGGACAAGGTGAAGGAAATCAAGCAGAAGAAGGCCGAACAGCCGGCGTCCGGAATTACGCAGTAGGACGACAGAAGTTCAGCTCTGCGAGCTAAATCCGGGCCCCGTTGCGGAAAGCGACGGGGCCTTTGTGTTTGCATAGAGTTGTCGGCGCCAGCGCACGGGGTACTGTACTCTCGGGTGAATACCCGGTACGGCCGCGAGGTTCGCCCCTTTGTAGCCCAGCTCTATCGGGCGTAAAATCAGCTATGGGATCGCACGCCAACCTGCCGCTGAATTTCCATCGGGACCGCACCGAGCGCCAGCTCAACGCCCGCCTGGAAGAGCTCCTGGAGAAATTGAAGGTGAACCGGCCCTCGGAGGATCCGTGGCTGGTGCGGCGAGCGTATGACACCGCCGCCGAACGGCATCGCGACCAGTTCCGCAGCTCCGGCGAGCCGTATACAACCCACCTGCTCGAAGTGGCGCACATTCTTGCCGACATGAAGCTGGACGCGACTACCCTGGCGGCCGCATTGCTGCACGATGCGATCGAGGATACAGAGTACCCGGTGTCGCGCCTCGCCGAGCGGTTCGGCGAGGAAGTAGCGCGTCTGGTGGAAGGTGTGACAAAGATCGGCCGGCTGAACATGATGGCACCGGAGGCGCGGCAGGCCGAGAACGTCCGCAAAATGCTGCTGGCCATGGTGAACGATGTCCGCGTGGTAATGGTGAAGCTGGCAGACCGGCTGCACAACATGCGCACACTGGAGTACCTGGCGGACTCCAAGCAGCACCGGATCTCACGGGAAACCATGGACATTTACGCGCCGATCGCGCACCGGTTGGGAATGGCGCTAATCAAGGGCGAGCTGGAGGACTTGTCGTTCCGCTACCTTGAGCCAGAGGCGTACTTTGCGTTGCAGAAGGAAGTGACAGACAAATCGGAGCAGCACAAAAGATTTCTGGAGGATGTGCAGAACACGATTCGCACGCGGCTCGTCGAGAGCAGCATCCCGGCGGAACTGGAAGCGCGGGTCAAAGGGTTATATTCGCTGCACCGGAAGATCGTGAAGCAGGAGAGAAGCCTGGACCAGATTTATGACCTCCTGGCGGTGCGAGTGATCACCGATACGGAGAGAAACTGCTACGCGGCCTTGGGAGTGGTGCACCACATCTGGAAGCCCGTTCCCGGCCGGTTCAAGGATTACATTGCGATGCCGCGGCCGAACCTGTACCAGTCGCTCCACACCACTGTGCTGCACGGCGGGCAGCCGTTCGAAGTGCAGATCCGCACACAGGACATGCACCGGATTGCGGAAGAAGGCGTGGCGGCCCATTGGAAGTATAAGGACGGGCGGCCGGTATCGAACGACGACGATCAGAGGATCGCGTGGATGCGCCAGCTGATCGAGTGGTCGCAGGAGTTGCAGGAGCCAGGCGAGTTTCTGACGACGTTGAAGGTGGATCTGGCGCCCGTGGAGGTGTACGCGTTCACACCCAAAGGCCGCGTGCTGGAGTTGCCGCGCGGCGCGACACCCGTCGACTTTGCGTACGCCGTGCACACGGAAGTGGGGCACCAGTGCGTGGGCGCAAAAGTGAATGGGCAGATGGTGACACTGCGACACGAAATCGTGAGTGGTGATGTGGTGGAGATCCTGACGCAGAAAGGGCACAAGCCGAGCCGGGACTGGCTGAGCTTCGTAAAATCATCGCACGCAAAGAGCAAAATCCGGCACTTCATCAATACGCAGGAACGCGAAGAAGCGACGGAGATGGGGCGGCGGCTCCTGGAGAACGAGTCGCGCAATTTCCCGAAGGGATTGAAAAAGATTCCGGCGGAGGATTGGCAGAAACTTTGCGAGCAATACGGGTTGTCGAAGCAGGAGGATCTGTTTGCCGCGGTGGGATTCGGAAAGTACAGCGCGCGGCAGGTGCTGGCGAGGTACTTCGGCGAGCCGACCAGGGAAGCGGAGACGGTTGAACCGGACACCAAGCCCACGCTGGTAAAGACGGTGAAGCGGATGCTGGGGTTTGGCGAGGCTCCGCTGATCGTCAAGGGGCACGACGACCTGCTGGTGTTCCGTGCGAAATGCTGCAATCCGATTCCGGGCGATGACATTGTGGGATATGTGACGCGAGGGCGGGGCGTGGCCGTGCACACGAGGACGTGTCCCAACGTGCAGAACCTGCTGTACCAGACGGAGCGGCGCATCGCGGTGGAATGGGGCGGAGAAGGCTCGGCGACGTTCCCGGTGGAACTGTCGATTCGAGCAAAGGACCGGCCGGGCTTACTGGCGGAGATCACGACGATGATCAGCGGCGCGGGTTCGAATATCCGGTCGCTTGAGAGCCGGCCGGACCGGCAGAATGCGCGGATCGAAGCGAGCCTGGAGATTACAGACAAGCGTCAATTAGAGACGATCCTGGCGAATATCCGGCGCGTAAACGGAGTATACGGGGTAGAGCGAATTTATCAGGTGTAGTTCAACCGACCCGTTGTAACGGCCCGTCGCCCATAATCCTCCCGAAATAGAACGAAACATCATCGTGCCGCTGCCTGTTCGTTGGGACAGTGGCGGGCAATACACAGGGCTGCGTGTGCTGGGCTTGCTTGCGCCGCGGGCTCCCTAGAATGGAATCATGAGGAAATCGTTATCGATTGTGGCGCTCGGCACGGCCCTGATTTTCTTGGGTTGCTCGAAAAAGCCGCAGACCGACTACAGCGGGCTGGACCAGTCCGGGATGTGGTCGACGACTCTGGATGAACTGAAAAAGTTGCACGTGACCGACATGGAGATTGCGCAACTGACCAAATTGAAGCAGGCAGGCGCGTCGGACGACCTGTGTTTGTCCTTGCTGAAGGCGGCCCGGGCACACCACCACGATTTTTCCAGCGCTGAATCGGCGATTGAACTGTCGCGCGCCGGTTACACGGACCCGGAAATCATCGAGATGGCGCAGACCGACCAGATCGATATTCTGGCGGGTGAGGCGGTGACGCTGAAGCTGATCGGATTGACGAATCCCACCGTGCAATCGATTATGCACCGGCGTGTCCAGAGCCTGCCGACGCCAACCAGCGAGCAGATCGGGAGAATGAAGAATACCGGGATGACCGAAAAACAGGTCCTGGAATTCATCGGCAAAGGATACTCGGACCAACAGATCGAGACATTCATCGCGCAACGCGAAGCGGTACGGAACCATTCGAATACGGGGTTTGTGAAAGTGCAAGGTCGCCGGCGGCACTGATTCCTCTTCCAAAAATCCCCCCTGCGGATTGTCCACGAGTTACGAGCCGCCCTGGAAAGCGCCGGCCGGGGATTCCTGCTATTCTCTTGTGCGATTCCCAAGAGGAATTGAA
>Ga0335082_10001420_pt1 | contig 25559 bp, 24 predicted proteins | sample Lox_Sample_41_FD_206718 | JGI IMG/M metagenome (GOLD analysis project Ga0335082, IMG submission 206718) | Soil microbial communities from Loxahatchee National Wildlife Refuge, Florida, United States - Lox_Sample_4.1 | ecosystem: Environmental > Terrestrial > Soil > Wetlands | place: USA... | reverse complement strand
ACGTTGTTGAGCGCATCGGCCGACCGCGTCACCTTGTACCGGAATGACTCGGCCGCTAAATACGCGCCGGTCCACAACGCCGAATCGCCGCAATCGGTGTATGCAACGATCTGAGCGCTTGTCGGCGAGGCAAAGATCGGCTCCAGGATCGTGCCGAACGGCATGTGCATCGCGCGAATGTTGGCCGAAATAGCCAGAGCATCGGCTTCCGACGCCCGAAGGGGCTGCACTAGAACCCATCCGGACAAAGCGAGGGCAGCGAAACTACGGCCGGCCGTGCGCATACAACAGTTCCCTGAGGTCAGGACTTCTACTCGCATTGTACCCTTGGTATTTAACCCTCGTAGGGCATGCCTCCGGCTTGCCCGGACAAACCGGAGGTTTGTCCAACGTGGTCATGCCTCCGGCTCACTGAACTGCCATCGTCACTGGCGGGCTAGACTACGCCCGCAACCGGCGTAGGCCGGAGTGCTTGGCATGACCCGTTTCTCGTCGCTGGGCGCTACGCTAAGCGCGCCATCCGTCTACCGGCGGAGTGGGATCCAGAGAGGGCCCCCTCGCCGGTGGGTCTCAGCAATGGAACTCCGCGGCTCTTCCCTGGCATGTTATATTTAGATATAACTCTCGGGTGACTGCCATGCACATAACAAATCTGCGTAAGGTCGGCGGCTCGGTCATGCTGGCCGTCCCACCCGCGCTCCTCGATATCCTGCGCCTGCGGCCGGGAGTCCAGGTCGGCATCTCGATTGAAAGCGGCCGGCTGGTCGTGGAACTGCGGCAACGGCCCCGCTACACCCTGGACGAACTCCTGGCCCAATGCAGTCCCAAGGCGCCGCGCACCAAGGAAGACCGTGAATGGGTTGGCAACGGGCCGGCGGGCGGCGAGATCCTCTGATGAAGCGAGGTGAGATCTGGCTGGTCGGACTCGACCCCTCCGAAGGCCATGAGCAAAAGGGCCGCCGACCGGTCCTGATCGTCTCGCCGGAGGCGTTCAACCACGTGACCAAAGTGCCCGTAGTCCTCCCTGTCACGAGCGGCGGGAACTTCGTGCGGACGGCCGGGTTCGCCGTTTCCCTGACCGGCGCTGGGACCAAGACAACCGGCGTGGTCCGTTGCGATCAGCCCCGCGCGCTCGATCTCCGAGCACGTCGCGGCAAGAAACTGGAAAGCGTCCCCGCCGAGATCGTGGACGAAGTGCTGGCGAAACTGGCGCCGATTTTCGAGTGAGCAGCAGGTGAGCCGCGAGCGGCACGACTGCGCCGCTCCGCTCGCCACGCGCGATGCGAGCAATTTCATCGGATCGCCGTCGTTGTGCGTCGCCAAACGTACTTGTGTCGCCGCGGACAGCCGATCTAAAGGATACGTGTTGCAGGATACGTGTTGCCGCCCGCGCCAAGCTTAGAGAAGCGGCGTCAGCGCTTCATAGCGGAAAAATCAAATTTCCCCAAGTAAACAGGTTTCGACAGCGGCGGTTGTTGGCTGGTTTGATCTACCGGGTACAGAAAGTTCGACGATGTCGGAAATCCCCAGATTTCACCGTTCTGAAGATTAATGACGACCTTGCCCTGAGTTTGCCCAAGCCGGTCCGCGGTGGGTATCGGGTTGATGCCCGGCTCGACGAAGTAATTCGATCCGCTGGATTCAGCGTGCACTCGAGGGGCATCCATCCAGGAGTGGACGGCAATGGCGCACAGAGCGACGGCGATGGCCGTCAGCACTGCGCTTCGGTAATATTGGTTACCCACTTTGTTGGCTCTCCTTCTACTTCAATTATTGACGTAGAAACGGAGCACGCTGTGGGGTTGATTCCCTAACGGCTAGGCCTTCCGCGCCAACACCGGCGTCGGACCCGGCGCAGGCACAGGCTCGGGTGGCGGGACCTTCTTCGGGCGCGCGTCGAGCTTGGTCAAAATCAATTGTTCGCGAGCCTTCTGGTACTTCGGTGTTCCCGGCTTCGCGCCTGTGGCCAGCACGTCCTTTTCGGTCACTTCTTGAGCGCTCGGCAGATATTTCTGCAGGTAGTTCTTGATCCGGTCGTGCACCAATCGCTGTTGCGAGTGCGTTAGTAAGAACAAGACTTGATCGCCGGGCGCCTGATTCAAAGCCAGGTAAACCCGTGAAGGCTTCTGGAGCTTCGCCGACTTCAGATCCCGCTCCAGCTTCTTCGATCGAGCTTCCAGCTTCTGCCACTGCTCGACTTCTTTCTTCGAGATGCCGCTGTTCTTGACGAATGCCGCGGTGTCCTTAGCCGATAGTTCGTCGGTCAGGAAATACAGGAACAAGCCCATCGTTTCCAAATGGAGGTCCACGCCGAACGGCACTATCTGCCTTGCCTTTTGCAACTTTTGCAGACCGCCGAACGTTAACTTCGAAGAGGCCAGAGTTGGCGAGAAGAGTGGCAAAAGCTTCTCTTCAGCCAGCTCCTTCACAACATCCGCGCAATTCGGCTCGTTGGCAATATGCCGTAGCTCTTCGAGCAGGTCCTGCGAGGGAATGTGCTCTTCGAGCTTCGCCTCCCTCGCGTTGTCGTACTGCATCTTCGTCCGCTCGCCGATCGTGAATCCGAGCCTGACCTTGAAGCGAAGCATGCGTAGCAAGCGGATCGGATCGTCGTAGAGAGTGTAATTGCTGACCGCGCGGAGTTCCTTCCGCTCCAGATCGCCGACGCCGTTATTCGGATCGAGCAGCAATCCGCGCGAAGCGGGATTTAGCGACAGCGCGATCGAGTTGATGGTGAAATCGCGGCCGCGCAGGTCCTCGTGAATCGTCGCTGGCTTGACGGACGGCTTGGCGCCGGGCTTCGAATACTTTTCCTGACGCGCCATGCCGATCGCCGCTTGCACGCCTCCGGGAAACAGCAAGCGTGCGATCTTCCGGTTATCGTCCTCCGAGACGATCTTGGCTCCGGTCTTTTTGGCAATCGTCTGGGCCAGTTTGGGGACATTTCCTTCAACCGTAAAGTCGATTTCCACGATCGGGAAGCCCCCCAGCATGTCCCGCATCGCCCCGCCCGTCAGAAATACGTTCATGTTTGCCTGGGTCGCGGCGGCTTGCACCTCGCCCACCACCCGGCTCTGATCGGCGCTCAGGTGGCTCTCGAGCATAAACATGTAATCGCTCATCGATTCGCTCTCTTCACTGTCAATCCACTTCCTTTCGATCGCGGGCCGGCACACGCACCGGACCGCGCGCCTTAGGCCCGAGGATGATGCTCGTCTACAGTTTTCCGCAATCGCGACCGCATGACATGGGTATAGATCTGCGTCGTCGAAATGTCGGCGTGACCCAGCATCGTCTGCACGCTCCGCAGGTCCGCGCCACCTTCCAGTAAGTGCGTCGCAAATGTATGCCGCAGAACATGCGGCGTCAGATCGTGGAAAATCCCCACCTTCTTGCCGTAGCCGGCGAGCAGCTTCCAGAAAGCCTGCCGGGACATGCTCCCACCCCGGTTGGTCACGAATAAGTAAGGACTCGCCCGGTGTTTCAGCAGGAGCGGCCGCCCTCGATCTAAGTAATCCCCGACGGCCTTCAGCGCCGCTTGCCCAACTGGCACAAGACGATGCTTATTTCCTTTGCCGACTACCCGGACGAACCCCAGGTCGCGTTCGAGATCGGACACCCGCACTTTGCATAATTCGGATACACGAAGACCGGTGGCGTACAGGAATTCCAACATTGCCCGGTCGCGCAGGCCTTGCGGGCGACCCAAGTCGGGGGAGGCGATCAACTCATTGATTTGCTGGCTATTAAGGTATTTAGGAAGACTCTGCCATTGGTGTGGAGCGGAGAGCTGCTCGGTCGGGTCGGAGTAGACCTGACCGTTCTCGACGAGGAATCGATAGAAGTTGCGCAGGGTGGTCAGGTGGCGAGCGATGGACCGGCTGGCCATTCCCGCTTGATACAAAGAATCGACATGCCGGCGAAGAGTGGCTGGATCCCCGAGCGGTTCGCTCTTGGGTAAGAAGCGTGCAAATCGTTCGAGATCAATGCGATACGAATCGATCGTGGCAGCTGCCAGACCCTTTTCAATACGGCAAAAGTCTAGAAACGCGACGATCTGCGCCGAAATTGACCGAACGTGCCGCATCGTGCCAATGATACAATATTCGCGAAATTGTTTGGAAGGAAAGTGTTACGGTAGGAGTGATTTGGGGGTCTCAACCAACAAAAAAGTGCTCGTTTCGCGCTTCGAACGCGAAGCTTTGACCGGTTTTGTGAACCCGCAGACGTATCTTCAGCCCGAAGGTATGGAGCTGCTGACGCAAGAAGGGTCGGTCGCCGTGGTCCCCTATGGCGATATAAAACTCGTTTGCTTTGTTAGAGATTTCCAGCAAGGCGAGCCTGCCAGGGAGTTGCGCCTGTTCACCACTCGCCCGAAGATGGAAGGACTCTGGATCCGCATGCGCTTCCGCGACGGCGACTCCATGGACGGGCTGCTCACAAATAACTTGCTGCAGATCGAGAATCAGGGTTTCTCGGTTGTTCCACCTGATCCCGGATTCCAGAACCAACGCATCTTCGTGCCCCGCGCCGCGCTCTCCGGTGTTCAGGTGCTGGGCGTGGTCGGCAGTCCGCTGAGATTGCGCAAAACGAAGCCAACTCCCAAGGAACAGCTGGAGATGTTCGAGAAAGCCGAGTAGTGTCTATCAGTTAGCGAGTGTCGCCTTCCAGGTTCCATCGTCGACCGCGGAACCGTCGCCGACGGACTTGGTGTGATAGTCGCCAGCTATGGCACCGTCCTTCAGCTCTCCGGTGACGGTGGACTCGAGCACCGTGCCTTGCAAATCGAACGTATAGACGACCGTGACTTTGGCGCCGTCCACTTTCACGGATGTGACCTTGGTCTTGACGGTGTCGCCGCCCAGGCCAAACGTCACCTCGGATTTCCAGCCGCCCTCACCGGTCTGGGTGAGCGTAACACTGATGTCGCCGCTGGCGCCGGAGGAACCGGAAAAGGTCCCCTTGTAGGTTCCCGCGATTCCGGCGGAAAAGAGGATGGCAGCACAGAGCGTGAGAATCAGGAGGCGCATGGGGACAACATATCACGAACCCAGCTCTCGCACTACGTCTTCCACTTGTTTCGCCAGGGAAAGGTAATCCACGCCCTGGAGGTGGATTGGTGGGCCGAAGGTAATCCGGACTTTTCCCATGTGAGCCATTTTCCAAGTTTTGTGCAGGACAAGGTTCAGGCCAACGATGCGGATGGGAACAACCGGGATTTCGAGTTTGGAGGCGATCATCCCGACGCCGGGCTCGAACGGTGCAATCTCGCCTTCATTGGTCATCCTGCCTTCCGGGAAGATCAGGACGCACCATTTCTCATTAGCGAGTTCGCCCATGTATCGAAGCGTCTCGAGCGCGCCCGGCTCGCGTTGCGGGATGGGGAAGCAGTTGAACAGCCACGTGGACAGATAGTAATTCAAGCTATTGGTGAAGCTATTGCCGCGGAAATGCTGTTCGAAAAACTCCTTGCGCATGGCGGGCGCGACGCGGTAGCGCCATTTCGGGGGCAGCGCCGCCAGGATCGCCGCGACATCCATGTAGCTTTGATGGTTAGAGGCGAAGATAACTGGCGGCTCGAGGCCTTCGAGATTCCGCAAGCCCTCACGATGGATGTGGGCGAAGATTCGAGTGAGCGGGAGCAGGATGGAGGTTAGCAAGATCCGGCGAGTTGCGCGTGCAAACCCTCGGCGATTCCAGGCCGGGAAATTCGTCGGCGCGGCCGGTTGTGGCTGGCCAGAGAATTCGGATTCGTCGATTCCGAGCGCAACCATTCGCTCGACGCGTTCCAGGGATGTCAGGGACTCGAGGGGAACATTCGGGTCGAACTTGGTCTGTTTTTTCGGCGGCGGAGTTCCCTTGGCAATTTCGTGATGCTTCAGCTTGCCGGTTCCTTCGGTTCGGGGGAATTCGGCGTACGGCCAGACGGACACGCTGCGGATTCGCTGGTAGTCGTCGAGATGGCTGTTTGCACGGCGGACTGCTTCGTCCGGATTTACGCCGGGATCGAGTATGAGGACAGCGTGCACGCGATCGGTTCCGATGACGGCAGAGTCGCGCACGCCGGGCTCGCGGTTGAGCACCGCTTCAACATCGGAAGGGAAGACGTTGAGGCCCTCCGGCGTCACGATCATTTCTTTCTTACGGCCGAGGATGGCGAGTTCGCCGTTTTCCTTCAGTTCGCCGATGTCGCCGGTGTGGAACCAGCCGTCTTCGAAAGCTTGGGCCGTGTCGTCGGGGTGCTCGAAATAGCCGGAAGTGACGTTGTCGCCGCGAACGAGGATCTCGCCATCCGCGGCGATCTTCACTTCGACACCGGCGATGGGCTTGCCGACCGTGCCCTTCTTCGCGTGAAAGGGGTGATTGAGTGTAACGATTGGAGCCGTTTCGGTGAGACCGTAGCCCTGAACCACGAGAAAGCCAAGTTCCGAGAAGAACGCTTCGAGTTCGGCAGACAGGGGCGCGGCGCCGACGATGAAACTCCAGAACTTCCAGCCGAAGAGGCGATGCACCTTGCGGTAGCGCCACCAGCGGAGCATCCAGTGGCTGCCGGAGGGTCGAACGTGGTGAAGTTCCGGGAAGGTCTGCTGAATATATTCACGAAGGATTTCGAGGATTTGCGGCACTGAAACGAGTACGGAGATGCGGCGCGTGCGGATCTGACGCAGGATGTCCTTGGGATTGAAGCCACGCATGAAGACCACCACGCCGGGCAGCATCGGCGGGATGAATGTCGCCATGGCCTGACCGAACATGTGGCTTAGCGGAAGCAGGTTGAGGAACCGGATCGGCGAGAACGGCCCGGCGTATTTCTTGTACTTCCTGACTTCGCCTTCAACAGGGACGATGTTGGCTAGCACGTTCCGATGAGAAATGATGACGCCCTTGGGCTCGGCGGTCGCGCCGGAGGTGAAGATGATCTCGGCGGTTTGATCCTTTTGGATGGCGGCGGGCAGGAGTGTGGCAGGAGTGGGGTCTTCATTCAGACTGGTGAGCGTCCAGATCCTCGGCGAAGCGGGCACGGAAGTTTCTTCGCCAGTGAGGATTACTCTTGCGTTGACGATCTGATCAATGCGGTGAACGAATTCGGAAGACGAGCGGTAGTCGATGGGAACGGCGATGACACCTTCGAGGAGGCAGCCCCAGAGCGCGATGATCCACTCCGGCCGATTCTCTCCATAGAGGATGATCTTGTCGTCTTTCGTGAACCCGGCAGCGCGCAGACGTCCGGCGAAAGCATGGGCCTTCGCAGCGATTTCGTTGTAGGGGTAACTACGGGCGCGAAAGCCGTCGTCGTAGATCAGGAAGTCGTCGGGAAGGTCCGCGAAGTCACGGAAGAAGTCAAGGAGCGTGTCGCGAGCCATCGTCTACTACATTATGTGCGTTGGGTTCACTTGAACTGAGGACGAGCGGGCGCATTGATTTCTTGAGTTTGTTGACAGTCAACCATACAATTGAGATGTGACGATCGATGAAAGGCTGGAGAAGCTTGCGGAGAGACACGAGGCGCTAACCCTCAATGTCGAACTTCTCACACGTGATGTAGAGACTCTGCGCGCGGTTGTCGAGAAGGATGCGGAGAACATCCGCGCTCTGGCCCGAATCGCAGAGATTCCTGAGTAGACTCACGGATCTCGAAGGCGGCAAAGCCTAGGGTACTCCCTTTAACAATTGGCTTTCGCTTACGGAGGAATTGACCACGTTCATTAGTTTCACGTTCCTGGCGTATCACACCGCCCGTGCTCAAGTCCCGTATTAGTAATCGGAAAAGGTCGGCTTCGGCTGAATCTTCACGCGGGAGATCGTCGTAAATTGCGTCCCAAATTAGCCTCGGGTGACAACATTCGGCTAGTGCGCAACATCTTCGACTATGAAAGCCAGAGGGCTTGCTGGGGACTTTTACAATAGACGCGGATCAACTTCAAATTGGATAGGATCAAGGACGGGGATGCCGGCAACTCTCTTGAAGTGATCGTCACTAGTAAGAAGCGGAAGGTCATGCTCCTTTGCCGATGCGGCGATCCACAAGTCATTCTCAGGAATGATCGCATTCTGTATTTCCAAATTGCGGCGAATCTCGAGTAGAAAGACACAATCTGTAGCTCGGTCAGAACCATGGCCGGAACATAAATCTCCTTCACTGACTGTAAGAGAGCCCGCGAGTTGCTTCCATCGCGCTTGGCGCTCTTCTAGCGTGAGCGTCGGTGCTTCAGCAACCCGGACTTGGCGAAGCTGCGCGACCAGATCCGCAAAATCCTGAGGGCCGAGACTCTTCAGTTGGCCGATCAGTGTCTCGATCTTGCTCACAAGGCCATTCTCAACTTCATAGAAATCGAAACCTCACTCGCCAGCTGAGGTGCTTCGGATCGAGCTATGGCGGCAGTCAGTAAGGAAGGCCGACTTGGTCAAGCGGAGATGGGGATCTCAACTTCTTCCCCCAGGGTGACCGGCTTGGGAATGGGCTCACCGTGCAACCGCATACCCTCGAGGTGGAATTCAATGGCTTCTTTCATGAGCTGACGCGTCTCCGCGAGAGTCGCTGCGGCCGCAATGCATCCGGGAAGATCGGGCGCATGGGCGCTGTAGCCGTTCGCCGTTGGCGCGTACAACACGAAGTATTTCATTGTTTCAGACCTGCCTGCTTCAGTATAGAACCTTGTGTTTTTGGGTCCAACTCAATCGATGGGTGGCCGGCGATAGTCACCGTGCCTGGCTTTACTGGATGATGGTACTGACGGTGACTACCACGCGTGCGTACGAGTTTCCACCCGTCCGCCTCCACCAGTTTGATAGCATCCCTGACCTTCATTGCGGGCCAGCCTCCCGACGACTCTAGATTATCGTTTTGGATTATTCCTGGCGCAGTGCGGACATTGGATCGATTCTGGTTGCACGGCGGGCGGGCAACAGGCACGCGATACCGGCGGCGACGGCAACTAAGGTGATGGCCAGTGCGATCGGGATGGGACTGCGGGACTCGAGACCCATTAGCATCGTTCGGAGAACGCGGATCGAAGCCATCGCGGAAGTCAGACCGAAGAGGATTCCGACTGAGACCATTCCGAAGCCTTGGCGGAAGATCATCGTGAGAACGTCGTTCGGAGTCGCGCCGACGGCCATGCGGACGCCGATCTCCTGGGTTCGGCGGGAGGTCGTATATGAGATGACGCCGTAAACACCGGCAGCGGCCATTACGAGAGCCAGACAGCTGGTGGCGGCCAGGAGGAGCATAACGAAGCGGCGATCGGCGACCGAGTCAGAGATCAAGTCGCGCATCGAGGCGGTGAGGAATACTGGCTGCTTTGGATCGATCGCGGCGACTGCGCGGCGAATGGCCCTCTCCAAATCGCCGGTTGGGCGTTCGGTTCGTACCACGAGAAACTGGGCTTTCTGCAGTGCTTGACCGGCGAGATAGACGTTCGCCTTGCGCGGTTCGTCCAATGCGGCATGGACATTCGAAGCGACGACTCCAACCACTCGCTTCCAATTACTTGGATTCTGCTGCGAGCAATAAACGCAGAGCCGCCGGCCGATTGCGCTCGATCCGGGCCACAAGCGCGCCACAGCGAAATCATTGATGATGGCGACGTCACTTGGACCCGAGGCTTCTTCTTCTCGAAACCAGCGGCCTTCGATCAGACGAACGCCGATGGCCGGGAGATACTCAGGACTCACGACATCGATCTCGGCGGGGCTGGTGGAGGCATCGGATAGGCCGACGAACGCGGGATGGTTCTCCCCGCTAAACGGCAATGCATCGACAGTTCCGACGTTTTCGACTCCCGGCAGAGTGCGCACGGAATCCAGCACGCGGCGATAGAACAGCGCGTGCGACTCGGGCGTCCGATAGCGATCGAGCGATGGCAGCAGCACCGACGACAGGATGTGTTCGGCTTCGAACCCGGGATCCGTTCCCAGCAAGTTGACAAAGCTGGAGAGGAGTTGGCCGCCAATGACAACCAGCATGACTGCGACGGCGACCTCCGCAGTCAGAAGGGAAGATCGTATCTTGTCACGACTTCCGGAAACCGCACCGCGGGCGTTGAAGTCGCCGATTCGGGCCGAGCGCAGGGCGGGGAGGATTCCGAACAAAACACCACCGAGAATTGCGGCAACCAGGGCGAAGAACAAGACCGTAGTGTCGGCACGCGCCGCGTCGATGCGGGGAATGCTTCTCGGGGCCACGGTCGGCAAGATCTTCCACGCCGCGGCGGTCAGCAGATAGCCGGCGAGTCCGCCGATCGCGGCGAGCACGCAGCTCTCGGTGAGAAGCTGGCGCACGATTCGCACGCGTGAGGCGCCCAGGGCGAATCGCACAGCGATCTCGCGCCGACGTGCCACGCCGCGAGCCAAGAGCAGGTTTGCGACGTTGGTACATCCGATCAGCAGGAATAGAACCGCCGAGGTCATCAGAAGCATAAGACCCCTCCCGGCGGAGCCGACGATACGATCGCGCAACAGCCCGATTCGCAAGATACGGTCGCGGTTGGTTTCTGGAAACTCGTGCGCCAGGGCGTCGCTGATAGACGCGATATCCTGCTGAGCTTGAATCAGTGAGACGCCCGGGCGTAGCCGAGCCACCGCGCCTACAGCGCCCTGCGGGGTGTGGGTGTTGGGTCCGATCGACATTGGCGCCCAGAATTCGACGTGACGCGAAGGCGTGTGCGCTGCCGAGCGGCGGAGTGGGAAATCGAAATCCGCAGGCATCACTCCGATGACCGTGAACGAACGGCTGCCTATTTTCACGGTGCGTCCGATGATGCTCTGATCGGTGTTGAAGCGCCGCGTCCACAGGCTATGGCTGAGGATCATGACGTTAGCATGGCCAAGCCGGTCTTCCTCGAGAGCAATGTTACGACCGAGCATCGGTGACACGCCCAGTGTCGGAAATAGGTTAGCCGTGACCAGCAAGCCGTAAAGCGACTCGGGCGGCTCGGCAGAATCTCCAACCAAGTCGAACACGGCATTGCGATAAACTCCGACCGGCTCGAGAGCGCGGCTACGCCGGTCGATCTCCTGCGTATCGTTCCAAAACGCCACATCGATACCCGACAGCTCCGGCACATAAGCCAGTTCGGTCCCAATCTGCACCAGACGTTCCGGATGCGCGTACGGCAGAGAATCGACCAGGACGGCCTTGATCGCCGTGAAGACCACCGCCGTTGCTCCGACGCTGAGTGCAATGGACAGTAGGGCAATTGCAGCGGTCAAAGGCGTCCGGCGGAAAAGTCGAAATGCGAGCCGGACATCTTGAAAGATGGACATCTGCTGACCAGATTGTAGCTCGGAGGTACTGGTTTGACGCGGGATGAATCAGGAACGTCCTGGTACTGTAATGTCCAAGGGATGGATATGCTCGTCCGCGCCAGGCCGTTAGACTGGAAACTCGCATGTTGCTTCCCGAATGGGTCTGGAACAAAGGAATTGCTGCTTCTTGTAACTGGCGGATTCCTGATGAGTTTCCGAACGCAGGCGAATATGTCGCATACCCCCGGCAGGGTTTGATCGAGAACCCGGATTTCTTTCGCGATATTCAAGACGGTGATTTGGTTTGGGTCCGGCTGGAGTGGATCGATGAATTTATCCGGGAGGTTCTGCCACGGGTGCAGGCCAGGTTCGTACTGGCCACGGGCGATTCTGACAATTCGGTACCCTCTCGTGTGCCGTCCGCCGCGGCGACGCTTCTGAGGGATGCGCGTGTGATCCGGTGGTTTGCTCAGAACTGTCAAGTATCCGATCCTCGCCTACGGCCGTTGCCCATTGGTATCGATTACCACACGATTAGTGAGCGACCGTTTTGGGGAGAGCAAAAAACATCTCCACTCGACCAAGAACGGGGATTGAATGCCATCGCGGCCACGCTCCTGCCCGTGGAACACCGTGTGAAGCAAGTCTACCTGGACTTCGTCACGATGGGGATGAGTTACGGCTGGAGGTGGCTCGTTGCGGAAAGCCTGAGTAAGAATCCTTGCGCTGTCTTTCAATCAAAGAGGCTTCCACGAAGCGAGATGTGGCGCCAGCGCGGAGCCTTCGCCTTCGTTGTCAGCCCCCTTGGATGTGGGCTCGACTGCCATCGCACCTGGGAAGCGCTGGCACTGGGACACATCGTCCTGGTTCCCGCCTCGCCGCTGGACCGCCTTTTCGTAGGTTTACCAGTGGTCAGCGTAAAGGATTGGAACGATGTGACGCCCGCAAAGCTGGACATGTGGCTCGATATGTACGGACCCCTCACGCGTGAAAACCAGCGTTGCACGACACGTTGGTGGGTTGATGAGATGCGCGTAGCGGCCCGGCGCAAGTGCTGTTCCTGATAAGACATTGACTGCGACGTTGGACAAACCTCTTGTTTGTCCTGAACAAGCCGGAGGCATGTTCAACGAACCATCATTCCTGGTCCACGTGATACACGTCGTGAATCCGGAGAAGGCCGATGCAGCGGTTTGTGGCGGGCTCAACGACCGGTAAGACGGAGATCTGGGAGGGCCGGTCTTCCATTAGACGTAAAGCGTCGAGCAGGCGCGCCGCAGGTCCGATGCACACCGGGTTGGGTGTCATGACGTCGGCGGCTCGCAGGTTTCTGATGTCGTCGTGCGCCTGCAATGCGCGGCGGAGATCGCCATCGGTGATCAATCCGAGCAAAGCTCCCGCATTGTCGACGACGCAAGCTGCGCCCAGCGGGTGCTGAGTCATGCTAATGACCACCTGCTTTAATGAATGCTCCGGGCGAACCCAGGCGACCTCGTCCGCGGTGTGCAGTGCGTCGGCGACCGTCAGGCGGACGCTGCGCCCGATGTGGCCGGCAGGGTGATAGCGTCCGAAATCCTCCACGCCAAAGTTCCGCGCGCGCATCAGTGCGATCGCCAGAGCGTGACCGAGAGCCAATGCAACCGTTGCGCTCGCAGTTGGGGCGATATTCGCCGGATCGGCTTCGCGCTCCACCGAGGCATCGAGTAAGACATCCATTTCGGCCGCGAGCGGGGAAGCGGGATTGCCCAGAATACCGATCCGGTTGGACGGCAGGGAGCGCAGGAACGGAATCAAACCGAGCAACTCGGCGGTGCTCCCGCTCTTGGAGACGAACACGGTGGGGTCGCCCGGAGCGTAAATGCCGAGGTCGCCATGAGAGGCTTCGGCCGCATGCAAGAAGACGGCGGGAGTGCCCGTGCTGCACAGGGTAGCGACGATTTTTCTCGCGACATGGCCGGACTTGCCAAGACCGGTGACCACGACCTTACCTGGATGACCGAGGATCAGATCGACGGCGCGGGATAGATTGCCATCCAACCGCCGGGCTGCAGTGGCGATGGCTGCAGATTCGATTTCCAGAGCTTGGCGAGCGGCCTCCAGCCAGCCGGAGGACTGTTGTTTAGCTTGCATAGTCCGACGGAACCATCATCGCATCGTCCGAAACGGGGGACGAACTCCTAAAGAAATACCCGAGGCAGGTCGATAAAAATCAGGAGCCGATTATGTTGCCCTTACTCACCACGGTTTCGTTGCCCCAGACCTATTGCCGCTGCTGCCATTTGTCGACGCGGTCCGACCGGACACGCTGTCTGCATTGCAATCAACTTCTGCAAGCGCCGGCTGCCTCGCCACGGCGAGCGGCGCGCAGAGTGAAGCGCGCGTCTGGCCGTTCGAGCCGCTAATCTCATCTTCCATACGTTGACGGGGAAGACAAGCCAGAGGCTTGTCCGACGAAAACTGCAAACTTTCTGCGCTGGACTACGTCAGATGTACTAGGATGCTGAGTCGTACCAGACACTGGATGAGCGTTGTCGCCGTGGGCGTCGTGGCGCTTGTGGCTTCTGCTGAACCTGTGTCTGGTCTGGACCCGGTGCTTTCCCGGCCGGCGGATGGTTCCTGCCTCAGCTCCGTCGACGTGGTCTCGCATGTGGCGATCCTTCGCCCCGCGGCGAGAAGCGTCAGCGTGCGGTCAATTAAAGGCCGTTCTGCCGAGGTCGCCCAACTGCGGCCGGCGCTATCAGTGCCTGAACCGCAGGTCAGCAGTTTCGTTGCGAATTCGACCTTATCGCGCGTCGATGATTCTGAAGAGCATCCGGTCTCCGCCCGCGCCCCGCCAGCATTGTAGTGTCCGTTCCTCAATTCCATTAGATTAGATTCGATTCAATTCAAGAAGGAGAACACTACTATGAAACTGAGTTTTTTTTCGAATGTCACATTTCTGTTGATCGCGGCAATGGCGGGTGGTGCTTTGAGCGCCGCACCTCGATCGTCTGTCGAAGACTGGGCCTGTGCTGACGAAGCGTCCAGGATACTCAACCAGATTCGCAGCACTGCATCGCGGCTGGCAATTCAAACCGACACGCTTGAGTCCTACACTCGTGGAGGATTGAGCTGGGAGAGTCATGCCGGACGGTTGAACATGGCTCGCGAGAGCATCAATGAGATCGGCCAGCTCCTGCAGCAGCTCCAGGAGATTCGGAACGACTCTGCACCCTGGCAGCGGCGGGCTGTCGATTCGGTCGCGCCGATTGCTGAGAGTCTGGCCAACCGGACCGAGGCTGCCATCGATCACTTGAACTGGAACCGGCAGTACCTGTGGGCTCCGGTGTACGCCGATCATCTCAAAGCCATGGCTGAGCATGCTTCTCAGATGAAGAAGAACGTTGATGTTCATCTGGAGCTGGCCGATACGGCCAACAAACTCGAAGATCTTCGTACCCAAGCCGCGAAGGCTGGTTCGTAGACTGTTGCGTGAAGACCGCAACTGCAGCCGGACCGGCGCCCCACGGAGAGCGCCGGCCAGCTGCGTATCACTCGTAGCGCAGGGCGACTACCGGGTCGAGCCGGGCGGCTTTGTTGGCCGGCCAGATGCCGAAGAAGAGTCCAACCGCGACTGACACAATTACGCCCAATGCGGCGGCCCACAATGGCACAGCGGTCGGGAGGGCGGGGAAGACCAGCCGCGCGATCAGCGAAATCAGCCATCCGAAGGTCATACCGATCAGGCCGCCGAGTCCGGTGAGAACCACCGCTTCGGTCAGGAACTGCAGGACGATGTCCGCGCGGCGAGCGCCGATTGCTTTGCGGATGCCGATTTCGCGCGTTCTTTCGGTGACCGAGACCAGCATGATATTCATCACGCCGATGCCGCCCACGAGCAAGCCAATGGAACTGAGCACTACCATGACGAGCGCAACCATCGCGGTGACGCTGTGGAACTGCTCGACCATTTGCTCGGAGGTGGAGATAAAGAAATCGTCGGGCTTGGCGACTGGGACTCGGCGCTGGATGCGCAGCACCGCGCGTGCTTCGTCGATCGCAGCGGCAAGCCTTTGCGGCTTCGCGACTACCACCAGCATGTTTTCCTTAGCAGCCGGAAACATCTTGTGCATGGTGAAGTACGGGAGCAGCAGACGCGTATCGTCCTGGCCAGGGAACGATGCGGCAGGGCGAAGCATTACCCCGATGATCTGGAACTTGTGCCCGTTGACGTCGATCCACTTATCGATGGGATCTTCGCCGGACATGAGCGCGCGGGGTACGTCTTCGCCGACGACGATGACGGGCATGTGATGTTCGTTCTCGACCTCCGTGAAGAACCGGCCCTCCTTCATCTCGGCCTGGCCGCCTTGGGCGTACGAAGGTTCCGTTCCGCCGATCTGCGGCTGGTACAGCTCGTTGCCTTTGTAGCGTGCCAGGTTGATTTGCGGGCCGGTACCGAAGGAGTTTGGAAATAGATAGGGACTGACGACTTCCACCGATGGACAGCGCTCCGCGATAGCCACGCCGTCTTCGTAGGTCAGAGACTTGCGCTTCACTTCGTCGGCGGATACGTTGGTGAATCCGATTGGAAACTTGAAAATGATTGCGGTGTTGGTTCCGAAACTGCGAATCACGTTAGTGATGGCGCCATCGAGTCCGGCGATGATGGAGCCGACGCCGATGATCGTGCCGGTGCCGATGATTACGCCGAGCACGGTGAGGAACGAGCGCATCTTGTGCTCGCGCACGGTGTTGAGAGCCAGGCCAATGGCGGCAACCAGTTCGACGCGCGTCATTCTTCCACCATTAGCGTTCCACCCGGAGGGCTTCAATGGGATCGAGCTTTGCTGCCCGCTGCGCCGGGTAGATGCCGAAAAACAGCCCGACGACCGTCGAGAGCGTCACGCCAATCAGCACCGCGGAAATGGGCACCGACATAGGTACGGGCGTCAGATTGCGCACCAGGACGGCAACCAGCCAGGCAATGGCTACGCCGAAGAGTCCTCCGATTCCGGATAGCATGGACGACTCCACCAGAAATTGGTTGAGAATATCCTGGCGACGCGCGCCAACCGACTTGCGAATGCCGATTTCGTGAGTGCGCTCCGAAACGGCCGCCAGCATGATGTTCATGATTACAACCCCGCCAACGACCATGAACACGGAGACAACCGCGACAGCAGTAGCGGCGATCGCTCCCGTGAGACGATCCCAAGCGCCGACGAGGGCGTCGGAGGAAACGATGGAGAAGTTGTCATCCGCTTTCGGTTTCAGGTGGCGGCGCGCGCGCAACAGCATTCGAACTTCGTCTTTGGCCTGCTCGAGCACCGTCTGGTCAATGGCCTTGGCAGCATAACGAATGCCTTGCCGCGAGCCGTAAATCTGGAAATATGTCTCGATCGGAATCTCAACGAAGCCGTCCTGGGAATTTCCGAATACGCTTCCTTTTGCGACTGCGACGCCGACGACAGTGAAGGGCCGCCCGTCGATCTTGAATGTTTTTCCGATGGGGTCGGCGCCCCCGAACAGATTGTTCTTGACATCAGCGCCGAGCACCGCGACGGTCGAGTGGTGATTGTTCTCGATCTCTGTAAAATAACGGCCGTTTTCAATTTGCGTATTGTTCAGCAGAGCGAGGTTCGGCGTGCCCCCGTTGAGGCTGATGTTGGTCAGCGTTTGCGTGGCCAGCGAAACGCTCACGTTGCGGCCGGCAAACATTCCGAATTCGCTGACCATCGTCGCATTGTCTCGCAGGTACTCATACTCCGTGGGGCTCATCTCCGGGTTTTTTTTCTGCAACTCCAGGAATTTCTTGGGGTCGAAATTGCCGAGGAAGGCGATCTTTACGATCCGGAATCCGTCGGCGCCCATGCTGGAGACACTGTCAGCGATGTAGACGTCCATGCCGTGGATCACCGACATCACAGCGATCAACGTTGTGGTGGCGAGGATGATTCCCAGCAGCGTGAGAAAGCTACGGAGCTTGCTGGAGCGCAAGGAGTCGGCGGCCACCGACGCGGCTTCGCGAATGGATGCAGTTTGAGCCACTCTATTGAGAGACGAAGCCGGCGTGTGCTTTGTTCCGCACTTCGCTAATCCATTGTACGAGAACCTGGTCCAGCCAGAAGCGGGGTTTGGTGCGCGAAACGAAGCCGAGGTGGCCTCCGTGGTCAACGGCCAGCAAACGCAGGTTCGGGTTTCGGTCGAACGCGGGGTGACGGTAGACGTCGAAGGGAATCAGCGGATCGTCTTTGGCTTGGACCAGCAAGGCGGGGACGCGGATGCTATCGAGAAACTGCTTTGACGATTGGGTGGCGTAGTAGTTGTCCGCGGACCCGAAGCCGAAGGACTGGGCCGTGAACTTGTCATCGAAGTCGTACACGCTTTTCACGTTGTCGAGCTGGCCGAGCGCGAACAATCCAGGCGTCAAGCGTTCCTTCAACCGGATGCGTTCTTTCAGGCGGCGGAGGAAGCGGTTGGCGTAGATGAAGTTGGATCGGCTTCGCAGTCGCTCGACGCACGCTGCAAGATCGATAGGGGTAGAAACGGCGAGGACGCCGGCGATCAAGTCCTTGGCGGTCTCGCCGAGTTCACCAGCTAGCTTTAGGACGACGTTGCCACCCAGCGAGAAACCAATCAAGAAGACCGGCGCGGGCCCCTTGATGCGACGAAGGACTGCCAGCAGGTCGGCGGTCTGGCCGGAGTGGTACAAGGTGCGGCCACTGTGTTGCTCGGTTCCGCCGCAGCTTCGCATGTTGAAGCGGTGCATCGCGCAACCGGCGTGGAGCGCTGCCTGGGCCAGGCTGCGGGCGTAACCAGCGTCGCTCGATCCTTCGAGGCCATGGACGGCGATCAACTCGGCGACGGGTGCTGTTGTGGGTTGCTGGGAATGCACCAATACCTGGACTCCGGGCTCGGTGGGATAAAGAGTGGCAGTTACCGGGAAACGCTCGATGTCCAGGTCACGTTTCCAGTAGTTCCCGGCGATAGTAAGCAGATGTGGGTTCGAGAAGAAGGGGACGAATGGCCGCAAATCCTATTTTAGCTACTGGAGAAAAAAACGAGGGGCGGACAAGGAGGCCGCACCCTCGTATGGGCCAAGACAACGCTGGACAGCACTGTTTCCTGTGTCCTGTCTCTGAAGTTCAGTAACAGTAGGGCGGTCCCACTGGGCCGCGGCCGACGCCCTCGCCGGCCTCTGTTGGTCGCGGGCAAAGCCGGACCAGGGGGTCCGGCGCGGACGATGGCGTCCGCCCCACTGTTTGTTTACGTGAACTTTAGAGACAGGCCACTAGCTCTCCTCCACCAAGGATTATCAGGGATGGAGGCTTTCTTAGCAGCCCGACGATTGATCTAGGTCGACCTTTGAAATCGTCGTAGTAAGGAGAGCGACTTAGTTCGTCGTGCCTTGGAGGTACGAGGCGATAGGGCGGCTCAGGCGCAGGCGCTGTCCAAGATCTTTTGAATCAACGCGTCGTACTCGAGACCCCCTGCCGCCGCCGATTGCGCGAAGTCTTCTTCGATGGCCAGCGAAGGATTGGGATTGGCTTCGATGATGAATACCTCGCCTGCGGGCGTGAGACGGACGTCGATTCTACCCAGCCCCCGAATCTTCAAAACGCGATAAACCTGCCTGGCCATGCGCACGAGCTTGTCATGCAGCTTTTCCGGAAGCTCGCTCGCCGGTCCGTTCTTAATGCCCCAGCGCTTGCGGTAAGCGTCATCCCATTTTGCTTTGAATGTCGCGAACTTAGGCTCGTCATCCGGAACCTGTTCGAAGAAGATTTCGCGGGGCGGGAACACGGTCAGTTTGCGATTGCCCAATACGCTGAGATAGAGTTCGCGGCCCTCGATGTACTCTTCGATCAGTGCGTCACACTGAAATTTTTCGTGAATGAAGCGGGCGCGCTCAAGCGCTTCCTCTTCGCTTTTCGCAAACGATGCTTTCGCGATTCCGTCGGAGGACTCCTCGCCGACCGGTTTGACAAACGCCGGGAAAACGAAACGGCGCAGGTGATGTAACGGCCGCGATTCGGGCGAAATGACGAAGTGGGGAACGCGCAATCGGTGGTAGTGGAGGACCTTCTTAGCTAGCGCCTTGTCCTTGCAAAGCATCAGTCCATCGGGCTTCGCGCCGGTATAGCGCACGGACATCAGATCGAGCAAAGCCGGAATGTTCGGCTCATGAACTCGTTTCGCGTGAAACGATTCGCTGAGGTTGAACACAACGTCTGGCGCGAAGGACCTCACCTTGTCGACGATAATCGGGACGTCGTTGAAGACCGGCAGCATCTCCACCTGGTGTCCGAGTTTTTCCAGGCTTGCGAGGACGTCTGCTTCGGTCGGCTTGTCCTCCTGTTGCTTGAGTTTTTCAGCAGGAAACGTTTCGTCGGCTGCCGGAGTGCGCGCCAGGTCGAAAAGGACGAGAACCTTCACGCCTAGACCGACCTCTTGAAGCGGCCGGTGTGCAGATGATTCGTTACCATGGCCGAAAGGTACGCCGCTAATTCGAACGATTGACGAGTTCCGTCCGCGGGTGCGGTCAGGCCGAGTTGCTGGCAGCGTTGAATCAACTTGCGTACGAGCATGTCCACCGTATACTTCCGCTGTCCTGTCCAGCGCACGATGGATCCGACCAGCGCGGTGCGATTCTTGCGCATCAGCCGCGCGGCCGATTCCCCGTCGGGCTCGTTACTACCAAATATAACGCGCAGATCGGCGTCGTAAAAGTCGGGGAAGTCCTCGGCATAGAGCTTGCGGCGCTCGGCGTAGTAGCGCGCCAGGCTCTTTCGCAGCTTGGTGGCGTCCGAGATGTGGCGGCCGCGTTTCACTTTCGGTGGGCTGCCCTTGGCCTGCTCGACGAGCGAGTGGACGAATTCCAGTTTTTCGAGCGCCTTCCAGCCGCGGTACTGCTCGCGCCATTCTTCCGGCGTCATGGACAGCCAGACGGCGAACGTTTCGGCGAAATCTTCGTCTGGGTGAGCTTGTGCGTACCAGTTGGGGAGGTGTCGAACAAATCCTTTGCTGTAGGGCCGGGGCTGATAGGTCTCGGGCTGATACTCGGTTTCAGGGCTGCCGAAGAGCGCCTGCCAATCCTCACGGGTCGAGAAACGATAGGCATGATCGATGGCGTGTCCGCATTCGTGCCGCAGCAGTTGCTGGCACCAGTCGGGGGTGCCACCCTCCACTTCGAGCATCTGGTGCAGCTCGAGCGTCTTCAATCGTGGATGGGCTAAGTAAAACGGAAGCGCGATGGCGGGAGCGCCTTCGGGCGAGAACCATTCGTCACCGAGATAGCAAACCGGGCGGAACGCCAGGCCGCGTTTGACCAACTCCTCGTGAAATTGCGCGACGCGTCCTTCGAGTTCGCTGCCGGCAATGCGAACACCCAGGTCGCAGATGCGCCAGTTCAGCAGTTCATCGTCTTTGAGAGCTACCCAGGCAGGGGCCTGGGGCGCCTCCTGGGGTTCGTGACCCTCCACGGCTTCATCGTAGCGGTTTCTTCGAGCATGTGTACATAGTGCGATTCGTCGGGAGCTTGTTTTGCGCGTTGGACAGCCGGTGGAAACGGGCTGCGGTCGAGCGACATGGCCATGCGGTGCGCGTCGAGATGGTCCCATGCGCCCGGCCTCGAACCCGGCCCTTCGTAAATCATGCCGCTCTTGGCGAGGCGGCGCAGAATATTCGTGGGGGTTCTATAGTCGGCCCGTGCGCGAAGTTTTTTCTCTTCGGAAGCCAGCAGTTTCGCTACCTCGGCGCTGACCGGCCGGAAGCCGAGCTTGCGATAAAACCAGAAGGCGCCGGAGTCGATGGCTTCGTCGTTGTGCAGGCCGATCTGGTACGGGTCCACCGCGAAGCAATTTACACTGAGTAACTGGCGGAAGAGTCGCAGAAGCTTCGCATAGAGCCACGCAGTCTCGCCCTCACGGAAGGTGTAGTAGAGATTGAAGCCGACTTCCATGCGCTCGAATAGCGTGAGACATTCGATGTACCCGATCGGCACGGCGTTCTTGAAGAACATGCCGGCGTGGTAGGCGCGCAGCGGCAGGCGGTGCTGGGGCGGGACACCGGACACGAACACTTCGACACCGCGGCCGAATTCCGCATGAATGACGCGGGTTGGATCGCCATAGGTGAAGCCATGTAGTTCGCGATAACGCATGGCGGAGGTTTCCCGGGCGAGGTCGAGGAATTGTCCGCCGTCGGGAAGGCTCAATTTCGTGATCGCGATCGGAGGCGAATTCAACTCGTCAGCGAGCGAGACGTCGCTCCGGCGGAGTAAAGGGGCGTCATGAAAGAAGAACTTGCGGACTTTCGGGAGCCGGAGGTTGGAGCGGGTCAATGGTCCTCGGCCCAGATTCCACCGGACTGCGATCTTCGCACCGGCAAACAGGTCTGAAAGCACAAAGTGGGGCGGTCCTCCAGTACCACGGACGACGTCCACGTCGGCCCCTCTTTCTCGGGGGATCGAAGAGCCGGACCTGGAGGTCCCGCGCGGACGTGGACGTCCGCCCCACCAGGATTCCTGTAGGCTCGAGAGCAGCCAGCTTAGATCCGAGCCACGGCCTTTTCTTGCGGCACGGAACCATTCGAGGTGTGGAATATTGGCTTCGACCAGCGCATCTTCGGCGTAGAAGGGATGGATCAATCGGAGCAGCGGTCCCAGGAGCGACGGATCGGTGGCGTCCCAATCGATGTCAATGTCCGCAGGATGGCGAGCGGCGAGCCAACGGGTGATGTCGAAGCTGAAGATGGCTGAGAAAGCTGTGCCGGAGATGCCGGAAACGTCAGGCTCTTCGAAGGCCTCGAGGTCGACGCTGGACCTGCGAAGACGTTCTGGAAAAAAGTTCAGTAATTGATCGGCAAGATGGACGATCGCAGCATTGGCCGGGTAGGCGCGGAAGAAGAGCAGTGCCTCGTGAAAACGAATCAGAGAGGCAGCATCGGGGAATCGGCGGGCGCCGAGCTCTGCTAACAGTTTCCCGGTTTCCGCTGCGTGGGCTGGTGCTCCAAACTGTCGTTTGGCAGCTTCCAGACGGTCGAGGAGAGTTACGAGGGAGGCCATTAGGACAAATGGTCAGTCTACAACTTGTGCGCTTGCGCTGCCTGACCTATCGTTTCCGGACTATGATGGACGCGATGGCACAAACTGTATCCGCGATTCCTGAGGGCTTTCACACCATCACGCCGCACCTGACCGTGGACGGCGCGGCAAACTACATCGATTTACTGAAGCGCGCGTTTGGCGCGATTGAAGTCCACCGGTCCCAGGCGCCGAGTAGCAAGATCATGCACGCGACGCCGCGCATCGGCGATTCGGTGGTGATGTTGAACGACTGGTTTCCCGAATTTGGAGCGAAGCCGATTACCCGTGCTCCTTGGCCATTTGCCATCCACTTGTATGTTCACGATGCCGACGGAATGTTCGCTCAGGCGACGGCAGCAGGCTGCAAGACGGTGATGCCGCTTGCCGATCAGTTCTGGGGCGACCGCTATGGCCAGGTCGAAGATCCGGCGGGATTCCGTTGGTCGATCGCCACCTGCAAAGAGATCCCGACGGCGGAAGAGATGGAGAAGCGTCAGAAGGCGATGTTCGGCGGGAAGTAGCCCGAGAAGGCTGAAACCGGATTCTAACCAGGCCGTCTGTTACTATGGCTCCAGTGCGCGTAAGAGTATTGTTTTTCGGCATGTTGCGGGATATCGTGGGGGCCGCCGAACAGAAGATCGATGTGGAGGACGGCGCCCGGCTTGAGTCCGTCTTCGAACGTTACGCGCGGCAGTTTCCGAAGCTCAAAGGGTTGGAATCGAGTATTGTGTTGGCTTGCAATCAGCAATTCTGCGATCGTGCGACCACAGTCGCGGAGGGCGATGAAATCGCTTTTCTGCCACCAGTCAGCGGAGGTTCCGGGCGCTATACGCACGAGATCTCTGATAGCGAGCATGGACATTTCTTTGCACTTACGCGCGAGCCGGTGGATACACAAGGAGTCGCACGTGAGTTGCTGCGCGGGGAAGACGGCGCCTTGGTGAATTTTGAAGGTGTGGTACGCAACAACACCAAAGGCCGCCCGACGCAATTCCTGGACTATGAGTGCTACGAGGCGATGGCGGTGAAGACCATGGCAGCGATCGGGCGCGAGATCGCTGCTTCGCATGCCATAAGCCGGATCGCCATGGTTCACAGGCTTGGACGCATGCAGATTGGGGAAACGAGCGTGGCGGTAATCGTCACCGCTCCGCATCGCAAGCCGGCGTTTGAAGCAGCGCTCGAGGGCATCAACCGTCTGAAACGGACCGTTCCAATCTGGAAGAAGGAGCACTTTGCCGACGGCGAGGTTTGGGTCGAAGGGGAGTGGGACGATTCGGTCCTGAAAAAGTGATTCGCCGGGTAACGTGGTTCCTCATTTCCGCATTCGTGATGGCGGCGACGGTAGCGGCGCAGGATACCGTCATTCGCGTCAATGTCCGCCTGGTCCGGATGCTGGTCACGGTGAAGGACGGCAACGGCCAGCTGATCGGCTCGCTCAACAAGAGCGACTTCGCGGTCACCGATAACGGTGTGAGTCAGGAGATCGCGGTATTCGAGCGGCAAACCGAACAGCCGCTGAATGTCTCGGTGCTGGTGGATACGAGCGCTTCGACGGGCATCGATTGGCCGTATGAAAAAGACTCCGTGAGCCGGTTCCTCAAGGCGCTACTGGGCGAGGGCAATCCGCTCGATAGCGCGTCGCTATACAGCTTCAATTGGGAAGTCCGGCAGCTCTGGGGCTTTACGCGAAACTTCGCATTGCTCGATCAAAAACTGAAGGGTATGAAGTCAGAAGGCGGCACTTCGCTGTACGACGCGATTTCATTTGGGGCACAGGATTTGGAGCGGCGCGAGGGGCGGCATGTGCTGGTGATCGTCACTGACGGTGGCGACACGACCAGCGTTTATGATTTCCATCGCGCACTGGAATCCGCTCAACGCGCCGATGCAATGATCTACCCGGTGCTGGTGATGCCGATCACTAACGATGCAGGGCGCAACATCGGTGGGGAGAACGCGCTGACCACGCTGGCGGCCGGTACGGGCGGGCGGGTTTTTAAGCCGACTCTGAGAGCATCGGAACTGGACCTCGCCTTTTCCACAATCTTGCGCGAACTGCGAACTCAGTATCTTCTCGGCTTCTATCCTCGGGATGTTCCACCGACCAAGGATCGTTTTCACATGTTGAAGGTCAATGTCACCGGCAAGAATTTGCGGGTGTCGACGCGTAGCGGTTATTATGGGGACTTCAGTGACTCACCAAAAGGGCTGGGCCGGTAAGCCGGACGAGGCCATGAGCAAATCCAAGACCAAGGCGCCGGAGCAGACTTTTGAAGAAGTCAAATACCTGCGCCACTTGATTGAGCAACAGATCCCAGTAAGAGTGCGCCTCAGCAACAATGAAGAAGTGGAAGGTCTGATCGAATTCTACGACGCCAACTTCATCCGGCTGACACGCCACAACGAGCCCAATCTTTTCTTGTTCAAACACGACATCAAGTATCTCGCCGAGAAGGAGTGAAGGCGCATTCCTTCCTATCTCGAAATCAGCGCTGAAATCGCTCGCGAGGCAGGAGCGTTGCTTGCCACTATGTTCGAGCGCAGAATAGGCTTCGAACTAAAAGGCGAGCATGACCTGGTTACCGAGGCGGATCGCTCTTCTGAGCGCCTGGTGATCGAGCGATTGCGGTCGCACTTTCCCTCGCACTCGATTGTTGCCGAGGAAGGTGGAGGGCATAGTGGTTCTTCGGAGTTCTGCTGGTATGTCGATCCGTTGGACGGTACGACAAATTTCGCGCACGGCTTTCCGATGTTCAACGTCACGATGGCGCTGGAACAGGCTGGCGAGTTGATCGCTGGCGTGATCTTCGATCCGGTGCACAACGAGTTGTTTTCCAGCGAGCGGGGCGCGGGCGCATATTTAAACAACCGGCGGATTCGAGTGTCCAAGGTTTCGCGCATCGAGGACACCTTGGTGGCGACTGGTTTTCCAAGCCGGAAGCGGCACTTGAATGTGAATATCCACTTTTACTATCAGGCCGCAATGTTGACGCACGGAGTTCGGCGCGCAGGATCGGCGGCACTGGACCTTGCTTACGTCGGCTGCGGACGCCTGGACGGTTTCTGGGAATTTGGCCTGAATCCTTGGGACATGGCCGCCGGAATCCTGCTGGTCACGGAAGCAGGCGGGAAGTGTTCGGACATGAACGGCGGCCCGGTGAATTTGCGCGGACCGCATGTTTTATGCGACAACGGTGCGGTTCACGATCAGATGGTCGGATTGTTCGACGAGGTTTTCCGC
>Ga0335082_10001419_pt1 | contig 25574 bp, 18 predicted proteins | sample Lox_Sample_41_FD_206718 | JGI IMG/M metagenome (GOLD analysis project Ga0335082, IMG submission 206718) | Soil microbial communities from Loxahatchee National Wildlife Refuge, Florida, United States - Lox_Sample_4.1 | ecosystem: Environmental > Terrestrial > Soil > Wetlands | place: USA... | reverse complement strand
AGGGCGCGGACGGCGAGCAGGCCTGATCGCCGGCGCGCCGGCCCCGGAGCTCCGTGCTGACGCCGAGGCCGCGCTCCCGGTCCGCCGTCGAGCCCGTCAGGCTCCCTCCGGCGCGGTCCAGGCGATCTCGACGACGGTCACCTCGATCGCGCCGGCGGGGCGCTGCACCACCACCACCTCGCCCGCGCGCTTCCCCAGCAGCGCGCGGCCGAAGGGCGCCTCCACCGAGATGAGGCCCCGCGCGGCGTCGAACTCGTCCGGCCCCACCAGGCGGTAGGTGCGCTCCGCCCCGTCCTCCTGCTCGACCGTGACCCACGCGCCGAAGAAGGCGCGGCCCGAGGCGTGCGGCTCCGGCCGGACCACGGTCAGCTCGTCCATGCGCACCGACAGGAAGCGGAGCCTCCGGTCCAGCTCGCGCAGCTTCCGCTTTCCGTAGATGTACTCCGCGTTCTCGCTCCGGTCGCCCAGCGCCGCGGCGGCCTCGACCTCCGCCACGATCCGCGGGCGCTCGACGGACCAGATCCGCTCGTGCTCGTCGGCGAGGCGGCGGAAGCCCTCCGGCGTGATGTAGCGCCTTCCGGTGGCCACGGCGCTTTCTTGCCCGGCGCGGCGCCGCTGTCAACCGTCCGGGGGCGCGCGCTGGCGCCCTGCGGGATCCCGGGCTAGTCTCGCGCCGTGAGAATCTCCGAGATCCTCCGCTTCGCCCGGGAGCGGGGGGAGCCCATCTTCTCGTTCGAGTTCTTCCCCCCCAAGACCGACGACGGCGTCCGCCAGCTCTTCGAGGCGGTCGAGGCGCTGCGGCCGCTCGGGCCCGCCTACGTGTCCGTCACCTACGGCGCGGGCGGCTCCACCCGCGCCCGCACCGTCGAGCTGGTGAAGCGGCTCAAGCGGGAGACGGAGGTGGAGGCGATGGCGCACGTCACCTGCGTCGGGGCCTCGCGCCAGGAGATCGCGCAGGTGCTGGACGAGGTGGCGGAGGCGGGGGTGCAGAACGTGCTGGCGCTGCGCGGCGACCCCCCGCGCGGCCAGGCCACCTTCGTCCCGCACCCCGAGGGGTTCCGGTTCGCCAGCGAGCTCGTCGCCTTCATCCGCTCGGAGCCCAGGCGGTGGAGGTTCTGCGTCGGCGCGGCGTGCTACCCGGAGGGCCACCCGGAGACGCGCGACCTGGCGCTCGACCTCGAGAATCTGAGGACCAAGGTGGCGGCGGGCGCGGACTTCCTCGTGACGCAGCTCTTCTTCGACAACGGCCGGTACTTCCGGTTCGTGGAGCGGGCGCGCGCCGCGGGGATCGCCGTCCCCGTCGTCCCCGGGATCATGCCGCTCACCAACGTGGAGCAGGTGGAGCGGTTCACGGCGATGTGCGGCGCCACCATCCCGCCCCCCCTCCGCGCCGCCATGGAGGTCCGCCGCGCCGACCCCGAGAGCGCCCGCGAGCTGGGCGTCGCCTACGCCGGCCTGCAGTGCGCGGATCTGCTGCGGCGGGGCGCGCCGGGGGTGCACTTCTACACCCTGAACCGCTCGCCCTCGACCCGCGCCATCGTCGCCGCGCTCCGCGCCAGCGAGCCCTGGCGCGAGGGCTGAGAGGGGGACCCGGTGCAGCCCTCCTCAGCGCACGGAGTCGCGCCGTCCGCCGCCGCCCTGAGGGTGCGGCTGGTCGTGGCGGGTGCGGCGCTGGCTTGCGTCGTCGTCGCCGCGCGGCTGACCGGAGCGGACCGGGTGATCGCGCCGGCGCTCGGCGCGGCGCGCGCGGCCGGGCCCGCCGGGATCGCGCTGCACGCCGCCTTCTACCTGCCCGTCGCGCTGCTGGGGTTGCCGGTGGCGCCGCTCACCTTCGCGGCAGGCGCCGCCTACGGCCCCACCGCGGGCGTCCTGCTGGCCGTCCCGGCCACCACGCTCTCCGCCTCGGTGGCGTTCCTCGCCGGCCGCGCGCTGGTCGGGCGCGACCCGGAGATCCTCGCCCGCGGCGACGGGCGGCTGGCGCGGCTGGCGCGCGCCGTGGGGCGGGCGGGGTTCCGCGTGGTGCTCGTGCTCCGGCTCTCGTTCGTGGCGCCGTTCGGGCTCCTCAACTACGCGCTGGGCGCGAGCCCGTGCCGGTTCGGCGACTTCGTGCTGGGCACGCTCGTCGGCACGCTCCCCATCGCCGTCGCGTACGCCTGGGCGGGCGCGATGCTGGCGCGCGGCGGGTGACGGCCGCTCAGTGCGCGCTCATGGCGCGGCCTTGGGCGGCTCGAGGCGCTTCCGGGCGAGGTACCAGTCCGTCACCTGGAACTGCTTCGAGCCGGCGCGCTCGGCGGCGGCCTCGGAGGTGGTGGGGGCCGGCACGATCACGTCGTCGCCGGGCCTCCAGTTGGCCGGGCAGGCCACCCCGTTCGCGTCCACGGTCTGCAGCGCATCCACCACCCGCAGGATCTCGTCGAAGTTCCGGCCCACGTTGAGCGGGTAGTAGATCATCGCCCGCAGCGTCCGCTTCGGGTCGATGAAGAACACGCAGCGCACCGTGGCGGTGACGGAGCTGGGCTCGTGGATCATGCCGTAGAGCCGCGAGACCTTCTGGTCGAGATCGGCGACGACCGGGAACGGGATCTTGACGCCCAGCTTCTCCTCGATGTTCCGGACCCAGGCGATGTGGCTGTAGACGGAGTCGATCGAGTTCCCGATGAGCGCCACGTTGCGCTTCTCGAACTCGGGGTATCGCCGGGCGAACTCCACGAACTCGGTGGTGCAGACGGGAGTGAAGTCGGCGGGGTGGGAGAAGAGGACGACCCACCGCCCTTTCTGCCAGTCGGAGAGCTTGATGGGGCCGGCGGTGGTGTTCGCCTCGAAGTCCGGGGCGGGGCCGTTCAGCTCGAGGCGCGGGGGGTGGTCGCCGCCCGGCGGGGCGGCCGTGAGCTGCGAGGGGGAGGTTGCGGTGGCCATGCGTCGATCTCCTTCGATCTCGGGAGCCCGATGCATCGGCCCGGCGCCCGCGTCGCCGCCACGCCCGTTTGGGAGCCGACCCCTTGGCGCCCTCAGCCGCGCGGCATGCCCTCGCCGTAGCCGGCCAGCGACTGGACGCCGACCACCGCCCTCTCGTGGAGGGCGGGCAGCGTCTTCGCGCCCACGTAGGTCATCGCCGACTGGACGCCGGTGATCATGCCCACCAGGATGGCGCCGACGCTCTCCCGGCCCTCGCGGATGTAGATCCGCGACGTCGAGATCCCCTCCCGGAAGAAGGCCTTCTTGGCCCGCTCGAACGCGTCGATGCCCGCGGTGCGATCGCTCACGGCGCGGGCGCTCGCCATCCCGTAGTTCTCCTTGTACGGCCGGCCGTCGCGGTCCTCCTTCACGTCGCCGGGGCTCTCGTAGGTGCCGGAGAGCGCGGTGCCGATCATCACCCGGGCCGCGCCGGCGGCCAGGTAGAGGGCGACGTCGCGCGGCTCGCGCACGCCGCCGTCGGCCCAGACCTGGCCGCCGCGCTCGTGCGCGGCCTTCGCGCAGACGTGCACGGAGGAGAAGGTGGGGCGGCCGGCGCCGGTCTGCATGCGGGTCGTGCACATCGCGCCCGGGCCGACGTTCACCTTGACGACGTTCGCGCCGGCGTCGAGCAGGTCGCGGGTGGCCTCCGGGGTGCAGACGTTCCCGGCGACGACCGGCATCGAGGAGCCGACCGCGCGCCGGACCTCGCGGATGGCGTCGATCATGCGGCGCTGGTGACCGTGCGCCGTGTCGAGGACGATCGCGGAGACGCCGAGCTCGGCGAGGCGCGTTGCCGAGGCGGCCGCCGACGCCGCGGAGGAGATCCCGACCGCCGCGGCGACCATCAGCTTGCCCCGCGGGTCGAGCGCCGGCTTGAGCAGCTCCAGCCGCACGGCGTCGTCGCGGGTCAGGACGCCGAGGAGCCGGCCCTCGGCGTCGAGCACCGGCGCGGACTTCACCCGCTGGGCGTCCATGAGGAGGAACGCGTCGCGGTTCGGGGTGCCGGCCGGAATGGCGACCATGTGCGACGACATGAGCGCGCCGACGGGCGAGTACTGGTCGCGGTCGCGGAGGTCGGCGTGGGTGACGATGCCGAGCGGGCGCCGCTCGTCGTCCACCACCACCACCAGGTCGTGGGCGCGCTTGCGGATGATCCCGAGGACGTCGCGGAGGGTCGCGCGCGGAGAGACCGAGAGCGGGGTGTCGTAGCGCGGATCGGCGGCCTTGATGTGGCGGACGATCCGGGCCGCGGTGTCGAGGTCCATGTCCTGCGGGAGGACGCCGAGGCCGCCGAAGCGGGCCATGGTCTCGGCCATCCGCTTGCCGGTCACGGCGTTCATGTTGGCCGAGACGATCGGGTGCGAGCCGCCGGGGAAGTCCACCGGACGGAGGTCCACGTCGAGGCGCGAGGTCCCGTCGAAGTAGCCGGGGACCAGGAAGACGTCGTCGAGCGCGAGCTCGAGCTGCTCGTCGCGCTCGGGGTGGAGGAAGCGCATGGCCACTTGATAAGGGAGGAGCGGGCGGGAAGGAAACGAAAAGGGGACCGGCGGGCCGGGACCTGATCTCAGCCGAGGAACCCCTCGACCACCGCCCGGTGCAGGATCTCGGCGAGCACGTCGAGCGACGCGCGGGTGTCGCGGTGGAGCACCGACATCGACGAGCTTCATGCGGGGGACTGTAGCAGGGCGCGCCGTCGGAACGGCGGCGCGAGCCATTCGCGGAAGTCCGGCCGCGTAGCGATGCCCGGTTCGTCGTTCAGCGTCCAAACGCCCGCGGTCGGCGGGCGGTGGGGGTGGTCGCCGAGCGGCGCGTACATCGGCGCACCTCGCCGTGCATCGCCTGCGGGCGGCTGTCCACGAACCCGGGTCCATGGAGGGTCCGGCCAGGCGTGATAGGTGTTGGTGGGGGTCCACCATGAGGCTCAGGTGTGCGAGGCCGGTGTTGGTCGCGGTCATGGTGCTGTCCGCTGGCTGCGGATCGAAGGCCAGCGACCCGGCGACGGACCTCTGCCCGGACGACCCGGCGAAGACCCTGCCCGGCGTCTGCGGATGCGGCGTCTCCGACGCGGACGCGAACGGCAACGGCATCCCGGACTGTCTCGACGGCCAGATCGACCTCTGCCCGGACGACCCGGCGAAGACCCTGCCCGGCGTCTGCGGATGCGGCGTCTCCGACGCGGACACGAACGGCAACGGCATCCCGGACTGTCTCGACGGCCAGATCGACCTCTGCCCGGACGATCCGGCGAAGACCTTGCCCGGCGTCTGCGGCTGCGGCGTGTCCGACGCGGACGCGAACGGCAACGGCATCCCGGACTGTCTCGACGGAGACCTGCAGTTCGACTCCCTCACCGTCGTGGCGGGGGCCAACGGTTCCGTGACGCCAAGCGGCACGTTCCCGGTCCTGCCCGGAGAGACGATCACCCTCGTGGCGACCGGCGCGCCCTGCTACTGGGTGGACACGTGGTCGACCACGGGAGGGACCGTCAGCGTCTCGAGCGACGTCCGCTCGATCGGCCCGGGCCCTGCCAGCGTGTCCGTGCTCACGATCACGCACGGGAGCGGGAACGCGACCCTCAGCGTATCGTTCACTGCGGACTCGATCCCGAGCGTCAGCATCGCGCAGGGTTCCTTCGTCCAGGTGAACGAGGGCGCGAGCGTCACGCTGGACGGCGTGTACGGGGCGGACCCGGACCCCGGCGACGCCGCCGTGCGGTTCGCGTGGGATCTGGACGGCGATGGCGTCTTCTCCGACGCCGCCACGCCCTCCGTCACGTACGTTCCTCAGGCGGGCTACCGGACCGCCCGCTTCAAGGTCTTCGACGAGCTCGGCTGCGAGTCACCGCCCGCCACCATCCAGGTGAACGACATGCCGCGGGCCGGGCTCGCGGGCGAGTGGCTGCTCGACGGCAACGCCGCCGACACGAGCGGCAACGCGCTCGACGGGACCGTGAACGGGCCCGCGGCCGTCAACGACCGCTTCGGAAACGGCTCGGGCGCCCTCGCCTTCGACGGCGTGGACGACACCGTCGCGATCGGCGACCCGGTTCCCGCGCCACTCCGGATCCAGGATGCGATCTCGCTCACCGCCTGGATCTACGTGACCGACCTCCCCCCGGAGCTCGCGCTCATCGCCGGCAGCCAGTACGACGTCACGGCCAGCGGTGCGACGATCTTCTACGACGCGCGCACCGACTCGGACGGCTTGCCCAGTCCCCCGGGCCACATCCACTTCCAGCTCGGCGACGGCGCGTGGCATGCCACGAACTCCAACTCGGTGGTGCCCCAGAATCGATGGGTCTTCATCGCCGCGACGCGCTCGGCCAACAATCCCGGGAAGATCTACTACGACGCCGTGCTCCAGCCCTGCGCGAGCCAGAGCTGGAGCGGGGGCGTGAGCTACGACGCCAACGGGTTCGGGATGGGCGACCAGAAGGACATCGCCACCCGGATCTTCAAGGGCGGGATGGACGACGTGCGGGTCTACGACCGCGAGCTCTCCGCGGCCGAGGTGGAGGCGCTCTACCACGACCGCGGCTGGTGAAGCTTGGAGAAGGCGATGGCGCAAGGAGCCAGCGACGGGCGAGGAACGCAGTGACCCCACAGGGATTCGAACCCTGGTTTCAGCCTTGAAAGGGCCGTGTCCTGGGCCTCTAGACGATGGGGTCGGCGCGCAGTAGTACCCAAGCCGGGCGCGGCTGTCAAAGCCCGAGGCTGCGCGATTTCAGCGCGCCGATCGCGCCGCGTGGGCGCCGGCGGGCTGCGCGTGGGTCCGGTGGAGCGTCCCGCGCACGAGGTCCCACAGCGGCAGCGTCACGTTGAAGTTCCAGCGCTGCATGAGGTGCGGCGCGTGGTGGAGCCGGTGGTGGCGGCGCAGCGCGCGCACGGCCGCGAGCCGCGCGACGGGCGCGTCCTCGGGAAGGTGGCAGAGCAGGTGGAGCCACTCGTAGGCGAGCAGGTAGGCGGCCGCGGACGCGATCCAGAGGGCGGCGAGGTTGCGCTGGCCGGCGAGGGCGAACGCGACGGGGATGGGCGCGGCGACCGCGAGGACCGCGAAGACGGCGTAGGAGGGGAGGAGCACGAACCGCAACTCGCGCGCCGTCCGGATGGCCATGGCGTCGCCGACGTAGAGCCGGTGGTGCTGGACGCTGTGCCGGATGTACATCACCTCGACGAAGCGCGTGCGCCGGTGCAGGAGCCCGCGGTGCGCGTGCCACTCGACGGCGTTCCCGAACGCGACGAAGAGCGGCACGAGCGCGAGCTGCCAGGCGCGGAGATCGTGGATCCAGGAGAGCGCGGCGGCGGCGACGGCGAGGCAGCCGAGGGTTGGCACGGCGAGCTGGAGCCAGGGCGAGTAGCGTCGCGGCAGCCGGGCCAGCAGCTCGGCCCGAAGCTCCTCGCGCGACGCTCTCGTCATGCCCGCCCGCCTCCCGATCCTCGCACCGGATGGCGAGGAGCCCGGCTCCGTCACCGTCCCGACACGGTAGGGAGCAACCGGGCAGACTGCAACGGGGCGTGCCCGTGCCCGGATGGGTACGCCGGCGCTTCCCGCGCGACCTACTTCGCCGCGGGCTCCTCGAACAGCCAGGTCGTGAGGTAGCGCTCGCCGGTGTCCGGCAGGACGACCACGATGAGCTTGCCGGCGTTCTCCGGCCGCCGCGCCACCTCCCGCGCCGCCCAGACCGCGCCGCCGCAGCTGATGCCGGAGAGGATTCCCTCCTCGCGGCAGAGCCGGCGCGCCATCTCGCCGGCGTCGTCGTTCTTCACGGTGATGACCTCGTCGAGGATCTTGGTGTTGAGCACCCGGGGGACGAACCCCGGTCCCCAGCCCTGGATCTTGTGCGGCCCGGGCTTGCCGCCGGAGATGACGGGGGAGTCGGCGGGCTCGGCGGCGATCATCTTCACCGACGGCTTGCGCGCCTTGATCACCTCGCCGACCCCGGTGATGGTTCCGCCCGTGCCGGTGCCGCCGACGAAGATGTCGATCTTCCCGTCGGTGTCGCGCCAGATCTCCTCGGCGGTGGTCTTCCGGTGGATCTCGGGGTTGGCCGGGTTGTCGAACTGCTGGAGGACGAGGTAGCGCGCGTCGCTCGCCGCCATCTGCTCGGCCTTCTGGATGGCGCCCTTCATCCCCTCGGGGCCGGGGGTGAGGACGAGCTTCGCGCCCAGCGCGGCCAGGATCTTGCGTCGCTCCACGCTCATGGTCTCGGGCATGGTGAGGACCAGCGGGTAGCCCTTGGCCGCCGCGGCGAAGGCGAGGCCGATGCCGGTGTTCCCGCTGGTCGGCTCGAGGAGGATCGTGTCCTTCCTGATCTTCCCGTCGCGCTCCGCCGCCTCGATCATCGAGACGCCGATCCGGTCCTTGACGCTGCCGGCCGGGTTCCGGCTCTCGAGCTTGGCGACGACGGTCGCGCGCGCGCCGTCCACCACGCGGTTCAGCCGGACGAGCGGGGTGTTGCCGATGGTCTGGGTGACGTCATCCGCGATCCGCATCCGTGTGGCCTCCCGGCGGGGTCGTCCGCCATAACGGATGCATCCTAATGAGCGGATCACCGTCCGGTCAAGCGGAGGTTCCGCCCGTCCCGGCCGTCACCCGGCCCTCACCCGGCACGCGCCAGCGGCGCCGCCTCGGCCCCCGCCGGCCAGACCAGCCGCTTCGCCGCCGGGCGCAGGGCGAGGTAGCGCGCGGTGCCGGCCGCGACGGCGGCGGCCGCCGCGGCCAGGCCGATCCCGAGCGCCCAGCGCGGCACGGCCAGGTAGGCCGCCCCGGCGGCGAGCGCCGCGAGCGCGATCCAGCCGGCCTTCTGCACCGTCGCCCACTTCTCCATCGCCGCGCGGCGAGGCGCGTCGAGCGCGGCCAGCCGCTCCCACAGCACCTGCTCCTGCCGCCAGTAGGTGTAGATGACCGGGATGATCTCGAGCGTCAGGAACGCGCTGGTGAGGAGGCCGCCCACCATGGGTGCCGCGATCCGCTTCATCACGTCCGCGCCCGAGCCGGTCGCCCAGAGGAGCGGGAGGAGGCCGGCGAGCATCGTCGCCACCGTCATGAGCTTGGGGCGCACGCGGAGGACCGTCCCCTCCATGTGCGCCCAGATGATGTCGGAGAGGTCGCGGATCTTCCCGGCCCGCCGCCGCCGCTCGTAGGCGTTGTCGATGTAGACGATCATCACGATGCCGGTCTGCGCGGCGAGCCCGACCAGCGCGATGATCCCGACCCAGACCGCCGTGGAGAGGTGGTAGTCGAGCAGCCACATGAGCCAGACGCTCCCCACCAGCGCGAACGGGATGGAGAGGAGGACGATCAGCACCTCGGTGAGGTTCCGGAAGTGCGCCCAGAGGAGGAGCACGATGAGGAGCAGGGTGAGGGGGAGCACCACCCGCATGCGTTCCCTGGTCTTCTCGAGCAGCTCGTATTGCCCCGTCCACTTGAGGAAGTAGCCCGCCGGCATGTGCAGGCGTCCGTCGGCCTGGGCCCGCGCCACCAGCGCCTTCGCCTCGTCCACGTACCCGCCCACGTCGCGCAGCGCCTCGGCGATGTCCACGAAGACGTAGCCGACCAGGAGGCCGCCCTCGTCCCGCACCATGGGCGGCCCGGCGGCGATCCGGACGTCGGCGAGCAGGCCGAGGGGCACGAAGGTGAGCCCCTTCGACGGCCCCTCGGACCCGCCGCTGGCGAGCGCCGCGTCGGCGGGGGTCGCGCCCTGGCCCACGATGCCGAGGGAGGGGGCGTCGGAGACGACGCCGCTCGCGCCGAAGCCGAGGTTCGACCCGGAGGTGCGCCCGCGCGGCTCCTGCGCCTGCTGCTGGCCGCCGCCGCCCATCATCTGTGCGAGCCGCAGCTCCGGGAGGCGATCGGCGGGTGCGTTCGACCCGCCCATCCCGCTGCCGCTCCCCCGCTGCCCGCCCACCGGCACCAGCACGCGCCGCAGGCGCTCCAGGTCGCTGCGCAGGTCCTGGGGGTAGCGGACGTTGATGGTGAACCGGTTCCGTCCCTCCACGGTGACGCTGATGGGCGTCCCGCCGATGGCGGCCTCCACGATCCGGTTCACGTCGCCGACGCGCAGGCCGTAGCGCGCCAGCGCCTCGCGGCGCGGCACCACGTCGAGGTAGAGCCCGCCCTCGTTCCGCTCGTAGAACGCCGAGCGCGTCCCCACCACCGGCGCGAGCAGCTTCTCCAGGCCGACGCCGATCTTCTCGATCTCGGCGAGGCTGGTGCCCATCACCTTGATGCCGACGGGCGTCCGCACGCCGGTGGAGAGCATGTCGATCCGCGCCTTGATGGGCATGGTGTAGGCGTTGGTCCAGCCCGGGAACTGCATGGCGCGGTTCATCTCCGCCACCAGCTCCTCGAAGGTGATCCGCCCCTCGTCCGGCCAGAGGAGGCGCAGCGCCGGGGCGAGGAAGCGCGGCGCGCCGCCGTCCGACCACCAGCGGTCGCGGTGGATCCGCCGCCAGGTCTCGCGCGGGCGCAGGCGCACGGTGGTCTCCACCATGGTGAGCGGCGCCGGGTCCGTGGCGGTCTCGGCGCGCCCGGCCTTCCCGAACACCGACTCCACCTCGGGGAAGGAGCGGAAGACCCGGTCCTGCGCCTGGAGCTGCCGCTTCACCTCCTCGATGGAGATCCCCGGGAAGGTGGTGGGCATGTAGAGGACGTCGCCCTCGTTGAGGGGCGGCATGAACTCGTTCCCCAGCCGCAGGGCGAGCGGCACGGCGGAGAGGACCGCCAGCAGGCCGATGGCCACGGTGGACTTGGGCCGGCGCAGGGCCACGAACACGAACGGCTTGTAGAGCCGGATGATGAAGCGCGAGACCGGGTGCTCCGACTCCGGGCGGATGCGGCCGCGGATGAGGAGGTCGCGCAGCGCCGGCGCGAAGGTGATGGAGAGGACCGCCGCCGAGAGCATCACGAAGGTCTTGGACCAGGCGAGCGGCGTGAAGAGCCGGCCGGCCTGGCCGGTGAGCGTGAACACCGGGAGGAAGGCGGCGGCGACGACCAGGAGCGAGAAGAAGATGGCGGGCGTGACCTCGCGCGCCGCCTCGGCGAGCAGCCGGTGCCGGTCCGCGCCGGGCGGGGCATGCTCCAGCTTCTTGTGCGACGCCTCGATCATCACGATCTCGGCGTCCACCGTGGCGCCGATGGCGATGGCGATGCCCCCCAGGCTCATGATGGTCGCGGGGATGTCGAGCAGCTTCATGGGGATGAACGACACCGCCACCGCGATGGGCAGCGAGAGGATGGGCAGGAGCGCCGAGCGCAGGTGGAGGAGGAACACCAGGATGACGAGCGCGACGACGATCGCCTCCTCGAGGAGCGCGGTGCGGAGCGTGCCGATGGAGCGGTGGATGAGGTCGGAGCGGTCGTAGGCCACCTCGACCCGCACGCCCTCCGGCAGCCCCGGCGCCAGCTCGGCGAGCTTGGCCTTGACGCGGCCGATGACGTCGAGCGCGTTCTCGCCGTAACGCATCACCACGATCCCGCCCACCGCCTCGCCGTCGCCGTTCCACTCCAGCAGGCCGCGCCGGATGTCCGGTCCGAACCGGACCTGGCCCACGTCGCGCACCAGGATGGGCACGCCGTTCGGGCCGCTGGCGCGGATGGCGACGCTCTCCACGTCGCCGAGGTCCTGCACGTAGCCGCGCCCGCGCACGTAGTACTCGCGGCCGGCCATCTCCACCACGCGCCCGCCCACGTCGGCGTTGGAGGCGCGCAGCGCCGAGATCACCTCCTCCAGCGTCACGCCGAAGGCGCGCAGCTTGTTGGGGTCGACGGTCACCTGGTACTGCTTCTGGTAGCCGCCGACGCTCGCCACCTCGGCGACGCCCGGCACGGCGCCCAGGGCGTAGCGGAGCGTGAAGTCCTGGAAGGTGCGCAGCTCGTCGAGCCCGTGCCGTCCGCTCGGGTCCACCAGCGTGTACTGGAAGGTCCAGCCGATGCCGGTGGCGTCGGGCCCGAGCCTGGGCGCCACCCCCTCCGGCATCCGCTCCTCGATGGAAGACAGGTACTCGAGGACGCGGCTGCGGGCCCAGTAGACGTCGGTGCCCTCCTCGAAGATCACGTAGACGAAGGACATCCCGAACATCGAGTAGCCGCGCACGTCCGCCACGCGGGGCGCGGAGACGAGCGCCGAGACGATGGGGTAGGTGACCTGGTCCTCGACCAGGGTCGGGCTGCGCCCCATCCACTCCGTGAAGACGATGACCTGCGTGTCCGAGAGGTCGGGGATGGCGTCGAGCTTGACCTTGCGGATCGCGCCGACGGCGCCGGCGGTCGCGATGGCCACGCCCAGCAGCACGACGAGGCGGTTCCTCGCGCAGAACTCGATGATCCGGGCGACCATGGCGCGCCCTCTACCGCGCGGGGCCGGCGAACCCCTCGACCGCCGCGCGCAGCCGGCTCTCGGAGTCGACCAGGAAGTTGGCGGTGGTCACCACGCGCTCGCCCTCGGCGAGCCCCTCCAGGATCGCCACCTTGCCGGCGCCGGACCAGCCGACCCGCACGCGCCGCGGCTCGAAGCGGCCCGCGCCGCGGGCCACGAAGACGTACTGCACCTCGCCGGTGTCCACCAGCGCCTCGCGCGGCACCACCAGCGCCTCGGTGAGGCCCAGCTCCAGCGTCACGTCGCCGTACATCCCGGGGTGGAGCTTCAGCGTCCGGTTGCTGAACTCGAGCCGCGCCTGGAGCGTGCGGCTGCCGGGGTTGAGCGCGGGGTAGATGAACTGCACGCGCCCCGAGAACCTCTCCCCGGGGTAGGCGGCGACCTCGAAGCTGGCCTTCTGGCCCACCTTCACGCGGCCGATCTCGCTCTCGTACACGTCCGCCAGCACCCACACCGTGGACAGGTCCGCGATCTGGAACAGCTCGGTGCCGGGCGTCACGTAGAGCCCCTTGAGCGCGTTCTTGCGGGCGACGAAGCCCTGCACCGGCGCGCGGACGTTCACCGCCTGCATCGGCTGGCCCGCCTTGGCGATGGCCTCGATGTCCTCGCGGGCGAAGCCGAGCAGCTCGAGCCGCACCCGCGAGTCGCGCTGCAGGTCGCCGCCGATGGGCGCCTGGCCCGCCGCCGTGGCCGGCAGCTTGTCCGCCCACTTCACCGCGTTGAGGTAGACCTGCTGGGCGTTGAGCATGTCCGGGCTGTACACGGTGGCGAGAACGTCGCCCTTCGCCACGGACTGGCCGGTCTGGGCGATCACCAGCGAGTCGATCCAGCCGGAGTACCGGGTCGTCACCGAGAACAGCCCGTTCTCGTTGGCGGTCACGAACCCGGCGGTGCGGATGGTGGGCGAGAGCCCCTCGCGCGCCACGGCCGCGGTCCGCATCCCGGTGAGCTGGATGCGGTCGGCGGTGAGGTCCACGGGGGCGAGCCCGGCCACGCCCTGCGCCTGCGCCGGCGCCGCGGCCGCCGCCGGCTCGCGGGCGACGAGCTTCATCCCGCACTGCGGACAGCGGGCCCTGGGGTCCGCGGTCACGAACTCCGGGTGCATCGGACAGGTGAAGAGAGGCTGCCGCGCGATCAGCTCTCCGCCGGCGGCCGGGGAGGCGAGCGGGGCCGGCGGCACCGGCGCGGGGTCCGGCCTCGCGCCGGCCGCCGCGACCGGCACCAGGTCCATCCCGCAGATCGGGCAGTCGCCCTTGCTGGCCGAGACGATCTGCGGGTGCATGGGGCAGTGGTAGCGGACCTCGGCGACCACCACCCCCGAGCGCGACGCGGAGTAGATCCAGGCGCCGGCCGCGGCGAGCGCCATGAGGGCGACGAGCCCCCATCGGACGATCGCCATGGCGTGGACGCCCGGCGGCGGGCGCTCCTCGCCCTCGGGGAGCGCCTCGTGCTCCGGCTGACGGAGGTCGTTCACCGCGGCTCCGGGACGGGCGGGGGGCCGGTAGCGGCGAGGGCCGCGCCCGGCGCCGCTCACTCGACGACGAGGACGCCGGCGATCATGTCCATGCCGCAGGCGTACCGGACGTTCCCGCTCTTCGTCGGCGTGAACGAGACCGTCACCGGCTTGTTGAGCGGGAGCTTGGTGTTGATCCCGTAGTCCTTGATCACGATCTCCGTGGCGCAGGTCCTGTCGGTCTTGCGCGTGATGACGAGCTGCAGCGGCTCGCCCTTCTTCACCTTGACGTTGTCCGGCACGAACCCGTCGTCGGTGACCGACATCTCGATCTTGCGGGCCTTGTCGGCGGCGGCGGCGGAGCCGGCGAGGAGGAGGACGGCGGAGAGCGCGAAGGCGAACCGGGCGAGACGCATGGGGAGGGACCTCGTGCCGGCGCGGCGGGCCGTCCGGCGGATGGTGGGACGGCCGAGTATCCACCGGGAGGGGCACGCCCGAAAAGGGGCGAGTCCGCGCGCCCCCAAAATGATCCGTGGCCGGCGCCGCGCTGCGGCGGCCGAACGTGGGATACCATCCCTCGCTCGCCCCCCCGCCCGCTCGCCCCCCCCTCGCTCGCATGGACCTGGGCTCCGCCTGGATAGTGGCCGTCACGGTGCTCTCGGTCGCCGTGGTCGCGGTCGGACAGGTGGCGCGGCGCCGCCTGCGCCAGCGCCGCGACACCGCCGCCCTCGCCGACGCCGTCGCGCGGAAGCAGCACCTGGCGCGCTCGCTCCACCCGGTCATCGACCCGGACATCTGCATCGGGAGCCTCTCCTGCCTCAAGGCGTGCCCGGAGGGAGACATCCTCGGGATCGTGGACGGGGCGGCCCGGCTGGTCCACGCCGACCACTGCATCGGTCACGGCCGCTGCGCCGCCGAGTGCCCGGTGGGCGCCATCCGCCTGGTCTTCGGCTCGAGCGAGCGCGGCGTGGACCTGCCCGAGGTGGACGAGTTCTTCGAGTCGTCGCGTCCGGGCGTCCACGTGGTGGGCGAGCTGGGCGGCATGGGGCTCATCAAGAACGCCGCGCGGCAGGGACTGCAGGTGGCGGAGCGGCTCGCCGGAATCGTGCCGCGTGGCGCCCCGCCGGTGGTGGTGGTGGGCGCCGGCCCGGCCGGCATCGCCACCGCCATCGGCCTCAAGGCGCGGGGCGTCCGCTTCCGCGTGGTGGACCAGGGCACGGTGGGCGGCTCGGTCGCGCACTACCCCCGCCAGAAGGTGGCGATGACGGAGCCCATCGAGCTGCCGGGGGTGGGGCGCGTCGGGAAGCGGCTCGTGTCCAAGGAGGAGCTGCTCGACACCTGGGATCGCGCGCTCGACAAGACCGGCGTTCAGGTGGAGGAGGGCGTCAAGGTCGTCGGCATCGAGGGCGCCGACGGGGCATTCACCGTCATCACGGCCGGTGAACGCCTCGCCGCCTCCAAGGTGGTCCTGGCCATCGGGCGGCGCGGCACGCCGCGGCGCCTGGGCGTCCCGGGCGAGGACGCCGAGAAGGTGACCTACGGCCTGGTCGACGCCGAGCAGTACGACCAGAAGCGCGTGCTGGTGGTGGGCGGGGGGGACGCGGCGATGGAGGCCGCGATCCAGATCGCCGAGCAGGGCCGCGCGCAGGTGACCATCTCCTACCGCGGTGAGGCCTTCGCGAAGTGCCGCGACGCGAACCGGAGCAAGATGGACGCGCTCGTCGAGGCCCGGCGCGTCCGCGCGCTCCTCCCCTCCACCGTGAAGGAGGTCCGGCCGCGGGAGGTGCTCCTCGACCACGCCGGCGCCTCGCTCTCGATCGAGAACGACTACGTCATCGCCTGCCTGGGCGGCGAGCTGCCCGTCGAGTTCCTGAAGTCCGTGGGCGTCGGGATGAAGCGCTACCACGGCGAGGCGCCGGGGCAGGCGGGCGCGGCGAAGCAGCGGCGCTCCCACGCCGACGCGGAGCGCGCGCACGCCGAGCGCGTGCGGCGCTGGTCGTTCCGGGCCGCCTACGCGCTCGCCGGGATGGCGATCCTGGCGTTCCTGGCCTGGAAGGGCCGGGACTACTACCTGCTCACCCGCCCCGAGCGGCTCCGCTCGCCGGTCCACCCCTGGATGAAGCCGGCCGGGCACTGGGGGCACGGCATCGGCATCGCCGCGACGCTGTTCATGCTGTCGAACTTCCTCTACGCCGCGCGCAAGCGCTCGCGCGCGCTCACCGGGCTCGGCACCATCGTCGGCTGGCTCGACTTCCACGTGTTCGTGGGGTTCATGAGCCCGCTGGTCATCGCCTTCCACGCGGCCTTCCAGTCGAACAACCAGCTCGCCACCGGCACCGCCGGCGCGCTCGGGGTGGTGGTCGCGACCGGGATCGTGGGCCGGTTCATCTACGGCCAGGTCCCGTCGGACCGCGGCAAGATCCTGGAGCTGGAGGACCTGACCGCCCGGTTCGAGCGGCTCCGCGACGAGTCCGGCCCGCTCCTCGCCGTCGCGGGCCCCCGCGCCGGGGCGTTGCTGGCCCGGGCCACGAAGCCGGTGAGCACCTCGCTCCTGCCCGTCGTGCTGGTGCGCATGCCGCTCGAGGCCGTCGCGCTGCGGCTGCGGCTGCGGCTCCTCCGCCGCCGCTTCCGCGACGCCGGGCAGTGGCGGGAGCTGCGCGACGCGATCGTCCGCCTGGCCCGCCTGCGCTGGCAGATCCGCGCCTACGGCTCGCTCAAGCGGCTCCTCCGCGGCTGGCGCGTGTTCCACGCCTCGCTGGCCGTCTTCCTCGTCCTCGCCATCATCGCCCACATCGCGGTCTCGCTCTACCTCGGCTACGGGCTGCGGTGACTCACGCCGCCTCCGCGGTCACCTCCGCCCCCGGCCGCACCTCCCGCCGCTTCCACAGGAAGTAGATGGCAGGATAGACGAGCAGTTCCAGCAGGAAGCTGGTCGCCAGGCCGCCCACCATGGGCGCGGCGATCCGCTTCATCAGATCCGCGCCGGTGCCGGTGGACCACATGATGGGGAGGAGGCCGGTCATCGCCGCCACCACGGTCATGGCCTTGGGCCGGACGCGCTTCACCGCGCCGTGCACGATCGCCTCGACGAGGTCGCCCTCGGTGCGGAGCCGGCCCTCGCGGCGCGCCTCGTCGTGCGAGAGGTCGAGGAAGAGGAGCATGAACACGCCCGTCTCGGCGTCGAGCCCCATGAGCGCGATCATCCCGACCCACACGGCGATGGAGACGTTGTAGCCGAGGATCCAGAGGAGCCAGACCGCGCCGATGGCGGAGAAGGGCACCGCCAGCATCACCAGGCCCGCCTTGAACGCGCTCTTCGTGTTCATGTAGAGCAGCGCGAAGATGAGCGCCAGCGTGAGCGGGAGGATGAACTTGAGCCTCTTCTTCACGCTTTCCATGTTCTCGTACTGGCCGCTCCAGTCCATGGAGTAACCGGTGGGGACCGAGACGCCGGCCGCGACTGCCCTCTTCGCCTGTTCGACGTAGGAGCCCACGTCGACCTTGCTCGTGTCGAAGTCGACGTACACGTAGCCGGCGAGCAAGCCGTTCTCGTCGCGGATCATCGACGGCCCGTGGGCGAGCCCCACGTCCGCGATCTCCTGCATCGGGATCTGCCCCTGGCCGCGGGGGAGGGGGAGCAGGACCCGCTGGAGCGCCTGGAGGTCCTCGCGGTAGTCGCGGGCGTACCGGACCGAGACGCCGTACCGCTCCCGCCCCTCCACCGTGGTGGTCTGGACGTCGCCGCCGACCGCGGTCATCACCATCATGTTGGCGTCGTCCACGGTGAGGCCGTAGCGCGCGAGCTGATCGCGCTTCAGCACGAAGTCGAGGAAGTAGCCGCCCGCCACGCGCTCGGCGTAGGCGCTGCGGGTCCCGGGGACGCGCGAGACCGCCGCCTCGGTCTCCCGGGCGATCCGCTCGATGGTGGCGAGGTCCGCGCCCATGACCTTGATCCCCACCGGCGTGCGGATGCCGGTGGAGAGCATGTCGAGGCGGCCCTTGATGGGCATGGTCCAGGCGTTCGAGATGCCGGGGAGCTGGAGCGCGGCGTTCATCTCCTCCTCGAGCTGCTCCTGGTCGATCCGGTCGCGCCAGAACGGGCGCAGGGCGGCCTTCAGCCAGCCCGGCGCCCACCCCGAGTACCAGCGCGGCCGTTCCCGCCAGCGGTCCTCGGGACGGAGCAGCACGGTCGTCTCCATCATGGTGAAGGGCGCCGGGTCGGTCGAGGTGTTGGCGCGCCCGGCCTTGCCGAAGACGCGCTCCACCTCGGGGAAGGTCTTCAGGATCTTGTCCTGGAGCTGGAGCGCCTTCTGCGCCTCGGCGACCGACATGCCGGGCTCGACGGCCGACGGCATGTAGAGGATCGTCCCCTCGCGCAGCGGCGGCATGAACTCGGAGCCGAGCTTCAGGTAGACGGGGACGGTGGAGAGCACGAGGAGCGCGCTCACCGCGATGGTGGCCCGGGCGTGCCGTAGAACGAAGCGGCAGGGGCCCTCGTAGACGCGGTGGAGGGCGCGGCTGATGGGGTGGCGCGCCTCGGCGTGGTAGGTGCCGACCAGCGCCGCGGTGGCGGCCCGGGCCAGGAGGCGGGGCCGGAAGCGGAACGGCTCGATCCGCGCGAAGAGCATGCGCATCGCCGGGTCGAGGGTGATGGCGAGGAGGGCGGCGATGGCCATGGCGAATGTCTTCGACCACGCCAGGGGTCGGAAGAGCCGTCCCTCCTGGTCGACGAGCGTGAAGACCGGCAGGAAGGCCGCCGCGATGACGAGCAGCGAGAAGAAGACGCCGGGCCCGACCTCCATGAGCGCCTCGAGCCGCACCTGGTGGAGGTCGCCCTTCTTCCCGCCGGCCATCCAGCGGTGGATCTTGTTGTAGGCGTTCTCCACCTCGACGATGGCGCCGTCCACCAGCACGCCGATGGAGATGGCGATGCCGGCGAGGGACATGAGGTTCGCGTTCAGCCCCAACGCGTACATGGGGATGAAGGCCAGCGCGACCGACACCGGGATGGTGACGATGGGGACGATCGCCGACGGCAGGTGCCAGAGGAAGAGGAGGATCACCAGGGAGACGATGGCGATCTCCTCGATCAGCTTGCCGGTCACCGTCTCGATGGCGCGGCCGATGAGATCGGAGCGGTCGTAGGTGGTCACCACCTCGACCCCCTCGGGCAGCGAGGGCCGGATCGCGTCCAGCTTCACCTTGATGCGGTCGATGACGGTGAGCGCGTTCTCGCCCTGCCGCATCACCACGATCCCGCCGACCACGTCGCCCTGGCCATCGAAATCGGCGACGCCGCGGCGCATCTCCGGGCCGAGCGTCACGGAGGCCACGTCCTTCACGGTGACCGGCGTGCCCCCTTCGGTGCGGAGCACGAGCTTCTCCAGGTCCTGGATCGACTTCACGTAGCCGCGGCCGCGCACCATGTACTCGCGGCCGGACAGCTCGACGAGCCGCCCGCCCACGTCGTTGTTGCCGCGGCGGACCGCCTCGATGACGGTCTGGAGCGGGAGCTTGTAGGCGGCGAGGGCGTTCGGGTTGACGGTGACCTGGTACTGGCGCACCTGTCCGCCCACGCTCGCCACCTCGGAGACGCCGGGCACGCTCTGGATCGCGTAGCGGAGGAACCAGTCCTGGTAGCTCCGCAGCTCGTCGGAGGAGTGGCGCCCGCTCTTGTCGACGAGCGCGTACTGGTACACCCAGCCCACGCTGGAGGCGTCCGGCCCCAGCTCCACCTGCACGTCGCGGGGGAGCTGCGGGGTGATCTTGGAGAGGTACTCGAGCACCCGCGATCGCGCCCAGTAGATGTCGGTGCCGTCCTCGAAGATCACGTAGACGTAGCTGAAGCCGAAGTCGGAGAAGCCCCGGATCGCCTTCACCCGCGGCGCGCCAAGGAGCGCGGTGGTGATGGGGTAGGTGACCTGGTCCTCGATGATGTCCGGGCTCCGGTCCCACTTCCCGTAGACGATCACCTGGGTGTCCGAGAGGTCCGGCAGGGCGTCGAGCGGGATGTGCCGCATCGAAGACCAGGCGACGAATAGCGCGACCAGGGTCGCGGCGAGGACCAGGTACCGGTTCTCGGCGGAGAAGCGGATGATCCGACGGATCATGGCTGTCCTCCGCCGTGGCCGGCATGCCCCGGGTGGCCGCCAGATGGCGCCGGCGGCGCCGCGGCCGGCGCGGCGGCGCCTGGAGCCGGTCCGGCGGAGGCGGACTCCGAAGCGCCGGAGGTGGACGGCAGGACGCGGGCGCGCTCGGGCTTCGCCGGCGGCGATCCGGCGGTCAGCTCGGCGAGCGAGGCGCGCAGGCGCGACTCGGAGTCGACGAGGAAGTTGCCGCGGGTGACCACCTGCTCACCCTCGACCAGCCCGGATATCACCTCGACGCTCGCGCCGTCGGACACGCCGATCCGGATCTCGCGGGGCCGGAACTTGCCCTCGCCGACGGCGACGAAGACCACCTTCTTGGTCCCGGAGTCGACCACCGCGTCGGCGGGGACCCGCAGCCCCTCGCGCGTCTGCCCCTGCAGCACCACCTCGCCGAACATCTCGGGGCGCAGCTCGCCGCCGGGGTTCGGGAACTCGAGCCGGACCTTGACCGTGCGCGACTTCGGGTCGAGGAGCGGATCGACGAACACCACCTTGCCGCGGAAGGGGCGATCCGGGTAGGCGTTGAGCGTGAGGGTGGCGGGCATCCCCAGGCGCACGAACCGCAGCTCGCTCTCGTACACGTCCGCGAGCACCCAGACCGCCGAGAGGTCCACCAGCTCGTACGGCATCGCGCCGGCGTCGAGCTTCATCCCGTCCACGACGTCCTTCTTCGTGACCACGCCGGAGATGGGGGAGCGCAGGGTGAGGTTCTTCACCGGCTTGCCGGTCCGCTCGATCTCGTCGATCTCCGAGGTGGAGACGTCCCACAGCTCCAGCTTGCGCCGGGCCGCCGCCACCAGCGCGTCGCCGTCGTGCGCCAGGCCGCCCTCGCCGAGACCGCCGCGCGTGCGCAGGGCGAGCAGGTACTCCTCCTGCGCGGAGAGCAGCTCGGGGCTGTAGATGGTGAAGAGCGGCTCGCCGCGCCGGACCAGCTTGCCCACGAAGTCCACGTAGACGCGCTCCACGAACCCGGGGACCTTCAGGTTGATGTGCCGGACGCGCGTCTCGTCCATGGCCACCCGCCCGACCGTGCGCCAGGCGCCGCCCACCGGGCCGCGCGCCACCGGCGCGGTGCGCAGGCCGATGAGCTGCTGGCGCGCCGGATCGATCGTCACCTCGGACAGGCCCGGCACCACCGGGGCGACGCCGGCCTCGTCGGCGTAGACCGGCAGGTAGTCCATCCCCATCTCGTCCCTGGCCGGGACGTGCGAGGTGACCTTCGGGTCCATGGGGCTGCGGTAGAAGAGGACCGTCCGCTCGTCCGCGGCGCCGGTGGCCTTCGCCCCCGCCTGGACGAGCTTCATCCCGCAGATCGGGCAGTTTCCCGGGTGGTCCTGCACGACCGACGGGTGCATGGGGCAGGTGTAGACCGGCGCGGCGTCGGCCGCGGCCGGCGCTGCGGAAGGGGCCGGGCCGGCGCCCGCGGAGGCCGGGACGAGCTTCATCCCGCAGATCGGGCAGTCCCCGGGGTGGTCCTGCACGACGGTGGGGTGCATGGGGCAGGTGTACTTCACCGCCGGCGGGTGGTCGTGCCCGGGCGCGGCTTCGCCGCCGCGCCGGAGGAGGAGGAGCGCGCCGCCCGTTCCCAGCGCCGCGCTGGCGAGGGCGACCGCGGCGAGCGCGGCGCCTCCGAAGCGGCGAGGGGAACGCGGAGCGGGGGAGGTCGGAGTCGTGGTCTCGGGCGTCATGGTCGGCTCCGGGTTCACATCGAGTTCATGGAGGAGGACGCGTCGGGCGCCGCCGCGCCGCCGCCGGACGGGGCCGCGCCGCCGCCGGCCGAGCGGACCGCGCCCGCGCCGGGGACGCTCGCCCCGCCCGTCCCGCCGCCGGCCACCACCGCCGGGTCGAGGCTCACCTCGGCGGCCGCGATGGCGAGCCGCTGCGCGTCGGCGAGCGCCTGGAGATACCCGTCCTCGTCGGCGACCAGGACGGCGTTGGCCTCCAGCACCGACGCGAAGGTGACCTTCCCGACCCGGTACTGGGCCAGCGTGCTCTCCGAGGTGGCCTGCGACTGGACGAGGAGCCCCTCGCGGTAGAGCCGGAGCGCGTCGAGGAGCGTCGCCAGGGCGAGCCGCCGCTCCTCGGCGCGGAGCCGCACCACCTGGTCCACCGCCTCGGCCCCCCGGGCGCCCGCGGTGGCGCGGGCCTTCGCCTCGGCGGCGGCGCTCGCCTGGCGCCCCCAGATCGGCAGCGTCACGCCCACGGTCGCCTGCCACATGGGCACGAGCGAGCCGCGCGGCATCAGCCCAGCGCTCACCGTGAAGTCCGGGTAGCGGTCGCGACGCGCCAGCGCGGACGCCTTCTCCGCCTGCGCCTCCCCGAGGCGCGCCGCGGCCAGCTCCGGGCTCCGCGCCAGCGCGTCCGCGACCCCGGCGCCCGGCGCGTCGAGCGCAGGCAGGCGGAGGTCGCGCACGCTCCGCGCGGTGGCTATCTCCTCCTCGAGCGGCCGGCCCCGGAGCCGGTTCAAGGTCTGGGTCCAGGCGCGCGCTTCGGCCTCGAGGCTCCAGCGGCGCTGCCGCAGGCGGTTCTGCTCGAGCTGCGCCCGCAGCACGTCGGACTGGGCGCCCTCGCCGGTCTCGTAGCGGGCCCGGGCCACTCCCGCCGACTGCCGCCAGATCAATTCGAGGCGCCCGAGGAGCGCGAGCCGGTCCCGCGCCAGCAGGAGCCCGAGGTACGCGCGGCGGACGTCCGCCTCCGCCGAGAGCCGCGCCCGCGTCAGGCCCGCCTCCACGCGGCTCGCCCCCAGGCGGGAGACGTCCGCCCGCAGGCCGCGCTTCCCGGGCCACGGGAGCGGCTGGGTGAGCATGATCAGGTAGTAGCTCGTCTCCATCTTGCCGATCTGGATCCCGTCGAACCCGTCGTTCTGGATCCCGAGCGACAGGACCGGGTCGGGCAGCGCCTCCGCCTGCGGCGCGCGCTCGCGCTCGGCGATCGCCTCGGCCTCGGCCTGCTTCAGCTCCGGCCGCGCGGCGAGGCTCTCGGAGAGGAGCCGCGACAGGACGGGGTCGTCGGTCGGCTCGGCGGGTCCGGGGGCGGCGGCCACGGCCGCGGTCGCGGTCGGCGTCGGAGTCGCGGTCGCGGTGGAGATGGCGGTCGCGGTCGGGGAGGTCGGGGTCGATCCCGCGCCTGCGCCTGACGGGATCGCGAGGGCGGCGGCCGCGGCGAGCGCGGCCCGGTGGACTGCATGCATGGATGCTCCTCCTGCGTCGTTCGGACGCCGCGCCGCGAGCGCGGGCGGACGTCGGGAACGCCGCGCGCAACCCGCGCGCGGCGGACGGCGCCGGAGGGCTAGATGAGGAGGCTGCGGATGCGGAGGTGGATGGGCCCGGCGCCGGGCGGCGGCGCGTGGTCGAACGCGTCCGCGCGAGGCGGGGCGGGGGGGGCGACGGCGGCGAGCCACGCCACCGGTGCACCGTCCGCGAGCTGCGCCGCCGCCGGGGCGCGGACCGTCGCCGCGCCGGCGGGCGCCGGGGCAGGCGCCTCGCGCACGCTGCAGCAGGAGGCGCGTTCGACGGACGGCGCCGCCGGAGCCTTGGCGCGGTGGCAGCAGGGCATCGCGCGGGCGCCCGGCGACCCGCAGCGCGCCGCGGCGGGGGCCGCCCACGCGGTCGCGAGCGCTGCCAGGAGGGCAGCGGCGACGATGCGGTGTGCGAGACGCAGGGCCAAGACGGCGTGGAGGATAGCCGATAACGCCGGCCCGTTCCAATCCGGGCCCGGCACGTCCTTCCGGCGCTCCCCGCGCGGCAGGTTCGGCGGCGCTCCTCCACCCGCGACCGCCGGCCGCGGTCCGCGCCGACGGGGGAGGATGCGCCGCGCCGCGGGACAGGCGGCGTCGCCGACATCGGCGCACCTCTTCCGTCACGGCCGGTCGAAGGCGCGATGGACAACCGCGGATCGCCTGCGCTCTACTCGGCGGGTCCAGGACTCGCCCGGAGGGAACCGATGTCCGCACCCGCCACCGCTCCCAGGCCCACCGCCCAGCCCGGCGCCCAGGTCGCCGCCGGCAACGCCTCGCCCCTCGTGCTCCTGGCGGGGCTCGCCTCGACGGCGGTCGCGCTCGCGGCGGTGTGGGCGATCTCGAGGTACGGCGGCGAGAACGTCATGGGCTGGTACGGGAACTACGTCCTGCCCATCGGCGCGATCCTGGTCGGCATCGTGGCGTCCACGGGGTTCGGCCTCTCTTCCTGGGCGACCGGCACCAAGATCACGGGCGTGCTGATGGTCGCCGTGGCGCTCGCGCTCTTCGCCGGCTACTGGGCGGCCCAGTACATCGAGTTCCGGGTGGCGTTCCCGGAGGGGGCGACGCTCGACGACGGCAGCGCCGCGGGCTTCTTCGACTGGTACGACGCCGTCACCCGGTCCTTCGCCTGGAAGGACCACGGCGAGCTGGGCGCGCCGCTGGGCGCGTGGGGATACCTGCTGCGCGCCGGCGAGATCGTCGGCTTCTGCGGCGGCGGCCTGCTGACGCCGTTCCTGCTGCGGAACATGCCCTACTGCGCGTCGTGCAAGGTCTACATGCGCCAGCCCGTGGTCGCGGTCATCCCCGCCGGCACGAAGCTGCGCAAGGTGTCGAAGAAGGACGCGGCCGGCCTCGCCGCCCGGGATCAGGAGGCCCGCGAGGCCTACGCGCGGGGCGAGGCGGCCCTCGCGAAGGTCCTCGCGGCCGGGCAGTCCGGCGACGCGGCCGCGTTCGCGTCGGCGGTGGCGGAGGCAGGCCCGCTCCCGGCGCAGCGCGCCGCGAACAAGCTCCCGGCGCGGATCCAGGTCCGGCTGGTGCGCTGCCGGCGCTGCGGCGCGGGGGAGCTGCGCGCGTCGCTCGTCACCGGACAGGGGAAGCAGATCAAGATCGCGCCCCTGCGGACGCAGCCGCTCGACCGGGGCGTCGCGCCGCGGCTCGCGAGCCGCGGCTAGCAGCGCGACCGACACACTTCTAAACCGGGCGCCCGGTACCTTCCCTCGCCGGAGCGGGTCTGGCTGGCGGAAGGAGGGGAGGACATGCCCGGGCACCGGCTTCACGCGTGGTGGCGGTCGATCGTGGCGTGCGGCGCCCTGGCGATGGGGATCTCCGGCTGCTTCCCGTCGCCGCCCTCGCTGGGCGGGCAGGAGTCTCGCTCCTGCCCGCCGGGGCAGACCTGGTGCGGCACCTGCGTCGACCTCGCGAGCGATGCGTCGAACTGCGGCGCCTGCGGCCTCGAGTGCGGCGCGGGGGCGTGCTCGGGGGGGACATGCTCCTGCTCCACGGGCAGCGCCTCGATCCAGCAGTGCGGCGGTCGGCCCGTCTGCGTGGACACGTCATCCGATCCCGATCACTGCGGCGATTGCGCGTCGGCCTGCCCCCTGCTGAACGAGGCCTGCCTGAGCGGTGCGTGCGCGTGCCCGGCCTCGCGGCCGACCGTCTGTCCCGGTGTTCCGACCTTCGCGAACCCGACCGGGGAAAGCGCGTGCGTGGACCTGGAGACCGATCCCGCGAACTGCGCCGCCTGCCTGCACGCCTGCCCGGCCGACGCGGTCTGCGCGGGAGGCGTGTGCGGCTGCCCGCCGGGCAGGACCTTCTGCGCGGCGGGGAACCTGTGCGCCGATCTGGACGTGGACCCCGCGAACTGCGGCGCCTGCGGGACGTCCTGCGACGGCGACTGCACGG
>Ga0335082_10001418_pt1 | contig 25576 bp, 19 predicted proteins | sample Lox_Sample_41_FD_206718 | JGI IMG/M metagenome (GOLD analysis project Ga0335082, IMG submission 206718) | Soil microbial communities from Loxahatchee National Wildlife Refuge, Florida, United States - Lox_Sample_4.1 | ecosystem: Environmental > Terrestrial > Soil > Wetlands | place: USA... | reverse complement strand
GCTGGTGGCAGTTGTCGTCGCGGCGCCGGCGTGGGGGGAATCGCTGTATGCCGCTGATGGGGCTGCGGGCAATCCGTTGACCAAGCTGTATATCCTCAACCCGACGAACGGCGGCGCGCTTGCCGTCGTCGGTCCGATCGGCTTCGCGATCACAGGATTGGCGTTCGACCCAACTACCGGCGATCTGTACGGCTCCGTTGGAGCTCAGGATGTCGCCGCGCCGAGGAGCTTGGTGAAGATCAACCGAAGCACCGGTGCCGGTACGTTGATTGGGCCATTTGGTGGCTGCGTGATGCCGGATATCGCTTTCAATGCGACGGGGACACTCTTCGGATGGTCGGATAGCTGTTCCGACGATGATGATTTGTTCACGATCGACATCACTACCGGCGCGGGAACCCAGGTCAGCGATTCGGGACTCAGCACCTTCGGGAGTGGCCTGGCGTTCAATGCTGCGGGGGTGCTCTACCTTGCCGGCGACGGCGCCCAAGGGGTCCTGCGAACCGTCGACCCCGGAACGGGCGTACCGACCGATGGCCCGACCCTCAGCGGGGCACCGGGGAATGCTGAAGCCGCGGTAAGCGCGCTGGCATTTGATGGTGCCGACACCTTGTTCGGCTCCGTCCTCAATCAAGGAAGCACTAGGAATGCGTTCCTGGTCACAATCGATACATCCACCGGCGCGGTGACCAACCTCGGACCGAGCGTGGATCGTCTCGATGCGATTGCATTCGGACCCACATTCCCCCTGCCGAACCCAGCCCCAGCCCTGACGAGATCGAGCATGATCGTGCTCGCGGGGTTGTTGGCTATGGTGGGAATCGCCGCCGCAACGAGAGAGCGCCGACGCGCCACGCGCGGGACCTGAGGTGGGCGCCGTCCGCGAGCCGATTAGTCGACGTCGCGGAAGAAGTCCTGCACCGTCGGTGCGGGCTCCGGCTCGCTCTTGATCGGCTGCGCCACCACCACGCTGGGTTCGGTGCCGCGGCGGAAGCATTCGAGGAAGCCGCCGCCGCTGCCGGGTAAGGCGCGCTGCCCCGTGCGCGCGTTGATCAAGACGAAGCTGATGCCGTCGGGCACCGGAAAGTCCAGGATCGGTTCGTTCTCCAGCGCCTGCTCCATGAACCGCTCCCAGATCGGCGCCGCGACGACGCCGCCGGTCTGTCCCTTGCCGAGCGAGCGCTTCTCGTCGAAGCCGACCCACAAGCCGGTGAGCAGCTGCGGCGTGAAGCCCATGAACCAGGCATCGTTCATGTCATTCGTGGTGCCGGTCTTGCCCGCCGCCGGCCGCCCCAGGGCCTTGGCGCGCCGGCCGGTGCCGTGGTCGATGACACTCTGCATCATGCTGGTGACGAGATACGCGGTCTCCGGCGACAGCACCTGTTCGCCTTGCGCCCGGGTCTCGTCGATGACGTTGCCCTGGCTGTCGGTGATTTGGGTGATGAAGCGCGGCTCGATGCGCTCGCCGTGGTTGGCGAACACCGCGTAGACGGCGGCGAGATCGAGGAGCGTGACTTCCGACGAGCCCAGGGCGAGCGACAGGTTGGGTGCCAGCGGGCTGCGGATGCCGAGCTTGCGCACGTACTTCACCAGGTTCTTGATGCCGATGCGTGTGGCCAGCTTGACGGTGACGACGTTGCGCGAGAAGGTCAGCGCCTCGCGCAAGGTTGTCGGCCCGAAGTACTTCTCCTCGTAGTTGTGCGGCATCCACACGCCGGCGTGGTCTTGGAACGAGATGGGCTCGTCGACGATGACGCTGGCCGGTGTGAAGTGGTGATCCATGGCCGCGGCGTAGACCAGCGGCTTGAAGGCGGAGCCGGGTTGCCGCGCCCCTTGTGTGGCGCGGTTGAACTGACTGCCGTCGAAGTCATAGCCGCCCACCATGGCCTTCACGATGCCGGTGCTTGGCTCGAGCGTGATGAGCGCGCCCTGCACCGAGGGCTGCTCGTCACGCACGAACTGGTAGGTGTGATCGGTCCCCGATGCCTCGGCGAGACGGACGCGCAGCACGTCGCCGGTGCGGTACGTTCCCGGGCGGTCGGCGTCGCGTCCGCCCGGCAGCAGCACGCCCTTGAAGCCGCCGACCTGCACGCGCACCAGCGTGTCGTGTGGGCCGGCGTCGCGGCGGGTGCCGGTTTTGGCGGTGCGTCCGGGCGGCGGTGGGACCCCGGTGACCAAGGCCTCGTAAGGGCGGGCACGTTCGAGCGCGCGACCTTCCATCACCTGGCGTTGGACGTGCAGGAACGCTTCGGCGTCGGCCGGTTCGAGATGTCGCTCGGCGCCTTCGTAGTGGTTGCGGACGGCCAGATCGCGCAGGCCGTCGTGCAGCGCCGCCTCGGCTGCGGTCTGCATCGCGAGATTGACGCCGGTATGCACACGCAGCCCGAGCGCATACACCGCCGTCTCGCCGTACTTGTCCTCCAGGAGGCGGCGGACGTGCTCGACGTAGTACGGTGCGGCGATGTAGCTGCCTTTGCGCGAGGCCAATGCCAAGGGCTCGCGCATGGCCGCCGCGGCCTCCTCGCGGCTGACGAAGTGCACGTCGGCCATGCGATCGAGGACGTAGCGTTGGCGCGCCTTGGCGCGCGGCCAATGGCGAAACGGGGAGTAGCGGCTCGGCGCTTGCGGCAGGCCGGCCAGCAAGGCCGCCTCCGCCAGCGACAGCTCCTCGACGCGTTTGCCGAAGTACTCCTGCGCGGCCGCCGCGACGCCGTATGCGCCGCTGCCGAGATAGATGTGGTTCAGGTACAGATAGAGGATCTCGTCCTTGCTCAGCTGGCGCTCGAGCCGCAGCGCCAGCATCATCTCCTTCAGCTTGCGTTCGTAGCTCTTCTTCGGCGACAGCAGCAGCGACTTGACGACTTGCTGGGTGATCGTGCTGCCGCCCTGCACCTTGCCGCCGGCGACGGCGTTGTTGATGAAGGCGCGTACGATGCTGATCGGATCGACGCCGCTGTGCCGGTAGAAGCCGTCGTCTTCGGCCGCCAAGAAGGCGTTACGCACCAGCAGCGGAATCTTCTCGATCGGCACCAGGTAGCGCTTTTCGAAGTAGAATTCGCCGATGACCGTGCCGTCGTCGGCGAGCACCTGGGTGGCGACCGGGGGGCGATACTGCGCCAGCTTGTCGACCGGCGGCAGGTTGGAGGTGATCTCCCAATACACCAGCGCCGTCGCGGCGGCGCCGGCGAGCAGCAGCATGACGATCACGGCGATGAGGAAATTGCGCACCGTCCGCCCGAACGCGGCAGCGCGACTCGGGCGAGATTGCGAACTGGCCATAACGACAGCCCGGACGATAACGGCCGTCAGCCGACTGGTCAACCGGGAAGGCCGCCGCCCTGCACGACGCCCCGTGTCTGGGGAAGGGTGGGGAGCCCACGCAGGTGGGCTTTTCGCTTTTGTCGCCGCGGCTTCAGCCGCCGGGGCACCGGGTTCCTGGGCAGGAGTTGCCTCAGCGACCCCCATCCTGCCATTGCAATGAACTACTGCGTGTGCATAAATGCACAAGCCGAATGTAGAGTGTATGACATTACACACCGTTCTGGTCGTCGACGACGAGCCGGCCAGCGTGCGTGCCGTGCGGCGGGCCCTGGCGGATGCCTATCCCGTCATCGGTGTGTCGGCTGCCAGCGAGGGCCTGGCGCTGCTGGCGCGCGAACCGATCGCGCTGGTGATCGCCGACCAGCGCATGCCGGAGATGACCGGGACCGAGCTGTTCGCGCGCATCGCCGACAACCATCCGGACGTCGTGCGCATCCTGCTGACGGGATACACGGGCATCGAGACGCTGGTCGACGCGATCAATGCCGGACACGTGTACTATTATCTCACCAAGCCCTGGGAGCCGAGCGAGCTGCGTCTGGTGGTGCGGCGCGGCCTCGAGCGCCATGCCGCCGAGGCGGAGCGGCGCCGCTTGCTGCACGAAGTCGAACAGGCGTGCCGGCGCGCCGAACGGAGCGCCGAACAGAAGAGTCGGCTGCTGACCGTGGCGGCGCACGAGCTCGGCACGCCGGTGCACGTGTTGGCGCACGCCCTTGCCTTCGTAGCCGAGGCGGAAATTCCTGCCGCCGTTCGCCCCTGGGTGGAGACGGCGGAGCGCAGCGCCGTCTGGCTCGGCCACGGCCTGCAGCAGATGCTCAGTGCGGCGCGCTGGCGCAACGGGTTCCTCAAACTACAGCCCCGCGCGCTGCCGCTCGCGCCGCTGCTCGACGACGTGCGGGCTACGTATGTGCCGATCTGCGCCCACCGCGGCCTGCGCCTGCACGTGGCGGTGACGCCGGCGCTGCCGGCAGCCGTGGCTGATCCGCTGTGGTTGCGACGGGCCGTGTCGAACCTGGTGTCCAACGCCGTCCGCTTCACGCCCGACGGCGGCGCCGTCACGGTGACCACCGGCATCGGCGCTGGCACCGTCGACATCGGCGTGACCGACACCGGGATCGGCATCGACGCGGCCGTGCTCGACGAAGTCTTCGAGCCGTTCTCCGCCGCCTGCGGCGACCTCTCGTTGCATGCCTCCGGCCGTTTCGAGTTCGGGGCACGCGGGCTGGGTCTCGGTTTGGCGATCACCAAGGCGATCATCGACGGCCATGGCGGCACGATCCAGGCCTGGAGCCAGCCCGGCGTCGGGAGCCGCTTCACCATCCGCTTGCCCGCTGCGGCAGCTGTCTCGGAGCGCGAATTGGGGTAGGATGCCGGCGCCATGTCGCTGGCGACGGTCACCAAGGGCGCGCGGCACTGCCGTCACTGCGGGCGCGAGGTGGGCGAGACCCTCCACACGCGCTCGTCCTATCGCGTCGACTACTATGCAATGCATACCGGCGACGTCGAGCCGATCACCATCCTGCGCCCCGACGATCCCGAGCCGCTGACGGTGTGGCGCCTCTTGCACGTCACCGAGGTGCTCACGTGTGTCGACTGCTACCGGTTGCCCCACGTTCAGCGGGAACGTGAAGCGCTCTTCCGTCCGGAGGCGGTAACGCCTGACGAGGCGGCCCAGTCGGGAGGGACTTCGTGACGCGGATCAAACAGTCGCAGCTGGCGGGAACCTGGTACGCGCGCGGCGCCTGTGGGTTGGCGGAGCAAGTCGACGGCCTGCTCGCCGCGGCTGGGCCCGCGGCGACGACCGCGCTTACGGCAGTGCTGGTGCCGCATGCCGGGTACGTATACTCGGGGCGCGCCGCCGCCGCGGCGTATGCATGCGTGCGCGACGGCGGTTACGCGCGCGCCGTGATCATGGCACCCAGCCACTTCGCGGCCTTTCGCGGCATTGGCTTGCTCGATGCCGACGCCTTCGAGACCCCGCTGGGGCGCGTGCCGATCGATGCCGAGGCGGTCGCCAGCCTGGGCGCGCAGCCGTGCTGTCGCGAACGGCCGGAGGCCTACCTGGAGGAGCACTCGCTGGAGATCCAGCTGCCGTTGCTGCAGCGTGTGCTTCCGCAGGTTCGGGTCGTGCCGGTGCTGATCGGTGAGCTGCGCCGCGACGACGAAGCGGCGGTCGTCGCCGCCCTCGAGCCCCTCGCGGATGCGCGGACGCTGTTCGTGGTCAGCTCGGACTTCGTGCACTACGGCGCGCGCTTCGGGTACCTGCCGTTTCCGCCCGCCGGCGCGGCGCCGGTGCGCGCTGCGCTGCGGGCTCTCGACATGGGTGCGATCGAGCAAGTATGCGCCGGCGACGTCGCTGGATTTCGGCGGTACGTCGACGACAGCGGCGCGACCATTTGCGGGCGCGCGCCGATCGCGGCCTTCCTGGCGCTGCATCGGCGCCGTACGCCCGGTCGATTGCTGATGTACTACACCTCACTCGACGTCACCGGCGACTACGAGCACTGCGTGAGCTACGCCAGCATTGCCTTTCCACGCCCGTCGTGACGCGCCGGCGCCGCGTTGTCGCAGCGCCCGCGCTGGTATATAAGCGCAAGCAGACTCGCCGCGCATTCCCATGGCCGAAGCCGCCAAGCAGAGAGACCTCGCCCGCAGCGAGCCGCGCCGCCGTCACGGCCTGCGGCTGCTCGAAGACATCGGCGCCATCATCTCGCACTCCCCCGATCTGCGCTCCAGCGTGCAGGGCATCGTCGAGACGGTCGCCGAGCACCTCGGCATGGAGGTGTGCTCGCTGTACATGTACGACCCGGAGAAACACCTGCTGACGCTGTGGGCGACCACCGGTCTCGATCCGAGCTCGATCGGCAAGGTGAGCATGGGTATCAGCGAGGGGCTGACCGGCATCGTGATTCAAAAGATGGAGCCGGTGATGGCCGTCGATGCCATGGCCCATCCGCGCTACAAGTACTTTCCCGAAACCGGTGAGGAGCGCTACCACTCGTTCCTCGGCGTGCCGGTCGTCGACCAGCGCCAGCCGCGCGGCGTGCTGATCGTGCAGACGTCGCGCCGGCGCCGTTTCACCACCGACGAAGTGCGCCTGCTGAAGGCGATCGCGGTGCCGCTTGCCGGCCTCATGGCGCAGAGCCGCCTGCGGGCGCGGCTGGAGACCAAGGAGGAGGAACGCCTGTCGTACCAGCAGCGCATGGTCGACGCCGTCACGCGGCTGAAGGACTACGAGACGGAGACCGCGTTGCGCCCGCCGCTGGTGGCCGGCGGCCAGGTGCGGCTGGTCGGCTTGGGCGCGTCGCCGGGATTCGGCGTTGGGCGCGCCCACCTGATGACGCCGCACATCGACATGGCGGCGCTGCCGCCGAAGCGCCGGCAGCCGCCCAAGCGCGAGATCAGCCGGCTGCGCGCCGCCATCGCCCGCTCCGTCGACGACCTGGCGCGTACCAAGACGCGCATGCAGGCGAGCGTGCCCGAGATCGACGCCGCCATCTTCGACGCGCAGGTGCTCATGCTGCAGGATCAGAGCTTCGTGATGCGCATCGAGGCCCTCATCCGCGAGGGCGCCAGTGCCGAGGTCGCCCTGGTGCAGACGGTCGGCGAGTTCGTCGGACAGTTTTCTTCCTTGGACGATCCCTATCTCAAGGACCGGGCCGCCGACATCAAGGACATCGGCGAGCGCGTGCTGCGGCAGTTGCTCGGCGTCAGCCATCGCCACCGCCAGTTCGACAGCAATGTCGTGCTCGTCGCCTCCGACATCGTGCTGTCGGATCTCGCCATGGTCGAGCAGGAGGATCTCCGGGGTGTGGTCCTGGCCAGCGGCGGCGTCACGTCGCATGCGTCGATTCTCGCCAAGTCGTTGGAGATTCCGACCGTTGTCGGCGTCCAACACGCCGAGAATGCCATCCGCGAGGGTGACCAGCTGATCGTCGATGGCAACGCCGGCATCGTCTTCGTCAACCCGACGACCGAGATCCTGCGCGAGTACGATCGCCTCGAGCGCGAGTACCGCGCCTTCAATCGCGACTTGGAGACGCTGCGCGATCTGCCGGCCGAGACCATCGACGGGCATCGCGTCTGCCTCTCGGCCAACATCGGGTTGCTGGGCGACATGCACCTGGCGCGTTTGCACGGCGCCGAAGGCATCGGCCTGTATCGGACCGAGGTGCCGTTCCTATCGCACCGCGACTTTCTGACCGAGGAGGAGCAGGTCGATCTGTACCGCCGCATGGTCGAAGGGATGGGCGGCCAGCCGGTGACCATCCGCACGCTCGACCTCGGTGCCGACAAATACCCGCGCTACCTCAACGTGCCGCAGGAGGCCAACCCGTTCCTCGGCTGGCGGTCGATCCGCATCTCCTTGGAGATTCCGGAGATCTTCAAGGTGCAGCTGCGCGCCATCCTGCGCGCCAGTGCCAGCGGGCCGGTGCGCATCATGTTTCCGATGATCTCCAGCCTGGAGGAGATCGGGCGCGTCAAGGAGCTGTTTGCCGAGGCCCAGAACGAGCTGCGTGCCGCAGGCCATGCCTTCGATCCGCAGCTGCCGATCGGCATGATGTTGGAGGTGCCGTCGGCGGTGTGCCTGGCCAGCGCGCTGATCCAGGAGGTCGACTTCTTCAGCATCGGCACCAACGATTTGATCCAATACGTGCTGGCGGTGGATCGTAACAATCGGAAAGTCGCGCCGCTCTACGAGCCGCTGCACCCCGCCGTCATTCAGTGCCTGGCGCAGGCGGTGAAGGCGGCCAAGGAGTGCGGCAAGCGGGTATCGATCTGCGGGGAGATGGCGGCGGATCCGGTGTGCACCCTGTTGCTGGTCGGGCTCGGGCTCGACGATCTCAGCATGGGGCCCTTCTTCATTCCGGTGATCAAGCGCCTGATTCGGGCCTTGCGCTTCGAGACCGCCCAGGCGCTGGCCGCCGAGGTGGTGGGCTTGCCGACCGTGCGCCAGGTGAAGACCCGCATCTTCGAGACCATGCGCGAGCTCGGGGTGATCGACATCATGGAAATGTACCACTGAGATTCCCCGCGCGGCGGGCGCGCCGGCGTCGCGGCAGCGGCGTGCGACGCACCCCGGTCGCCACCGACGATGCCTGGACAAGCCCAGCCGCTTCGCATACAAGACGCCGTTACCCGCAAAGGGAAAACGCGAGCTGGCAGGAGGCGTCGGGTGGTGCAACTCGGGTGGAGTTTGGTCGCAGTGAGCCGTCGGGCAGGCCCCCGCTTCGTGCGGGTGCTGACCGTGCTCGTGCTGGTGACCGCGTGGTGCGGCGCGGCCGCTGCCGCACCCGACCCGAAAGGGGAGGCGAAGGCCAAGCGTGCCGCCGCCGCCGACGTCACGCAGTCGATCAACGCCGTCGCCGAAGCGCAACGCAATCTGGCTGTCGACCTCTCTGAGCTGCGCGAGCAACTCAAGGACCTGCAACGCGCCGTCGGCGAGATGCACGACGACATCCGCCAGAACGCCGACACGTTGCAGGGACTCAGCGAGCAGGTCAAAGGCATGCGCGAGGAAGTGCGCGGCCTGTACGTCGAGAGCAGCGGCTTGAAGGGCGACATCGCCCAGGTCGGCAAGCAAGTCGAGGGGCTCGACGGCAGCCTCGGCAGCTTCCGCCTCAGCGCCGGCATTGTCGTGGCCGTCGTCATCGTGCTGCAGATCGTCCTCGTGGGCTTGATGTTTCGCGGGCGTGGGTAGTATCAGAGCGCCGGAATGCCAATGGAAGGTCGCACGACTATGGTGAACACCGGGTGGACAGCCAGGCTGGTGATCGTGTTGCTGACCTGCGGCGCGGCGGTGGCGGTTGCCGACCCCGCCAACCCCAGCGCCGCGGCCGCGACGCCGGAGCAGACCGTCAGCCGGTATCTCGAGGCGCTCAAGGCGGGCAACTTCGCCGCCGCCTACGACGAGCTCTCCAAGGGCATGACGCAAGGCAAGAGTCGCGACGCCTGGGCGAAAGAGCAGCAATGGACGATGCAGATGTCCGACGCCAAGGTCTTCGACTTCAAGGTCTACCCCGGCAAGATCGACGGCGACAAGGCGCACGTGCCCGACATCCTGAGCTCCCAGGACAAGTTTCTCAACCAGCTCGGCGTCCCCGAGCATGAGCTCTACACCCTCATCCGCGAGGACGGCCGGTGGAAGATCGATCAGCAACAATTGCTCGAGAAGTCGGAGCAGGGGAAATGGTTTCCGAGCCAACCCGAGGGTAAGTGAGCGGCCGGTGCTTGACACCGGAGGACGAGAGTCGATACTGCCGTGCACACATCATTGAAGAAGCTCACCACGCTTCAGGAGGGATCATGCCGCTGCTGCGTTGGGTCCGTCTGCTGCTGACCCTGTCGTCCGTCGTCGTCTGGACGGGCTGCCATAGCGAAGTGAAGGACGTGCCGCTGCTGTCGCGTCTGATCGGAATCTCCGACCGTTTCTTCGACGTGCAGGCGCTGGATGCGGACCACACCGTGGTCGTCGGGTACGCCGGCAAGGTGTTGGTGACCGCGGATGGGGGCTTCACGTGGACCCAGGCGCAGACCGGCACGACGCGCGCCTTGTATCGGGTGCGCTTCGTCGATGCCAACAACGGCTGGATCTCCGGACAGGAAGGCTTGATCCTGCACACCACCGACGGCGGCAAGACCTGGCAGCGACAGAAGAGCGGCACCGACGTCTACCTGTTTTCGCTGTACTTCATCGACCAGAATCACGGCTGGGCGGTCGGGGACAAGTCGATCTTGCTGGAGACCCGCGACGGCGGCGCCAACTGGAGCCTGCGCAAGATCGTCTCGGCGGCGGCGAAGCAGCTGAGCGCCGAGGAGGCCGTCGCCTCCGCCGATCCGGTGCTCTACGACGTGCAGTTCCTCGACGCCAACACCGGCTGGGTGGTGGGCGAGTTCGGCAAGATCTATCACACCATCGACGGCGGTCAGACGTGGAGCGAGCAGGAGCAGAGCCTGCTCGGTGAAGAGGTGATCGACATCCTCGACATCCCGACCTTCTTCGGCGTGCGCTTCCTCGACGCGCAAACCGGCGTCGTCGCCGGCCTCGACGGGAAGATCGCGCGCACGCACGACGGCGGCGCCACCTGGAAGTTCGAGAAGATGAACCTGGAGTACCCGATCGTCGACCCGTTGTTCAACCCGACGCTCTTTCCCGACGGGACGGGGATTGCCATCGGCGCCGCCGGCGAGGTGGTCCGCATCGACGAGCCGAACGGCCAATGGCACCGCGCCAAGCTCGGCATGGAAGTGGTCACCTGGCTACGCGGCATGCACTGGTTGGATCATGACAACGGGTGGATCGTCGGCGGTCTCGGCCTCATCCTGCACACCAAGGACGGCGGCAAGACCTGGGTGCCGTCACTGGCATAGTGCTGCCGGGACGCAGGAGAGGATGCCATGGCGCTCGACTACCAAGTACCCCAGGACAAGCGACTGCTGTATTGGCTCGGCGACAAGCTGATCGACTACCGCCATCCCGTCTCGATCGTGGTGCTGCTGGTCACCGGTCTGTTTGCCTACTGGGCCTTCCAACTCGGTCTGGTCACCAGCTTCGGCGACCTGCTGCCGCAGGATCATCCGTACGTGAAGATCCACAACAAGTACTCGGGCACCTTCGGCGGCGCCAACAACATCAACGTGATGATTTCGGTGAAGGACGGCACGATCTTCACCCCGGAGACGCTCAACAAGATCTGGAAGATGACCGAAGGGCTCGACAAGGTCTACGGCGTCAACCACAACCAGATCGACTCCATCGCGCACCGCACCGTGCGCTATCTCAAGGTCGCCGCCGGTGGCACCATGCGCGCCCAACCGGTGATGCTGGAGATGGTCAAGACGCAGGAGGAGGCCAACAACATCCGGCGCATCGTCCACAACGCCGAGAACATCTACGGTTTGTTGGTCTCGCTCGACGACAAGGCGGCGTTGATCCGCGCCAACTTCATCGAAGGCCGCCTCGACTACAAGCGCATCTTCACCGAAGTGAACGAGAACGTCGTCGATCCCTTCCGCGACGACAACACCGAAGTCTACGTCGCCGGCGAGCCGCGGCTGTACGGCTGGGTGTATCACTACGCCGGTGACGTGTTCTTCATCCTGGTGGTGACCTACTGCCTCGAATGGGTGCTGCGCTGGATGTACTTTCACGACTGGCGCGGTGCACTGCGTCCGACGATCACCGGCTTGATCGCGGCGTTCTGGGGCCTCGGGTTCATTCATGTCATCGGCTTGGCCCTGGATCCGCTGATGCTGGTCATGCCGTTTCTGATTACCGCCCGTGCGGTGAGCCATGCCATCCAGATGCACGACCGCTACTACGAGGAGTTCGAGAAGAGCGGCTGGCACAAACGGCGCGCCATCGTCGCGTCCTTCGGCGAGCTGTTCGTGCCGACGCTGTCCGGCATCACCACCGACGCGTTCGGCGTGCTGGTCATCTTGCTGGTCCCGGTGGTCATGCTGCAGAAGCTGGCGATCACCGCGTCGTGGTGGATCCTGGCCATCACCATCTCCGAGATGCTGCTCAACCCGATCGTGTACTACTACCTCAAGGCCCCGGAGCCTGAGCTGGTGATGCTGCGCGAACGCGGCGGGTTCCGCCATGCGATCGAACGCTTCGTCGGCGTCCTGCTCACCCCGGCCGGCAAAACGATTACCGTGGTCGCCTGGTTCGCGGCCGCCGCCGTGGCGATGTACTTCGTGCGCGGCCTCACCATCGGCGACCCGACGTCGGCCTCACCGCTGCTGTGGACCGACTCGCCCTACAACGTGTCGCACAAGGCGATTCAGGACAAGTTCGGCGGCGTCGAACCGCTCATCGTCGTCGCCGAGGGCTACGACAAGGACGCCATGAAGGACCCGGGCTCGCTGCGCAACATGGAGCGCTTCCAGCGCTACCTCGAGCGCGACCCGTCGGTCGGCTACAGCTTCTCGCTGGCCGACATCATCCGCGCCGTCAACATGGTGTTCCACGAGCTCGAGCCCAAGTGGGGCGTGATCCCCGACAACTGGGTGGACATCGGCGGACTGTTCTTCATCTACTTCTCCGGCTCGCCGCCCACCGAGACGGCCAAGTACGTCGATCCGAGCTACACCACGGCGCACGTGACCTTCTTCTGCAAGGATCACAAGGGCGAGAACATCCGCCGCATCATCAAGGAGTGCAAGGAGTTCATCTCGAACACCGAGCTCGACGACCTCGGCATCACGGTGCACGCCGAGGAAAACCAGCCCCCGGTGATCACCGCGATCAAAGCGGAGCCGATCTGGGAGAAGGCCGGTCCGTCATGGGTCGTCGGCAGTATCGCCGGTGGTGAGGCGCCGTTCAAGGTGGGCGACAAGATCGTGCAGGTCGGCAAGCTGCCGGTGAAGTCCGACACCGACTTCCGGACGGCGCTGGCCGAGCGTTCCGGCCAGACGACCTTGCTCGATTTCAAGGTGGAGCGCGGCGGGCAGGTGGTCGAGACCACCGTGAGCGCGCCGTGGAAGTCGGTATTCAAGCTCGCCGGCGGTCTCATCGGCACGCTCGCCGCCGCCAACGAGGAGCTGGTGCGCAACGACGCGCTGATGAACTTCCTCGGCTTCTTTACCATGTACATGATCATGCTGTTCACCTACCGCTCGTTCGCCGCGGGCATTTACCTGCTGGCGCCGCTGTTCCTGTCCAACATCATGGTCAACGCGTACATGGCCGTGAACAACATCGGCGTGAACATTCACACCCTCCCGCTGGTGACCGTCGGTCTGGGCTTCGGGATCGACTACGGTCTCTATATCGTCAGTCGGACCATCGAGGAGATCCGCATACGCGGCGATCTCGTCGACTCGGTGCGCGAGGCGTTGGTGACGTCGGGCAAGGCCGTGACGTTTACGGCGGTGACCATGGTGATCAGCACAGTCTTCTGGACGACGTCGAACATCCGCTTCAATGCGGAGATGGGCGGGCTACTGGCGATCTGGATGGCGGTCAGCTACGTCGGCTCGCAGACACTCACCCCGGTGCTGATCGTGATGCTCAAGCCGCGCTTCATCATGAAGGAAGCAAACCGCACTCCGACGCTCACCCAAATGACCGCCGTCGGGGGCAAGGGGTAATCATGCATCTCACCCTGTGGAACTCGGTGGCTATCGTCCTCGGCTTCAGCTTCGTCGTCGTCTTTCTCGACGAGTACATCGTCAAGGGGTGGCGGCATCGCAAGTGGGAGAAGCGTGCGGCCTCGGGGGATCACGAGGCCGCCGAGTTGCTGAAGGTGGCGCGTTCCGCCAAGGTCTCCGAAGAGTAGCGCCACCCCCCGCCGTCACCGCGTCCGGCCGGCGACCCCGCCGGAATGACGGCCACCTGCCACCATGGTCCTGCGCGTCCTCCGCATCGTCGGCATCGCCCTCGGCTTCTGCCTCGTCTTCGCCTTCTCGCGTCATGCCACCGCGGCACGCGGCGGCGAGGATCTGCCCGGCATCTCCTGGGCGCTCGGCGTCATCGCGTTGCTGTTCTTCGCGCGCGCCGCGGCCACCGAGCGCATGCGTGGCCCCGAAGCCAATCTGCAGAAGGACCTGCTCTGGGGCCTTGCCGCTGGTGCGCTGATCATCATCGTGTCGCGCTGGTGAAGCGTGCGCCGACGCCCCCTTGCGCCGGGCGGTGATTGGCCACACAATGAGTTTGCGATGACCCATGCCTGCACACGCGTTTGTGCCGGCATCGTCGGCGGCATGCTCCTCCTGTCGACGGCGGGATGCAGCCGCAGCGCGCCGTCCCCCGAAGCGCCGGACTACTTTCCGCTGCACGCCGATGACACGTGGGTCTACGAAGTCGTGCGGCCGCTGCGCAACGAGCGGACCCGGATGACCGTGCGGGTGCGCGACGATCGTTACATCGGCTCGCTCGGCAAACGCGCCAGGCTGGTCGATGAGAGTTACGCGGCCGGCGAGCCGTCGCTCGACGCCGCCGGCGCGCCGGCCAAACCGGAGGTCTACCCGATTGCGTACTATCGCAAGGATGGCTTCCTCTATCGCGCCCTGTCGCTCGAGTACGAAGGCAGCGAGCTGCACGACGTCGGCCTGGGGGCGGCCGAGGAACGCTTCCTGCCGGACGGTCTCGGCGGCACGCCCGACTGGGACAGCGTCACCACCGCCTACGATCTGGGTGGCGGCAATGGCTACGGAGTGCGGCAGAGCCACCACGCCGTGCTGGAGTCGCGCCTCGTCGAGGTGCCGGCCGGCCGTTTTCGCGACTGCGTGCGCGTCGACACGGTGGCGTTGCACGGCGGGCAACGCGACGGCAAGTACGACGGCGATCCGATCGTGCTCTACTACACGGATTGGTACGCGCCGAACGTCGGTCTGGTGCGCACCGTACAATCGAATCGCCCCGATGGTGGGCCGCCCTTGGCGCAGATCGAACTGCTGGCGTACGACGTCGAGGGTAACCGGTCACGCCCGAAACCGAAGGCGGACAGCGGGCGCTGACGTGCCGCGGCGCGCCTGCGGCCCCTTGACTGTACGCCGTCGACAATGGAGTGTTGACCGCCCCGATGATCGAGATCGAGCACCTCACCAAGCATTTCGGCTCGACGCGCGCCGTGCAGGACGTGTCGTTTACGGTGCGTCGCGGCGAAGCCATCGGCCTCCTCGGTCCCAACGGGTCGGGCAAGACCACCATCATGCGGGTGCTCACCGGTTTCTTTCCGCCCACCAGCGGCCGGGCCCGCGTCGCCGGCTACGACGCCGCCGAGCAGTCGCTGGCGTTGCGCCGCACCATCGGCTACTTGCCGGAGAGCGTCGTGCCGTACCCCGACATGCGCGTCCGACGCTTCCTGCAATTCTGCGCCGACGTGCGCCGCATCACCGGCCCACGCCGCGCCCAGCGCATCGACGCGGTGATGCACGACTGCGGTTTGCGCGAAGTTGCCGACCGGTTGATCGGTACGCTCTCCAAGGGGTACCGCCAGCGCGTCGGTCTCGCCCAGGCGCTGCTGCACGAGCCCGCCGTGCTGATCCTCGACGAGCCGACGGTCGGGCTCGATCCGCGACAGATCATCGAGATCCGCACGCTCATCCGCGGCCTGCGCGGTCGCACCACGGTGCTGTTGAGCACCCACATCTTGCCCGAGGTCAGCATGACCTGCGAACGGGTGGTGATCATCGACCGCGGGCGCATCGTCGCTGAGGACACCGCCGAAGCGCTGACCCGACGGGTCGAAGGGGAAAACCGGACCTTCGTGCGCGTCGACGGACCGCGCGAAGCAGTCGGCGCGGCGCTGGCTACCGTCCCGGGCGTCGATGCGATCGAGCGTGCCGACGGTGCCGCCGCGAGCGGCGACACCTGCAGCTTCATCGTGCACTCGGGCACGGGTGAGACGGTGCGCAAAGCCATTGCCGCGGCGGTGGTGGCGCGCGGCTGGGGATTGGTCGAGGTGCGCCCGCTGGCGCTGAGCTTGGAGGACCTGTTCGTGCGTCTGGTGACCAGCGAAGCGGCGGCGCGCGGCGGCGCCGGCTTTGCCGCGCGGCCCCTGGAGCCCTCTGACCGACCGTGACCTGCCTCGCCCTCTTCCGCAAGGAGCTGCTGTCGTACTTCGTGTCGCCGCTGTTTTACGTGGTGGCGGCGGTGTTCCTGTGTCTGTCCGGGTACTACTTCTATACCGACCTGATCTTCTTCGTGACCTTCGGCTTCGGCATGAACATCCTCGAGAACTTCTGGCAGCTGCTGCTCGTCGATTTGCGGCTGGTGATGCTGCTGTCGATGCCGCTGCTGACCATGCGCCTGTTCGCCGAGGAGAAGAAGCTCGGCACCATCGAGCTGCTGCTCACCTATCCGGTGCGTGACGCCGAGCTGTTCGTGGCGAAGTTCGCCGCTTGCGCCGCCGTCTTTGGCGTCATGCTCGCTGGCACGTTGCTCTACCCGATCTACGTGCAGGTCATCCAGCCGTTCCCGTGGGTGCCGTTGATTGCCGGATACCTCGGCCTGTTCTTGCTGGGGCTGAGCTTCATCGCCTGCGGAATCTTTGTCTCGTCGCTGACCGAGAACCAGGTCGTCGCCGGCATGGCCACGATCGGCATCCTACTGCTCTTCTGGATCCTCAGCTGGAACGAAGCGGCCACCAGTCCCGAGCTGCTGCGGGTGCTGATCCGCTTGTCGATGTTCGATCACTTCCAGACCTTCGCGCGCGGCGTGATCGACGCGCAGGACGTCGCCTACTTCGTCTTCTTCATCAGCTTCTTCAGCTTTCTCACTCTGCGGGTGTTGGAGTCGCGCAAGTGGCGGGGGCGCCGGTGAAGCCGGGCGGCAGTGACCCGGCGCCGCGCCGCGGGACGTTATCGCAGTGGGCCCTGCTGCTCATCAGCACGGTGGGGCTGGCGAGCACCATGGTCATGGCCCAGGTCCTCCTGTCACACCGCAACTGGCGTCTCGATCTCACTCCGGAGCAGCGCTTCACGCTCGCCGAGCACAGCCGTCAGGTGCTCGCCGGGCTCGACGCCGATATCGAGATCATCGCCTTCCTGCGCTCCGACGATCAGCGCAACGCCGAGATCGAGGACCTGCTGACGCGCGTGCGCAACGCCTCGCGGCACGTCCGCTTCAGCGTCGTCGACGTCAACCGCAACCCGGCGGTGGCGCGCCAGTACGGCGTCGGCAACTACGGCAGCCTGGTGGTCCAGAGCGGCGGTCGGCGCAAGGACTTCACCAACCCGCGCGAGGATCTGCTCATCGAAGCGATCTTGCAGGTGACGCGGCCGGCGCGCAAAGTGGTGTACTTCGTCAGCGGCCACGGCGAGCAGCGCCTCGACGACAGCGATCGCCAGCGCGGCTACTCGGCGCTGCAGAACGCTCTGCGCAACGAGTTCTATGAGGTGCAACCCTTGAGCTTGCTGGGCGAAGCAGGCGTCCCGGCCGATGCCAACGTGCTGGTGGTGGCCGGCGCGCGGAAGGACTTCCTTCCCAGCGAGTTACTCAAGCTGTCGGCGTACGTCGCCGGCGGCGGCGCGCTGCTGGTGCTGCTGGAGCCGCCGGTACCGCCCAGCCTGGTGGCCTTCCTCGGTCGCTACGGCGTGGTGGTTGGGGCAGACGTCGTCGTCGATCCCGAGAACCGGCTGTTCGCCGGCGACTACCTGACGCTGACCATTCCGGGATTGTCCGAGCGGCATCCGGTGAGTGCGGCGCTGAAAACCCCGCCGTTGTTCTCGCAGGCGTGCTCCGTTCACTTCGCCGGCGGCGAACGCCCCGGCATCCGCGGGATCGACTTTCTGCACAGTGCCCCGAGTAGCTGGAGCAGCCGCGACCCCGAGGTGCTGCGCACCGGCGTGGCGCGCTTTGCCGGCGGCCGCGATCAGCCGGGTCCGGTGCCGGTGGGCGTCAGCCTCGTCGTCGATCCGCGCGTCGCGGGCGAGGCGCCGGCGACCGCGACCCCGGCACGCTTCATCGTGCTCGGTGACTCCGACTTCGCCAACAACTTCTTCCTCGACTATCTGGGTGACAAGGACCTGCTGGTGAACGCGGTCAATTGGCTCGCCGGCGAAGAGGAGATGGCCGGCGAACGGCCGCAGCGGCGCCAACCGGGGATCAATCAATTCTTCGTCAGCGCGCGGCAGGGCCGCCTCGCCTTCCTGCTCGGTACGGTGCTGCAACCCGCGCTGTTTTTGCTGGTGGGGGCCGTCGTCGTCCTGCGCCGCCGGTGGGGCGGGTGAGGGGAGACGTGTTCGTGATGAATCCGGAAACCGTGCGGCGGACGGCGTGCGCTTCCACGAGCCCGACTACGATCCCATGAGCTGGCGGCGCGCGGCCCTCTACTGGGCAGGCTTTCTGGTGCTCGCGGCATACTACGTTGCCATCGAGCGGCAGCCGCGTGACGAGGCGGCGGCGCACCTGTTACGGGCCCCGTTCCTCAACGTCCCTGATGGACAGGTCGAGGCCGTCGAGCTGACGCGCGGCGCGCACGTCGTGCGCTGCCGGCGCGTCGAGGGCCGCTGGCAGGTGGTCGAGCCGGCCGGCCATGCGGCCCCATCGGATTTGGTGGCCGCGTTGGTGGCCAACCTCTCGCAGGCGCCTGATGTCGAGGTCGTCGCGGAGTCCGGCGCCAACCTCGTACCATTCGGCTTGGCGCCGCCGGACTCGCAGATCGTGCTCACGGTCAGCGGCGGGGCGCCGATCGTCGTGCGCCTCGGGGACCGCAACCCGGCAGGCACCGCGATCTACGCCCGGCGCACTGGTAGTGACAGCGTGTACCTGGTTGGCTTGAACGTGCGTTACTACGAAGACCTGCTCTTCGAGGCGGTCGCAGGATCGTGAGGCGATCGTGAGCGGGCTGCTGTTCGCAACCCACCGGGAGCCGATCGGCCTCCACCCTGACCCTCCTTCGTGCGCGGCTGTGCGCACAGAAGGGAACCTGCAGGTGGCGCGCATTCGGATTGATCCGTTGCGTTGAAAACCGCGACGCTGCGCAAGGAAAGCGGACGCCGCCATCAGGTGCCCTCCTCTGTAGCCATCTCCGGCTACGGAGGAGGGGCAGGGTGGAGGGCGACTTTCGGAGCCAGGCACGCCTTGCGCGAGCCGTCGGTTCTATGGTCTAAGCCCAGGGTTCCGCCGAAAGGAGATCTTCCGATGTTGACGAAATGGAGCGGGCTCGCGTCCGCGCTGAGCCTGGTGGTGTGTGTCTCTGCGTGTCAATCGCCGCCGGCGCCGCAGCAGTCTGGGGCGCCGCAGTCAGCGCCGCAGGCCGCCAGCCTGCCGACGGACGCGGAGCGGGCGCAGATGGAGCAGCGGATCCAGGAGTATTTCAAGAAGGCCGCCAATCTTCCTGCCGGGGTCACGCTCAAGGTCGGCGAGTTCGCCGCGGCACCGGTCGCCGGACTGCTCACCGCCACCCTCGAAGCGTCGAACGGCCAGACCACCCAAAAGGTTCCCCTCCTCCTGACGCGTGACGGGCGGTACGCCGTGCAAGGGCAGCTGACCGACCTCAGCGTCGACCCGTACATGGCGGTGATGCAGAAGATCAGCCTCAAAGACGAGCCGGTGCGGGGCAACCCCTCGTCGAGCGTGACGATCGTCGAGTATTCCGACTTCCAGTGTCCCTTCTGCAGTCGCGCCTATCAGCTGATGGAAGATCAGGTGATGAAGGACTACGGCGACAAGGTCCGCTTCGTGTTCAAGAATTTTCCGCTGACCAGCATTCATCCGTGGGCCGAGAGTGGCGCGCTGGCGGTCGAATGTGCGCGCCAGCAGAGCCCCGAGGCCTTCTGGAAGGTGTACGACTTCCTTTTCAAGAACCAGAGCAGCCTCTCGGTCGATACGGTGAAGGAGAAGACGCAGGCGGTGATCAAGGATGCGGGTCTGAACGTCGACGCGTTCGGGACGTGCTTCGACACCAAGGCGGGGTTGCCGGCGGTCAAGGCCGATCAGGACGAAGCCAACGCGCTCGGCGTGCGGTCGACCCCCACGTTCTTCGTCAATGGCCGCAAGCTCGAGGGGGCGTTGCCCTACGAGCAGTTCAAAACCATGCTCGACGAGCTGCTCAATCCGGCCGCCGCGGGCGCCGATACGGGGCGTGCGACCCCGGGCGCGGCGCAGCCGGGCTGAGGACGCGCATCCGGACGTCGGCGCCGCGTCACCGCTACGCTTTCTTGTTGACGAACTGTCCTGAGGGATGGTAGCCACAAGACTCTTGGCACGACAACGTTCCGCAGAGGGCTTACATGGTTCGACGGCTTACAAAGCTTAGTATTTCGTTGCTCCCGGTGCTCGGGTTCTTGGCCCTCACGGCGGGTTGCGGTGGCGACTCCAGCGTCGGCGTGAGCCTACCTCCGAAGCCACCACCGGCCGGACCGGCGGTCACTGGTAAGGTCGAACTGCCCAACGGCAAAGTCGGGCAGCTGCACACCTCCGTCCTCGAACGCTTCGCGAAGCTGGTCGTCAGCACCGCCGTGGCGTTGACCAACCCGTCGAATCTGCAGGCTGCCGGCGGCGTGACCGTGGTGCTCAACCGGATGAACAGCTTGGGGCAGATCGATCCCTCGGGGGGCAGCGCCCAGGCGGTGACGCACACCGACGGCACCTACTTGTTCAACCTGCCGTCGGGTACCAGCGAGGACACCTGTCGCTTCATCATGCAGGTCGGGGTGACGCGCGCCTTCGTGACCAGCACCAGCGTGCCGAACAACATCGACTACATCAGCGAGACGGCGGTGCGTCTCATCCTGGGCGTCGTCAATCAAGGCGTCAGCCTGTGCACCTACACCTCGCAGGACATTCGCAATCTGACCACGGCGATTCAGCTGGCGCCCGGGGCTCCTACCGGCGACAGCGAAGAAGAGCTCAACTTCAATGCCTTCAACTTGGCGAAGAACGACCCCACCGTGCAGGCGGTGCTTAACGCGCCCGTCGCCACGGTGACGCCGACGCGCACGCGCACGGCGACATTGGTCCCGGCGACGGCCACACCAACGTCGCCGCCGCCCACTCTGACCGCAACGTCCACGCAGACCAACACCGTGCCCCCGACGTTCACGCGAACGCCGCTGCCGACCAACACGCCGACGACCGGCCCGTCGTCCACCGCCACCCCGAGCCGCACGCGCACCTCGACGGCGGTCAGCACCGCCACGCAGACGCCGACGCGGACCGCGACCGCCACTGCGACGAACACTGCGACCAGCACGGCGACCGCCACCGCCACCAACAGCACGGCGCCGCAGACGTCGACACCGACGAGCACGTCGACGGCGACCCCGACATCCACCTCGACCGCCACAGCGACCGCCACATCGACCGCGACGCTCACGGCCACCAGCGTTCCGCCGACGAACACGCCGACACGCACTCTGACGGCGACGCTGCCAGCGGCGACGTCGACCTTCACCGCTACCGCCACTGCCACCGCGACGTTCACGGCAACCAATGTTCCGCCGACGAACACGGCGACGCAGACCTCGACGGCGACCTCGCCGGCCGCCACCTCGACACCGACGTTCACCCCCACCGCCACGCCCACCGCGACCAACGTGCCGACGGTGGCGCAGCCGGTGGTGCTGCCGACGGCGATCGCGCCGAACGACACCGTCATTCCGGTCAGCGACATCAATGCGTTCCCGGATAGCGGCACGGTGCTGATCGGCGGCGAGCTGATCACCTACGACGGCAAGCAGGCAACGGCCTCCGCAAGCATCTTCACCTTGCTCGGTTTGACCGCCACGCCGCAGCCGGGGGAACTGCTCAACGCGCAGCGCGGCGTGAACGGCACCACGGCGCAGGCACACTCCGCCGATTCCGTGGTGGCGCTGGTGCCGACCGGGATCTCCGTCAACGTCGGCAGCGGCCTCGCCAATCCCGGCGCCACCGTGGTCATCCCGGTGACCCTCGCGAACAGCGGCGGGCAGGTGCAAGCCACCTCGAACGACATCAAATACGACCCCACCCAGATCACGGTGGTGCTCAATCCCGACAACTCGCCGGCCTGCACCATCAACCCGGCGATCGGCACCGGCACGGCGCCCAACAAGTCACTACTGCTGTCGGTGCTCGACGGGACCGGCGGCCAGAAGATCCTGCGCGTCGGCGTCATCAACTTCCAGAACGTGAACATCATCCCGGACGGTGCGCTGTTCACCTGCACCTTCCAGATTGCCGCGAATGCGACACCTGGGTTCGTGACGCTCACCAACGTGCCGGGCGCCGCCAATCAAGATGGCGACGATCTCCCCGGCGTAGGCGGCACCAACGGTGCGGTCACGGTCACCAGCCCCGGCCCCAATGGGCCGATCATCGACGTCGGCAGCACCAGCGGCAGCGCCGGCACCACCGTGACGATCGGTGTGACCCTGGCCAACGGCAACGGTCAGGTGCAGGCGACGTCGAACGACATCACCTACGACTCGTCGCAGGTCGACGTCGTATTGAATCTCGACAACTCGCCGCAGTGCACCATCAACGCGGCGATCGGCGCCGGTACCGCGCCGAACAAGTCGCTGCTGTTGTCGGTGCTGACCGGCGCCGGTACGCAGAAGACCTTGCGCGTCGGGGTGATCAACTTCCAGAACGTGAACCTGATTCCCGATGGCGCGCTGTTCACCTGCAACTTCAAGATTGGAGCGAGCGCATCGGGGACGATCGCGCTGACCAACGTCCCCGGCGCGGCCAACCAGGACGGCGACGATCTCAGCGGCGTGACCGGTTCCAACGGCAGCATCACGGTGACCGCGGGGGCGCCGACGCCCAGCCTGACGCACACGCTGGTGCCCACGCAACCTCCCACCCCGACGGCGACGATGGTCCCGACGGCGAGCGGACCGGCGCAGCTGACGGGCGCACTCGGTGCCGCGGACACTACCATTACGGTGAGCGACGGCAGCGCATTCGCGACGAGCGGCACGGTGTTGATCGGCGGCGAGCTGATCAACTACAGCGGCAAGTCGGGCAATCAGCTGCTCAACGCGCAGCGCGGCGCCAACGGCACCACGGCACAGGTACATCCGGCCGGCTCCGCGGTCGCGGCCGTACCAGCGGGACTGTCGGTGAACGTCGGCGGCGCACTCGGCAGCAGCGGCGTGCCGGTGCCGGTCCCGGTGGTGCTCGTGAACGGGAACGGCCAGGTGCAAGCCACCTCCAACGACATCCAGTACGACTCGAGCCTGGTCGATGTGATCCTCAACGCGGACAACTCGCCGCAGTGCACCATCAACGCGGCGATCGGCACCGGCACCGCGCCGAACAAGTCGCTGCTGTTGTCGGTGCTCACCGGAGCCGGCAGCCAGAAGACCCTGCGGGTGGGCGTGATCAATTTCCAGAACGTCAACCTCATTCCCGACGGCCTGCTGTTCACCTGCAACTTCAGTGTAGCGGCCGGGGCGGCGGGGCCGATCGTGCTGACGAACGTTCCGGGTGCGGCTAATCCGGACGGTGACGACCTGCCCAACGTCGTCGGCACCAACGGTACGATCACGATCGCGGCCGCGCCGCCGGCGGGTCCGGTGATCGATGTGGGCAGCGCCAGCGGCACCGCCGGTGCCACCGTGCCCATCGGCGTCACCCTGTCCAACAGCGGCGGCGTCGTGCAGGCGACGTCGAACGACATCACCTACGACTCGTCACAGGTCGACGTGGTATTGAATCTCGACAACTCGCCGCAGTGCACCATCAACGCGGCGATCGGCACCGGTACCGCGCCGAACAAGTCGCTGCTGTTGTCGGTGCTGACCGGCGCCGGGACGCAGAAGACCTTGCGGGTCGGGGTGATCAATTTCCAGAACGTCAACCTCATCCCCGACGGCCCGCTGTTCAGCTGCAACTTCAAGATTGGAGCGAGCGCATCGGGGACGATCGCGCTGACCAACGTTCCCGGTGCGGCGAACCAGGACGGCGACGATCTGAGCGGCGTCACGGGCGCCAACGGCAGTATCACCGTACAATGAGTCTTACCCGAGGAGACATGCAATGAGCAGACAGTGGAGCATGAAAACCGTCGCAACGCTGGTCATTGTCGTCGCAGCCGTGAGCGCCTCCGCCGTGGTGGCACTCGCCGCGCGCTGCGGTGATTGTGACGACAATGGCACCATCACGATTGGCGAGGTGTCGCGCTGCGGCAGGATCTTCTCGGCAACCTTGCCGTTGTCGAACTGTCCCAACTGCGACCAGAGCGGCAACGGGGTCGTCAGCATCGGCGAGGTGTCGAGCGCTGGCCTGTGTTTCTCCAACCCCAATGCGGCTAACTGCAAGATGGTGACGCCGGGGGCGGGAAGCAACACCCCGACGAACACGGTACCGCTGCTGCCGACCAGTACGGCGACCAGCCCACCACCGCCACCGACCTCCACCAATACCAACACACCGGTTCCACCGACCAACACGTTCACCGCAACCGCCACCAACACCCCGCCACCCAACACCCCGACGGCCACGCCGACGGTCACTCAGGCGGCTGATGTCTGCGGCGACGGCGTCAAGACGGGCACCGAGGAATGCGACGACGGCGGCACATGCTTCGGCGGCAGCAATGCAGGGACGCATTGTACGGCGGAATCACAATGCCTCGGTCAAGGCGTGTGCGAGTTCGGCGGCAACGCCGAGGCCGCTTGCGATAGCGACGCCGACTGCCCGGACAGCCGGTGCGTCCACTGCAAGCCGGTGGGCGGCGACGGGTGCGCTGCCAACTGCACGATGGAACGCGAGGTCATATTCAATCTGGTCCCGGGGAGCCCGGCCAACAACCCCGCACCGGGCACCAGCGCCGCGGTGATCAACGGCGACGGGCTCATCAAGAAACTGCCCTTGCCGCTGAACGGCGGGCAACGCATCGTCGCGGGCGGAAAGCGGAATGGCATGATCACGCTCGTGACACGCGCATCGCAGGCGGGTGACGCCGTGAAGCTGGGAGCCATCAAGGTGGGTACGCTGGCGTGTGCTTGCGTGCGCGGCATCGCCGCCAAGAGCTGTGGCGGGACGCTGCGTAACAAGGATGGCTCATTGGCGACCGACTGCACGCCCCAGTTCACCAAGGGCGACAGCTTGTGTGCCGGTACCGGGAAAGCCTGTGCGTTCGTGCATGGTCCAGGTCTCTCGGCCACAGGCGTGATCGGCTGCAATGGCTTGGCCGGCACAGACTTGACGTTCACGCAGGACGCAGGCGGCATGCCGCTGCCGCCGCCGGGCACGCCGCCGATCGGCGCTGGGCCACCTATCATCACGCTCAGTGGCAGCGGTGGGCCCGGGTCATTCGTCCTGATCAACAGCAGCGCCATTGGGCAGGCGCAAACGACCAGTTTTAGCCCCAAGCCGAACGTCTGTGATGCGCACAGCACGGTGGGGACGGTTCCGCCCGATTTCGGTCCCGACAAGATCTACTGCACCGACGACGATCCGAACGGGTGTGTAGGCGGATCGTCACCTGGCGCAGCCTGCGACAGCGACGCCGATTGTCCAGGATCCGGCACCTGCGTACACGCGCGCGGCGCCGTGCAGAGCTTACCGGTGGTCAGCGGCACGGCGACCGGCGAGGTTTTCAACGTGAAGAGTCCGGGGAGCAACTTCGGGCCCTTCAGCATCACCGGCGGTCCCTTCGGATGCGACCTGCTTCTGGCGCCCACACCGGTGATCACCGGCGCGGGGCTGGCAGGTGCCTTCGTGGCGCTGAACCAACCGCAGTTGGGTGACATCATCGTCACCAACCTGCAGTTCAGCCAATGATCGAACGCGGCTAACGAGCCGCTGAGACTGACGCAAACAGAACCGCGGGCGATGCGAGCAAAGCCCGCGGTTCTGCATTTCGAGGGACCG
>Ga0335082_10001417_pt1 | contig 25578 bp, 22 predicted proteins | sample Lox_Sample_41_FD_206718 | JGI IMG/M metagenome (GOLD analysis project Ga0335082, IMG submission 206718) | Soil microbial communities from Loxahatchee National Wildlife Refuge, Florida, United States - Lox_Sample_4.1 | ecosystem: Environmental > Terrestrial > Soil > Wetlands | place: USA... | reverse complement strand
TTCGACATCCTGGGATCGACCGACGTGGAGTTGACCAAGCTGACGCTGCAAGGCGGGCGAGTTGTCAGCGGCGATGGCGGCGCCATTCGCAATGCCGGCACGCTGACGATTGCCGCATCGACGCTGCGGAACAATTCCAGTTCGGCTGGTAACGGCGGCGCCATCTTCAACGCCGGGTCCGGATCGATCGACCTTATCAATGTGACCCTGAGCAACAACGCTGCCGCTGGCGGGGGTGGAGCCATCTTCGATAGCAGCGGCGGGTCGGTGGTCCTCACCAATGTGACGATCAGCAGCAACACGGCGGTTGGCGGCGGCGCCGGAATCAGCAACTTCGGTACGGTCCAACTCAGCAACACGCTGCTGGCGAACACCCCGCCGGTTGCCAACTGCGCCGGCGTGCCCGTGCTGTCGCTCGGCCACAACCTTGAAACCGGCTCGTTCTGCTCGTTGAGCGAAGACGGCGATCTGACGAACGTTGATCCCAAGCTGGGACCCTTGCAGAACAACGGTGGGTCGACCTTCACGCAGGCCCTGTCGAGCGGGAGTCCGGCCATCGACGCCGGTGACGATGCCGATTGTCCAGCAACCGACCAGCGCGGGCAGCCGCGTCCGGCGGACGGTGACAACGACGGGATTGCCCACTGTGACATCGGCGCTTACGAGGCACCGGGGCCGGTGTTCCCAACCGCGACGCCGAGCCTGACCGTGACCCCGACATCTCCAGTGCCCACCGCTACGCCGACACCGTCGCCGACGATCACGCCGGGCGGCGTTGTCATCAGCCTGGAGACGGTGACCGGTGACCCCGGCGAGGAGGTCACGTTCAGCGCGACGCTGACCACCGGGGTGGCAACCGTCGGAGCCGTACAGAACCAGATCGGATTCGATGGTTTCACTACGCCCATCGGTGCCCTGGAGAACGGCTCGCCGGACTGCACCGTGAACGCGACGCTCGACAAGCAAGCCAGCTTTGTCTTCCAACCCGCCGGTTGCACCGGGACGGACTGCACCACCCTCGCGGCGGCGGTGCTCTCCGTGGTCGGTCCGATCGGGGCGATTCCGGACGGCGCCATGCTGTACACGTGTCGCGTGAAGATTGCCGCCGCCGCACCTCCCGGCACCTATCCGCTGACCATCGGTGCCGTCGTCGCCGGTGACCTGGAGGGTACCCCGGTTCCGGATGCCGCCGGCCTCCCCGGTGCGATCGTCGTTTCCGGCGAGACGTTTACGCCTACTGCGAGCGCGACACCGACCAGCACGCCGACCGAGACGTCGAGCGCCAGCCCCAGCAGCACACCCACACGTACCTCAACGCCGAGCATCACGCCGCCGCCGTCGACGGCGACCGGAACGCCCACTCGCAGTGCCACGCGCACCGTCACCGCGAGCAGCACGCCGTTCGCCACCGCCACCACCACCCCGACCGTGGCGACCGCCACGCGGACGGCAACGCGCAGCCCCACGGCAACTGCCACTTCCTTCAACACCGCAACGTTGACCTTCACCCAAACGGCGACGGTGACACGCACCATCACCGCGACGGTCACCCCCACAGGGCCGACGGCTACCGTGACGACGACCTCGACGACGACCGCTACCGTCACCGCAACGCTCAGCCCGACCGTCACCCTGACCTTCTCGCCGACCGCCACCGACACACCCTCGGCTACGGCCTCAACCACGCCAACGGCTACTGAGACCCCTTCGTCAACGTCGACGCCGACGTCAACGTCCAGCGCCACCGCAACCGCGACGGCGAGCCCGAGCGCGACGGCGACGGACACACCGCTGAGCAGCCCGACGAGCACACACACGCCGACGCTCAGCCCGACGATCACGCCCACACCGCGGATCGTCCGCGTCGACATCGGCTCGGCGTTGGCCGGGCCGGGCGATTCCGCCGACGTCACGGTATCGCTGCGAAGCGCCGGAGCGGCGGTCGCTGCCACCGGCAACGACATCAGCTTCGATCCGCAGATCCTGGGCATCGACGCCGCGGCCTGCCGGGTCAACCCGGCATTGCAGAAGACGCTGATCGCCAGCGTGTTACCGGGAACCGCTGCCCTGCGGACGTTGCGGGTGTTCGTGCAATCGGATCAAAACGCCGAGCCGATCCCCGACGGATCGCTCTACACGTGTCGCGTGCACGTTGCCACGTTCGCCTTGCCGGGGGTGTACGCGCTGCGCAACGGGACGACGCTGGCGTTCGACCCGGCCGGCAATGCGCTCCCCGACGTGACGGGTGCGGACGGCGCGCTGACGGTGTCGCTCGTCCTCCCCACGCCGACGCCGGAGCGTTGCCCGGGCGATTGCAATCACGACGGCGCCGTGGCCGTCGACGACCTGCTGACGCTGGTCGATATCGCTGCCGGCCGGCAGACGGCGACCGCCTGCGGATCCGGTGATCGGAACGTCGACGGTCGCATCACCGTTGACGAGATCATCGCCGCGGTCGATCTCGCCGGTGGGAGCTGCAGCGCCGAGTGAATCGGTACACGCTCGGCGCTTCTTGCAGGCTGCCCCTTGAACGGGTCGAAGGCCCGGTCTCCGTGTCAAAATTGCGCGCCGAAATAGCAGAGCACTGTCCGCGTTTGACTGTCCGCGTTTGACTTGACCGCGGCGGCGAATCTGCATAAGGTCGCGACCTGCGAGAGGAGCCCGGCAAATGCTGAAAGTGCGGAGGTTGGTGGTTGCGGTCGTAGTGATGTTTGTGTTCGGGCTGCCCGCCGCGGGGCGCGGAGCGGTGCTGCTAGACGACAATTTTGACAGCGAAAACGGCGGCGTGGGCCAAGATGACTATACCGGGTTCGCGAATTGGAACGTCGTGAGCGGGTCCGTCGATCTGGTCGGCAATGGGTCCGACGATTTCCTTCCCGGTAACGGTCTTTACGTCGACATGGACGGCAGCATGGGTGCTGGCGGCACACTGGAGTCGAAGCAAACCTTCACGTTGCAGCCCGGTCCATACCTCCTGCAATTCCGCCTGGCGGGCGCACAGCGTCCCGATCCGAATGTCAACACGGTGACCGTGACGCTCGGCACCGTGTTCAGCGAAAGTTTTACGCTGGCTAACAGCGACCCATTTGCGCTGATTTCGCGGACCATCTTCGTGACTTCGGCCACTTCTGCCAAGCTCAGCTTCGCGCAGAACGGGGGCGACAACCAAGGACTGCTGCTCGACAACGTCACCTTGGCCACCGGCTCAACCGGCGCTCCCGCCTTGTCTTCGGGGACAACCCTGGGGCTTTGCGGACTTCTCGTGGCGGTTGGCCTGAGGCTCCTGCGGCGCACGTCGCGGCGCTCGTCCCAGAGCGCGTAAGGCCCTTCTTCACCGGGCGGGTGTGATCGGTCCCATCGTCTAATTCGCACCAAGTCGGGGCCTCCCGGCTTCCTGGCGGCCTGCTCACCTCGCCGATCGTATCGTGCTGGGTGGTAATGTTCGAATGGCCAGGCAGCTATTGTACGACCGCAATGTCGGCACCATGGTGGAGCAGTGCGCTGCCGAAATTTCTCCGAAGGTCATCCCGGCTGGACTTCTTCACACCTGCATCCGAAGCGTGCTTCTGGACCGCCTTCCACGCTGCGTGGGTCGGGGCTGAGAATGGGTGTGAGAACCGCTGGCCGAGGATTGAAATCGAGGGTTCCCGGTTGACGTGATGTAGGCGGAGATGCTTTTGTTTTCTTGGGGAGAGGTGACCGAGTGGACGAAGGTGCACGCCTGGAGAGCGTGTGTACCCAAAAGGTACCGTGGGTTCGAATCCCACCCTCTCCGTTCCCGCCTTGCCGGCCGTCCTCGACTGGACGCGGGCGGCTGGACATGCGAACATCAACAGCGCTGAGTTGTGCGCAGGAGTGATAGCTAGGTCCCACGCAAGAGAGCATCGCGAACCCCGTCAGGTCCGGAAGGAAGCAGCGGTACCGACCGCTTCTCTGTGCCGTGGGGAAACCTAGCTATCACTTCTGCCCATCACCGGCGTGGTACCGAAAAGATCGTGAACCCTAGAGTGCGATGAGTTATCTCGTTCTCGCCCGCAAATGGCGGCCGCAAACGTTTGACGAGCTGGTCGGCCAGGAACACGTCAGCCGTACCCTGGCCAACGCGATCCTCAGCGACCGCGTCGCCCATGCCTTCCTGTTCACCGGTGTGCGTGGTGTCGGCAAGACGACCGCGGCGCGTATCCTTGCCAAAGCATTGAACTGCGAGAAGGGACCGACGCCGACGCCGTGCAACGCCTGCGTCAATTGCCAGGAGATCACCGCCGGCAACGCCGTCGACGTGCTGGAGATCGACGGCGCCTCGAACACGGGTGTCGACGACGTGCGCGAGATCATCGAGAACGTCCGCTACCAGCCGGCGAAGAGTCGCTTCAAGATCTACATCATTGATGAAGTGCACATGCTTTCCACCAGCGCCTTCAACGCTCTCTTGAAGACGCTCGAAGAGCCGCCACCGCACGTCAAGTTCATCTTTGCCACCACCGATCCGCACAAAGTGCCGCATACCATTCACTCGCGCTGCCAGCGCTACGACTTCAAGCGCATCGCCTTCCGCCAGATCACCGAGCGGCTGGCGCACATGGCGCGCAGCGAAGGCGTGGAGGTCAGCGAGCGGGCGCTCTTCCTGATCGCCCGCGAAGGCGAAGGCAGCATGCGCGACGCCCAGTCGTTGCTCGACCAGGTCATCGCCTTCGCCGGCAAGACAGTGCGCGATGAGGACGTAGTGGCCGCTCTCGGCATCGCCGACCGCAAGGTCTTGTACGCGGTCGGCGACGCGATCGTCAGCCGCAATCCGTCACGCGCCCTCGAGCTGCTCAGCGAGCTGCACGTGTTCGGCTACGACCTGCGCCGTTTCGCCCGCGACCTGCTGGAGCACTGCCGCGACCTCGCCGTGGCCCGGATCGTTCCGAGCGCCGAACTCCTGCCCGACCTGCCCGACGAGGAGCGTGCCGAGGTGACTCGGCAGGCGCAGCAGATGAGCAGCGAGGATCTCGATCGGGCCTTCCGCCTGCTCTTGCAGACCGAGGCCGAGGTGGCGCGCGTTCCCTATCCGAAGCTCGTCCTGGAGCTGGCGCTGATCAAGCTGGCAACGCTGACGCCCGTGGTCGCCCTCGAAGAGCTGCTCGACCGGCTCGGTGAGCTCGAACGCGGACTCCCGGCCGGCGATGGGTCGCCGGGCGGATCGCGTCCACTCAGCGCCACCACGCCACCGGCGGCGCGCCCGGCGCCGCGACCGACCGCGGAGCGCGCCGCTCCGACGTCATCCGAGGCGGCGCCGCACGGATCAACGGCATCGGCGCCGCGCGGTGGCAGTTGGCGGGACTTCGTGGCGTTCGTCGGCAAGGAGAAGGTGACGCTGCTGCCGTACGTGCAGATCAGTGAGCCGCCGGCTGTCGATGGGCCGGTGCTCGCGCTGCGTGTGCCGCGCGGCTACTACTACGATTACCTGGCGCAGCACACTGATCTGGTGCAGGAGCTGGCGGCGCGCTTCTTCGGCCGTTCATTCCGCGTCACTGTGACCGGCACGGATGCGGCCGAGCCGGAACGGGCGGCGGCCGAGCCAGAGAGTCCGGCGGCTCTGCAAGCTGCGGCGCTCGGCAATCCGGTCGTGCGGGCCGCTGTGGAAATCCTCGGCGGTGAGGTGCAGGAAGTGAAGCCGCGCGTCCGTCGCGAGAGAGGTACATCATGAGCAAAGGGTTCAACCCGCTGGGCAACATCATGAAGCAAGCGCAAGAGCTGCAAGAACGGCTCGGCCAGGTGCAGGAACACGCCGCCGCCCGCACCGTCGAAGCCACCGCCGGCGGCGGCATGGTTACCGCCGTGGTCAGCGGCCGCCTTGAGATCGTGGCGCTACGCATCGAACCGGAGGTCATCAAGAGCGGCGATGCCGAGATGGTGCAGGATCTCGTGCGCGCCGCCGTGAATCAGGGGATCCGTCAGGCGCAAGAGATGATGGCCGAGGAGATGAAGAAGATCACCGGTGGCCTCAAGATCCCCGGCCTCACGTGACGTCGATCCACTCACGTTGAACGTCGATCCGGAAGCCGTTCCGCCATGTCTGCCATCCCGCCGCCGCTGGCGCGTCTGATCCAAGAGCTGGTGAAGTTGCCGGGGATCGGCGAGAAGACCGCTACCCGACTGGCCTTCCACCTGCTGCGCACCGAGCGCCGCGACGTCGAGCAACTCTCCGAAGCCCTGCTGCAGATGCGGGAGGGCACCAAACTGTGCTCGATCTGCTTGGGGCTGACGGCCGACGATCCCTGTACGCTGTGTCGGGACGTGCAGCGCGATGCGAGCGCCATCTGTGTCGTCGAACGTCCCGCCGACCTCATCGCGTTGGAGCGCTCCGGGCAGTTTCGGGGACGCTACCACGTGCTGCATGGTTGCCTGGCGCCGTTGGACGGCGTCGGCCCCGAGGAGCTGCGCATCGCCGAGTTGCTGCGGCGGCTGCACGACGGCAGCGTGCACGAGGTCGTGTTGGCTACCAACCCGACGGTCGAAGGCGAGGCGACGGCGCTGTATCTGTCGCGGCTCATCAAACCGCTCGGTGTGCGCGTCACCCGCATCGCCTCGGGGCTCCCGATGGGCGCCGACGTCGAATATGCCGACAGCATGACCCTTGGCCGTGCCCTCGAAGGGCGCCGGGAGATGTGACGATGAAGACCAGACTCGACTACGGTCGCGGCGGTCTCAGCGTGTCCCTTTCCGACGATCTGCGCGTGTCAGTGCTCCAGCCGCCGACCGGTGAGGCCCTGCCGAAACCGGCGGCGAGCGTCGATGCAGCGCTACGTCACCCGATAGGTACGGCTCCCCTGGCCGAGCTGGCGCACGGCCGCCGCAATGCGGTGGTCGTCATCTCGGACAAGACGCGTCCGGTGCCGTACGCGATCGTGCTGCCGCCGATCCTCCACACCCTCGAAGCCGCCGGCATCGACCCCACGCGCATCGAGATCCTGGTTGCCACCGGACTGCACCGCGCCAACACCCACGACGAGCTGGTCGAAATGACCAGCGCCGACATGGTGGCGCGCTACCGCTTCCGTAACCACGTTGCGCGCAATGCCGAGGAGCACGTGCATCTCGGTCGCACCGCCCGCGGCACGGAGATCTGGCTGGATCGCGGATTCGTCGCCGCCGATCTGAAGATCGTCACCGGGTTGATCGAGCCGCACCTGATGGCCGGCTACTCCGGCGGGCGCAAAGCGGTGGCGCCGGGGCTCGCCGGCGTGGAGACCATGCGCAGCGCCCACGGTGCGGCGATGCTCGAAGACCACGTTGGACCCGGCATCATCGACGGCAACCCGTTCCATGAGGATCTGATGGAAATTGCCGGCCGCGCCGCGGTCGATTTCATGGTCGATGTTGCCATCGACCGCGCCCGGCGGCTCACCGGCGTGTTTGCCGGCGACATCGTGCAGGCGCACGCCGCCGGCATGGCGTTCGTCGAGCGGGAGGTGCACGTCGACCTCGACGTGCCGGCCGACATCGTCATCACGTCCGCGGGCGGTTACCCCTTGGATCAAACCTTCTATCAGTCGATCAAGGGGCTCACCGGCGCGCTCAACGTCGTGCGGCGCGGCGGCACGATCATCTTGGCGGCGGCGCTGCACGAAGGCATCGGCAGCGCCGACTTCCAGGAACTGCTGCGTACGACGCGGTCCAACGACGACTTCATGGCGCGCATCAACAGTCCCGGCTTCTTCCGCATCGATCAATGGATGGTGCAGCACCTTTGCCAGGTGCTGCGCAAGGCAGAGGTGTTGGTGGTCACCGACGGCCTCGACGCGGATACCGTCAATGCGCTGTTGGTGAGCGCCGCCCCGTCGGTCGAGGACGCGCTGCAGTGCGCTCTGGCTCGCCACGGCAGCGACGCGCACGTCGCGGTCCTGCCGCAAGGCCCCTACGTGCTGGGAACGGTCGGCGGCCGCAAGCTGTCGCTCGGCCGCGCCTGGATGGACGACGCGGCGTAAGACGGCACTTAGCCGGCGGCCCGCCGACGGGCGGCCTCGATCACCGCGGAAGGTACCGGGTCCCAGCGCGCCGCACCGCGCCGAAACAGACCGGGCAGCAGCGTCTTGAAGAGGAATACCCAGCCCAGTGAGCGCGGCACGGCCATCTCGTAGCGCCGCTTCTCGATGCACTCGAAGATCGCCGCGGAGATGACGCTCGGCGGATACTTCTTGCCGCGGTAGCGCACCGGCGCCTCGGCGGCCGCCTTGTCCCAGATCTCGGTGTCGATGGGTCCGACATGGATGACGGCGGCGTGAATGTTGGACCCGGCCAGATCGAGCCACAACCCCTCGGTGAAACCGGTGAGGGCGAACTTCGATGCCGCGTACACCGCCTCGCGCGGCGGCGGGATCTTCCCGGCGCCGGACGAGATGTTGACGATGTAGCCCTCACGCTGCCGCAGCATCGGCTCCAGTGCCGCCAGGGTCATGTATGCAGGGGCCATGAAGTTGACGCGCATGGTGTAGTCGACGTCTTCAGGGGTGACGTCGAAGAGTTGCTTGTGCTTCGGGATGCCGGCGTTGTTGACCAGGACGTCGAGCCGCCCACAGCGCTCGACCGCGTGCGCCACCACCGACTCGGCGAACGCCCGTTCTGCCAGGTCACCGACGAGTGTCTCGACGCGCCCGCCCAGCGACCGGCACCCGGTGGCAACCTGCTCCAGCAGGGCAGCGCGCCGCGCCGCCAGCACGACATCCGCACCACGGCGCGCGAAGTCCAGCGCGACCTGTTTGCCGATGCCAGATGAAGCCCCGGTGATGACCGCTACTCGTCCTGCGTACTGCATGCCGCGCTCCTTACGCCACCCGGCTGCGATCCTCTCCATTGGTGCGGCGCGGAGGTAATCACGCGGGTCGCAGCGCGTCAAACGCCGGTCGCGCGCGGACGCCGACCATGGTCGTTGCAGAAGCCGCTTGACGGGGCGCGCGGTGACTTGATAAACGAACGTTCATTAACGCCCGTACCGATGGACCGCACGACCGCGGCGCCGAACGGCGGAAGCGCAAACGGAGAACCGCATGCAGCTCAGCGATGTGAACTTGACCGATCCCGACATCTTTCAGCGCGCCGTCCCGCACGACATGTTCAAGGTGCTGCGTCGCGAGGCGCCGGTGTTCTGGCATCCGGAAAGCAACGGCAGCGGCTTCTGGGCGGTCACCAAGCACGCCGATCTGAAGGAGGTCTCGAAGAACCCCGGCATGTTCTCTTCGCAGCGGCAGGGTACGCTGATGCGCGACCCCGCCCCGCACGATCTGCCTTTCGTCCAGGCGATCATGCTCAACATGGACCCACCCCAACATCGCCAGTATCGCGCCCTGGTCAACAAGGCCTTCTCCCCGCGCATGATCAGCAGCCTACAGGGGCGCGTCCGCGACATGGTCAAACGCATCATCAACGGCGTCATCGAACGCGGCGCCTGTGACTTCGTCGAAGACATCGCCGCCCAGCTTCCGCTCGAAGTGATCTGCGAAATGATGGGCGTGCCGGAGGAAGATCGCCGCAGCATCTACGCGGTCGGCAACCGCATGGTCGGCTTCGATGACCCGGAGCTGCAGCCGGACGGGCAGCTGGCGCCGATGAGCGACGCCGAGACGGCGGCGGCCGAAATGTTCATGTATGCCGGCAAGCTGCTCGAGCAGGCGCGCACCCACCCGAGCGACGACCTGGCAACGGCGCTGGTCAACGCCGAGATCGACGGCCACAAGCTCAGCGACTCCGACTTCAATTTTTTCTTCCTCCTGCTGCTCATCGCCGGCAACGAAACTACCCGCACCGTGACCAGCAACGGCATGCACCTCCTCATCGAGCACCCCGAGCAGTTGCACGACCTGCGGCAGAACCTCGGCCTCCTGTCGACGGCGATCGAGGAAATCCTGCGCTTCGCCCCCGCCGTCCACTCCTTCCGCCGCACCGCCACGGCGCCGGTCACGCTGCGCGGCCAGCGCATCAACGAGAACGACAAGCTCATGCTCTGGTACCCGTCGGCGAACCGCGACGAAGAGGTCTTCCAGAACCCCGACACGTTCGACATCCGACGTCACCCCAACGAGCACCTCGCCTTCGGGATCGGCGAGCACTTCTGCCTTGGCGCCAACCTGGCGCGCCTGGAGCTGCACGAGGTCTTCCGCGGCATCGTGACCCGCCTGCACGACATCGAACCGGTCGCGCCACCGCGCCGCCTGCGCTCCACCTTCATCAATGGCGTGAAGGAGATGCAGATCCGGTTCACGCCCGGACCACTCGAAGTCTGAATCGACAAGGAGAGAGCATGCATACCGAACTCTGCGAGCGACTCGGGATCGACCTCCCGATCTTCGCCTTCAGTCACTGCCGCGATGTCGTCACCGCGGTCAGCAAGGCGGGCGGCTTTGGCGTCCTCGGCGCCGTCGGCTTTCCTCCCGACCAGCTCGAGATCGAGCTGAAATGGATCGACGAGCACATCGGCGACAAGCCGTATGGCGTCGATATCGTCATCCCCGGCAAGTACGAAGGCATGGGCGAGATCGACCCCAAGAAGCTCGAGGAGCAGCTGTTGGCTTCCATCCCGCCGCAGCATCGTGCCTTCGCCGACAAGATCCTCGCGGAGCACGGCGTCCCGAAACTGCCGGCGGGCGAGAAGCCGGTGAACGAGTTGCTCGGCTGGACCGCCGCGACCGCGACACCGCAAGTCGAAGTGGCGCTCAAGCATCCCAAGGTGAAGCTCATCGCCAATGCCCTGGGCACGCCGCCGGCCGACATCATCGAGGAGATCCACGCCGCCGGCCGACTCGTCGTCGCGCTGTGTGGCTCCGCCAAGCACGCGCGCTCGCACCAGGCCGCCGGCGTCGACATCATCGTCGCGCAGGGCTACGAAGGCGGCGGTCATACCGGCGAAATCGGTAGCGTCGTGCTGTGGCCGGAGGTGATCGACGCGGTGGCGCCGACACCGGTGCTCGCCGCCGGCGGCATCGGCACGGGCCGCCAGATCGCCGCGGCGCTGGCGATGGGCGCGCAAGGGGTGTGGACCGGCTCGCTCTGGCTCACCGTGCTGGAGGCGGACGCGCCGCCGCCGCAGACGGACGCCTACCTCAAAGCCACCAGCCGCGACACGGTGCGCTCACGGTCGTTCACCGGCAAGCCCTGCCGCATGCTGCGCAACGACTGGACCCAGGCCTGGGAGAGCCCCGAGTCCCCCGGACCGCTCGGCATGCCCCTGCAGTTCATGGTTACCGCCGACGCAGTGTCGCGCGGCCATCGCTACGCCGACAAGGCCCGCGACGTCATGTTCAACCCGGTCGGGCAGATCGTCGGCACGATGAACGCCGTGCGGCCCGTCAAAGAGGTCATCCGGCAGCTGCTCGAGGAGTACCTCGAGGCCGCCGACCGCTTGCAGCGAGTCACCGCCCGCGCCGCCGAGTGACGGACCCGGGCGGCCTCAGCGCCCGGCGCGCCGGCGCAAGCGCACCGGCATGTGGCGCACCCCCGTGTGCTTGTTGCTGCGCGTCCACTCCACCGGGCCGGCGAGCGCGATCTCATCGAAGCGGTCGAGGAGTCCGTCGAACACCAGGCGGATCTCCACCCGTGCCAGGTTGGCGCCGAGACAAAAGTGCGCGCCGTGCCCGAAGGTCAGATGCGGGTTCGGTGAGCGCCGGACATCGAATCGAAACGGCGCTGCAAACACCGCTTCGTCGCGATTCGCCGACGCCCACCACAGTGTGACCTTGTCGCCGGCTTGGATCGTCTGCCCGCGCACGCCGACCCGACGCGTGGCGGTGCGCCGATTGTACGGCGTCGAGGAGGTCCAACGCAGGATCTCCTCAACCGCGCTCGGCAGCAGCGCACGGTCCGACTGCAACAATTGCCACTGCTCCGGATGATCGATGAAGGCAAGCAGTCCGGCGGCGATGGCGTTCCGCGTGGTCTCGCTGCCGGCTGCCACCAGCAAGTTGAAGAACATCTGGATCTCGAGATCGGCCAGCGGCTCCGGCGTGCCGTCCGCGGCCTCGACGCGTCCGTGCATGACCGCAGAGAGCATGTCGTCGGCGGGCTGCCGGCGCTTCTCGGCGATCAGCCGGCCGCCATATTCGAACATGGCGGCGGAGGCGGCCAGCGTCTTCTCGCTGTGCCCGCCGAGGTTTCGATCATCGTAGTCGAGCGTGGTGTTGGCCCACGTGAACAGCTGATGCCGGTCGGCTTGCGGCACACCCAGCAGGCGCGCGATCGCCTGCAAGGGCAGCTCGGCCGCCACGTCGACGAGAAAGTCGCAGCGGCCGCGCTCGGCAATTGCGTCGAGGATGGTGGCGGTACGCTGCCGCAGCTCGGTTTCCATCGCTGCCAGCGTGCGCGGCGACACATTCGGCGTCACCAGCTTGCGGATGCGCTTGTGCCGCGGGTCGTCCATCATGTTGAGCAACACGCCCGCGGCGAAGCCGAGCGGCAGGTCCTCGATCAAGGTGCCGCCGCCGTCGCGCGCACCACCGGTCGCCGAAGAGAAGGTCACCCCGTCCGCCGCCGCCGCTTGCACGTCGGCGTAGCGGCTCAGGACCCAGAATCCTTCGCCGCCGGGTGTGTGCGGCGTCGCCGGGTGAAACCACACCGGCGCCGCACGCCGCAGAAGAGCGAAGAGGTCGTGCGGGAACCCGGCGGCGAAACGGTCGAGGTCGGTCAGGTCGATGTCGTCGATCTGCATGACGTCAAGACGACGGCGTTCACGTCAACTCAACCCGGTGCCGACCGAGGAGCCAGACCGCGGCGACCGACGCCCCGATGCCGATGACCCCAAAGGCGACGTATCCCACGACCGAGAATCCCCGCGGCAGGCCTTGGAAGACCGGAAACAAGAACACATTGACGGCAACCAGACCGGCGTAGGCAATACCGAGGGGCAAGGCGAAACGGCGCATCGTCCAGATGCTGAAGGCGTAGACGAGCAGGGCGATGCCCAGCACCGGCGCCAAGACGTCGTTGGCGACTCCCGTCCACAGCTTCCCGAGGAAGACCACCCCACTGCCGGCGAGCATCGGCTTCACGACGTCCGTCAACGCCCGCAGGGCGAAGAGGACCGCTAGGATTCGCAAGGTCATTCGGCTCGCTCCCATGCCCGCGCCCCAAGTGCGGACGGCATACTACGTGGGCGGGGGCGAATGGAAGGCGTGCGCCCGGCAAGCCGGTGCCGGGGAAGAAGCCGGGTGGCGGGCTCAGGAAAGGCGGGCGGGGTGGTTGCATCCACGGTACAACGCGCTACAAGGACATGCGCGGCATGGCTTCCTGAACGTTGGCCGAGCAGCCAGCGAGGTTCGAGGACCCATGCTGCCGTGACGGTTCGTGAGCAGTACCCGCGGTTCCGGTGTGCATAACCGACCGCCCAGTGGCACGGTTCACCGTGTTTCGCAGTGAGAGGCCGTCCGTGACGCAATGGGCTGAAACAGTGGCGCTAGTGGCGAGAGCATGGGACGCAAAAAGCAAGTAAAGGTGGAAGCGGTTGCCGAGCTGCCGGCGGTGACCGAAGCTGAGCCGGTGATCGAGGTGGCTCCGCCGCCGCCGCTGGAGCCACAAGCGGATCTCGGGGAGCGCTGTCGCGCCGCCGCGTTGCGTCTCGGCTTTCGGGCCCTGTATCCCGAGCAACAGCGCACCGTGACCGCCTCGCTGGCCGGCCATGATGTGCTGGTTGTGCTGCCGACCGGCTTTGGAAAGTCGGCCTGCTACCAGGTGCCGTCGATGGTCCTGCCGCGGCCGGTCGTGCTGGTGTCGCCGCTCCTGGCGCTCTTACGGGACCAGCACGAGAAACTGTTGGCGCGCCGCATTCCGGTCGAGCGCATCGACGGCACGGTGCGCGGCGTGGCGCGACGCGAGGCGCTGCAGCGCATCGCCGCCGGTGGCTCGCTGCTGGTGATGACCACCCCGGAGACGTTGGCGGGTGACGAGCTCGGCGACGTCCTGCGGACCGCTGGAATCAGCCTCGCCGCGGTCGACGAGGCACACTGCATATCCGAATGGGGGCACGACTTCCGTCCCGCCTACTTGCGTCTCGGCGAACGCCTGCGCGAGCTCGGGGCACCACCGATCCTGGCGCTGACGGCGACGGCGACGCAGACGGTGCGCGACGACATCGTACGCTATCTCGGCATGCGGCAGCCGGAGGTGGTGGCTGCCTCTCCACATCGCGCCAACCTGGCGTTCGAAGTCATGGAAATCTCCGGCGCCAATCGCCTGCGCGCGCTGGCGCGCTTCATCAAGCGATTGCGGCGTCCGGGCATCGTGTACTGCGCCACCACCAAAGCCGTCGACGACCTCTATGGCGCGCTGCGGCTGCTGCGCATGCCGGTGCATCGGTACCACGGCCGCATGGCGGCGAAGGAGCGCAACGCCGAGCAAGAGCTGTACATGCGCCGCGGGCGCCGCACCATCATGGTGGCCACCAGCGCCTTCGGGCTCGGCATCGACAAACCCGACATCCGCTACATCATTCATTACCAGGCCCCCGCGTCGCTCGAGCAATACGTGCAAGAGGCCGGACGCGCCGGCCGCGACGGCCGCCGCTCCGATTGCATCCTGCTCTACGACCCAAAAGACCGCGAAATTCACGAAGCGCTGTTGCAGACCAGCCGCGTGCGACCCGATCAGCTGTATCGCCTGACCGCGGCGCTGGCGGCGTACGCCGGCGAAGGTCGGGTTCCCGACATGGAAGGGCTGACGCTGGCGGCACAGCTCGGGGATCGCCTGGTCAAGGCTCTCCTGGCCGTGCTCGAAGAGGCTGGTTTCATCGCGATGGACGAGAACGGTATTCGCATCACCGTGCCGGCAGGTGAGTTCGAGGAGCAGGCCCGCAGTCTCGCCGGTCGCTTCGTCACCCTGCGCACGCAGGATGGCCGGCGGCTGGATCGCCTCGGCGAGTACGCGCACACCAAAGAGTGTCGCGCCATCTTTCTGCGGCGCTACTTCGGCGAGGAAGCGGGCGCTCCATGCGGGCTCTGCGACAGCTGTCGTGGCGCGCCGGAGCGACCATCCACGTTCTGGCAGCCGATCGCCCGACCGCCCCGCAAGCGCCGGCGGCGGAAGCGGCGGCGCCGCCGCCGTGGGGGCGGCGGCGCACCGGGCAGCCCGCCGACTCCGGAGCCGACCGGCAATGCCTGACGCGCGCTCCCCGGCGCTCAGGTCGTCAGAGCCAGCACGAGCCGATACAAGAACTCCTGGCCTTCGAAGAACTGCTTGACGCCGAGCCGCTCGTCCTTGCCGTGGGCGCGGATGTCGTCCATGTCGACGAAGATGCCGGACACGCCGTACGCCGGGATCCCGGCGTTGCGGAAGTAGCGCGAGTCGCTGGCGCCCGTGCTCATCGTTGGAATGGCCGGGGTTCCCGGCCACATCTCCTCGGTGATACGCTCGACCGGCTGCAACAGCGCCGCGTCGAGCGGCGACGCCGGTGCCGCGGTCGCTGGCTCGGTTTCAGTGACGCTGATCTGCTCGTCGGCGAGCACCTGCACGAGTGTCGCGCGGATCTCATCGGTGCCGTGGCCCGGCATGATCCGGCAGTTGATGTTCGCCCGTGCACTCTGCGGCAAGGCGTTGTCGGCGTGCCCGCCGTCGAGCCGAGTGGGGACGCACGTGGTGCGCAGCAAGGCGTTGAAGGTCGGGGTTTGCGCGAGCCGCGCGGCCGCCGCCGGGTCCGGCGGGTCCTGCAGCACTGCGGTCATGTCGGCGGCGATCTGACCGTCCTCGAGTGCGGCGCTGCGCGCGAAGTAGATGCGGGTGATCTCGTTCAGCTCGATGGGGAATTCGTACTGCGCCAATCGGTCGAGGGCTGCGGCGAGGCGATAGATGGCGTTGTCCTTGGTCGGCAGCGAGCTATGCCCACCCTTGTTCCGCACTTCGAGCAAGAAGTTGGTGTAGGTTTTCTCCCCGGCCTGCACGCCGTTCGAGAGATACTTGCCGTTCCGGATACGTCCGCCGCCGCCTTCGTTGATCACCAGCGCGGCGTCGACCAGATCGCGGTGGTGCGCCAGCAGCCAGGCGACGCCGTTGTCGGGGCCGCCCTCTTCGTCGGCGGTGAGTGCCAGGATGATGTTGCGATTCGGTTTGAGACCCTCGTGCTTCATGCGCACGAGGTTGGCGACGTAGATTGCCGCCATTGCCTTGTCATCGAGCGTGCCGCGGCCGTAGAAGTATCCGTCCTGCTCGATCAACGTGAACGGATCCATCGACCAGTCCTCGCGCTTGGCTTCGACCACGTCGAGATGCGCCAGCAGCAAGAGCGGCGCGTGGTCGTGCCCGCCGCGTAGGCGGGCGACTAGACCTTGCTTGCTCGGCGTCGGACCCAACAAATGGAGGTCCTTGGCTGGAAAGCCGGCCGCCGCAAGGCGCTTCGCCATCGCGGCCGCTGCCTTCGTCGTGCTGCCGGTCGAGTGGGTGGTGTTGATCTCGATCAGCTCCTTGTAGATGTCGCGAGCGAGACGCTGATCGGCTGACAGCCGCGGCTCCTCGGCCCGCGCGGAGAGAGCGAGGAACGCGACGACGACGAAGGAGATCCGCACGTGGCGCATCCGGCGCGTGTATCACGGCGGCGCCGTCGGCTGCCACCCCGAGCGGACTCAGTCGGTCAGGAAGCGGTCGACCAGCTCGTTGAAGGCCGCGGCGCGCTCGAAGTACACCGAGTGGCCGGCGGTCGGGACGCGCACAAATTGAGCGTGCCGGAAGTGCGATGCGGCCAGCTCGAGCACCGGCGGCGGGATGACGATGTCTTCGTCGCCGGCGATGAACAGCACCGGGATGTCGAGGCCGGCGACCGTCTCTCCGCCCAACGTTCCGGCGGCGACGATGATGGCGCCCATCTCGGCGAGGCTGCGGGAGGGGTTGAGGTCGTTGATCTGCGTGTAGAGGAAGTGCAGGCCAGGCTGCTCGCGAAACATTCGTTCGCCGGCGGCCGGGTGGACCCCCGCCGGCAACGCCGCCACGCCGGCGCGGCCCGCGCCCCACGCGGCGCTGATGGCCTCCGTCGACAGGCCACCGTGCGTGTCGCACAGCACCAAGCGCTCGACACAGCCGGGGTAGCGCACCGCGAAGCCGAGGCCGGTCCAACCACCCATCGACTGCGCGACGACGTGAACGCGGGCCAGACCCAGGTGATCGAGCAAGTGCCGCAGGTCGTCGACAAACGCCGCTCCACCGCGTCCCCCAGCCGTCTCGACGGATTGGCCGAAGCCGCGATGGTCGAAGGTGACGCAGGTGAAGCGCTCGCGGAAGTACGCCACCTGTTGCCACCACGACAGATGATTGCCACCCATGCCATGCGCGAACACGATTGCCGGCGCCGTGCCCGGCGCGGGGCCGTGCGTCTCGTAGTAGAGGCGGACATCGTCACCCGCGACGAAAGGCATGCCGCGGTTGTACGTCGGTGGCGATGCGGTCGCAAGCGCCACACGGTTGGGCTTGGCGTGTTCCCGCCCGCGGCGACTATCAGTCAAAGGCCGTCGGATCGACGTCCACGCCAACCGGGCAATGATCCGATCCGGCAACGTGTGACTGGATGAATGCGGCCCGTACGAACGGCATGGCGGCGGGAGAGGAGAGCACGTAATCGATGCGCCACCCGATGTTGCGCGCGCGCACGCCGCGCCGATTGCTCCACCACGTGTAGTGCCCGGGCGCCGGTTGGAAGTGTCGAAAGGTATCCACCCATCCGGCGCTGATCCACCGATCGAGCTCGGCGCGCTCCTCGGGGAGAAAGCCGCTGGTCTCGCGATTGTCGCGCGGCCGCGCCAGGTCGATGGGTTGATGCGCGGTGTTGAAGTCGCCCATGACGAGGATGCGGGCGCCGTCGCGGCGCCCGCGCTCGAGATGCGCGAAGACGTGGCGATAGAAGTCGAGCTTGTACGGTACCCGACTGTTGTCGCGGTGGCGACCGCTCCCCTTGGGGAAGTACGCGTTGACGATGTGCAGGCGGCCGAGGCGGGCGAACTGGATGCGCCCCTCGTCGTCGAACCGCGATTCACCCAGTCCGGTCGCGATACTGTCGAACGGCCGACGGCTGTAGAGCGCCACGCCGCTGTAGCCGCGTCGGACCGCAGGAGCCAGGTAGGCATGCCACCGCTGCCGCCGCACAACGTCGGGGATCTCGTCCGCCAGCGCCCGCACCTCCTGCAGAGCGACGATGCCGGCGCGCGAGCGCCGCAGCCACTCGGCGAGCCCTTTGCGCGCGCACGCGCGGATGCCGTTTACGTTCCACGAGAGGATGCGGGCGGCGACGGTCGGCACGGGGATCAACCGGTGCGCGCGCCGGAGTCGCGCACACCGAAGCGATTCGTGGCAAACGCGTCGCGCTTGGTGGCGCAGTCGGCGCACGCCGCATCGTCGCAGATGAAGACCCGCGGATCGCTTTCGAGCAACTTGGTCGCCAGCGTCACCAGATAGCGGATCGGAATCTTGCGCGCCGTGCCGTGCGGCAACGGCAGCGCCCGGATCTTGGCGGGATCGAGTCGCTCCTCCAGCTTGACGAAGGCGTTGCTGCAGGTCGGGACGTTCTCGAGGACGACGCGCTCGGCGTAGCCGGCGGCGTTGACCCGTACGGCGACGCGGCGGCTCAGGTACGGGGAACCGACGCGCTCTTCGGCGAGATGGATCGCGGTCGCTGACTGGAGCGTCGTGCCGAGCAGCACTACTTGGCCCTGCATGACGTTGAGCTTCTTGAGCGGCCCGAGCGGATTGTTGTCACGCTGGGTCGACAGCACCTCACGCGCCTGCCGGCCCCACGCCGCAAACGAATGGGTGGGATGATTGCTGCGCAGCACGCCGGGCAGGTGACGAAAGGCTTCCGCGATGGCGCCGACCTCGGGACTCACGACGAGGTCGGGGTGGAAGGCAATCGGCCGCCGGCTCAGCGGGCCGGGCCCGGCGCCGCCGCTGATGGCGCTCGCCCGGCCTGGATCGGTGCTCAGCGTCTCGGCGTAGGTGAAGGCCGGCATGACGATCGTGCCGGCGTTGCCGACGGCTTCGACCAAGGCCGTGCACACGGTGCGCGCCCCCCCATCGAGGGAGCCGAAGCCGGACAGCGCGGCGTGCACGACGATGTTGGCGCCGCGCAGGCCCAGGCTGTCGAGTAGCCGCAGTAGCTCGTCGGCGTTCATCCTACACTCACCGCACTCTCACACGCGGCGCCGCTCATGCGCCGGGATGTATCAAGGCGCGGGCCTCGGTCAACCGTTGCAGCTTGGCCCGCGCCTGCAGGCGCGGCAGCGCCGCCAACCCGCACGACGGCAACACGTGCAGCGTCTCGAGCTCGTACCGCCTCAAGGCGCGGCGAATCACCTCGGCCAGCCGATGCGGATCCTCCAGCGCCGGCGCGCACCCGTCTACCAGTCCAAGCGCCAGCACCTTGCTGGCGCCGGTGGCCTCGATGACATCCCCTAACGCTGCGCCACGGCACAGGTCGAACGCCACGATGTCCGCCGGCAACGAGTTGAGCTCCGCGTACAACGCCGACGCATCGCTCCCGTGGGTGGCGACCAGCAACTCGGCCGCGCCGCGTGCCTCCCACAGCGGCTCCAAAAGGCGGCGCAACAGCCGGATGTCGCCGGGGAAGGAGAGGATCGCAGGCTCCTCAATGTGGATGATCGTGGCGCCGGCGCGCACCAGGTCCTGCACCTCGGCCACCAGCACGGCGCTGAACGCGTGCGCCACCATGCCGAGGTCGACGTACGGACCAGATTCGATGACCGCGAGGCGCGCCAGCGTGTACGGCCCCGGGAGGACGGGCTTCACCCGTCGGCGGGCCGCCGTCTGCGCCAGCGTGAAGCGCTCCAGCAGCAGCGGCGCGCGCCGCCGGATCTCGCCGGTGATCACCGGGCGCCGCACCGTGCCGGCGCTGCCGAAGCCGGCGCCGCTCGCACCGGCACGGACTCCGTCGAGGCCGTGCAAGAGGGGCGCAATCGAATCGGCCCAGCTGCGCTGTCCGTCAGTGACGATATCCATGCCGGCGTCTTCCTGCTCGTGAATGACGGCGTCGATCTCGGCACGGAGCGACTCGCCGGCGCGCGCGCCGGAAGCCGCGCCGCCCGGGTAGCTGCTGTGATTCTGCAGAAGGAGCTCCATCCGGTCCAACGAGGGCGCCGAGCATAGCGTGAGGCCCGGAAAGCAGCAAGCGACGCGATCCGCACGCGACACCGTTGCCAACGGTGCTTGCGCCCCTCAGCAATTTTTCCTACGAACGCAGCGTCCATGCGCGTTCCCGCTTCGGTACTCTGTCTGGCTGGACTCTTGGTTGCACCGCTTGCCGCCGCCGCATCGCCGCCGCTGCCGATCTACGATCGGGTCACCTACGAGGCAGTGCCGACTGGCGCCAGCGTCGACGTCATCGACGAACCCATCAAGGTTGCCCACCTGGAAGGCGACACGATTCTCCTGGAGGCACACCCGGGCATCGCCGAGCACGACGGCGTCGCCGCGAACACCTTCCTCGAGCGGATCAAGTCGTCCGCAATCGCCGATCTCGTCGACTTCGCCGCCGCGCAACGCGTGGCGCACGACGCCCGGGGTGTGGCGGTGGACGTGACGAAGAAGCGCGCAGCGGCACCACGCTGACCGCACTGCCGCTCTAGGCCGGCGGCGTGTACCAGATCGGCGACGTCCAGGCGCGCTCCTGAATGGTCTTCGGCACCGCCGGATCGTCGCAGGTCGGCTGCCGCTGTTCCGGCGGGAGCCGGTTGCACGTCCAGGTTGTCCAACGGCACGCCGGGTTCTCCAAGACGCGCACGTAATAGAACGCGCGCCGCGACGGATCGAAGTCGGGGTCGTGCCACACCGTACACAGCGAGTCGGCTCCGGGACCCTGCGGCGTACAAGTTGCCAGATCCACGGTGGCGCCGTTGTCAGCGCTTCCGGCGACGTCGTAGACCTGCTGATACGCCTGGCCGTCGGCGACCCAACCTTTGACCACCTGCAGGCGTTGCAGCTTGCCGCCTGGGTGCGCATCGCTGCCGGGATCACGGGCCGCGTTGATGACCAACACGGGTGCCGTCGCATCGGCGGGGCGCGGCGCCAGCGTCCCGCCCATCGGCACGCCCTCCGCGTAGCCGATCGAGACCAGATCGGGATCGTCGCACAGCCCGTCCGGCAGCTCCCAGCCGCCGAAGACCCGCACCGCGATACGCGTGCCGCTGGTCGCGAAGGCTTCCTTGCGGCGCAGGGCATCGAAGAGACTGGTGCGCGAGTTCTCCTCGGCCCACACTCCCGTGAGCGCCCCCGGGCTGAAGATGACCCCGCCCGCCGTCACGCCTGTATGGCCGAGCAGGACCTCCGGCGGGGCGTCGCTGGCGCCCTGGTGTCCAATGAATGCCCACTCATCGGTGAACCCCGGCGTACCATTGTGGGTGTCGGTGCTGCCGACGAAGCCGAGGCGGTACGGGTTGACGCCGAGGCGATCTGCTTCCGTCAGGCCCGCCAGCAGCACACCGCGGACGTAGTCGAGCCGCGACACGCAGCCGTTGCCGGTTGCGCCCAGCTGACCGACGCCGTTGCCGCAGTCGACCACCGTGCCTTGCCGGCGGCGCTCGAAGTCGCACTGCTCGTCGGTGGCGCCGACGACGCCGGACAAGCCGTTGAAGCACTCGGAGTTGCCCTTATGCTGATAGATCTCGACCAGCGGCTCCATGTTCGCCCGCAGCAGCGCCTGCGCTTGCTCGTCTTCCATCCCCTGCGCGCCGGGGTAGCTGACCGCGAACATGCGGCCGTTGCTCTCGTTCGAGTTGTGCGGGATGGCTAGCACGTCGCAGCCGATGCCGGCGTCGGTGCAGCTGGCCTTGAGGGCGCGCCACAACCCCAGGGGAGTGGGTTGCTCGAACGTCGAGATCGGGAAGGACGCTTGCGCGGAACGGAAGATGACGTTGCGGTGCATCGTGCTCCCCGACAGGGCGCGCGAGTACTCGTAGGCGACGAAGGCGGTGAACTGGCAGCGGTCGTAGGCGTCCTCGGCGGCGCTGCGGATGCGTTGCCAGACTTCACCGGCGGCGTCGAGGCAGATCTTGCCATCCGCTCCACAGACGTCGGCGATACGCGTCGGCCGCGCCTGCGTGACGCGCACGCCGAGCTGCGCGAAGATGTCGTTGCCGCCGGCCCGGAACTGTTGGCAGGTGGAGCTGTCGTACGAAGCCGACCCCGGCGTGCTGCACGACTCGACCTCGCCGAGGAACTCGGCATGATCGGTGACCGCGGCGAAGTCGAGCGGACGTTCCAGGTGCACCGTGCGCGTGCCGTGACCCTCCGCATCGAGGGGCGGCAGCGACAGCGCTTCCCCGCGGGCAAACCGATAGGCATCGCGCGGCGTCGTGCGGACATCCCACAGGTGGGCGTCGAAGGAGTTCGTGGTGTGCACGTGCAGGTCGCCGAAATACAGATTGCGCTGCGCGTTGTATTGCGGGCACGGATCGAGCGGGCAGCCGATGAGCGCCGTGTTGATGGCGGCGAGGATCGCGCTCACGGTGACCGTGCTGTTACGATCGGCGTCGCTGGCCGCACAGCTGGACGCCGCCGCACCGCTCAAGGCGAGCTGCACCAGGGTGACGACGTCGTCGGCGCCGATCATGCCGGTGCCGTTGCAATCACCCGGGCACGGCGGCGCGGCGAGCGCGGGCAGCGCCAGCGCACAGCTCAGCAACAGGGCGGCAGAGACCTGACGGCCGAGAGCGGGCCAACGGCTGCACATGATGGTCGCCGTTAGACCAAGTCGGCCGTCATTTGCAAGCGCGGCGCACGCGACGTCGAACGTGGCGCGTCCCGCCGGTTCACTCGGCGGCGCGTTGCGGGGCCGCTTGGACGGGTTGTGCCAGTTGTCGCGCCCACGGGGTCTCGGACAGCTCGCACAGTGTGCCGCTGGGCGACCAGAAGCGCGCGGTGCGCTGCCCCCACGGCTCGTTCTGGCCTGCCTGCGCCAGGACGCCGTCGGTGCGCGCCAGCGTCGGCGTCGCCGCGTCCACGCTTTCGACCTCGAAGCCGACCGTGAAGCCGAGCGGAATGCGCGCCGCCGCCGCCGCGTCGTTGAACACGGTGCGCGCCGCGTGACTGCGCAACCAGATGCCGAAGTGCAGCACCCCGGGCATCTCGACCACCGCATACTCCGTGGAGTCCTGCTTGACCGGCAGTCCCAGCACGTCGCGGTAGAAGCGCACTGCGGCATCCACGTCGTCCACGATCTCTGCAATACCGGCAAGATGTCTGACCATCGTTCCCTCCGTCGCACCTCCCGACCAGCTGACATCCCCGAGCACCGACGCTCGGCGGCGTCCGATGCATGTCACCCGTCACCCAGCCCCGCGTACAGAGCGCGCACCAACCGCCGCGTGCGTTCGTCGCCGGAGAGGCCGAGCTTCATCTGGTTCATGACGTACGCGAAGGCCACGCCACGCGCCGGGTCGGCGAAGGCCAACGACCCTCCGGCTCCGGAATGACCGAAGCTGGTGGGCGGGCAGTCGAGTCCGAGCGTCGGCGGCAGCATGAAGCCCAAGCCGAAGCGCGTCGGCAGGATGAGGGTGGCATCGTCGCCGTCGGCGTGCACGCGACGCGCGGCCTCGACGGTGGCGGCACTCAGCACACGCACGCCATCCACCGGCCCAATGAGCGCGGCGTACAAGCGTGCCAGCGCCCGTGCCGTACCGATACCGTTCGAGGATGGGAGCTCGGCGGCGTGCAGCGTGCCGCTGTTCCAGACCTCGCCGTACGCCAGGTCGGCCGGGCCGTTGAGCGCCCGCCCGAGAAAGGTTCCCGGCCCCATGAAACGATCGAGCAGCTCGCGCTGTGCCGGATCGGCGGGCGGGAGAGGTTTGTACAAGGTCGCGACCCGCGGCTCCAAGTCCTGCGGCAAGCCCAGATGGAACTCCAACGCCAGCGGCGCGGCCAGCTCACGCGCCAGGAAGGTGCCGGGGCTCATTCCGGTGACGCGGCGGACAATCTCACCCAGGATCCAGCCGTAGGTGCGCACGTGATACCCGTGCCGGGTGCCGGGCTCCCAGCGCGGCGCCTGCGCGGCAATTGCTCGAGTCACCGGGTGCCACGCGAACACCGCGTCACGCGTCAGCTCCGCTTCCACCACCGGCAGACCGGCGCGATGGCTCAGGACCCAGCGTACCGGAATCGTCGCCTTGCCGGCGGCGGCGAACTCGGGCCAATAGCGCGCGACCGGCGCGTCGAGGTCGATCACTCCGCGCTCCACCAGGAGATGCACGCACGCCGCGGTGACCCCTTTGGTGGCTGAGAAGACCACCGCCATCGTCTCACGTTGCCACGGTCGTGCCGCGGCCACATCGGCGAGGCCGCCCCACAGATCGACGACCGGGCGGCCATGCACGTAGATACTGACGGCGGCGCCGACTTCGTCCTGATCGGCGAAGTTGGCGCCAAAGGCTTCGGCAACCGCTTCGAAGCCCGCCTCGACAGTTCCGTCTATCGTGGCCATGCGGGGTCGCTCATGAGTACAAGTCCTTCCCATCGTCGGCCTGTCGCGGCGCCGTTGCGGGCTTCTCGATCTTCGGGTTCGGCAAGCGCACGATGCCCTTCTCCTTCAGCAGCGCGTAGTAGGCAGCTTTGTCATCGGGGACCGGGCGCGGGTCACCCATCCACACCTCGAACAACAGCGCGCCGCGCTCTCCAGCGATGAGCGGACCGAACTTGGCGCCGAGCTCGAGGACGATGAGGGTTCCGGGCGGGCAGTGGCGATCGCCGACCAGCACGTCGCCCTCCAAGACGTAGACCAGGTGATCGCTGGCGTGGCCGTGGCGCTCGATGACCACGTGTGGGTCATAGCGCCCGAGCACTACCATGCGGCGCGGCGTCCACTCCAGGAACTTCTCGTGTACCGAGACCCGCTGTTCCCCGTGGAGCTGGGCAATGACCTCGGTCCACGGCACCTCGTCGATGTGCACGAAGGCCAGGCGCGGTGCCTGCGCCTCCGTGCTGGTGACCTCGTTGTCCATCTCGTCCCCTTTCGCGACGCGGCGACTCTAGCGCGGATGCCGGTGGAAAGCAGCGACGACGAGGCGGCGCGGAGCTGGACGTAGTGCCACGAAGCCTGTACGTCGTGGCGAGGCAGGGCGTCGACGATGTGGTTCGAGCTGCGGCCGGAAGGCCTCGACTTCTTGCGGCGCGCCCCGGTGGTGCACACATTTGCGACCACGGTGACGGCGACGCCGGTGGCGATCTTTCCGACGCTCACCGACCCGCGCACCTGGCCCGAGTGGTTCCCCGGCGTGCGCGCCGCGAGCTACACCGGCCCGCCGCCGTACGGCATCGGCACCATTCGCGAGGCGCACGTCGGCGGCACACGCTGGGTGGAGGCGCTCATCGCCTGGGACGACTCGCGCCGTTGGGCCTATACGGTCCTGCGCAGCTCGGTGCCACTGGCGTATGCACAGGTCGAATCGTTCGAGCTGGAAGCAGTCGACGACGGCACGCGGATACGGTGGACCCTGGCGTGCGAGCCTCGGCTGCTCATGCGTCTCGGCGCGCCGTTCGCGCCGCGGACCATCCGGCGCGTCTTCGACGGGGCGATGCGCAACCTCGGAGTCTACCTGCAACACAGGGTCCCGACTTGAACCCCAATTCGCCGAC
>Ga0335082_10001416_pt1 | contig 25582 bp, 27 predicted proteins | sample Lox_Sample_41_FD_206718 | JGI IMG/M metagenome (GOLD analysis project Ga0335082, IMG submission 206718) | Soil microbial communities from Loxahatchee National Wildlife Refuge, Florida, United States - Lox_Sample_4.1 | ecosystem: Environmental > Terrestrial > Soil > Wetlands | place: USA... | reverse complement strand
ACCGGCAAACAGGTTTATGACCTCGGTCTTACAGCCTTCCGCGAAGACGGCTCCTTGATTTCGGAGTCCGAGCGTCCCGTAACCACGGTTCTCCGCACCCGCAAGCCTCTTCTGAATCAACTGATCGGCTATCGGCGATCCCCGCAGGACGCTATCGGTTGGACCGTACTCGATGTTGTTCCTGAACTCAATGCCGCAGGCGAACTCCGCGGCATGCTGATTTCTCTCACCGAAGTCACCGAACAACGCCGCACCACCGAAGCCCTCCGCGAAAACGAAGAACGCTTCCGCAATTTCGTCGAAAATCTCCACGTCGGCATCGTCTCCTGCAATGCGCAGGCACAGATTCTCTACGCCAATCCAGCTATCCTGAAAATGTTCGATCTGAATTTCGCAGAGGTCCTCGGCAAAACCGAAGTGGAACTCGGCTACGAGGTCCTGCGAGAAAACGGTTCCGTCCTTCCTGCTTCCGAGGGTCTGATCCCTACTGTCCTCGCCACCCGGCGCCCTCTGACGAATTTGGTTGTCGGTTGGCGCTACGTAAAAACGCAGAAAACCACCTGGACTCTCCTCGACGCCGTTCCGCAGTGCAACGCTTCCGGCGAGGTCACACAAATCCTCCTATCTCTCACGGACCTCACCGACCAGCGCCGCGCCACTGAGGCCCTTCGCGAAAGCGAAGAGCGCTTCCGCACCCTGGTCAACAATCTTCAAGCCGCCGTCGTTCTGCACGGCCTCGATGGCCGTCTCGAATACGTGAATCCCGCTGCCAAGCGCATGTTCGGATTTCCCCAAGACCTTTCGGTCCGGGGTAAAGTACCTACGGATCTCGGCATCGTCACGCTCACCGAAGATGGCCGCCAAATGCCGGAGGACCAACGGCCTGTAATCCGTGTTCTGCGCACCCACTCCCCCGTGCAGGCTGTCAACATCGGCTTTCGCTACCCCAACTCCAAGGACACGCTTTGGGTTTTCGGCAGTTCCGTGCCGCGCTTCGATGCCAAAGGTGATTTTGTCGGCGTGATTACCTCCTTTACCGACCTCACTGAGCAGCGTCGCGCCATCGATGCTCTGCGCGAAAGCGAAGAGCGTTTCCGCACCCTCGTCCGCGATCTTCACGTCGGCGTCGTCCTCCACAATCCGGACGCCTCCATTCAATTTGCCAATCAGGCCGCTCTGAACATGTTTGGCACTACCCTCGAAAAGGCCGTGGACCGCCAGGCCGTGGCTTTCGGCTTCACTCCGGTGGACGTAAATGGCCGCCCTATTCCCCCCGAAAAATTGCCCGCGCCTACCGTCTTGCGCACCAAACTTCCTGTCCGCAACGTGGTAATGGGTTGGCGCCGCCCGGACTCCAACGAGATCATCTGGATCTATGGCAATGCTGTTCCCCAGTTTGGCTCCGATGGCGCCATCCTCCGCGTTATCGCCTCCTTTGCCGACATCACCGAAATGAAGAACGCTGAGCGGTCCATTCACCAGCTTTCCACCGAACTCCTTAAGCTCCAGGACGAAGAGCGCCGCCGCATCGGCCGCGAACTCCACGACGGCATGGCCCAGACCGTTCTTGCGGTCAATCTCAGCCTTGCCCAGGTTCGCCAGTCCGGTGAGCCCTTCAGTGACGCTTCCAAGCGCGCTCTCGACAAAGCCCGTGGGCTTCTCCAGCAAATGTCCCGTGAGATCCGCACGCTTTCTTATTTGCTCCATCCGCCCCTGCTCGACGACCTTGGTCTGGTCACCGCCCTCAAGGAATACGTCAACGGCTTTAGTGAGCGCAGCGGCATCGAAATCTCTCTTGAACTTCCGCCACGCTATCGCCGCCTCCCTCAAATGGTCGAAACCGCCTTCTTCCGCATCACCCAGGAAAGTCTTTCCAACATCCAGCGCCACTCCGGGAGCAAACAGGCACACGTCTCTCTCCGCGAAGATGTAGACTCCGTCATTCTCGAGATTACCGACTACGGCAAGGGCATGCTCCCTCCCAAAAATGGCGAGTCCTTCCGGCCTCCCCGTCACGGCGTCGGCATTCCCGGCATGCGTGAACGTATGGCCCAGCTCGGTGGCTATCTCGATATCGAATCTGACTCGCACGGAACTACGGTTCGTGCTCGAATCCTGCTCTCCGCTCCCGCGCTCAAGGATGCACTCCATGAATCCTCTTCGGCTTCTTATCGCGGATGATCATGCTGTTGTTCGCGCCGGCCTCCGCGCCCTGGTCGAATCCCGCAAGGGTTGGGAAGTCTGCGCCGAAGCCTCCGATGGACGCGAAGCCGTCGAGAAAGCAATCAAGTTCAAGCCCGACATCCTGATTCTCGATATCGGCATGCCTCTGCTGAACGGTGTCGACGCTGCTCGCCGCATCCACAAGTCTCTTCCCAACTCCGAGATTCTCATTCTCACCATGCATGAATCCGACGAACTCGTTCAGCAGGTCATCGAAGCCGGTGCCCGCGGCTATATTCTCAAAGACGAAGCCGACCGCGTCCTTCTTGCCGCCATCGACGCCTTGAGCCGCCACAAACCCTACTTCTCCACCCGTGTCTCCGAAGCCGTGGAAATCTCCGACGCCTCCGATCCCTCCAAGTCCTCTCGTTCCCGTCTAACTCCCCGCGAGCGAGAGATCCTCCAGCTCCTCGCTGAGGGCAAAAGCAACAAAGAAGTCGCCACCATCCTGAATATTAGCGTCAACACCGCCGAGGCCCACCGCGCCAACATTATGCTCAAGCTCGATTTCCACTCCCTTGCCGACCTGGTCCTCTACGCCATTCGCAACAAAATTATCCAACCCTAGCCCGGGAACGCCGGTCTCCAAATCGGCAAGTCTTCGCTTGGCAAAGTGGTAGGGGCGGCTTCATGCCGCCTTCTTTTGGTGGCCAGCAATCCCTCCCTCTATCTGCTGCCGCCGACTACGGCCCGCTTTTCCGCCGGTCACCCGTCGCCATTCACCAGTCACCGTCTAGTGCTTTTTCACTAGGGAATCAGCCCAATTCCCCCCGTCCCCCAAAACCTCCATTATTAAATCGTTGTAATAATCCTGTCCCCGGGGTAGCAATGCCCAAAGCCGCGCCCATTCGCGTCCTCATCGCTGACGATTCTCCGACCGCTCTTCGTTCCGTTTGCGATTACTTGGAATTTGCGGGGGGCTTTCAGGTGGTTTGCACTGCTAGCGACGGTGTCAACGCCGTTCAGCTTGCTTCGCGCCATCAGCCGGATCTCGCGCTTCTCGATTTCCGTATGCCGCGTCTCAACGGTCTACAAGCGGCCAAGGCCCTGCGCCAGTCCCAACCGGGTCTGCGCGTCATCATCTACTCCGAAATCAACTGCCCCACCCTCGAAGAGGAGTGCCGCGCTCACGGCGCCGATTGCTTCGTTGCCAAGAGCCGCCTCCCCGACGGATTACTCCTCGAAATCCGTCGTCTGTTCCCGGGGTGATCGTCTGGCAGTCGTAGTCCTTGGGTGTGGTACGCGTATCGCGCCTGAAACAATTTCCTCGGCTCACCGGATTTTCTTCCTCGGTTAGCACGCTGGTCAAAGTCAGGAGTGGTTAGAAAGAAAGATGTCTTACGCAAGTTCGCAAGTGTTGTTCTTGGGAGAGCTTCCATTTTGGCTCAAGATTTCCCAATCCATTGTCGAGGCGCCAGCCGCGCCTTTCCAGGTTCACCGCTCTCCGTCTCTTCGAGACGCGCTTCGGCGTCTCGATGCCGAGCAGTGGCAGGCCCTGCTGCTCGATCTCAGCCACCCGTCAGCCCAGGAGCTTCTGGCCGCCCGGAAGCTCCATGACGGGATGGCCACCATCCCGATCGTCGCGCTGCTCCCCATCGCCGATCCGCAATTCCAGAATGCCGCCAATGCTGCCGGCGCCGCTTCCACTCTTGTTCTCAACGACGTGACCTCGGCTTCCCTACAGCACGCCGTCGTCACCGCCATCAATAGCAACACGCTTCGTATGTCTTATAGAAAGGGTACGCCAATGACTTTGCCTCTCGAACAGACTGCTGCAGCCGTGGGTGTCGACCGCCTCCCTTCCGCCAAAATTGACGCGATCTCGCATGCTCTCAACAATCTCCTCTGCGTCATTAACGCCAATGCGGACATTCTCACCGACCAGCTCGATTCCACCCACAACGCCGTCCGCAGCGTCTCTCAAATCAAAAAGGCCACCAAATCCGCTGCCGACCTCATGCGTCTCCTCAAAACTCCATAAGCCTCCGCGCGCGCTTATCGGCGCAGCTGTAGCGCCCGCCTTTTGCTTGCCCTGAAGAAGGAAGGGAGGCGGGCCGCTCTTCCTCTCCGCTCACGCCGCAGTTTCTCTGTTACATCTGCTCTGAACTCTTCTCTTCAACTCTTCAACTCTTGAACTCTTCGACTCTTCGACTCTTCGACTCTTCGACTCTTCGACTCTTCGACTCTTCGACTCTTGAACTTTTTAACCTTCGACTTTTGACTTCTCCCTCCCTCCTCTTCTACTCTTCCTCCATGCCCACCAACCGTCAATGGAAGCTCACGAATCGCCCAACCGGTCTCATCACTCCCGACGTCCTCCAACTTTGCGAATCTCCCGTTCCCACGGTCGCCGACGGCCAGGCCCTCGCCAAGATCAAATACCTTTCCATCGACCCCACCATGCGCGTCTGGATGGCCGACATTCCCCAGTACATGCCTCCCGTCCAGATCGGCGAAGTCATGCGTTGCGTTGGCCTCGCGGAAGTCATCGAATCCCGCCATCCCAATTTCAAAAAGGGCGACAAACTCTCCGGCCTCGTCGGCATGCAGGATTACCTCCTTCTTTCCGCCAGTGACAAATATTCCCCGCAAAAGCTGCCTTCGATCCCCTTCCTTTCCGATGTCAATTTCCTGAATCTTCTTGGTGGTGCCGGCCTTACCGCCTACTTTGGCCTCCTCGATGTCGGCAAGCCGCAATCCGGCGAAACCCTTGTCGTCTCGGCTGCTGCCGGCGCCGTCGGCAGCATCGTCGGCCAGCTCGGCAAAATTCACGGCTGCCGCGTGGTCGGCATCGCCGGCTCCGATGAAAAATGCAAGTGGATCAAGGATGATCTCGGCTTCGACGCCGCAATCAACTACAAGCATCCCGACTGGAAGGAACAACTCACCGCCGCCACTCCCAAGGGCGTTGACATCAATTTCGAAAACGTCGGCGGAGCAGTCATGCAAGCCGTGCTCGACCGCATGAACCTCCACGGTCGCGTCGTTCTCTGCGGCCTCATCTCCGGTTACACGAAGCAAGACCCCGGCCTGGCCAGCTTCGGCCAGGTCCTCATCAAGCGCCTTCGCGTCGAAGGCTTTATCATCCTCGATTACGCGTCCCGTTTCATGGAAGCCGGCCAGAAACTCGGCATGTGGAAAATGACCGGCAAGCTCAAATCCCGCGAAACCATCGTCAAGGGCCTTGAAAAAGCCCCTGAAGCCATCAACATGCTCTTCCGCGGCGACAACATCGGCAAACTCATCGTTGAACTCTAACCGAGCACCCGCCTTCTGCCTTCCGCGTGTAGGGGTGGCTTTACCTGCCGGGGCCGCATCGACCCGCCTCTCACTTTCGAGCGATACCCATTCTCCGTTCTCTCTGCTCGCCTCTGCTAACTCTGCGGTGAACTCTTTACTCTTCTCTGCAAATCCTTGCGCATCTATCCCCCGCAACTCTTCCCCGCCCACCGTGTTTAACAAATTGTAAGCAGCTTCCTGGAATCAACCGCGGAGCTCTCCGGCCTGCATCGCGGCATCACCCGACCGGGACCGGAATCGAGGACCACCATGCGCTACCTAAAATATGCTGTCCTGCTGGGAGCATTCGTTTTCTTCTTCGCCGCGTCGGATGCCAGCGCGCAAGTTCGCGTCGGCGTCGGAGTTGGCATCGGCCCGGCCCCCGTTTGCCCCTATGGCTACTACGGCTACTATCCGTACGCCTGCGCGCCCGCCGGCTATTACGGCCCAAGCTACTTCGTGAACGGCATCTTCATTGGCGCCGGCCCCTGGTATCACGGCTATTATGGCCGCGGCGTCTGGGGCCCTGGCTGGCGCGGTGGCTACTATGGCCACGGCTATTACCGCCATAGCTACTATGGACACCCAGGCTACTATGGTCACGGTTACGTAGGCGGCGGGTATCACGGCGGCGGTTACCATGGCAACGCTGGATACCATGGTGGTGGAGGCTATCGCGGTGGAGGCGGCTATCATGGTGGAGGCCACAGGTAAGACTCGCTTCCCATCTCGCAAAGCAAGCAGTGTGTAAAAATCAGAAAGCCGGCCCATCGAGGCCGCCTTTCGCATCTTGTACCACCAACTGCTTTCGTGTGACCCCATTCACTGACTTCCGCGACCCCTTCTTCCATCCTCGAAGCGTGGAAACTCCGCGAAAGGAGAACCTCCATGATCGTCAAAACCAAATCTGGTTATCAGGTTCTCTCCAGTAAAGGCCGCAATATGGGCGGGCCCTACAAAACCCTCGAAGAAGCCAAAAAGCGCCTCCGCCAGGTCGAGTTCTTCAAGCACCGCAAAGACTGACCCGTATCTCAACTCGACCGACGGATAGCCCTATTTTTGAGCCTATCTCGAGCAGTCTCCCCGAATTTCGAGTTTCGAATTTCGATTTCCGATCCCCGTTCCCAGGTACATAATCGCCTGAGGAGGCCTTGCCATGATTACAGGGCATGCAGGCTCCCGCCATCCCGGCAGTCCCGCTTTCCCGATTTTCTCCGCGCTTGCTTCACTGACCGTCGGCGCGCTTTTCTTTGCCCTGTGGTTCTGGCTGCTTCCCGGATGGCTCGGCTTCCAAAGCGATCTGGGCCACATTCCCCGCTGGCGCTGGCTCGCCGCCATTCCCTCCGTCCTTGGCTTCGCCGTCGCTCTCCGCTGCGTCTGGGATTTTGGGTGCACCGGCCGTGGCACGCCCGCGCCGGTTGCTCCCCCGCAGCGTCTCGTGGTGGTGGGCTTCTATCGCTACGTTCGCAATCCCATGTACGTGGGCTTCCTCACCGGCTGGGTTTGCCTTTGGATTATCTTTGGCCGCGCCAATCTGGCCGCACTGCTTGTCGCTCTCATCGCAATCTCTTCGTCGTCCTCTTCGCCCGCCTCTACGAAGAACCCACCCTCCGCAAACTCTTCCGCGCCGACTACGACCTCTACTGTAAAAACGTCCCCCGTTGGCTTCCTCGCCTCCGTCCTTGGCACCAATAGCGAAGCCGCGCTGTTTGTTTGCCTCAAAGCGGTCTGGGCCATCGCGTTCGGACGTTTTGGCCTTCTGACGATTTTCTTGAACTCTTGAACCTTGAACTCCTTAACCTTCCTCAAAAACAAAACAGCGGCCACCTTGCCCCGGCCGCCTCTGCCCATTTTCCATTCTCCAACTTCTATTTCGAACTTCGCTTCTCACACTGGAACCGCTGCTGGCTCGTGACTCGCCGCCTTCCCTGCCGCTTTGTTGCTGTACAAATTCTGATCCGCGGCCTCAATCAGCTTCTCAAATGTGTCTCCTATCTCATACGCCTTCGAACCCACCGAGAACGACACTGGCATCCGCTTCCCATTCACATCCACGCCAAATCCCTGCAGCCGGTTCAGCACCAACGACAACTGGTCCACCTCGCAATCCAGCAGCAGCATCATGAACTCATCGCCTCCCCAGCGCACCGCCAAATCCGACCCGCGCGTCGAACTGCTCAGCACCTTCGCGAACTCTTTCAGCACCAGGTCCCCCACCAGGTGCCCGTTCTTGTCGTTGATGCTCTTGAAATCGTCCAGGTCCAGGAGCACCACCAGCATCGAAAGTCCCCGCCGTTCCGATCTCGCAATTTCCGCCCGCAGCCGTTGTTCCGCAAACCGCCGGTTGTAGAGCCCCGTCAGCGGATCGAACATCGCCAGCCGTCGAAAGACCTCCGCCTCAATCTGCCGCTCCGCCAGCTGCCTCTGAATCGCTCGCAGCCTCAGGTGCTGATAAATCATGTACCCGGTAAAAAACACGACGATCGTCGCCAGCCCGCGCACCGCCATGCTCAACTTCCAGCCGAATATCGTTTTCACCCCTTCGAGGTAAAACGAAACGGACAGCGCCACAACCAGCGCCGTCAGGCTCAAGATCACGATGACTGCGTTGCCCCACACCCAGAGGTCTCGCCGCTCCAGCTGGCGCTGGCTCGCGCGAATTTCCTCCACGCCATAGTCAGTCCGGTCGCTCGTCATCGGCGCAATGGTCTGATCCATCGATTTGTCCGTAACCTGGGAGCGAAGATTTATCTAAAACTAAATCGGGCCCATTGGATGGTCAAGATTCCGTACTTCGTTTGCTGCCTGTTGGTAAACTTCCGTCGCCTTTCCTGAAACTGTCTGGCCCGCCTCGCGGGGAACGCCTCATGTAGCACAGGCTTTAGCCTTTGTTCTTTGCCTCTACCGTCCCTTCTCCCCTGTCATCGGCGACAGCAGTTGCACGGCTACTCCCCACTGGTGTTCCTGGCTTGCATCCACGCGTAGCACCTGCCCCACATATTCGTGATTCCGCAGATCTCCTGCGCCGTGATATGGCAGCGTCACAAACAGCCGCATCCCTTCCAGATAGGCCTTTTTCTGCGTCACGAAGTAGAAGCCCTCGCGCGATACGTTCTTCGTCTTGCTGATGTCCTCAAACACCTCGCCTCTGGGGTCTGTCGGGCGCACCTTCAACGGCTGGCCAATCTTCAACCGCCGGCTGCGTCGCCGGTCCTGTGGGCGGAGGCTATCCATACTCACATCTGACCACACCCTCCGCCCTCCCGGGGTGAACATGTGCTCAATTCACTAGTGCCAAATCGGAACGCCCCGTGGCACAGCGATTCCTCGCTGTGCTCTTCGTGTTAAATCCCCCGATTCACTAAACCACAGACCTGTTATACCCTCCTCCCACATTCACCAAGAAGCCCTCATGAACATCCGCTGCGTCGTCACGGGCCGCGACTCTTCCGGCAAATCCGTCTTCACCAAGGACTCCGCCGTGGCACCCGTCATGCTTGACCAACTCCCCGGCCTCGAATTCCACCGTCTCTGGGGCTCCGATTCCCTTCCGCAACTCCCCTCCAACGGCACGCCGCCGCCGTGCCCGCGTTATTTTCCTCCCGCCGGCGGCTTCCGCTTCGGCTTCTTCACGGTTCCTCCCGAAACGCAATCGCTCGCCGAACACCCCAATCTCCCAGCAGCCTTCGCCGAACTCGAATCCAAATTTCCCGGCCTCGCCGAAGTCCTCGAACCTCTGAACCACGGCATGCACACCACGGACACGGTGGATTTCGATGTCGTGATTTCCGGGGAGATCTATCTGGAACTGGATAACGGCGCCGAAGTTCTTCTAGAGCCCGGCGACTGCGTCATCCAGAACGGCACGCGCCACGCCTGACACAACCGCTCGTCGCAACCCTGCCTCATCGCCGTCACCTTACTCGGCGCTCGCCGCTAGCACCGGCATCTCTTACTGGCAAACTCGGGCCCGTTTCTGAGGCGGGCCGCTCCACGTCAAACGCGTTTCACCTCCACGCGACTCCCCGTTTCCTCTGCTCGTCTCTGCTATCTCTAGTGGTAACTCTTTCTTTTCTTCGCGAATTTCGATATTCCATTCTCGTCTCTATTTCAATCTCTCCATCAGCGCCCGCTTCCATCGCGCATTGTCAATCGTCCACACAATCTTTGTTTTTCTCGTTCCCTCCCACACTTCTCGGTTTCGCTCATCGCGCGACACATTCAGCCGGTCCACCACCGTCATCCCGCGCGTCAATTCGCTTTCCGTCTCCACATCCCAATAATGCTCGGACTGCGACGTCACCACCTCCGGTTCCAGCGCCACCGTCATCGCCACCGGGTCGGGCAAGGAAATCCCGTGCTCGCCCGTCTGCACGAAATACGCCTCCTGCGCCCGGCTGTTGCACTCGATCGCAAACTTCGCCACCGCCGTTCCCAATCCCAGCACACGCTCAATGTCCGTCAGATTCAGCACCGCCTCACCGCGGCACAAATGCCACCCCACCATTTCCACGGGCAGCCCGCTCCGCGCCACAATCCGCGCCGCCTCCGGATCGCACCAGATGTTGTACTCCGCTGCCGGCGTCACATTCCCTTCGCAGCATGGCGCCCCTCCCATGACCACGCAGCGCCCCACCTTCGCCGCAATCTCCGGCTTTCGCTCCAGCGCCACCGCCACATTCGTCAGCGGCCCCAGCGTCACCAGCACCAGCCCTGGATGCGCCTCCACCAACTGAACAATCGCCTCCCACCCCGGCATCGTCTCCGGCTCCCGCCGGGGCGCCGCATATCCGTGATCTCCCAACCCGTCCTTCCCATGAAACCAGTCCGCGCTCTGGTGTGCCCGGCGCAGCGGCTTCTCCGCACCCGTAAACACTGGTGTCGCCGACCCACACAGCTCTGCCGTGTACAGCGCGTTCCGGCTCGATTGCCGCACCTCCACATTCCCCGCAACCGTCGTAATTCCAACCACTTCCACGCCCGGCGACCGCAGCGCCATAATCAACGCCACTGCGTCATCCGAAGCCGTATCCGTATCAATCAAGAATGGTCTTTTCATCGGCCGCAGCATACCAAATCCCCTTGATCCTTCCGGGAACTTTCTCTCTCCTCACAGGGAATTATCCCCATAGCAACCGAGTCTGCCCTTCAAGGGCACAATGCAAAGGGGCCGGACTTTCGTGCTGGCAGCGCCACAACTCCATCAAGGCAAAGCCCGGCCCACCTCCCATTTTCAATGAACGACCTCCTGCTTCTTCCTCGTAACGCAACCAAAGGGCCGTCGCACAAAATCCTCTCGCGGCTCCTGCCACCCTCCCCCATCGTCCTCGGTCCTCTTTGCCTTCTCAATTTCCTTTTCCTGCTTGTTTCCCCGCTCATCTCCCAGCAAGCTCCCATCACCGTCAACGTCAGCGCCGTGAATCTTCTCGCCACCGTCCGCGACAAAGACGGCGCCCTCATCAACAACCTCTCCAGGGACGATTTCCAGCTCGATCAGGACGGCAAGCCTCAAACCATAACCTATTTTGCGCGCGAATCCGATCTTCCCCTCACCCTCGGCCTTCTCGTGGACACCAGCGGCAGCCAGCGCCGCGTCCTCGATCAGGAAGTTTCCGCCAGCCGCTCCTTCCTTGATCACCTTCTACGCGAAGACAAGGACAAAGCCTTTGTCATCCATTTCGATCACGAAGTCGAGCTTCTCCAGGACCTCACCTCGTCTCGCCAAAAGCTCCAGGCCGCCATTGATCAATTCCACGCTCCCCAATTCTCGCAAACCAGTTCGGGCCGCGGCGGTTCCTCTGGCGGCGGAGGCAGCTACCCTGGCGGCCACGGAGGTCATGGCGGGTACGGTCATGGTGGCGGCGGCACCTTACTCTACGACGCCGTTTATCTCGCTTCTGATGAACTCATGAAAAAGCAGCACGGCCGTAAGGCGCTGATCGTCCTGACCGATGGTGTTGACCGCGGCAGCAAGGAATCTCTCGAGGAAGCAATCGAAACGGCCCTGCGCGCCGATACCCTGGTCTACTGCATTCTATTCGCGGACAAGGAAGGGTATGGCAATGGCGGGGGCGGCGGCTTCGGCGGACCTCACATGGGTGGAATGGGTGGAGGGTATCCAGGCGGCCACGGCGGCGGCTATCCCCGTCGCACCGAGGAGCAGCGTCCCGACGGCAAAAAAGTCCTCGAGCAAATCGCCAAGGCTTCCGGCGCCCGCTTCTTCGAAGTCACCAAGAAAGAACCACTCGACAAAATCTACGCTGACATTGACCAGGAGCTTCGCAACCAGTATGTCCTCGGCTATTCTCCCGACAAGCCCGACGCTACTCCCGGCTACCACAGGCTCCATCTCACCGTGAAACAAAAAGACCTGACCGTCCAAACCCGCGCCGGCTTCTACCTGGAAGAACCTCCAGTCCCCGAACCAAGTAAAGCCAGCAACGAATAATTAGCGTTCGAAATACCTTGGCTTCTCCGTTTCCGCTGCTCCCCTCTGTTACCTCTGTGGTGAAATCCGTCTCTTCTCTGGGTCCTTTATGTTCATCCTCTGTAGTCTCTGTGTTGAAGCCCCTCCAAACTCTCTGGCATGGTTTTGAACTCAAAGCCCCAAAAAAAACGGCGCGAACCAAAGTCCGCGCCGTACCATTTTCTGTTTTCCAGTTTCTCTTTTCTGACTTAGTGCCCTTGCATCTCCTTCTGTTTCTTCCGCTCTGCGTCCAGCCGGGCCGCAAAGTCCTCAAACTTCGCCTTCTGCTCCGGTCCCAGGAACGACCGCATCTCGTCGCGCGCCTTCAGGCGCACCGCTTCCACGTCGGCTTCGCTTTTGTCCCGGATGCCCTTGATTTCCATCTGCGCGCCCGCAATGATCGCGTCCACGCGCTTCGCCTGGTCCGCGTCCAGCCCGATCTCCCGGGTCATCTCCGACACCTTGGCCGCCCTGCGCTGTGCGTCCGTCTGCACGGGCGGTTTCGTGGAGGCATAACTCCGGTGCGCCAGGGTGTACCCGAACACTCCACCGGTCGCGGCACCCAGCACAAAGACCAATCCTAGCCAGATTGCCGCCTTTTGCCTCACTTCGGCGGTCACGGCCGCACCTCAATGATTGCGCTCAAACCGTCGTCAGACCATGCCGGCACCACCGACGAGTCAAATACCATGTCTCCGCTTCTCCCGTCCGTAGTCGCCAACTCCCGGCTTCTCTGCTGCACGGCCCAGCTTCCTCCCAACACCAGCAGCAACGCGCTTACGACCACCATGCGCGGCGCAAGCCTCCGCACGCTGATCCACACGCCGTCGGTCCCTTCCTCTTCTCGCTCCTTCGCTTCAATCGCCGCCATCACCCGCTTGGCAAACCACGGCCCAGGCTCGGGCAGGTTCAATTCCGCCAGCGCGCTCCGCGTTTCGGCAAACTCCTCCAGCGCTGCGCCGCAACTCTTGCAAACCGCCAGATGGCGTTCTTCCGTCGCGGGCAACTCCGCGCGCCACTCATCCGCGCTTCGCCCCCGCTTGCCCATTACGGGCAGGGCATCCAGAGCGTCCCGAAACCTCTCGCAGCTTTCGTTTTCCCGACCAAACAGCTTGCCCATATATTTGAGTACCTCAGTTTCTACCCGTTCTTTCCCTTGGCCCCGCCTCCGTCTACCGCAACACTCCCCGCTTTCTCCGTACTCTCTCCGTAATTTTCTGCCTGGCTCGAAACAACCTGACTTTCACGGTATTCGCGTTGATCTCCATGATCTCCGCGATCTCTTCCACCGAAAACCCTTGCACTTCTTTCATCACCAGCATGGTGCGGTCCCGTTCGTCCAGGCAGCTCATCAAAACGTCCACTTGCTGCCTCGCTGCCAACTGCTCGCTGGTGTCCGGCCGGCCATCGGATTGCTCCGAAGAGGCCTGGTACATCTGCGCCTGTTCTTCGCTCAAATCCGCTTCCACCACCAGGGGCCTGACTTTCCTCTTCCTCAGCAGGTCCCAGCATTCGTTCACCGTGATTTTGTAGAGCCACGTGCTGAATGCCGCCCGCTGGTCGAATCGCTTGATCGAAAAATAGGCCTTGAGAAATACCTGCTGAGCTATGTCTTCGACGTCCTCCCGATTTCGAAGGATGCCTCCTGCCACCGCAAACACCCGGCTTTGGTGCCGCAGAACGAGTACTTCAAACGCTTGCTTGTCGTCCTTCTGCGCCCGCCGCACCAATTGGCGGTCTTCTTCGACCCGCGCGGCCGCCCCAGCCCCTCCAGACCGAGGTTTCCCCAGTTCTGGTAGCGCCAGAGCATCTGTTTTTGGGACGCGTGGCATAAGTATTTGGTTACGCTATTTTCCTTCCCTTGTCCACTCCCGCTTTACCCCGCCCTTCGCCAACTTCGCTCCAGGGCTTGGGCTTAGCAGGCATTCGGCGGGCATTTCCCGTTGCTGCTTCAGTAAGATTTCCGAAACCTTAAGATGCTCAAACCAGGCCAGAATTTACATCCCGCGCGTCCATATTTCCTGTCGACGACAGGCACACCATCCCACTTCCCCTGCCCCCGGTTTGTAATCCCTCACTTTTCCGCTAACCCCTTAGTCCCGCCAGTTTCCAGTTCTCGCCCTAGTTTCGACTTGCTACTGATGACTATCTATGGAATACTCTCGCCATGATTATCGGCGACCGTCTTCGCGCTCTGCGCGAAGAAAAGAAACTCTCCCAGGGTGATATCGAGAAACGTACCGGCCTCCTTCGTTGCTACATCTCTCGTGTCGAGAATGGTCACACCGTTCCCGCTATCGAGACTTTGGAAAAGCTGGCGCGCGCTCTAGAATGCCCACTCTATCAACTCTTCTACGATGGCGAAGAGCCTCCTCAACTCCCAAACCTCCCTAAGCGCAAGTCCTCTGACGACATCGCGTGGGGCAGCTCCGGGAAGGAGGCCCGCTACCTCAACAAGCTTCGCCGCTTGCTGAGCAAGGCGGACGACGAAGATCGCAAGCTGCTCCTGTATATGGCCCAGAAGATGGCCAACCGGTAGTTGCTTCGCAGTCGACGTATTTCCGCAGTAGATACAACAAAGCGCCCAAAGGAGCCGCTCCACTCCAGCCGAGCGGCTTTTCCTTTTTCCCTGCCCTTAATGATTAAATTCCTCTAACCAGACCCGCCAGTTCCCTCACTCCCTGCGTCTTCCTCTCTCTTTTCCGTGCTCTCTGGGCTCTTCCTCTGCTTACCCTGAGCGGTTCTTCCGAACGGTCTCCTCCGTGTTAAATTGCTTTTTCTTAGCTAACGGCTAATGGCTATCGGCTACAGACCTTTAGACCTTGAACCCTTGAACATTCAACTCTTAAACTGTCGACTTCGAACTGCCTGCCAGTTATAGACTCTCTCCTCACTCCCACTCAATCGTCCCCGGCGGCTTGCTGCTCACGTCGTAGACCACCCGCGTCACGCCCGGCACCTCGTTCACAATCCGCGTGGACATCCGCTCCAGCACTTCCCCGGGCAATCGCACCCAATCCGCCGTCATCGCGTCATCCGACTGCACCACACGCACAGCCACCGTCAGCCCGTACGTCCTTCCATCTCCCATCACGCCCACGCTGCGCACCGGCAGCAGCACCGCGAACGCCTGCCACACCTTCTCGTACAATCCCGCCCGCCGGATCTCCTCCACCACAATCGCATCCGCCTCGCGCAACGTGTCCAAATCGTTCTTCGTGATCAGCCCCAGCAGCCGCACCGCCAGCCCCGGCCCCGGGAACGGGTGCTTCACCAGAATCTCTTCCGGCAATCCCAAATCCCTTCCGATTTGCCGCACTTCATCCTTAAAGAGGTCCCGCAGCGGCTCCACCAGTGCGAACGGCATCTTCTCCGGCAATCCGCCCACGTTGTGATGCGTCTTGATCGTCGCCGAAGGCCCTTTCACCGACACCGACTCGATCACATCCGGATATAACGTCCCTTGCACCAGGAATTTGATGTCCCCGTGCGCTTCGCCCTTCTGCAGCTTCTCCGCTTCCGCCGCGAACACGTTGATAAACTCGCGCCCGATAATCTTCCGTTTCTGTTCCGGGTCGCTCACGCCTGCCAGTTTCGACAAGAAATGCTCCGAAGCGTCCACGCCAATCACGTGCAGCCCCAGCCGCTCGCGGTACATCTCCAACGTGTGCTCAAATTCGTTCTTCCGCAGCAGGCCGGTATTCACGAAAATGTTCGTCAGCCGTTGCCCCATCGCGCGATGCACCAGCACCGCCGCCACCGTCGAATCCACTCCGCCGCTCAGTCCGCAAATCGCCCAATGCGAGCCCACCGTCGCCTTGATCGCCTCAACGCTCTCCTCAATAAACGCCTTCCCGCTCCACTTCGGCTGCGCCTTGCACACCCGGAACAGGAAGTTCCGCAAAATCTCTGTTCCGCGCTCGGTGTGATTCACTTCCGGATGGAACTGCACCGCAAAAATCCGCCGCGCCCTGTCTTCGCAGGCAGCAATTGCGTTCGCCGTCTTCCCCGTCAAGTGAAATCCCTCGGGCAGCGCCAGAACATTGTCTCCATGGCTCGCCCAGGTCTTCATGCTCGCGGGCAAGTTGCCAAGAATTTCGCTCTCCGCTTGCTCTTTATGAAATTGCGCCGGCCCGTACTCCCGCCGCTCTGCCGGCTCCACTTTTCCACCCAGATTTTTGGCAATCCACTGCATCCCGTAACAAATCCCCAGCACGGGAATCCCTTGCGCCAGTACTGCCGGGTCGCACACCGGCGCATCCTTGTCGTACACCGAACTCGGCCCACCCGACAAAATAATCCCGGCCGGCTCCAACTTCCGAATCTCTTCCACCGAAGTCGTGCAAGGCAAAATCGCACTGAATACCCGCTGTTCTCGCACGCGCCGCGCAATCAACTGCGTGTACTGCCCCCCAAAATCCAGCACCACAATGCCGCCCCGCTCCGCCTTCATCGACCCTGTGGCACGGCCATTCCTGGCCGTGCTCTTCTCGGCCGCATCGCCCTGCGTCATCTTCGCCGCTCCGTCCATCTACTCACCTCTCACTCCTGCCTGATCCAGCCCTAAAACTGTCCTACCGACCGGAGCCCAAAACCCCTTCCCTTGAACCATTGAACCTTAAACTCTTGAACCGCCCTCCTCATCCCACCACCAAATTCAACATCTTATCCTTCACAAAAATAACCTTGCGCACGGCTTTCCCATTCAAATGCCCGGCAACCCCCGCATCCGCCTTCGCCTTCTCCAGCACCTCATCCTGCTCCGTCCCCGCCGCCACCGTCACCCGCCCGCGCACCTTCCCATTCACCTGCACCGGAATCTCCACCTCATCTTCCTTCGCCAACTCCTCGTTGAACTCCGGCCAACTCACCGTCCACAATCCGTTCCTGTGCCCCAGCATCTCCCATAACTCTTCCGACAAATGAGGCGTCATCGGCGCCAGCATCAGCGTTACCAACTCCAGCACTTCCTTCTGCACCTCGGGCCGCACGCCGTCTTCCAGCGGCTCCGCGGCATAAATCGCATTCACCAACTCCATGATCAACGCGATCGCCGAATTAAAATGCCACCGCCCCTCAAAATCCTGAGTTACCCGCCACAGTGTCTGGTGCGCCTTCCGCAGCAATCCTTTCTCCTTCTCTGTGAAACTCTGCGCCCTTAGCGCCTCTGCGTTATCCTGCTCTCTGCTCTTCAAGCTGTCGACTATCGACTGTAAACTGTTAGCTCTCTTGTCCACCATCCGGTAAACGCGATTGAGAAACCTCCACGTCCCCTCAATGTTCTCCTCGCTCCACTCCAGATCCTTCTCCGGCGGCGCCGCAAACAACGTGTAAATCCTTCCCGTATCCGCCCCGTACTTCTGCGCCATCTCTTCTGCGCCCACCACGTTCCCGCGCGATTTCGACATCGCCACGCCGCCCTTTTGCACCATCCCCTGCGTAAAGAGCCGCGCGATCGGCTCGTTGTGCTTCACCAATCCCAAATCGCGCATCACCTTGCACCAGAATCGCGAATACAGCAGGTGCAGAATTGCGTGCGTAATCCCACCGATGTACTGGTCGATCGTAAACCAGTACGCCACCTTCGCCGGATCAAACGGCTGCTTGTCGTTATGTGGATCACAATACCGGTAGAAATACCACGACGAATCCACGAAGGTGTCCATCGTGTCCGCATCCCGCCGCGCCGCCCCGCCGCACTTCGGGCACTTCACGTTCACGAACTCCGGATCGGTCGCCAATGGCGATTGCCCTTCGCCCGTCAACTTCGGATTCGCCGGCAGCAGCACCGGCAAATCCTGGTCCGGCACCGGCACCATGCCGTCCTTCTCGCAATAAATCACCGGGATCGGCGTGCCCCAATACCTCTGCCGCGAAATGCCCCAGTCGCGCAGCCGGAAGATCGTCTCCTTCTTCCCAAATCCCCGCTTCTCCGCATCCCCCGCCATCCGCTCGATGGCCTCTTCCGACTTCAACCCCGAATACACCCCCGAATTCACACTAATCCCGTAATCCGTAAACAAAGTGGGTGCACCACCCTCGGTTTGTGAGGGTGGGTCCTGGGTTTTCTTCTCTTCGCTCGCCACTCGCCACTCGCCACTCGCCACTGGTTCAACAACCACCGGAATCGGCAGCCCAAACTTCCTGCAAAAATCAAAGTCCCGTTCATCGTGCGCCGGCACCGCCATGATTGCCCCGGTCCCATACTCCATCAGCACGAAATTCCCCACCCAAATCGGAATCTTCTTCCCGTTGAAAGGATTGATCGCATACCGCCCGGTAAAGAACCCATCCTTCTCCGCCGTCGCGATATCCTCGGTCTTCACCGAGGACACCTTCATCTCCGCTAGTTTCTTTACACGATCATCTGGCACGTAGTGACCCAGCTCTTGATCAGCCTCCGGATCCGGGGCTCCTGTGGCGAGTAACTCCGCCACCAGCGGATGATTCGGCGCCAGAATCGCCGCCGCCGCCCCATAAATCGTGTCAATCCGCGTCGTAAAAATCTCAATTCGCTGGGGTACCCCACCCTGAACGGTTTTTGCGAAGGGTGGGTCTTGGGGTTTCTTCTCTTCACTCTTCGACTGTCGACTGTCAACTGTCGACTGTTGGCTCTTAACCTCTTCGCTCGCTATCTCAAACCATACCTTCGCGCCAGTACTCTTCCCAATCCAATTCCTCTGCATCGCGATGACGCGATCCGGCCACGTCCCTTCCAACTCCTTCAAATCGTCCAGCAACTGCTCCGCGTACGCCGTCGTCTTCAAAAACCACTGCTCGATCTCCCGCGCCTCCACGCGCGTATCCTCGTGCCGCCAGCAGAACCCGCCGTTCACCACCTGCTCATTCGCCAGCACCGTGCAACACTTCGGGCACCAGTTCACCCGGCTCTTCTTCTTGTATGCAATCCCCTTCTCCAGCATCCGCAGGAAAAACCACTGGTTCCACCGGTAATACTCCGGCTCGCACGTCGAAATCTCCCGCCGCCAGTCGTAGGAAAACCCGAAGCGCCTCAGCACCCTCTGAAATTCCGCGATGTTGTTGTTGGTCCAGGTCCGCGGATGCGTCCTGTTTTTGATCGCCGCGTTTTCTGCTGGCAGCCCAAATGCGTCCCACCCCATCGGGTGCAACACGTTGAACCCGCGCATCCTCTTTACCCGCGCAACCACGTCCCCGATCGTGTAGTTGCGCATGTGCCCCATGTGCAGGGTCCCCGACGGGTACGGCAGCATCTCCAGCACATAATATTTGGGCTTCTTGGGTGGCCTACCCTTTGCGCCTTTTGCAAAGGGTGGGCTCTTCTCTTCACTCTGTAGCTGTCGACTGTCAACTGTCGACTGTGGACTCTCTATCTCCGCTTCCGTCTCAAATACGCGGTTTTCTTCCCACCGCTTCTGCCATTTCGCTTCAATCTCTTGCGGCTTGTATTCCCCCACGCCCGTTCCCAGCCTCCGCTTCTGTGCTCACCACAACATGGAACTTGTCATCCCGGCCGGAGTGGCCGGCTTTCTCTTGCGCGCCGACTTCTGGCGCGCCGGCCACGGAGCGGAGGGATCGCAGCAACCTGTCAACCCTGTTTCAATTTCTTCTTCGACTCTTCCTTACTTCTTTTTCCTCTTCGCCGCTGGCAAATGTCTTGAACTCGCCTTCTTCCCCTTCTTCGCCATCATCTTTTTCATCGCCAGCGTCAGCATGGAATAGCCCTTATCCGGCGCAGGCCCCTCCACGCCCGCCAATTCCCACAGCTTCGCCACATTCTTCCGATCGTCGCCCGGATCCTCAATCGGCGTCTCCAACAAGAACGCCCGCCCCGGCAAACCCTCCGGCGCCCCACTGCCCAGCCGCGCATGCTTCAAAATCCGCCCAAACGCGCCCGCGCCAATCTTCCCGCGCCCGATATGCTCATGACGGTCCACGCGCCCGCCCAGCGGAATCTTCGAATCGTTCACATGGAACACCGGCACATTTTCCAGCCCGATAATCCGGTCAATCTCCTCAATCGTCCGCTCCAGCCCCTCCGGACTCTTAATGTCATACCCCGCCGCAAACAAATGCGCCGTATCCAGGCACACGCCCACGCCCAAACTCCGCAAACCGTACCCGATCGCCGCCACCTCTTCCAGCCGCGCTCCTACCGCCGCGCCCATCCCCGCGGTGTTCTCAATCAAAATCCGCATCTTGCCCATGGGCACACGCCGCGCCGCCGCCTTCACGCTCTCCACAATCGTCGAAATTGCCTGCTCCGCAGACGTCTCCCCGCGCGACCCGGGATGCACCACCACAAAGTCTGCGCCCAGCTCCCGCCCGCGCACCAACTCCTCATGAAACGACTGGATCGACCGCGTCCGTAGCATCGGCTGGCTCGCAGCCAGATTGATCAAATAATTCGCATGGATCACCAGCGGCCCCAGGCCCAACTCTTCTCGCCGCGCCCGAAACGCCTTCGCATCTGTCTCCGCGATCTTCACGTTGGCCGTCTGCCACATCCGCGGGCTCGCCGAAAAGATCTGCAGCGCGTTCGCCCCGAGCCTCCGCGCGGACTCCAGCGCGTTCAAGTAACTCTCGGCAATGGAAGTATGGATGCCGATCCGCAGACTGCCGTCCATCCACGCCGGCGGCCCGGGTTCCGGCTCCGGCACCGGGATGTACTCGTCATCCGGCTCAAACTTCGTATTCTCGATAATCGGAAATTCCGCCATCTCTGTCGTACTCAACACAAAATCCTCTCTCTTTATTAAACCTTCATTCTAACACACCCCAAAGTGAGGCAGGCCTCAGCCCGTGCACCGTCTAGCGGTGCTTCCAAATCCCATTGGGCGACACTATGTCTGCTAACCCAGTGTAGCGCTGGCCTTTATGCCAGCCCCTCTTTTCTTGGGAAGACATCCGGCGAGGAGACGCAGCGGCCAAAAGGTAAGTGTGCCGCCGGTGCCTTTCTTTACATCGTTGCTTCTTCGCTTCAACTCTTCTTGCTCAACGACCTCACATAATTCACCACGTTCCACACCTGCTCCGGCTTCAGCCTTCCCTCTTCCCCGAGCATCTTTCCCTTACCCTTATCAATTAGTTCATACAGTTCTTTGTCGCTCTTCTCCTTCAACGTGTCCGGGTCTCGCAGGTCCTTCAAGCTCAGGCTCATGGATGACGCCAGATCCCCATCCCCCGCGCCGCCGCCTCCATGGCACATCGCGCAATCCAACCCAAAGGTTTTCTTCCCTGCCGCCAGCGAATCCGCCGTCGCGGCTACGGGATTCTTTGCGTCACCCGCGGCCGCACTCGTCGGCGCCTGTCCTGCATTCTGATTTTCAGCGGGTTTCTTTGAATCCGAGGAAGGGGTTTGCCACAGCAAGGCCCACACGACGCACACTAGTACCGCTCTCATGGCCGATCTCCATTCTCGACGCTACCCCGTCGCAGGTCTATCGAGCCCAATTTCCTCCAAGTATAGTCCTCTCCCGCCCCTCCGGCGCACTTTTCTTCACGCCAGGGAAACTCGTTGACACCAATGGCAGCCGTTCCTAGACTCCCGTCTATGTCACTCGATTGGAACGATTGCCCCGCCGTCGAAAGTATTCATGGGAAAGTTGGTGGAGCCTGGCTCTTTAAGGACACCCACATCCCCCTTTCAGTCCTGTTCGACAATCTTGAGGATGGCCTGACAATAAAGGAAATCTTGGCTCTTTATGAAGGCCTAACTAAGGGGCACATCATCGGCGTCCTCGAATTCCTCTCAAAGACCGCGTGCCGAGAGAGGACTGTTCAACATGCCATCCTCGCGGCCGAGGCGCTGCTTCCCGGGACACCAGCGCCAAAGGGTGAATCGGATCCGCGCTGGCAAGCCATCATGAAAATAGAAGACTTTGTTGAAACCGAGCCGGAAGCCATCTGGCCATTCGCCCTAAAATGGGGCTCCGTTGCCAACGAGCCGGATTTGAACGCCGCAATCGCGACGCTATTGCTCGAAAGATTGCTTGAATATCACTTCGAATTGATTTTCCCGCGAGTCGTTGCCGCAGTTCGCGAAAGCCCCGCCTTCGCGGACGCGTTCTCCATATGCTACAAACTCGGCCATGCCGAACAACCCGGTAACTCGGAAAAATTCGACAAGCTGCGCGAGGAAATCCGGCTTTCCAGAAAATAATCTTGGACGTCACATCCTGCGTTTTTTGCCCCGACATTTCGTCTTAGTTGTCGACTGTCGGCTGTAAACTGTCAGCCTCATCTCTCGCCACTCGCCACTGCCTTCACGGCCTCCACGCCAACCCATCTGGATCCTTTCCCGCAGGAAACGTCGTGCTCACCTCAAGCGTCTTCAAATCCACCACGGCGATCTTGTCCTCCCGGCTCACCGCCACAAACGCCCGCGTCCCATCCGGCTGCACCAGAATTCCCTCCGGACTCTTACCCAGCGCCACCCGCTTCACTTCCTTCCGCGTCGTCGAGTCCACAATCACCAGATCTCCTCCGCCCATATCGGACACCAGCACCAGCTTCCCATCCGGCGTAAACTTCAACCGGTTCGACCGCTGCGTCTTCAAATCAATCTTCGCCACTACTTTTTTCTTCTTCACGTCAATCACCGCCACGGTCCCATCCTGCGAATTCGCCACCCACACTTCTTTTTCATCCGGCGACATGTCAATGCCCTCGGGCCCTTTCCCCGTTCCGACGTTCGACTGGTCCCAGCTCTTTCCGTCCTTCGTCGTCAGCACCGACACATTGTTGGACTCAATATTCGCCACAAAAATCATGTGGGCGTCCTTCGTCACTACCAGCATATGTGGCCGCTTCTGCCCCTCCACGATCTGCTCGTCCAGCGTGTTGGCCACGAAATCAAACTGCACCACCGTCTTGTCGCCCTCATTCGTGAAAAACGCTTTGTTCCCCAGAATCTGAATGCCGTGTGGCCCCTTGCATCCCGGGTAGGTTACGTGCCCCACTTCCTGCATCTTGTCCAGGTCCACCACAGAAAGCGAATCGCCATCCGCCTTCGCCCCGTAATTCGTCGTAATCGCCAGCTTCCCGTCTTCACTCACCGCCACTTCGTGTGGATAAGCCCCCGTCTCCTCATAACTCACCACCTTCAGTGTCTGTGGATCCACAATCAGCAACCGGCTCTCATCCTTGCTCAAGACCACCAGCCCCGGCTTCGGCGTCTTCTTCCCCTGCGCCCACGCCCCGCCCGCCACCAACAGCCCTACCACCGCCAATCCAACAAATTTCGCCGTCCGATTCCTCACCAAATCCTCCTCGACCTCATCAAAATAAAATAACTGCAAACCGCAACATCATAATTCTCAATTCGCCAAACGTCACCACCCAACTCTCTGTGCCCTCTGTGCTCCTCTGTGGCCTCTGTGGTAATTCTTCCTCTTTTTGTGAGGCGTCCGTCACTTTCCCGTGTCATCCCGACCGGAGGCCCGCGCCTTTTGCGGGCCGGAGCGGAGGGATCGAGGCACAACGTACGGTCCAAGCCTTCCGCAACAAAAAAAGCGCGCCGAAACCCCAGCGCGCCTCATTGAAAATGCGCTTCCAATCCAACTAAAACCGAATATATGGTCCAAACGCCATCCTCAAGTTGTGGTGCGTCCCGCTGTTGAAGTACATCTCATCGCCCACATCTAGTCGCAACCCCACTGGCCCCAGATGCCCGTCCAATCCCCCGCCCGGATAGAACACCGCATTCACGCTGCTCGAATGGATATTCGCAATCTGGCTCGACACGCAGCTAAAAGACACCGGACAAGCATTGATGAAAAACTTGTCGAACCCCACCTTCGCCACCACAAAGGGCCGGATGCGTCCATGTCCCAACTCCACCTTCGGCCCAAACTCCCCGTGCAAAATATGAATCGGCGAATCCTGCACGACAATCTCGCTGCCACTGTTCGTCAGCGTCTCTCCAAACGTCTGCGTGAAGTCATACGCCATCTCCCCTTCCAGCTTGATGTGCGGAAACACCTTCACGCCCAGCCGTAAACCCAACCCGCCCAGATTCGTATCCGTCTGCGACTGCCGGAAGTAATCCCCGAAAATCCCCGCCTCAATGTGATCTCCCTGTGCCCGCACCCCTGGCACAAACAACACGCCCGCACACAAAAGCAGCAGCACCCTTCGCATTAGCCATCTCCTCCAAAAATATGGTCAGCAATCGAAAGCAGCGGCTGGACACTCCACATTCGCCTGGCAGGGGCAAGGCTCCGCTTTCCCTCTTCTAGATGCCGCCCCTCTTCTCCCGGTTGCTGCTTTCTTTCCCTTTTCTCGGGTTTGTGGCCATCTGGATTACAGTGACTTCTTCGCGCTTTGACCTTGCTGTTTCTTCTGTGCCGCCTTCTCCGCCTCGTTAATCGCCTTATGAAACTCCTCCACAGCCACGATCCGTGGCGCCTTCAGTCCATCCTTCGCCAAAAAGGACCAAACCGGTGCGCTATCCATCGGATGCTTCACCCCTCCCAAATACACATTAAAGACGTCCTGCTCCGTTCCCGTTTCCGCACCTGTGGTCGGGCGTCCATCCGGCCCGCCGGGAATCCCCACCTGCGACGCATCCGAAGTCGGTCTTCCCTGCGCACCTCCAATTCGAATCGTGTCCGGAGTCTGCTCAATCGTCACCGGCCGGCCATCGACGGGTCCCCCGCCCACTGTTGCTGTTACCGGCTGATCGTTTCCGTGCTTCACGCCAATCACCAGATCCGCCGAATTCACATCCAACGCCAACTGAAATCGTCCCCACTTCAGCAGCGCCTTCTCCACATCCTCTTGCATTCGACGATTTGCCGAAGGATCACGGATCGGCTCTCCGGCTTCTGGCAGAATCACCACCACAACCGTTTTCGCATTCAACACCGCCGCCGGCAGCGTCCCCTTCTCTTTCTTCTTCGCCTCCCCGGCCGCCGCCAACATTCCGGCCACCATACCTGCCACTGCCACGAGGACCGCCACCGTCGCTTTCGTGTTCCGCCTTTTCATGGCGCCTCCTCCCTTTTCCAATTTCCCACCATACTCCGTCCTTCCGCATCTCGTCCAAACTTCTCCGTTACCTCAACTCTCCTCTTTTGTCATCCCGACCGGAGCGGCCCGACCTTTCTGGCGCGCGGTTTTTGCGCGTCGGGCCGCGCAGCGGAGGGACCCATGCACGATCTCAACCATTTTCTATTTCACTTTTCTCTTTCTCGCCACTCGTCACTCGCCACTCGCCACTTCTGCTACACTGAACCTACCGCGCAAATTAAAAGGACACGCCCATGCTCGTCGTCATGCAGTCCAATGCCACCGAAGCCCAGGTCCGCTCCGTCTGCGAAAAGATCGAATCGCTCGGCCTGAAAGCGCATCCTCTCCCCGGCGCCGGCCGCACCGCCATTGGCATCACCGGCAACAAAGGCGCCCTCGACCTCGGCATCCTCGAATCCATGCCCGGCGTTGTGGAGTGCATCCCCGTCACCAAGCCCTACAAGCTTGTCTCCCTCGACGTCAAATCCGAGCTCACCTTCGTCCGCATCCCCACGCCGATGGGCGACGTCCTCGTCGGTGGCGAACATCTGGCCATGACCGCCGGCCCCTGCGCCGTCGAATCCGAAGAGCAGTGCCTCGCCATCGCCGAACAACTCAAGCCCA
>Ga0335082_10001415_pt1 | contig 25589 bp, 22 predicted proteins | sample Lox_Sample_41_FD_206718 | JGI IMG/M metagenome (GOLD analysis project Ga0335082, IMG submission 206718) | Soil microbial communities from Loxahatchee National Wildlife Refuge, Florida, United States - Lox_Sample_4.1 | ecosystem: Environmental > Terrestrial > Soil > Wetlands | place: USA... | reverse complement strand
TCTGCCGGAACTGGACCAGGGACGCCGGCAGCCCGGAAAGGCCAGAGGACTTCGTCGCCGCGAAGGTCGCCGCTGAGCTGCGGCCGCTCGGCATCAACGTCGACGAGGCCGCGCCGCGGTCGATGGTTGCGCAGCTCAACGAGAACTACGGCGAGCTGGCGGTGCTGGTACTGGATCAGTTCGAGGAGCTGATCCGGCACCAGCGGCCGTTCTTCCGGCAGGCGATGGACTGGGTGGTCGAACTCAACAAGCGATACAACATCCACGTCGTCATCTCGCTGCGCTCGGAGTACGTGCACCGGCTCAAGTCGCTGAATTCGCAGATCCGGCCGTTCTCGATGTCGACGTTCGAGCTGGAGGCGCTGACGGCGCCCGAGTACATCCGGGACATCATGGCCAGCGGCAACCCCGGCCAGCACGGCAGCACGAGCTCGCCCCGGGAGGGGGCCGGCGAGATCGCCGAAGCCGGCATGGCCATATCCCCGGACGCGATCGAAGTACTGCTGGGCGAGTGGAACAGGGTTCAGGCAATGGAGCTCCGCTCCGCCGACGTGGGGTTGCTGCACCTCCAGGGCGCGCTGTACGCACTCCATGCCCGGGCGAAAGCTGGCACCATCGAGGCCGAGCACGTCCGGAACATGAGATCGGCCGGTGCCCAGCACCGGGACATCTTCACGCTCGGACTCAGCGAATCCGTCTCCCGCAAGCTCGACCTGTGCGAGGAAGCGTGCCGCGAGCAGGACCCGGCGGACAGCATCGACGAGTTCCTGATCACCGGCACCCGCGCCGCGGTGCAGCGGATCGTGGCACACCTGTCCAGTGGGGGGTTCAAGCTCGATCGCGAGGCGTGGGACCTGGCCGAGCTGGCGCTCGAGCGCGAGCTTCGGGTCCTCAACGAGGTCTCGGTGCACGAGGCGGAGCGAGCCTTCCGGACGATCTACGGGCTGCACGCCGCGGCCACGCCGGATGCCCCTGCGGTCGACCTGCTGAGCGTGCCGCGTTCGGTGGTAGCCGAGGTGGCACGCATGCGCTCGTCCGCGGACGCTCTCGAAGCGTCGCCACTGGCCGACCTAGGCATCCTGGCATCGCCCTGGGATGTCGATCCCGAGGGCCTATCGGCCGGCCCGATGTTCGGTTACCCGGCATACGAGGTGGTCATCGAGGAACTGCGGCGCTTTGCCTTTGCACTCGAGTGGCTCACCACCGCATCGTTGATCCGGCCCACCTCACCCGCGGTGGACTGCACCATGCTGTCCCTCATCCACGACGGCTTCGGCACGGCACTGGAGAACTGGGCCGATTCCGAGGACACCGGGCCCGCCGCGGCGCTCGCGCTGCTGACAGGGGCCCAGGGCGACGTGTACGACTGGCTACGCGACGGCCCCGAGAAGCACTGGCCGCAGTTTGACGGCACCGCGCGCGAGCAGACCTTCGTCAACCTGCGGTGGCGCAACTGCCGCGTGACGTCCTGGTTCCGGCATCTCGTCTTCGTCAATTGCGACTTCCGCGGAACGCGCTTCGAGAACTGCCGGTTCGAGGGGACGGTATTCGTCAACTGCCTGCTCGACGGGGCTACGTTCGGCGACTGCGACATCGTTGGCCCGGTGACCCCTCCGGCGACCGCGTTCACCAAGGAAGGCATGCCGTCGTTCGCGCTCACCGAACTCGATCCGCAGATCAAAGCCGCCCTGAGCCACTACCGAAGCGAGGACTTCTCCGGGCCCAGCCTGTATTCGGTCACGTCAGGCATCGCGGTGACGAACCGGCCGATGACCCGCTCCAAGCTGCTCGACTGGGCGCCGCAGCGTGGCGGCCTGACCATGTACGGCGGCCGGCTCAGCTCGCTGATGGTACGCAGCGGCAGGTTCCAGGACGGAGGCGAGCTGGCGTTGCGTCATATCGCCGGGTCGTCACTCGACATCACCGAGCAGGGGGCGGCGAAGATCCAGATCTTCGGCGCTTCGATCCGCGGCCTGTCAATCAGCCGCCGTGTCGGCGAGACCGGTGAGCAAGCCGGCGACATCGAGTTGACGGTGCGCGCCTCGGTGCTAGCCAGCACGTGGTTCGACGAAGGCCTCACCGGTACCGCGCTATTCGACAACAGCGTGGTCTGGCAGCTGCTTAACGTGAGCGAACGCAGCCGCTACCGGGTCATGCTGGAGAACTGCACCCGGTACGGGGCCGTCAACATCGGTGATACGACGAACGCCGGGCCGCGAGCCGACTTCGCCGAGGACGGCATCACCGACCGCTCCGAGCTCGTGCATCAGGCCCGGCTCATGGCTTACCGCCGGGAGCCGGCCATGGTGGAGCTAGGTGAGACGCGGGGACAGTAGCATCTCGATCAGCGCCATCCGCACGAACAGCGCGTCGTCACTCTGCTGGAACATCCGGATGCGCGGATCGTGGCGGGCTCTGGTCGCGATCTCGTCGATGACCGGCATCGGCGAGAGCACGACCGCGTGGCGCGGGAGCGCCGCGAGCGCCTTCCGGTCGACTCTCAGCCGCGCCCGGCCCGGTTCGTCGAGCGCGCCGTGCGGGATGCCGGCCACGTAGAGGACGTCGACGTCGTCGACGTGCCACGGCTCGCGGAATTCGGCGGTGACCTCGGTGCCGTCGGTGCCGTCGCGCAGGCGCCGGTCGGAGATCAGTAGCAGCCGACCGGGCGGGAAGCGCGTGAACAGCCGGGCCAGGCTGCGCACGGCACGCATCCGCGGGTCACCGCAGATCGCGACGGTCAGCTTCCCCACCGGCCCGCACGCCTGCTCTATCGCGTACAGGTCGATCAGGGCCTGGGACGGGTGCTCGCCGCCGGGACCGGTATCCCCTCCGTTGAGGAAGCTGCTGACCAGCAGTTCCTTCAGCGGCATTCCGCCGAGCGGGCGGCCGGGACGAGCCACCACGAGGTCGACGTTGCCGCTGACCACGCGGAGGGTGTCCGTCCACGCCTCGGGCATCGCGACCTCGCTCGCGCGCCGCTCGGCGATCTCGATGGATTGACCGCCCAGCCGGGCGGCGGCAGCGGCGAAGCCGACCCTGGTCCGTAGGGACGTTTCCAGGAACAGCAGTCCTACCAGGGGCGGCCTGCTCAATTCGGCGGGCGCGCCGTCACGGAAACTCGTGGCCCGCGACAGCATCCGCCGGATTTCCCCGGTACCGAGGTCATTGATTCCGACAACCGCCCGGCCGGACACGGCGTTCAGCTCATTACCGGACGCGGGTGACGGTAAGTGGCCGGCGAGCCGGGATCGACAAAGCTCAGGGTGTTGTGCGTACACGGCGGGCAGTCTGGTCCCAGCGATACCCCGTGACTGGCCGCGACATCCACCGCGCGCAGGTAGGTCTCCTCCAGTCCGGCGGCCCCGGACGGCTTGCGGTCGCGTAGCGGCGTGGCCGGGTCGGGCCGGAACGGGCTCAGCACCGGAACACCACCGCGTTCGGCAATCGCGGCCACCCCGGCCAGCGTCATGTCCATCGGTTCGAGGCCGACCATCAGCATTGAGCGGACCCGTCCCGGGCCGAGCGTGTCCGCCGCCTCCTCGATGTAGTCCAGGTAGAAGGACAGTCCCTGGTTGTACTTGTGCCGCATCAAGTCCTTGGCGTGCGTTTCGCTGAACACCTCGATGTTGATCGAGATCTCGTTCAGGCCCAGTTTGTTCAGCTCCGGTAGCTCCAGCAGGCCGGGCAGCGGCACCATCATGATGTCGACCAGGATGCCGGGGAACTCGAGCAGCACCCGCCGGTAGAGCTCGCGCATGAAGTCGAAGTCGGGACGCTTCGGCGTACCGCCGGAGATGAGCAAATGGTGTGCGGGCTGGCGCGCGTCGGAAAGCGCGACCCGGGCTGCCTTGAGCAAGGCGTCGATCGGTTTGGTGCCGTAGACGTCGAGCGGATCGTCATAGGGGATGTTGCAGAAGGTGCATGTCATCGCACATCCGCGCACAGGCGACAACCGGCCGCGATCGCCGTGGGTCACGACGAAGTTATTGAGCGGGCCGAAGCTCTCGACCCGGCCGTGATATCCCGGAGGTGACCAGAACTTGGCCGGGCTGGCCAGCCCGGCACCGTGCACCAGGAAGCCATCCGTGCCGTAGTCGAGGATGTACCGCGAGTCCGAGACGAAGTTCGGGTTGTATTCATTTATCGGCGCGTTAACCCAGACATTGTCCGCGAGTTCGAGGATCAGCCCACTAGTGGAGGCATAGTCTGCCGGCGTCAGGTTACCGTGCTCGGCGATCTCGTCGAGAGCCTTGCGGGCAGGCCGGGAGATCCCGAGCCCTTCGGCTAGCAGCTGGAGTTTCAGCCGCTGAGCCACAGTCAACGTGTCTGACATTTGCCTCAGTCCGAACATGCCGCTAGATAATATTGGACAGGCTACTGCACCACTTGTCCATGGCCTGCGGGGGAGGAAGTTGCATGCTCCAGCCGAATCCCGGTCCCGGTGACGAGGCACGGCCGGAAGTCATCGCCGCGATGCTCGCCCGGCGGAGCATCAGGGAGGGGTTCGATCACCGTCCGATCCCCGGCGCGATCATGCGCGAGATCGTCCGCTGCGGCCTGGCCGCCCCGTCTTCGAAGAACGCCCAGCCGTGGCGGATGCACGTGGTCACCGACCAGGCGACCCTGGCCGCCATGGCCGACGCGGTCGAGCGGGCCAAGGGGGCGGACGAGTACGTGCCGCACGACCCGGCGACGGGCCAGCCCAGGGCCGCCTACGTATCAACGGTCCGGGAGTCGGCCCAGGTGCTGCGGGACGTGTCAGCGGCGATCTTCATGGAGAACCGGGGCTTGTTCAGCAACGGCAGGTCCGCGCTCGCCAGCGCGAGCCGTCCGGCACTGGCTGGCTCCCTGGTCGGCTTCGGCCTGGAGATGGTCGGCATCGGCGCGGCGATCGAGAACATGTGGCTGGCCGCGGAGGCACTCGGCGTCAAGGTCGCGTTCATGGGCGATGTCGCCATCGCCGAGGACGAGATCGGGCAGCGCCTGCACATCGCCGGCGACCTGGTAGGGGTGCTTGCCCTCGGCTTCAGCGACGTGCCGCCGCCTGCCCGCCGGCAGCGACTCGACGAGCACAACGCGGACCACGTGGTGTGGCACGGGCCGGAAGGCGGCGCCGGCCAGCGCGACGCCGGCTGACTCGTCTTATCGGCGCAGGCAGCCTACAAGATCTCGGACGGATGAGATCGAGGCGGCCTTCCCGCATCCGCTCGAGGTTGACACCGGAAATCCGGGTCAGGTCGTCGTGGCAGCTCGCCCGCTGGCCGGCGCCGTACTTCTCCGTAATGGCGATACCTTCATGCCCGTCGCGACGTTCGCTCAGATAGGTGACCACGGCTTCATGCCCGAGGCATAGTCAGCTAATTCAATTCGCATGCCATAAACGCGCTTATCTGAAACCGGAAACCCGGCGCGTCAATAAGAATCTCGGACAAGTTACCGAAATCACCTCCGCTGACAGCATAACTGCCACCATATCGTATACAAAACACGTTTACGTTTAGCATAGCCGCGCGATCGATGGCATTACGGATGCCCGGAACTGGCATTCACCGCCTGCCCGGAACCGGCATTTGCTTGTCAGCGCGGCAGGAGACCCACGCCGCCGCGGCCGGCCGGCTCCCCGCTAATGACCCGGCTCGTCACACCGTCTACATGAGCAATAGCCAACAACGACGGGAGGCGAGGGAACCATGATCGAGTTCTACCTGGCCGCGGCGGTCGTCCTGCTGATCGTCGGCGGGGCGCTCGGCGCCTTCGCCGTGGCGTGCCTGGGCCAGCGCCGGCATCCCTGACCGGCCCTGCTCAGCGCGCGCAGTCCGTCCTAATTTAGTCACGATGGCCGGCCGACGGCACATGCCAGCGGCATCCGCGCTAATACCTTTTCTCCCCCCTCCGTGTACCTAGGCAACCCCGCTAGTCACAGACGCGGTTCCTGGGGGCCAGCCCTGGTCTCCCGCCGGTCAAGGAGATGGAGAAAGTCATGTTCGAGTTCTATATCGTCGCAGCCGTGCTGCTCGCCGCCGGTGCCGCGCTCGGCATCCTCCTGGCGGTCTGCCTGGGGATCCGCCGCGAAGAGCGCGACTTCAGCTTCACCGCGGACAGCACTGGCCGGGTCGCCCAGGGCGCCCGGCGGCTGACCGGCCTGTCCACCCGCGGTCCCCTGCTCACCAGCCATGCGGGGCACCGCCAGCAGAACGCCTGACCGGACGCTCACACCGGCGGCCGGCGGCACAGCCGCCGACCGCCGCGTCTGTGGCTGGTCGTCCTTCCAGGTCCTCACTCACAGAAGGCTTCCCATGACGAACTGCTTCGTGGCCGACTCACCGGTCACGCCCGTCCCGCTGCTGTACCCGCCGGAACTGCCGGAAGGGCTGCACCCCCAGCCGCGCGTCCTGCTCCTCATCGACGGCGATGCCGTCTCTCACGGCCTGGTGGACGACAAACCCCTCGAGCGCGCCTCGGACCAGCAGATGAGGTCGTGCCTCGAGCTTGTCTACGCCACCGCGACGGCCATCGACCCCCGGCCGCGCGTCCGGATCGCGGCCTCCTCGCAGACCGCGATCCATCACCTCGATGTCATGGCCGCTTCGGGCGCCAACACGTGGCTCGTGCGCCGCGGCCTGAACGGGGCAGACGGGGCGCTCATCGAGGAGATGACGCACCTGATCGACGCCCGTACCCGCATCGGCCGACCCGGACGCAGGCAAGCCGGCCGGCCTGCCGACCTGATCATCCTGGTCGCCCAGGATGGCGGCTACGCGTCCGCGGTCCGGGGGCTTCGCCTTCTTGGCGTTCCCACCTGGCTGCTTGTACCCGGCCTGTTCGTCGCGGCCGAGCTCTACACCCCCGCCTGCGCGGTCACGCGCATCGGCCCCTACCTGGGCCAGGGCACCACTGGACCGGCCGGCCTCCGGCCTCCGCCGCCCGCGCGGGCCGGCTAGCCGGCCCGCGCAGGACTCAGATTGCCACCGAGGGAGAAACTATGCCGTATCCCCCACGCCGGCGTGTCAGCGCCGGCTTCTCCAGGGCGGCGGCCGGATGGCTGCTCGCCGTCGCCCTGCTCACCGGCGCGGTCAGCGCCTGCGGGCCTAGCCGGACGCCGCAATCCCTGATCATCGCGGCCACGGCTACCGGCAACGAGCCGGAGCCCGCGCTCCCGGCTGACATAATCCGGATGCTGCGCTCAGCCGGCGGCACGAGCACCGAGGCCACGGCGTACGTGATCGAGCCCGGCAGCGGACAGCCCACCGCGATGACGCTGACTCCGCGACGGCCGGACGGCCAGGTGGACTTCGGCCCGTCGCGCGGCAAGACGCTGGACGCCAACGTCGCCGCCGTGCAGCGGGCGGTCGAGCAGGAGGCCGCAGCGGGGCCTTTCGACCTGCTGACCACCATGGCCGAGGCAGCCAGGGCCGTTTCGGCACCGGCCACGCTGATCCTGATCAGCTCCGGGCTTTCCACCGCAGGAGGCCTGGACATGCGGCAGGTCGGCTGGGACGCCAGCGCGCGGTCGGTGGCCGCTCAACTGAAGGCCCGCGGGCTGCTGCCCAACCTGGCTGGCTACCACGTGATCTTCTCCGGGCTGGCGGACGTCGCGGGCCGGCAACCCGCCCTCCCGCTGCCGCAGCGCACCACGCTGACCGGCTACTGGCTGGCCATCTGCCAGGCCAGCGGCGCGAGCTCCTGCGTAGCGGACGAGATGACCCGGCCGGACCCGCCCCCGCACAGCACGGTCCCGGTCCCCGTGGTAACCGTTCCCGCCGTGGCCAGCGTGCGCGGCCCTGGCGGGATCATCACCACCAGCCTGCCCGACGCGCTGCTCTTCCCGTTCAACAGCGCGACCCTCGTCCCGGCGGCGGATAGCGTCCTGGCGCCCATCGCCGAGCATGCCCGCCGCCAGCACCTGCGGGTGGCGATCACCGGGCACGCATCCCCCGACGGCGGCACCGATGCCTACAACGTCGCCTTGTCCGCCCGCCGGGCGGGCGCCGTTCGCGACCGCCTCATCGCCCTTGGCCTGCCCGCGGGCCAGATCACTCAAGTCACCGGTGTCGGGACCGCCGACGAGCCGCCGAACGCCTGCCTCATGCAGGGACACCTGAATGAGGCCATCTGCGCGCAACTGCGCCGTGTGGTCGTCGTTCTGTCCCCCGCCGTGGTCGGCGCTTAACCCGAGGAGAACACCATGAGCACCTACCCAACCGACGGGCAGCCGCCCGTCACTCCCCGACCGAACCTGACCGTCGTCCCGCACGCCGAAGAAGGCGCGCCAGCGGCCCGGCTGCGGCGCAGCCTCGGCCGGGTCATGCGCAGGCGCCGGGTCCCCCGACGGGCCGTCCTGCGCTCGCTGGTCATCGAGCAGATCCTGATCGGGCGCCAGCGCGAGGCTAGCACCGCCAGCTACGCCGAGAACGTCACCCGCGCTCTCGGCAAGGCGGCCGGTGACCACGCGCTGAGCAGGACCAGCCGCATCCTGGACCGGCTGGCAGGCCGGGCCGACCGGCTCCGGGCCGACCAGGCCAGGCTGCGCACCCAGGCCGGATACCGCCGGGGCGACCAGGTGCGGCATCCCGATGGCGGCGTACAGACCGTCGCCAGGACCGTCGGCGACCAGGACAGGCAGCGCGAGCAGATCGCGGCCGATATAGAAACTGGCTCGCGCAGGCACCGGCGGCTGCCCAGGACCCTTCGGCGGGTGCCCGTTTTCATACTCATCGCCGACGGGCTGCTGCTGCTCTACTTCTTCTCCGGCGTGACGAACGTCGACTGGGCAAGCCCCATGTCGACCGCCCTGATCTTCGCCATCATGCTGGCGGCGATGGTCACGGGCATCAGCTTCGTCTTCTTCCACCTGGCCGGCGATCGGCTGCAGCAGTACAAGAACGATGCCGGCACGGTCCCGCTGCGCGGCCTGGACGAGCTCACCGTGGTGATGGTGAGCCTGGCCCTGGCCGCCATGGCCGTCCTCGCGGCGCTGATGTACTTCAGGATGCACGCCGAGGTCATCAACGCGCTCGGGCCGTCCGCGGGCACGACCGCCATCATCATCGGTCTAGCGCTGGCTACGGTCAGCGTCCTGGCCAACACCATGGTGGTCGCCGTGCACGCGCTGGACGGGTCGACCGAGGCCGACCGGCTGGATGCCCTCGGCGAGGCGGTGCAAGGACCGCTCGACGAGGAACGCCGGCTGCGCGAGCGCGCCGACACGCTGGATCAGGACATCGCGGTGCTGGTCCGGAAGGCCGAACGGGCCGCCGCCCGGGGCATCACCGAGGCCGGGCGGCAGCGCGCCGCCTCCGACCAGCTCATCGACGCCGCCCGGGCCATCCACCAGGGCGTCGGCCCGCTCAGCGAACCCGCCGTCGACCCGAACGGCCAGGAGGGTGTCATCGGCTACCGCCGGACCGAGACCACCCCCGAGGTCGACGAACGGACGCTGCGGCTCTGCCTGGAACACATCAGCACGCCCCTGCCGGACCAGCAGCCCGCCGGCCCGGACCGGCCCGCTGACCAGGACCAGCAGCCCGCCGCCTAGGCCGTTCCCCTGCGGGGCCACAACGCTGTGGCCCCGCAGGGGAACAAGGGGTTCAGCCCGGCGCGAGCGCGGCCTGCACGATGCGGCCCAGCGCCAGGAGCCGCTCCTCCCCGCCGGGCGGACCTATAAGCTGCAAGGACGCGGGCATACCCGCGGGACCGCCGGGAACGGGCAGGGCCAGCGCGGGCAACCCGGTCACGTTGGCCGGCATGGTGAGCAGAGTCAGCGGTACGCCCCGCTGGCCGAGCAACGGCGGCGCGGCCACCAGCGTCGGCAGGGCGAGGAACGGGAAGCGCGAGAGCATGCCGGAGAACCACTCCCGCACCGATTGCCTGACGCGGTCCGCGGCCGCAGCCTCGTCCGCTGTGATCGCCGCCGCTTCGGCCAGGTTGCGCCGTATGTGCGGGCTGAGCCGGTCCACCCACGGCAGCAGGTACGAGTTCACCTGATACGCCTCGGCGTCGATGATCGTGTCAGCGGTGGCCCGCACCGCGACAACGTCGAGGTCCGCGACGTCGGTGGTCCGCACGCCGGCGGCCGCCAGCGCACCATCGACTGCGGCGTCCACCGCCGGGTCGACCTCGGGTATCGTCCGGGACCGTACCCGGCCGACCGCACGCTCGCAGGACGTAACCGCGAATCCCGGCTCGATCAGGCGCATGCCCAGCTCAAGGGCATCGATGTCCGCGCCGAGCAGGCCCACCGTGTCCATCGAGGCCGCCAGGGGATACACGCCATCGGCCGGCACCCGGCCCCAGGTCGTCTTCAGGCCGGCGATTCCGCAGCAGGCGGCGGGAATCCGCACCGAGCCGCCGGTGTCCGTGCCGAGCGCCACGTCCGCCTCGCCGGTGGCGACGGCGACCGCCGAGCCGCAGGACGAGCCGCCCGGCACGCGCCGCGGGTCCACCGGGTTCACCGGGCTGCCCGACCACGAATTCACCCCGCTGGCGGACCAGCACAGCTCGTCCAGGTTGGTCTTGCCGACGATCCTCGCCCCGGACCGGCGCGCCGTCGCCACCACGGCCGCGTCCCTGGCCGCCGGCCTGGCCTGCTCCGCGATCACCTCGCAGCCGACCGTGGTGGGCAGGCCCTCGACGTCGATGCAGTCCTTGACCGCGAGCCGCGGGCCGTCTCCTGGCGCGTCGAGGCGCACGATCCAGGTCGGGTCCATGGAGGTGATTGTCCCAAATCTAAGAAGTCACGGAAGGTTCGCCTGGACGTCATGGCGGCTGCGATGTCGCGATCTGTTGATATCGCACGGTGTGACCATGAGGGTCGCGATCATCACCGAGTCCTTCCCGCCCGACGTCAACGGTGTCGCCCACTGCGTGCTGCGTGTCGCCGAACTCCTCGCTCAAGGCGGCCACCACCCGCTCGTCATCGCCCCCCAGCCGCCACGAGCCTCCAGGGACGAGAAGACCTCCTACCCGTTCCCCGTCCTGCGGGTGCCCGCGGTCCCGCTGCCCGGCTACCCGGGCTTCCGGCTCGGGCTACCCGGCCGCCGGGTCCGGGCCGCGCTCATCCGGCACCGGGCCGAACTGGTGCACCTGGCCAGCCCGGTCGTCCTGGGGGCACACGGCGCCGCCGTGGCCCGGCGGCTCGGCCTGCCCACGGTCGCGGTGTACCAGACCGACCTGCCGTCCTACGCCCGGGCCTACCGGTTCGGCCGGGCCGGCGAGGCGTTCGCCTGGCGGTGGCTGCGCGGCATCCACAACGGCGCGGTGCGCACGCTGGCCCCGTCGACGGTCACCGCGACCGGCCTGCTCGGCCAGGGCATCGAGAACGTCTGGCTGTGGGGACGCGGCGTCGACACCAAGCGCTTCCACCCGGCGATGCGAAGCCCGCAGATCCGGGCCGAGCTGGCGCCGGGAGGTGAGCTGATCGCCGGGTACGTGGGCCGCCTGGCCACCGAGAAGCGAGTCGACCTGCTGGCCGGGATCGCCGCACTGGACGGGGTCCGGCTGGTCATCGTGGGCGCGGGGCCGGCCGGGGCCACGCTGCGCCAGCAACTGCCGGGCGCCGTCTTCCTGGGCGAGCGGCGGGGCGAGGAACTCGCGGCCATCTACGCCAGCCTCGACGTGTTCGTGCACAGCGGCCCGTACGAGACGTTCGGCCAGACGCTGCAGGAGGCGGCGGCGAGCGGCCTGCCGGTGGTCGCTCCGGCGGCCGGAGGGCCGCTCGACCTCGTGCAGGACGAGGTGACCGGATACCTGGTGCCGCCGTCGGATCCGGGGGCGTTCACCGCCGCGGTGGCCCGGCTGGCCGCCGACCCGGCGACGCGCGCGGCGTTCGGCGCGGCCGGACGGCGCACGGTCCTCGGCCGCACCTGGCCCGCGCTGACCGAGGAGCTGACCGGGCACTACGCCGCCGTGCTCAGGTCCCAGGGCGGCAAGGGGGCCAGGAAGCCGGCCAAGGTCACCACGTGAGGATCGTCCGGCTGGCGAACTTCGTCGCGCCGCAGTCCGGCGGGCTGCGCACCTCGCTGGCCGAACTCGGCGCGGGTTACCTGGCCGCCGGGCACGAGCCGGTGCTGGTCATCCCGGGCGACCGGGATGGCGACGAGCTGACCGCGCAGGGCCGGGTGATCACGCTGCGCGCGCCGCGGGTGCCGTTCACCGGCGGGTACCGGGTGCTGTGGCGCAAGCGGCGGCTGGCCCGGCTGCTGGCCGCGCTGGGGCCGGATGCCCTGGAGGTATCGGACCGGACCACGCTGCGCTGGACCGGCGGGTGGGCCCGCGAGCACGGCGTGCCCGCCGTCATGGTCTCGCACGAGAGCGTCACCGCTTTGCTGAAGCTGAGCCTGCCGGGGCCGGGCCGGCTGAGATCCGTGCTGTCCCGCGTCGTCGCGGGCTGGCTCAACCGGCGCACCGCCCGGGCCTACCACCGGATCATCTGCACCACCGGCTGGGCGGCGGCCGAGTTCGGGCGGATCGGCGCGGGCAACGTGGTCCGCGTCCCGCTCGGCGTGGACCTGGACACGTTCAGCCCGGGAGTAGGGCGGGTCCGTACCCGGTACGCCGGTGAGGGCCAGATCCTGCTGGTGCACTGCGGCCGGCTCTCGGCGGAGAAGAGGCCGCAGCGCTCGCTGACCACGCTGGCCACGCTGCACGCCGCTGGCCTGCCGGTCCGGCTGGTGGTGGCGGGCGACGGCCCGCTGCGGGCGCGCCTGGTCCGCCGGGCCGCGCGCACCGGGCTGCCGGTCACCTTCGCCGGCTTCCTGTCCGGCCGGGCCGACCTAGCCGCGCTGCTGGCCAGCGCCGACGTGGCCATCGCGCCCGGGCCCGCGGAGACCTTCGGGCTGGCCGCCCTGGAGGCGCTGGCCTGCGGTACCCCGGTAGTGGTGAGCGCGGAGTCCGCACTGCCCGAGGTGGTGGGCGACGCCGGGGCCAGCGTTCCCGGCGAGGACCTCGCGGCCGGCGTGCGGGCCGTGCTGGCCCGGCCCGAACGGTCCCGGCGGGCCGCCGCCCGCGCCCGCGCGGAGCAGTACGACTGGGGCACGGCCGCGCGCGGCTTCCTGGCCGCGCACGGGGCGAAGGATGGCGCTGCCGTAAGGAGGCGATCCGCATGACGCGGTTCGCGGCGCTGGGCGACTCGATCACGGTGGGCATGGGCGACCCGGCACCCGGGCGTGGCTGGGCGGCGCTGCTGGCCAGCACGCTGCCCGAGCCCGAACTGCACAACCTGGCCACGCTGGGCGCGCTGGCCGCCGACGTGGAACGCGCTCAGCTGCCTGCCGCCACGGCCCTGCGGCCGGACGTGGCCAGCGTCGTGGTCGGCATCAATGACACGCTCCGCGGCGATTTCGATCCCGAACGGACCGGCCTGTCTGTCGGCCGGACGGTGGCTGCGCTGCGTGCGGCGGGCGCGGAGGTCCTCACCATGCGGCTGCCGGACCCCGGACAGATGTTCGGGCTGCCGGGTGCGCTGGCGCGTCCGCTGGCCCGCCGGATGCGCGCGGTAAACGCGGCGGTGGACGAGGTGGCGCGGCGGCACGGGACGGTGCACCTGGACGCGGCCCGCGATCCCGCCACCTACGAGCGGCGCTACTGGAGCGTCGACCGGCTGCACCCGAACGAACGCGGCCATCGCCTCGTCGCCTGCCGTTTCCACGCGCTGCTGGCCGCGGCGGATTTCCCGGTCGGCCCGGGACCCGACCCCGAGCCGTCCAGCTCGCCGCCGACCAGGCTGGCCGAGGCGGGCTGGATGGCGACTAAGGGCACGGCGTGGCTGGTCCGGCGGTCCCGCGACCTCGTGCCGGCCCTGGTGGGCCTGGCGGTGCGCGAATGGCTCGGCCTCGGCCGCGAAGAGCCGGAACCCGAGCCGGACAGTCCGGACAGTCCGGAAAGTACTGAACCGAAATATCCGGAACCGGAAAGTACGGGGCTTGCGCGGGCGAACCTGAACGTCTTAAGCCAGCCTTCAGGAAACTTGCAGCTTCACGAGTGCTTGCCCTCGGCCAGGCTCAAGGTGCGGAACCGATTCTCAATACGTAACGAAAAGACGTAGCCGCACCGCGGCAGTGAGTTGAGGCAACACCCATGAGCCAGACCTATGACCCGAACAGTCCGGAAAACGGGCCGGAGCACGGGCAGGGCTATGCGTCCGGACCAGGCTGGGCCGGCTACGCCAGCGCGCCGCCGCCTCCCCCGCGGCGGAACCACAAGCGCGGGCTGATTATCACCGGCGCGGTCGCGCTGGCCGCGGGCGCCACCACGGGCGCGTTGATCGGCAGCATGCACGGGGTGACGGCGAGCACGATGACCGCCGCTTCCAGGACGCCATTGTCCGCGAGCCAGATCGCACAGCGGGTGGATCCCGCGCTGGTCGACATCGTGACCACGCTCGGCTATCAGGGCGCGAGCGCGGCGGGCACCGGCATCGTGCTGACGTCCGACGGCGAGGTGCTGACCAACAACCACGTGATCCGCGGTGCCACCTCGATCAAGGTCACCGACGTGGGCAACGGGCGCACCTACACGGCCAAGGTGGTCGGCTACGACGCGAGCAAGGACGTCGCGGTGATCAAGCTGCAGAACGCGTCCGGCCTCACCACCGCCAACCTGGGCGACTCCTCCAGCGTGCAGACCGGCGACACCGTGACCGCGCTGGGCAACGCGGGCGGCAAGGGCGGCACCCCGTCGGTCGCCTCCGGCACGGTCACCGCGCTGAACCAGTCCATCACCGCGTCGGACGAGGGGTCCGGCGCCAACAGCGAGCAGCTGAGCGGGCTGATCGAGACGAACGCGGACATCCAGCCGGGTGACTCGGGCGGCGCGCTGGTCGACGCCTACGGCCAGGTGATCGGCATGAACACCGCGGCGTCCACCGGCACCCAGTTCCAGTCCGAGTCCGGCCAGTCCGCCGCGCAGGCCTACGCCATCCCGATCGACAACGCGGATACCATCGCCGATCAGATCGAGGCCGGCCAGGGCTCGTCCACCGTCCACATCGGCACCACCGCCTTCCTCGGCATCGAGAGCGGCGGCAGCAGCTCGGGCAGCGGTTCCGGTGACTCCGGCGGGTTCGGCGGCTTCGGCCAGGGCGACGGCAGCGGGTTCGGCGGGTTCGGCCAGGGCGACGGCAGCAGCAGCGGCAGCGGCGCCAGCAGCGGCGTGACCATCTCCGGCGCCCTGTCCGGCTCCCCGGCGGCCAGCGCCGGGCTGACCACGGGCGACACGATCACCTCGGTGGGCGGCCAGTCGGTCTCCTCGGCCGACGACATCCAGCAGGCCCTGGTCAAGCACCACCCGGGCGACAAGATCTCGGTCAGCTGGGTGGACCAGGCCGGCCAGTCGCACACGGCGACCGTGACCCTAGCCAGCGGCCCCGCCGCATAAGACAGGGGCGGGCTACCCTGCGGCCCGCCCCGCACGAGCCAGTGATCCCCGGCCCCCCGGGGATCACTGGTTTCGCCGTATTAGCAGCCGCCTTGGCGCGGAAACGATAAAGCCGCCCGTTCGGGATAAAAATGACATGACCCCGGCGAGAGGAGAAACGGGTGCGCGCGGCGAGACTGCACGCGGTGGGCGACCTGCGGGTGGCGGACGAGGCCGAGCCGGCGGCGGGGCCGGGGACGAGCCTGGTGCGGGTCACCGCGGTCGGCATCTGCGGCTCTGACCTGCACTGGTGGGATGAGGGCGCGATCGGCGACGCCAGGCTCACCCATCCGCTGGTGCTCGGCCACGAGGGCGCGGGGGTCATCGCGGACGGGCCACGGCGCGGCGAGCGGGTAGCGATCGACCCGGCGATCCCGGACGAGACGTGCCCGGCCTGCCGGGCCGGCTACCGGAACCTGTGCTACCGGATCAGGTTCTCCGGCCACGGTGAGACCGACGGCATGCTCCGCGAGGTCATGGCCTGGCCTTCCGGCTTGCTGCATCCCCTCCCCGACGGCGTGTCCGACGCGGACGGGGCCATGCTGGAGCCGCTCGGGGTGGCGATCCACTCCGCCGACCTGGGTCACCTGCCGTTCGCCGCGGCGGCCGCGGTGATCGGCTGCGGCCCGATCGGGCTGCTCCTCATTCAGGTGCTGAAGGCGGCGGGGGCGAGTTCGGTGCTGGCGGTCGAGCCGCTGCCGCACCGGCGGGAGGCGGCCGCGCGGATGGGAGCGGACCAGGTGGCCGGCTCCGACGCCGCCCTGGACGACGCGGGGGTGGACGTGGCGTTCGAGGCGGCCGGGAACGACGAGGCGGTCGGGCTGGCCATGGCCGCGGTACGGCCCGGCGGGCGGGTGGTGCTGGCCGGTATCCCGGGCGATGACTCGATCAGGTTCGGCGCGTCGCTCGCGCGGCGCAAGGGACTGACGATCGCGATGGTGCGCCGGATGAACGAGGTGTACCCGCGGGCGATCGGCCTGGCCGCGCGGGGGGTGGTGGACCTCGGCTCGGTGGTGACGGGCCGGTTCGGCCTCGGCGAGGTCCGGGAGGCGTTCGCGGACGGGGCCAAGCGCACCGGGCTGAAGGTCGTCGTCGAGCCGCAGCGTTTATCGCTAAGGTGAGCGGATGCGCTCGGCACGGCTCGCGGTGGTCCTGGACGTAGCCTGCGTGCTGGTGTTCGTGATCATCGGCCGGGCCAGTCACGGAGAGGGCCTGATCGGCGTCGCGTCGACGGCGTGGCCGTTCCTGGCCGGGCTGGCGGGCGGCTGGCTGGCGACCGCCGGCCTGACCGGGCGGGCGTGGCAGCCGTCCGGGTTGTGGCCGGCCGGGGTGGGCGCGTGGCTGGGTGCGGTGGCGCTGGGCATGCTGTTCCGGGTGGTGTCCGGGCAGGGCACCGCGCCCGCATTCATCGGCGTCGCGCTGGCGTTCCTCGGCCTGTTCCTGCTCGGCTGGCGCTTGCTGGGCCGGCTGAGCTGGCTGTGCTGGCTCAGGCGCTGACCGGGGTACGGTTCAGGCCGACGTCGTAACCCTCGCCGATGCTCGCGATCCCGGCCAGCTCGTAACTGGTCAGCACCTCGATGGACAGCTCGTGCAGGCGGCGGGTCTTGGCCGCGCAGCAGTCGGCCAGCACGGTCACCGGGAAGTCGCGCATGAACGCGGAGCGTACGGTGGTCTCCACGCACAGGTTCGTGACCACACCGCAGACCACCAGCTCGCGGACGTCGAGGCCGCGCAGCAGCGGCTCCAGCGAGGTCCACTGGAAAGCGTCGAAGCGTACCTTGTCGACCAGCAGGTCCTCGGGCCCGCAGCCGAGTTCGTCCACCACCTCGGCGTCCCAGAAGCCGGCCGCCAGGCCGTTGACCCCGGCCAGGGCGGGGCTGTTCCTGATCAGCGCGGCGCCCTCGTCGGGGCGGCCCGGCCGGTACAGGTGCCGGGTGAACACCACCGGGATCGCGGCCCGGCGGGCCTGGGCGACCGCTACGGCGGCGTTGCTGACGGCGGCTTCGGCGCCGTCTAGGCCCCTGCCGATACGAGGGAACGAACCGTCCGGATGGCAGAAACCGTTCTGCATGTCCACGACGAGCAGCGCCCGGTTTGTCATGTGTCTACCTCCAGCGCAGGTCAGTCGCTATTTACGGTAACCGGGAGCAGGCTGGCGTGAATACCCCGGCTGGTGCGGGGCAGGGGCCGGAATCCGGCTGCGGCCGGGACGATGACATCCGGGCGTCGTGACGTTCGTGCAGCGGATCTTCGAGGCCGGCAAGCCGACCGCGGTCATCTGCCACGGACCGTGGACTCTGGTCGAGGCGGATCTGGTCCGGGGCCGGACGCTGACCTCGTGGCCGACACGTGGAAGTTCTACGGCGCGGACATCGACCAGGCGACCGGCCTGCCGATGGACAACATCACGTTCGCCGGGGGTGCGGCGAGCCCGACCTCGTTCGGCCACTACACCTCGGCCGCCAACATCGGGGTCTACCTGTGGGCCGTGGTCGCGGCCCGTGACCTCGGCCTGGTCAGCGAACCGCAGGCACGGGCCAGGATCCAGGCCACCCTCACCGAGGTGACGCACCTGAAGCGGGACAACGGCTTCCTGTACCAGTGGTACGACACCACCAACGGCAACGTGCTGGCCAACCCGGGCCAGGGTGATTGCACCGAGACCACGCCGGCCTTCGACAACTGCTTCTTCATCTCCAACGTGGACAACGGCTGGTACGCCTCGGGGCTGATCGTGGTCCGGCAGGCCATGCCCGAACTCAGCCACCTGGTGAACAGCCTGCTCGCGCCGATGAACTTCGGCCTGTTCTACGACGCCCGGGCCGAGACGCACTGCAACGTCAACCCGGCCATCACCGGGAACCAGCCCACCGGCCAGATGTTCGGCGGGTACTACGTCGGGCTGCCGCCGGAGGCGGGCGACAACTGGACGCACTACTACCACAACGGCGCGCTCTACAGCGACCCGCGGATCTCCGCCTACATCGGGATGGGCCTGCACCAGATGCCGGGCAACGTGTGGTGGCGCAGCTGGCGGGAGCTGCCGCCACCGGCCCCGTTCGCCGACTGCCAGTCCACCGACCCCGACTTCTCCTGGCAGGGGCAGTGGCCGATGGCCGGCTCGTGGCAGACCTACACCGACCCGCAGTCCGGGCAGACGTTCCCGGTGTGGGAGGGGCACTACACCTACCCGGGGTCGGGCCTGACGTTCATCCCGACCTACGCGGGCGGGATGTTCGAGGGCCTGATGCCGAACGAGATCGTGCCGGAGACCAGCTGGGGCACGCGCGGCTTCGGGCTCGCCGACGCCCGCACCGCCCAGGTGCAGATCAAGTACGCGACCCAGCAGCTGCACGATCCCGTCTGGGGCATGTCCCCGTCCAGCACGCCGGACGACACCGGCGGCTACGGCGGGTACGGCGTCGAGGGGCTGGCCTTCCCGTACTTCGGCACCGGCGCGGACGCGAGCCACCCGAACCAGGGGCTGTCCCAGTGCCACGGCTGCGCCACCGAGGACGTGGTCACGCCGCACGCTTCCTTCCTCGCGCTGGACGTCGCGCCGCAGCAGGCCTTCGCCAACATCACCGAGCTGCGCAGCCGCTACCCGGGCGTGTACGGGACGGACGGCTTCTTCGACGCGGTCAACCCCACGACCGGCGCGGTCGGCCACCGGGACCTGGTGCTCGACCAGTCGATGATCATGGCGGCGCTGGACAACGCGCTGCGTGACCGCGCGCTGCAGCGCGACTTCGCGCGCGATCCGGTGTCCTGGGCCGCGCACACGTACCTGTCGATGGAGACGATGTCGATCACCGGATGACGGGCCGCGTCACGACCTCGTTCCGTAATAACTCCGGTTGAACGCTCCGGCACTCCCGCTACGTAGCACCTATGGGCGGGACGTGCCGGAGCGTCCCGGTGAGGGACGGGGACAGTCATGATGCGCGAACTCCAGCCGGGGGATCCTCAGCTGATCGGGCCGTACCGGCTGCGCGGACGGCTCGGCGCCGGCGGCATGGGGCGGGTATACCTGGGCCTGTCGCCCGGCGGCCGGGCGGTGGCGGTGAAGGTGATCCGGGCCGACCTGGCCCAGGACGCCGAGTTCCGGGCGCGGTTCCGGCGGGAGGTCGGCGTCGCGCGCACGGTGAGCGGGCTGTTCACCGCACCCGTGATCGACGCGGACACCGACGGCCCGGTGCCATGGCTGGCCACCGCGTACGTGCGCGGGCCCTCGCTGGCGGAGGCGGTCAGCGAGCACGGGCCGCTGCCTGCCGCCTCGGTGCTGGTGCTGGCCAGGGGCCTGGCAGAGGGCCTGAGCGCGATCCACGCCGCGGGCGTGGTGCACCGCGACCTGAAACCGACCAACGTGCTGCTGGCCGAGGACGGGCCGCGGCTGATCGATTTCGGCATCTCCCGAGCGGTCGAGGCCAGCGCGCTCACGCATACCGGCCTGGTGGTGGGGTCGCCCGGATTCATGTCGCCGGAGCAGGCCGAGGGCCGGGTAGTCGGCCCGCCGAGCGATGTCTTCAGCCTGGGCGCGGTGCTGGCGTTCGCGGCGACGGGCCAGGGACCGTTCGGTTCCGGGTCGACGCCCGCGCTGGTGTACCGCGTCGTGTACAGCGCGCCGCAGCTCGACCTCGTGCCGGCCGACGTCCGGCCGCTGATCGACCGGTGCCTGGCCAAGGATCCGGCCCGGCGGCCGACCGCGGACGACCTGCTGTCCGGAGCCGCCCAGCCGGCGGCGGGCTGGCTGCCCGAGCCGGTGACCCGCACGCTGGCGGCGGCCCCGCCGACGACGACCGCGGCCGCGCCTCTTAGCGCGCCGGTTCCCGGTCCGCCGCCGGTTCCGGGTCCGCTGCCTACGGCGGGTCCCGGCCGGCCGTCACGGCGGGCGCGGCGGCTCGGCCGCTGGCGGCCGCTGACCGCAACGCTGGTCCTGTCCGGGCTGGTCGGAGCCGGGGTCACGGCCGCCGTCACGATGACCGCCGGCTCGGCACCGGCGCACGCGGCTCAGTCCGCACCGCGGACCACGCCGGCCCAGACACTCGCGCCGGCCAGCACGCCCGCCTCCGCGACCTCGTCCGCGCCGGATGCCTCGTCCCCACCGGCGGCAGCCGTGCCGCCCGCGACCGCGCCCGCCTACACACCACCACCGAGCATGCCGCCCGCAACCATGACCCCGCCGCCGAGTTCCAGCGCGCCGCCGAGCCCGACGACATCCCCGAGCGCGACGACGTCCCCGAGCGCGGGCGATTCGTCGTCCGCCTCCGCCCCGGCACCGACGACAGCCACCCCCGCGGCGCAGCAGGGAGGCTACTAGACGCCTTGGGGTAAAAGACATCCCGGGATCCGCTGCGTCGGCAGGCATCCGGCAGCAGGCCGATCTCCAAGCGGCAAGGAGCTCCAGCGACATGGTGGCGGCCCTTGAAGCCGGGCGGGCCGGCAGCCTGCCCGTGCACCACGCCGCGCACCAGCACCACACCGCGCACCAGCATCGCGACGCGCGCGGGCACCACCGCGCCGGCCCGGATGGCACGCAGGGAACCACGACAGTAGTGTCACGTCGCGCCGGCCCCGGGGGCCGCTGCCCGCCGGCCCGGCGCGGGACGCCCGGGCCGCAGGTGACGCCAGGGGCGCACGGTGCCCCCGGCACGCTCACCCTGAAGGAGCCGCACCCTGGCGGCATCCATGCAGAAAGGCCCTGGCGCGGGCGGTTCGGGTGGGACGGAAGGGTTTCCTGCGGCCAAACGCCGCTTCACGGCGCCAGCAAGCTGAGCGCTCTAGGCACCGCTGCCGTAGGGGCGGGTGAGCAGCTCGAGCAGGTGGCCGTCGGGGTCCTCGAAGTAGACGCCGCGGCCGCCGTCCCTGGTGTTGATCACGCCGGCCTGGCGTCGCCCGGGATCGGCCCAGTACGGCAGGTCCTGCTGGCGGATCCGGCCGAACGCGGCGTCGAACTCCTCCTCCCCGACCAGGAAGGCGTAGTGCTGGGCGGTTATCGCGCCGCTGGTCTCGGCGAAGTCCAGGGACACGCCGTTGTCGGCCTCGACCACGAGGAAGTGGCCGAACCTGGTGGCTGGGGGCAGGCCGAGGATGCCGGTAAGGAACGCCGCCGACCGCTGCTGGTCGCGGCACGAGACGATGGTGTGGTTCAGTTGCACGCTCATGCGGATGAGATACCCGGCGGCTGGAGCACGCAGAACTCGTTTCGGTCCGGATCGGCCAGGATGTGCCAGAGCCAGCCGTCCTCGGTGACGGGCTCGCTGGTCAGCAGCATCGCCCCGAGGCCGAGGACGCGCCGGACCTCGGCATCCAGGTCGGGCGCGCGCAGGTCCAGGTGCAGCCGGTTCTTCTGGCCCTTGACGTCGGGCGCCCGCTGCAGCATGACGTCGATCCAGAAGGCGGCCGAACGGTCCAGGTCCGCGCAGTCGATAACGATGACCAGCTCGCCGTGCGGGTAGGGCTGCGGCATGCTGCCTCCGGGTCAGTGAGCGGGATCAGCCCCGACTGTATCCCGCTAGGATCCGAGCGGATCCGAACGGATGCGAGCGGCGAGCCCTCGCGTTGTCTAGTATTTCGATATGAATAAAGGAGATCTGCCGATGCTGCTCCCCCGGCCCGATCACGGCGTTGTCGCCGCCGAACCGCCCGGCACTGGCCCCGGGTACTGGGCGGGAGCGCCGTGCGCGGTCGCTGGCGACGGCGAGATCTTCCTCGCCTACCGGCTCCGGCGGCCCATCGCCCAGGGCCGTGGTTATGCGGTGGCGGTGGCGCGCTCGGCGGACGGCGAGCGGTTCGAGACCGTGGCGACCATCGGCAAGGACGACATGGACTGCGAGTCGCTGGAGCGGCCGGCGCTGGTCCGCACGCCCGGGGGACGCTGGCGGCTGTACCTGAGCTGCGCGACCACGGGGACCAAGCACTGGCGGGTGGAGATGACCGAGGCCGCCCACCCAGCCGGGTTCGACGTCAGGAACCGGCAGACCGTGCTGCCCGGCGACGCCAAGACCGGCGTGAAGGATCCGGTGATCGTGTACCACGGCGGCCTGTGGCACCTGTGGGCGTCCTGCCACCCGCTGGATGACCCGCTGCAAACCGACCAGATGACCACCGAATACGCGACCAGCACCGACGGCCTGACCTGGACATGGCACGGCATCGCGCTGAGCGGGACGCCGGGGCAGTGGGACTCCCGCGGCACCCGGGTCGCCGCGGTGTGCTTTGACCGGGACGCGGTCACGGCCTGGTACGACGGCCGGGCCAGCGCCGCGGAGAACTACGAGGAGCGGACCGGGGTCGCCACCGGTTCCGACCCGGCCGCGCTCACTGCCGTCAGCGACCGGCCGCTCGCCCGCTCGCCGTACCAGGGCGGCGGCCTGCGGTACCTGGACATCGTGCCGCTGCCGGACGGGCGGCACCGGCTCTACTACGAGATGACCAGGCCGGACGGGTCGCACGCGCTGCTCACGGAACTGCGCTAGGGGCACCCTTCGGCTCCGGGCGGCCGTTCCTGGCCTGGCCCTGACCGGCCGGGCGGCCGCCGACCATGCCGCCCGAACGTTCCCGGGGCAGGATCCAGTCCCGGAAGCTTTCGCCGAGGACCTGCTCGAGCAGCCGGATGTCGGACTCGAACCTCGGGATGAGCTCCTGGCGCTGCTCCCAGCTCAGCGGCTGGCGCTCGCGGCTGTGCCGCTGGAGGAAGCGCTCGAGCGGGCCGGTCAGGGTGGCCGCGGTCAGGCCCGGGACCAGGGTGCCGAACGCGCTGGCCGCCCGCTGCGCCGCCGACACCGTGCGGTGCCCGAGGGTCGGTTCCGGGTGGGAGGTCACGTTCTGCCGCGGTATCTCGGTCAGCACGTGCTGTTCCACGCCGAGGAACCCGCAGATCCGGTCCAGCGTCTGCCCGGGCTCGTCGACCAGCCGCCGGTAGCGCAGCACCAGCACCTGCTCGCGCGGGAACAGGGTGAACAGGTACTCGAGCTGCTCGCCGTACCGGCCCAGCCCGGTGTAGTGCCAGAAGCCGGCCCACCCGGCCGCAATCCGGCGCTCCTCCTCGGTGCACGCTCGGACGAAGTCGCCGACCGGCTCCAGGCCCGCGGACCACAGGTGGGTCCAGTTGGAGTGCGCCCGTTCCACCGGGTCCCTGAGAACCACGATGAGCCTGGCCGCGGGGAGCGTCTCCCGGATCCGGCGCACCGCGGCCCGGTCGTACAGGTAGAGCGGGGTCGACTCGCCGCGCAGCGTGCCGGGCGGTGCCGGGTCGAACAGCGCCTCGTAGTCCGGCCTGCGCCAGACGTGCTCCCGGTAGGTCAGCGCGTCACCGGGCCCGCCCTTGGCGGGCGGCGGGCCGTCGGTGAGGAAGAACTTCGGCTCCTTGACCGCCGACATGTAGAGCCCGGGATGCCGGGCCAGCGCCGCGTGCAGCGCGGTCGTGCCCGCCTTCGGGGCACCGATTACCAGGAAGTCGGGCATGGACACCGGGGCCTCCAGGGGAAGAAATCTATACTTAACAATTCCGATTAGATTAGTAAGAAATGCCCGTATAGGTTACCTCTACCCATCGGGTACCGGTCAATCACCGAGCTCCGCGCGACTCCCGGGGAAGTCCGGTACGAGTTGATGTGCCGTCGGTGACGTTCTTACCGGCCCGATGCCCCATCGACCCAGGGGCCCGTTTCGTGATGAACCGGTCACCGCGAAACCCGGATCCGCCGTGACCAGCGTCGCTACACTCCTTGCCGTGCATTCCAGGCCGGTGTTCGCCGATCCGTCGGGGCGACGCCGGCGAGCCATACACCGGATCGGCTTCGTGTCGGCGGCGGCGCTCGCCATCTGCCTCGGGGCCATGGTGGTGGCGATGGCCGGGGGGCCGGCCGCCCCATTCGCCGAATGGGCTGCTCCGCGCGCCCCGGCCGCCGCGGCGCACGACGGCGGCGCGTCCCGGCCCCCGGCTCACGGCACGACGAGCCCGTCACCATCCGCCCTGCCACCCCCCTCGCCGTCCGCCGGCTCCGCGCCCGCCCCGTCCGGCAGCGCGACATCCAAGGCCACCGCCTCCGATACGGCCACGGCGAGCAGTAGTTCCGGATCCCCGCTGCCTACCAACCCGGCAGGCCGCACTCCGCCCGGGCACACCAAGTCGCCGCGCCCGGGTAACCCTCATGGGCTCTAGCCCGCCCGGACCGGCTCTGGCTGATCCCTACCGGACGGGCGCTCCCGGCCGGTCCCGGCGCGCGAACCGGTCCCGGCCGCCCAGCCACCGCAGGAGCCGGACGCCCCGCGGACACTGGGTCCTGGTCAGCCTGGTCATGCTCGTCTTCGCGGCCGGGCTGATCGTGGAGGGCTACACCCGAGGCGTCCTCGGCGAGAACAGCTCGACTGAGCCGTCGCCGGGACGGCATGCGGCCGCCGCCCCGGCCGCGGTCACGACCGGCGGCCCGGTCATCAGGATGGCGGGATCACGCCCGCGCAGCTACCCGATGCCGGCCAGGACCGTGGCCCTGACCTTCGACGACGGCCCGGACCCGACGTGGACGCCGAAGATCCTGGCGGTCCTGCGGCATTACGGCGTACCTGGGACATTCTTCCTGGTGGGCGCGCACGTGGCCAGCGACCCGGGGCTGGTGCGGGAGGAGCTGCGCGACGGCGACGAAATCGGCTCGCACACCTACACGCATGTCAACCTCGCCACGGCCGGATGGCGGGAGGACTTCGAGCTCACCCTCACCCAGAACGCGCTGGCCGGCACGGCCGGCGTCCGCACGCGCCTGCTGCGGATGCCGTATTCCTCCGAGCCGGACGCCCTGACGGCGGCGGACTGGCGCGCGGCCGAGCAGGCCGGCCGGGACGGCTACCTCGTGGTGCTGGCCAACCTCGGCACCACGGACTGGGCGCGGCCCGGGGCCGCGCGCATCGTGGCCGCCGCGATGCCGCACGGCCACAGCGGCGCGATCATCATGTTCCACGACGGCGGCGGCGACCGCACGCAGACGGTCGCCGCGCTCCCGGCCATCATCACGCGGCTGCGCGACAGCGGGTACCGGTTCACCACCGTGACCGGCGGCCTGCACCTAGCGGCCGGCGACGCGCCCGCCACCACGCGCCAGCGGTTCGCCGGCGCCGCGCTCGTGCTCACCCAGCAGGCCGCCGACCGCGCCGTCGCCGTGCTGGCGGTGGCGCTGGCG
>Ga0335082_10001413_pt1 | contig 25600 bp, 18 predicted proteins | sample Lox_Sample_41_FD_206718 | JGI IMG/M metagenome (GOLD analysis project Ga0335082, IMG submission 206718) | Soil microbial communities from Loxahatchee National Wildlife Refuge, Florida, United States - Lox_Sample_4.1 | ecosystem: Environmental > Terrestrial > Soil > Wetlands | place: USA... | reverse complement strand
CTGAAAAAGCAGATTCGCGAATCGTCGGTGCAGGAGATTGAGAAACTCTTCATTGAGGAAGCGCTCGTCAGAAATGACTGGAATATCTCAAGAGCCGCGCGCGATGTCAACATGCAGAGGTCGAATTTCCATTCATTGATCAAAAAGTACGGTCTGACAAAGCCTCGACCTTCCGTATAGTCATTTAATCAACTGTATATTTTTGTTATATATACATTATTGGATAATCTGCCGCACTGGGGGGTTTTCCTCGTTTTCGTATTCTCTCGGCCTGTCTCCGCGTGATATTCCAACGAGGGGAATGTCGTTGCCCATTTTCGGCTATCCCGTTACTTGACAGTCGCTTACATTGAATAGACGTTGTGGTTTATTCAGACTGGCACGATCATTGCACCAATCTTCTGTAAAGAGATTGAACAATACTTCTACTTATTCAGAGGGTAACAATGATCACCGAGAAAATATTGGTTGTGGATGATGAGGAGAATATTAGTCAGAGTGTAAGGAAGATACTATCCCGCAAGGGGTATGCGGTCGACAATGCGAAAAGTGTTGAAGAAGCCATAAACAAAATACAGAGCGCGCCCTTCGATCTTGTGATCACCGATTTGATGATGCCCAAGACGACCGGAATGGAGCTTTTGCAAATCATCAGGGATTATTACCCTGATCTTGCGGTCATTATGATCACGGGATACGCGTCCATTGAGTCGGCTGTAAAAGCCACGAAACTGGGCGCAGAAGGATATCTCCCAAAACCCTTCACGCCGGATGAACTCATGCAGATTGCCGAAAAGGCTCTGCAAAACAGGAAAAGCAGAGTCGTGAAGCCCAAACCTCTTCGAACCCCCGCTCCAGCCGACCAAAGGAAGGACGAGACTATCGATGTCGACATGCCATTCAGTGTACGGGAAGTCTCACAGGTAACTTCCAAAGAATATGTCGAGGCGCTGACGCACTCCGACATCCCCGTTGCAAAGAAGAAGACTGCGCTGAAGGCTTACTGCTCAACGGGCAAACGCGATTGCGTACGTCTTGTCAAAGAAGGACGTGAGTGCCCCGGTGAATGTCCCATCGAGAAGAAGGACCGAGAGCGCGCAACAAAAGCCATCGGCCGCGTTGCCCGACCAGCCAGGGAAATCATGGACGTCGATATGCCATTTCCTCTCGACGAAGTCGCACAAATTGTCGGATCGGACTACATCAACTGTCTCGATCGTTCAGACATCGTTCGTGCCGCGCTGTATGGCAGAGATGCAACCGCGAAACACTCAGTCCTGGTCATTGATGATGAGCCCATTGTTTGTCACAGCGTCCGGAAAGTTCTGGTGAAGAAGCAGTGTGCTGTCGAGGAAGCCTTTGATGTCGACGCGGCATTACAGAAAATGAGACTCAACAGGTATGATCTGATTATTCTTGACCTCAAAATGCCAAAGCGTTCAGGAATTGAAGTACTCCGCTCGATAAAGTCTCAATGGCCCGATCTTCCCGTCATCATGCTGAGTGGGTACGGCTCAATCGATACTGCCATTGATGCGACGAGATTGGGCGCGCTGAACTTTATCTCGAAGCCCTTCACCCCGGATGAATTGGTTGGGGCAGCAGAGGAAGCTCTCATCAAAAAATAATGTTCGAGCGAAGGATGAACGCAAAGGAATGCGCGGCAGAGGAGATTGATCAGCCTCCGGGGTGAACTGCTGCTCGCTGTGATCCTCGGACCGAAGGCAATATCTGACTGATCCTGCCTCCCCTGTTTTCCGGACGAGCGATTTCTTCGAGTTCATCCATGGAAGAATTCCGGATCAGTCTCCGTCGCTTACATGGGACGTGAAGAGGAATGCCATTGCAGTAGTTCCACGGTGAGAGCGCTCCTTCCATCGAATCTTCATGATTGACGGCACGTCTTCACGACATACATCAATCGGTTCTATATCCACTGATTTGAGATACTCCAAAGCGTGTTGCTCTCCTTGCAATTCGTGAGAGTCCCGCATCTTTCATCCACGAAGTGACTTCTGATTCGGTGTATGTGTCGCCGGTAGTGTTATTCACCGGCATGTTGATCGCAAAGAACGCGCCGGCCACAGGATCGAACCTGTCGGGACTCATAACCCAAACCTGCACAACAACTCTTCCTCCCGGGTTCAGTGACCTCGCGCACTTGCGCAAAAGCATGCTGTTCTCTTTCGCGGAGTTACTGTGTATGATCGCCGAGAGAAACACCAGATCGTACCCCGCGGGCAAGGGATCCACCGTATAATCTCCGGAGACCAGGTCGATCTTCTTCTCGCACCGGCCCTCCTTAAAGTAATGTCGCGCGAGGGGTATGACGTTGGGAAGATCGAATATCGTGGGACGATTGTCCTTTCGCTGCCTTCAGTTTCAGATCCGGTATTCTGGATCGGATGAATTCAAGTGCAAGCAAAACAATCTCCGGAAGTGCTTTCAGCAACTCCACAGTACATCCTTCATGAAAGGTTTCCGTATCGATAGCATTGACTCCAAAGAGAGTGATTCTGTTCGGCACAGGTCGGCCGGCGGCCTTTCGCAAAAGTAAAGCTGTCTGGAGATTGATGGTGTGTACAGAAAAAGACTGGCCGGGTGCTGGATTTTTCAACACCGCGGGTAGTGAAGAATTATACAGTGGATATGTGCAGACCCCGCCTCCATGAATCGCGCCGTTTTTCACGGCGTCGATGATGACGGCTTCGTCAGCATTCCCTACTGCATCAATGACATCGAGACTGTCGCCCGTGACTTCCCTGATGGTAACCCGGCAGTCTCTGATCCTCCTCTTAAGTTCCTTCGCGACACGTATGCCGACGCCGTCATCAGTGAGATAGGTATTTCCCAAACCTACTACTGTAAGGCGTCTCATTATAATAATCCCTTGCCGCCGAAACCGCATCCACGTGTACTTCAAGATCCGGAATCGGCTAAATGCAGGATCCAGTCTATGTATTCGCGAACTCTATTTCCCCCAATTCGTGAACGATGGTGACTAATCACCGGGACGAGAAGAGAGTGTTCCGCACTGAAGTCGTCAACAATTGTGCCACGAATGGGAGCGAATTCTCATGATTTTCAATGGACGAAGTATGATTCCGAGGTCGGATTATCAGGGGTGAGAGCCAGACAATCAGGCGTTCCGCAGTCTGCGGGTTCAGAGTGAGATGCAAGCCATTTTAATCTGACTGCTTGCATGAAAAGGAGCTTTAGCTCAACAGATTGAGGTACGAATCCACTCGCATCTGGTTGAAAATGCGGGATTTGGGAGAGTTCTCATTTTACAGAAATGAAATGCCGGAGAAAGTCATTCTTCATAAATGAAAATTCAGCAGCAGCAATCCGTTCACTTGGCACAATATCCGATGAGTTGTGAAACTCCGAATGGAGTCTCATTCCGTTCCACCCGGATGAGACCGGCATCTTTCATCCATGATTTCACTTCGGTTTTTGTGTAGGTGTCGCCTGCAGAAGTTCCCACGAGCATATTCAGTGAAAACATTGCTCCCGCCGCCGGGCGCGTTCGCGTGTCGTCCATGATCCAATCCTGAATAACGATCCGGCCTCCGCGATTGAGCGACCGCTCACACTTGCGGAGCAACAATTGGTTCTGTGAAGCCGAGTTACTGTGTATAATCGCCGAAAGAAAAACAAGATCATAGCCCACGGGCAAAGGGTCCACCGTATAATCTCCGGAGACCAGGTCGATCTTTTTGTCGCACCGACCCTCCTTAATATAATGTCGCGCGAGGGGTATGACATTGGGAAGATCGAATATCGTCGCGCGGATCGAGCGTTTTGCGCGAACGAACGCCATAGAGAATGTCCCCGGTCCTCCTCCCACATCCAGGACGCGTTTTATGCCTGACAAATCCATTGAGCGGACAACAGCCGGTGCCTGCTTTCTCGCGCGATCGTGCATTGCCGCGATGAACGACGCGAGCCAATCCGAGGTACGGACGGGGGTACCTCTTTTCCGGAGAACCGAGGTCCCTTCCCGTACCGCCTCCGTGAGCGTACTCCAGCTATTCCAGAGATGTCCCGTATGTGCGAGTCCGGCCATATATTCCCCTGATTTCTTCGAAAGTTGCCGGAATGATGCCTCCGTATTTAAGAAACCTCGGGAATTTTTCTCGAGAAGATGCATGACAACGAGTGCATTCATGAGGCGATCCGTCGCGCGCGGATCCGTCCCGATTTTCTTCGCGATGATGTAAGATGGCGTCCTCCGTTTTCCGAGGGCAGTGAAGATTCCGAGCTCGAAAGCGGTGAGAAGGATTCGCGATTCCTGAAATCCGTATGCAATCGACCTGAGATTCTCGCGGGGGTGAATTTGATGTGCTGACATGCAACCCTCTTTCTGAATGTGTGTATGATTGATCGGATCCGAATCGAACGGCGTTCCACAAAATATACGTGTTCGAAGAGTGAATATCCATCCAGCGGAATTTCGTGATCAGAAATCTTGATTCATGAAATCTCGAAGTCATTATTTGCTTGACATTCTGGATTGTGAACAGTACTTTTGAGTATCACTCCACTGTTCCTTTCCGTGCCGGGCCACTCCGGCGGAGGCCTCCGCTTCAAACCATTACAATTCTGAGAAAACGTTCGGGGATATCTTCAACACTGACAGGAAATTCTTGTATAAGGTATTTCCGATAGTCAGAAATCCAACGAAAGAGATTGAATGGCAGGATATTGACCGAATGAAGGAGGTTTCCGATTAAATCGGGTAATTTGAAGGCCTGTTGACAGCCGCCACATTCATCTTCTCGGCAATCACGTATATTCAACACACTATACTCCATCATTGATGATAGTGTCTTGATAACGGCGGCCCGTCATCAGCAACCTACCGTCCGGCACTGTTGTACCTGTTCTGCCCTATTACAATTCAATCATTCGAAGAACTTCACCCTCTATAGGCCATGGGGATAGCTGGCACGAGGGTTGTTGTGTAATCCGGACGCCGGGTACCTCCCGAACCGAAGCCATGAAAGGAAATTGTGATGTCAAGAATACTCCTGATTTATCCGCCGTCACGGATACAATACCACCAGAGTTGCCCGATGGGCATCCAGCTTCTCGGGGCGATCCTGCAGGGAGCGGGACATGAAGTTTCGCTGCTCGACGCCAATGCCGCCAGGCGAAAACTGACTACCCCGCAGATTGTCGAGCATGCACTCCGGTTGAAGCCCGATGTCATCGGCATCACGCTCCTGACACCGATGATCCGGGAGGCGTATGTGCTGGCAGGGAAGCTCAAGGAGCACAGGTTCACGGTGCTGGGCGGGGGTCCGCATGCGACGCTCATGCCCCGGGAAGGACTCGAACACGGCTTCGACGCCGTAGTCATCGGCGAAGGAGAAAGTGCAATCGAAGAAGCCGTGCAGGCGCTCCTCGGGAAGATTCCGAAACGAAGCGTTGCGGGTTGGGCTTTCAAAGACGACGATGGGAGTATTGTGGTAACGGAACCCCGGCCGCTCATTCAGAACCTGGATCTTCTTCCTCTTCCGGCGCGCCATCTCGTCGACAGCGTGCTGTACGGCGGCGATGAATCGGGCGCTCTCCACTGCAATCTCTTCAGCTCGCGCGGATGCACGGCCCGGTGCTCTTTCTGCTCGGGCCACCTGTTCGGCAAGAAGTTCCGCTTTAGATCCGCACAGAATATCCTGGACGAAATCGAGCACCTGCAAAAAGAATACGGCACGCAGGAGTTCCATTTTGTGGACGACGCGATGACGCTGCACCGGAAGCGCCTCGCAGAGTTTTGCCAGGGAATTGCAGACCGGAAGATGAATTTCCGCTGGACGATCATGACCCGTATCGATGCCGTCAACGAGGAATTCCTCAGGGTGATTCGGGAGGCGGGATGTTACCAGATCGATTATGGTGTGGAAAGCGGTGACCCCGTGACGCTGCGGCGGATTCACAAACCGCATACGGCCGACATGGTCCGAAAAGTCATACCCCTGACGGCCCGCATGGGGATCGATCCGTATGTCTTTTTCATTCTTGGATTTCCGTGGGAGGATGCCGCCTCGCTTGACAACACACTCTCTCTTATGAAAGAGATTGCTCCGTATGTTGCCAATTTCCATCCCGCCGTGGCATCGATCCTCATTCCCTTCCCCGGGACGGAGATTTATGAACAGTTCAAGACCGAGTACCAGTTCGAAGACTGGTGGCTCTCCGATGAGCGAAATTATGATGAGATGATCCCTGCACGCACATCCTATTATGAATCGAAGATTTTTCATCTCGGCAACATTCTCAAGGCAAACTTCTTCCGCTACGACGAATCTGTCCGAAAGAAGATCTACGAGATTTTTGAGTTCATGCATTTCCACAACCTCTCAAAGAACGCTTCCCTCTTTTCCCGCGTTCAGAAACGACTGTTGATGGCCTCGAAACAGCTCCAGTCCATTTCCGTCGGGGCTGAACGACTCGTCTTCAGACCGGTCTCAATGGTGGAAAGCGGCATCAGGCGGTTCGTGTAGCCCGCGGGCGGAACATCACAATCCGCCGGACCGGCTGTGCTGTCCGACCGGTACACTTCCGGAAACCTGGCTCAGAGGGATTGAATCTTCGCCCTATTCTCCCTACATTTCGCTTCCAGAATATCCCATGACCCGTTACGAACACGGACTCATCGTCCGACGATTTTGCATTTCCGCGGTAACGGCATTCCTGCTGGCAGGTTGCCCGGGTCCGCGGCCGGACAAAACGGTGAAAGTCAGGGTTGTTCTTCGCAATCCACTCCCCGACAGCCAGCGGCTCTTCATTTCAGGTAATCAGGATTTTCTCGGGGACTGGAAACCCGATTCCATTCCGTTGGAAAAGCGGGACAATCTGGAATGGTCGAAAACCTTCCGGACACCAAAAGATCTTCGGATGGAATTCAAGATCACACAGGGAACCTGGGAGTCGGAGGCACGTTATGAAGATAGCGTGATACCGCCGAACACCATCGTCTCGGGTAATGACGATACGACGATCGTTCTCCGACCCGTATCATGGCATGGAGCCCGAAAGCGATACGAACACGGCATCACGGGCACTGTGGAGTATGTGAATGGTTTGACAGGAGCCGGACTGAAATACGCACGAGATCTCATCATCTGGTTACCGCCTTCATACGCGAAGAGCATCCGCAAGAGATACCCGGTGCTCTATATGCACGACGGCCAGAACATCATTGATCCGAACACGTCATTCAGCGGCTTCGATTGGCGCGTGGACGAAGTGGCCGACTCCCTCATCCGGTCCGGGAAGATGCAGGAGATCATCGTCGTCGGCATTTACAATACGGCCGACCGGATGCAGGAATATCAGGATTCGGCGCTTGGGAAAGCGTATGGGGAATTCGTCGTCCATCAGGTAAAACCCTATATCGATTCCGTCTACCGCACCAAACCGGACGCCGCGAATACGGCGGTGATGGGTTCCTCGCTCGGCGGACTTATTTCGTTTCTGTTCGGATGGTGGTATCCCGATGTCTTTTCGCAGGCAGCGTCCATCTCCGGTGTCCTCAACCGCTCGCGCACCGACGCGCAGACCCTGGTAGAAGATTACACGGGCCCGAAAAAACCCGTACGATTTTATATTGATTGCGGTGGAACGGGCGGCGATGAAACACTCAAGCCCGGAATGGATGAGATGGTAACGCTCCTTGAAAAGAAGGGATATCTCGAAGGAAAAGACCTGATGAGTTATTATGATGAACGTGCCGCCCACAACGAACGTTTCTGGGCGGCGCGCATCTGGCGACCATTCCTCTTTATGTTTCCCGCCTCAAAAAAGTAACAGGATTCGTTGAACTTCTCTACTTCAGGACCAGCATCTTCTTCACTTCCCGAAAGTCACCTGCCGTCAGCTTGTAGAGATAAACGCCGCTCGCATAACCGGCAAAATTCGCCGTGACGGTATACGAGCCCGGCTGATGAAATCCACCGGCAAGATCCATCACTTTTCTGCCGAGGAGATCATACACTTCGAGTGTGATATTACCGCTTTTCGGCACATCGAACCTGATTGTCGTCGAAGGATTAAACGGGTTCGGATAATTCTGCCGCAACGAGAATACCATCGGGAGCGACTTTCCGTCCTTTACATCTTCTGCGGGAGTATTTGTATCGATGTGATAACAGCTGTCCTGCCCCGGCCATCCGTTAAACGGTATGAGATTTTCACGCAGTTGTGACGCAAGACCCGATGAATCACGTGCAATATCAAAATACCGGTAGTCCCCGCCGATATAATCCTTCAACCCGATCGAAGCGCCGGTACCGTTAAAGGTTCCCGCAACAATCGGTCCGTAATGGTATTCCACAATATTCGTTCCTTCATCCAGCTGAATCTGGAAATTCAATTTTGTCGTTGTGTTCGTCTCATCATAGTTGGCCGGAACATTCTTCCACTGCACAACGAAGATTCTGTTGGGTGCACTTCCCTGCGTCGCGTACGTGATGGTACCCGTCGAGCCGCTCGCCAGATCAGTGAACCACACGCCGAGAACCTTTGTCGGATGCGAAGTGGTCGACAGCACAGGACTGAAATACGGACCGACTTGTCCGTCTGTGGACAATCCGCGCAACGACCCTTCCGCCCCGGTACCGAATTCCATCCAGCCATTGGTGCTGATCTGGACGGAATCGTAAAGATAGCCGTCGTACATAAAAGCGAACGGAAGAGGAACACGCTTCTGGACATCATCGCCTACCGGACCCGCCGATCCACCCGAGATTTCGGTATACGGGCAGTTTTCCTTCGTGATCTTCCAACCTGCCACCATCGACGGCGATACCACGAGCAATGTGCCTGATGCCGTATCATTGGTGGGATCCTGGTCGGGTGCGAGGGAAATCGCCTGCATGGTATATGTTCCGGTATCGGGAGGGCTAAACGCATCATCGAACGTTATGATCTTCGTCTGGCTCAACCCAAGGCCGGCGATTTTCCTGACCGAAGAGAAAACCTCGGTGCTGTTGTGAACGATCCGGTATTTCACAGTAAAGGAATCCGTCTGCGCTTGCGATCCCACGTTTTGGAATGAGGCCTTGATCCCCGTTAAGGGAGGACTTTGCAGAATAACCGAACCGTCGGAAGGATAGTTCAGTGCGAGAGCATGATAGTCGAATGTGGGGATTGCCGTACCATTGTACAACTTTCTTTCATACACACCATTCCCGTGTGTGACCGCACGGAGTGAGTGGTTAGAAGGAGAAATGACGAGGTCGGCAACGATCACTGCATCGGGAAGCCCGGTACTAAACGGGGCCCATGTCGTACCTCCATCCGTCGAAAGATAGACGCCCAGATCATTTCCCGCATAGACGTTATTTGTATTTGAGGGATCAACAGCCACAGCGGACGTCGGGATATCGGGGAGCGTACCTGTGACATCCGACCAGGTTGATCCGGCGTCGGTTGTCTTAAACAAGTGGCCTGAACCAAAACCACCGAACGTCACATACATTGTTTTGGAATCCTTCGGATCGATTGCCAGATCGATGGGGTAACGGTCGGGTGTTGTACCCGTAACGTCGTTCCAGGAGGAACCACCATTGGTGGTTCTGAACAAGCGCGCACGATGGTAAATCGGCGCCATGCTGACGATGGCGGTATCCTGGCTTGTCGGAGCAACGGCGATCGACAGCGCAGTATTATTGCTGTCCAGCAAATTGCCCAGGTTCTGCACTGTCCAGGTTCCACCACCGTTGGTGCTCTTCCACATGCGCGTGTCGGAGAAGTAGAGCACCTGGGTATTCGACGGAGCAAGGGCAAACGGCGTATTCCAGCTTCCCACGCCGCCGAATGTATGGATGGATGAGAAACTTGCACCGCGATTAGCGGATTTGTAGATGGATGTTCCGAAACGATCATCACAATATTGTATGTTATCGTTTGTCGGATCGATTGCAGTCCACCCGACCTCATCGGAAACGCTTCCGTGATCCCACGTCATCGATCCGAGGTACCGGTATCCGGGAATATGATCCTGTGATTGGCCGATGGCCATCAGGGAATCACTCGTCGAGCAGGAAAAGCCGGCGTAAAACTGTCCCGTTTGTAAACCAGCTCCGACGTCGGTATAGGTGTCGCCGAAGTCCGTCGAGCGGTAGATCCCGTCGTCATTGACGACATACACAATATTTGGATCGGTGGGATGAAAGGCATACGAATGGTTATCTGCATAATTGGTTCCGGGATAGGAGAAAGTGAGTCCTCCGTCGATCGACTTGCTGCTGCTGACGCTGTTCTGGATGACGGTATTCGCGTTCGCTGCGTTGACAATGACGAAATGTGAATACCATCCCTGCCCACTCCCCGGGGTTCCGAAAATGGGATTAACGGAGCTGCTGCTTACTTCATTCCACTGCATTCCGAAGTTCGTTGATTTCCACAATCCGCCCGTCCCACCGGTGCTGTCGGCAACACTCGCATAGACGATATTTGGATCCGACGCGCATGCGCAGAGGAGGGCTTTGCCGGTGAAGGGTGGGACGCCGGTTGTCGCGAACCAGGTTATTCCGCCGTCTGGTGAGCGCAGAACAAACGCATTGACACCGAAATCACCGAGTGAAGCAAGCACGAGTGTCGTATCAACGGGGTTGACGATAACATCCTCCGCCATCTGCGCCGGATAGACATTCGACCATGTGCCTCCTCCGTCCCACGTTTCGTAAATACCTTCAGACGTTGCTGCAAAGAGGGTGAACCGGTTAGCGGGATTGATGGCCAGTCGCTGGATCCCGCGTTCCTGACTGTAGGACCAGTCGAGACTCTTCGACCAGCTTGCTCCGCCATCGGTCGACTTCAGGATCCCAATACCATAGCTTCCCCTCGTCGTACGCACTACCAGTCCGCCATAGGCGCCCTGATACCGGTACACTTCCCCGGTACCGATGTAGATGACATTCGTATCGACCGGATCGATCACGATTGCGGAAACGCCGAGGGCAGGATAACCGAGCGGCACCTGCAACCAGTCTCCGCCGAGACCGCCGGTATAGGAACGCCACAACCCGCCACTCGCCGTACCAAGGTATACCGTATTGGGATTCAGCGGGTTCAGTGCCACGCTCAAACAGCGGCCATGCAAGTTCGTTGGACCGATGGGCTCCCAAATGTTCGACGAGCTCACAGTGCGGCCGGATGCCTTCCGGTTGGCGACTTCCTCCCGGTATGCACGGAAATAGCTTGCCGACGGAATATCACGGCCGGGGTAGGCCCTCATGGCTGTCCAGTAATCAAGTGCCGCAAGCGCACCCGATCGGTCCTCGCGTTCCCGAGTTGCGTCGCTAGGAGAATCGTTCAGGGAATGTTGGAAGTAAAAAAAAGTGAGAAAAAATGCGGCGGCAATGATGCTGAGGTTACAGAGTCTCTTTAGCATACGATTACACCTCCATATTCGTACCAAAGATCGGAGATCACCCGATTGTCAGGTTGGGGAGAGAAGAGAATTCAGGTAAAAAATACGTGTAATTCGGGAAAGAATCAACAGATCGGAAAAAGATAATATTAAGCTGTCTCCTCTCTCTTCCCTCAACAGCAATCATTCAGGAGAATCAATCGACGGCACCGATCAGTGTCGTTGATTTTTCACGCCTCTTTTCGTACTATTGTATGAGACAGTTGGCTCCCGCAGAGTTTCGGGCTTGTACTTTACGATGCCTGAAAATCATCAACACGCATCGTCCTTGTTCCTCTTCCAGATGCAATTTTCCCTGCAAAGAACGATCTGAGATTTTTCCAGGCATCACTAAAACCGATTATCGAGAAGGACGAACATCATGATTCCCGATAGACCAAGATACGATGCAGTGTACCGCCTGCGTTCCTTCATCTGTGGGGCGCTTGTAATTTTCGCCATCCAGTCTGTAATCGCACAGGTGAATCCGCTTTCTCCCGAACAAAAGGGACTCATGCGTTCGGAAATTGAGCGATACAAGTCTGCACTCCTTCGAAATTCTTCCGGCGTGACTGCCGAAGATCGCATCGACGTCACGTACTATCTGCTCAACCTGAAAATTACGGCGTCGTCGCCGTATATCCGCGGAAGGGTCGTCATGAAAGCCCTGAGCCTCCAGAACAATCTCTCGAGCATCACCCTCGATCTCATGAATGCACTGACGATCGATTCCGCGACTGTCGGCGGGACGCGCGCTTCCTTCGTCCAGCATTCTTCTTCATTCGATCTCACATTAGATCATCCGTACAACTCGGGTGAGATGATCGTCGCAGAGATTTTCTATCAGGGAATTCCCGGTTCGAGCGGTTTCGGGAGCTTCGAATTCTCATCGCATTCTTCCACACCGTGGATCTGGTCGCTCAGCGAGCCGTATGGCGCGAAAGACTGGTGGCCGTGCAAGGATCACCCGACCGATAAGGCCGACTCTGCGGACGTTTTTGTGACTTGCGATTCTACGTTCAAGGTCGGATCAAACGGCAAACTCCTGAGCATCACGAACAATGGTGACGGCACGTCAACCACCCATTGGGCGGAACGGCACCCCATCAGCACCTATCTCATCTCTGTTGCCATTACAAATTACTCACAGTTCACAAATTATTTCCACTCATCACCCTCGGACTCGATGCCCGTCCTGAATTATGTGCTGCCGGAAGATCTCTCTTCGGCAACCACCATGCTGCCGCGGGTGCTGGACGGCCTGCGAATCTATTCCGGACTGTTCGGCCTCTATCCGTTCTACGACGAGAAGTACGGGCACTCGGAATTCGGATGGGGCGGCGGCATGGAACATCAGACCATGACCTCGATTTGCTGCTTCGATGAGAGCATCGCCATGCACGAACTCGCCCATCAGTGGTTCGGCGATATGATTACCTGCAGAACATGGCCCGACATCTGGCTCAACGAAGGATTTGCCACGTACTGCGAGATTGTCTATGAGGAACATAAGTACGGTGAAGGAAATTATGGCTCACTCGTGAATTCCAACATGGCTTCCGCGAAGAACGCATCCGGGAGTGTTTACATCGCCGACAGCGGAAACGTCGGTACATTATTCGACTACAACCGTGTCTACGCCAAGGGGGCCATTGTTCTTCACATGCTTCGCCACGTGCTCGGCGATTCAATCTTCTTCCACGCGATGTATAATTACGCCAACACACCGTCGCTCCGGTTCAATACTGCCTCCACGGCTGATTTTGAAAGTGTATGCGAGTCCACTTCCGGCAGGAATCTCTCGTACTTCTTCAACGAGTGGATTTACGGCCAGAATTATCCGCACTACGTCTCTTCGTGGTCGGCGCGGCCCGATACCGGAGGTTACCGCGTCTCGATCACGCTCAGCCAGTCGACCGGTACGACAAATCCCTCCTTCTTCACGATGCCGATCGATTATCAGATTATCGGATCCGGATGGGATACGACCGTTACGGTGTTTAATGACTCGTCGAAGCAAACATTTTCAGTTCTCGTTTCACATCTTCCCGTTCAGGTGCTGCTGGATCCCGCCGGCTGGATCATGAAGGATGTTTCGGGAATCATCTTCAACGCGATGCCGCCTGCAGTCGATTTCGGGATGGTGATTCCGGGATTTTCGCGTACCGATACAGTTGTCGTGACAAATCCTGGAAGCGGAATCCTAGCAGTCAATTCCGCGGTCTCGGAGTCCGGAGAGTTCAGCGTTTCTCCGACCACCGGAATCATTCAACCCTTGCCGAACTCAAAGCAATTTTATGTGACGTTTCAGCCAACTTCGCCGGGATCGAAATCGAGTCACATTCTCTTTTTCCATAATACCCCCACCTCACCGGATTCCATACTCGTTTCCGGAACTGGCGCGGATTCCGCGGTCTTGCATTTTTCCGGCCCCCGGTGGAATATGGTCTCCGTCGCATTCCGTGTCGATGATCCGAGAGTGTTTTCTATCTTCCCGATGGCCGGATCGAAAGCATTTTCGTACGATCCCGCCTCCGGCTACGTGCTAGACGACTCGATGAATCTCGGGACGGGATACTGGATTAAACTGAAGGATAGCTCTTCGGCCGTCGAAGGTGGCGGTTTTGTTGGGGAAGACACGATATCGATCGTCAAGGGTTGGAATCTCATCGGTTCAATTTCCAGCCCGGTGCCGACGCTAACGATTACATCCATCCCCGGCGGACTTGTCACGAGCAATTTCTTCAGTTATGACGGCAACTACCGTGTGACCGACACACTCTTCCCCGGCCGGGGATATTGGGTGAAGTCCACCGACAATGGAGCGCTGATTCTCAGTTCGGATTCGTCCACACGGTCGATTCCGAAGCGATCCATTCGTATCGTCCCAATTTCCGAGCTCCCCCCCGCGCCGCCATCGGGCGGACCTCAAACTGTGTCAGAACTTCCGAAATCGTATCTGATCAAACCGGCATATCCGAATCCGTTCAATCCTTCAACAACATTGCTGTACGAATTGCCGTCGAGAAGCGCTGTGCGTCTGACCATTTTCGATCTGTTAGGGACAACGGTCTCGACGCTCGCGGAAGGTGTGAAAGAAGCAGGACGGTATGAGGCGGTGTGGAATGCAGCCGGAAATGCCTCCGGCGTTTACTTTTACCGCCTCCAGGCGACCGATCTCAGAAACCCGGCGTCGAGCTTTGTGCAGGTTGGAAAATTGCTCCTCATGAAATAGCGTTGCGGGGATATCGTCACCGACGCACCCAGGAAAACCGGAGAATACGGAACCCCATGAAACCGCGGGATCATGCTCTTGACGCGAAGGAAAAGACTCTTCTGGACAAGGCCAGGAAGGGCGATAAGGGAGCAATCCAGGAGGTCCTCCGCGCCAACGAGAATCTCGTCTTTGGTTTCGCCTTCAAAGTTTGCCGCGACAAGGAGTACGCGAAGGAAACACTCCAGGACACTTTTATAAACGTCTTCCGCAAACTCGACCAGTTCGACGGACGATCGAAATTCAGCACCTGGCTCTACAGTATCGTGGCAAAGAACTGTTTGATGAAGCGGCGGCGCGGAAAGCTCGAGAAGGCATCTCTTCCCATCACCGAACCGATGATGCCGGATCACTCTCACGCGGATGGAGAACAAAGAATACTCCCGGCATGGAAAAGTACTCCACTCGACGAAGTTATGAGCTCCGAGCTGCGCCATATTATGGACGCTGCGATTCAGAAATTACCCGTCGACTATCGCCTCGTGTTCATTCTCCGCGACATCGAAGGAAAATCGGCAATGGAAACGGCAAAAATCATGGATCTCAATGTCCCGGCTGTGAAGTCGAGACTCCGCAGGGCGCGCGTCTTTCTACGGGAACAATTGCAGGGGTATATGACGTCATGAAACGCGACCCTCACGGCCGGTGTAAGAAGACCTTTAGGTTTATCTGTGAGAACCTTGATGAGAATTTGGATTCGGCAAAATGCCGTTCGGTCCGAAAACATCTCGATACATGTAAGAATTGCAGGATTTACCTTCATCACCTGAAGAAGACCATTGAACTCTACCGTCGGTACCCGATTCCAAAATTGTCGACAGAGTCGCATAAGCAGTTATTGAAAATCCTCAAAATTTGACTCAGGAACGGCACTTCTCCTTCCTTCACGAAACCGACCTCCGCGAACCCTTTCCCGAATTCCTGCATCATATTATTGAACAGGTAGATAAACTCTTCCGATAAGAATGGAGAACGATTTATGAAGAAGAATGTGGGCTCGACAGACAAAATGATCCGGTTTGGTGCAGTTGCGCTGATCCTGATACTGTATGTCACGGGGGTTATAGCCGGCGGGATCGCACTCCTCCTTGGTATCGTGGCTTTTGTTCTCCTTGTGACTGGGTTCTTTGGAATATGCCCGCTCTATGGTGCATGCGGGATCTCAACAAAACAAAGTCAATAAATTAGTCGCAGGAGTATTCAACGATGAATAAGAATATCATGGTGGCTTCAGATGCCACGTTTAAGAAAGAAGTTCTTGATTCTTCACTTCCAACGATTGTAGATTTCTGGGCTCCGTGGTGCGGGCCCTGCCGCATGGTAGCACCGGTTCTGGAAGAGCTCGCAACGGAATACGCTGACAGGATCAAAGTCGTCAAGCTCAATACGGACGATAATCCCCACACTGCTTCCATCTATGGAATCATGAGTATTCCCACGCTGGTGATATTCAGGAACGGAAAGCCGGTAGACGGTGTCGTCGGAGCGGCTCCGAAGAAGACCCTGAAGGAGTTATTCGAGAAGCAACTTGTTGGCACAACAGTGAAAGCATAGGTGCAATCCATGCCCATCAAGAAAGCGATTGTCAGACAGCTTCAGGGAATATCGCTTGCCGCAAAAAGCGATTCCTGCCATTGGGTGATGATGGATGGCGGGCCGATGTTTGGCGGAAGCAATGCCGCATCAAGCCCGAAGGAGCTTCTTCTCATGGCGCACGGCGGCTGTACCGCCAGCGACGTCATTCCTATTCTGCGGAAGAAACGCGCGCCGATCGATAACTTCGAAATTCATCTTACGGGAACGGTGCAGGAACAACATCCTCAGGTCTTCACGGATATTCACATCGAGTACGTTCTGTTTGGCGAAGGGATCGACCCGACCGATGTTGAGCGCGCTATCGAGCTCTCCACGACAAAATACTGCTCGGTCTCTGCGATGTTGAGTCCGCTTGTTCATCTCACTCACTCCTACAGGATTGAACCCGCCCGGGAATTTGTCGCGGAAGCGGCGACCACGAATTAAATTGAGGATACTCCGATGCCGGTATATGATTACGAATGCAAAGAATGCGGGACCACATACGACATTCTCCATCTCACACGCGAGATCAAGGAGGATATCATTTGCCCGAATTGCGGGTCAGGGGAACATAAACGCCTCATATCGGCTTCTGCAATAGCAGTGAGCAGAGGAGGCGGGAACGAATCGTGTTCAACGGGAAATTGTTGCGGCGGCTCGTGCGGTCTCAACTGAGAAGACGGATACACTCATGGTACTCATCTGAATGAGTATTGGCGCTGTCATAGTGATTCTGGTACTCATCATCCTGATGCTATTCTCTTTCAGGACGATCATGCGGCGACGCTCCATCCCCCAATTTCATCCGGCAGACCTCGGCACATCCGTCAACGACCCGGCGTTTCTTCTGCTCGATGTTCGCACACATCATGAGAGAAACCAGAATCATATTCGCGGATCGCTTCACATCCCGCTCCACGAGCTCCTTGGCCGACTAAGCGAGCTGGACCGGTACAAGGATCGTCGGATTATCTGCTATTGCCAAAGCGGAAGCCGAAGCATTTCGGCTGCTTCCCTTCTGGGGAAACAGGGCTTCAGCGTGGCAAACCTCCGCGGAGGAATCGCCGAATGGAACTATCACCACCTGAAACGGAGACAATGAACAATCCAGTCTCCATAATCTTATTCAGGTAAGGACCATGCAGTATGCAATTTCCAAAGAGATCCCTTTACCTTTCACAGAAGCGATCAGGAAGGTCACCGGGCTCCTGCAGCTGGAGGGATTTGGGATTCTCACCACCATTGACATGCGAGACACGCTGAAGATGAAACTCGACGTTGACATTGAGGAATATGTCATTCTGGGTGCGTGCAATCCGCCATTGGCGTATGAGGCGCTGCAGTCGGAGCGGGAGATAGGGTTACTGCTTCCCTGCAATATCGTCGTGTACCGTAAGGAGAATCGCACGCACGTGGCTGCATTCGATCCTGCGTCCATGGCAACATTATCCGACAACCCGCAAATTTCGTCTCTTGCAGAACGTGTACGAACGAAACTCCAGAACATTATGAACAGCATGTGAGGACCATAAGCCGAGTTCTTCCATTTTGTATTTGAGCTGATCCTTTCGTATATTCCATTGTCCCGTTCCTGAGACCCACGTGTGACACTTCGCCTCCCAAGTGTTGCTCAACTCGGGGACGGGACGTTTGATTTCCGGGGGTGCCTTCGTTGAAGGCAGCATGGCGTTCTGGCGCGAAAACGGACGGCACTGCAGGATGCGTGTGATTGATTATTGACAGGAGATTGCATACTTCTCTGGAGCCGACCCACGGGGGAAGCTGCACAGAAGATTTGCATCTCTCCAAAACTATCCCTTAATTCAGGGTCGAACTCGTACAATTTCGCAAGGAAAGTGATGGAAATACTTCTGGTTACGGATGATGCGTCCTACCGGGCGGCGATTGGAAACTATCTCCAGCACGAGAAGCATGGATACACAATTGCAAAAAACGGTAGAGAAGCACTTCCCATGCTGAAGAAGCGATCAGTGGATGTTGTTGTCACCGACCTCGATATGCCTGGCCTCGATGGAATCGAATTCTGCAAGTCCGTGCGCAAGGACGCCGGCAGAGACGTCCCGTTCATCTTTGTGCATCTGTTGATCGAGAAAGACACGATGGTCAAGATAGCGTTGATGAAGAACTGTGCTCTGTTCAAGAAGGGCACATCAATGGGAGAACTCATCGATCTTATCCGGCTCCTCACTTCCATCGAACATAGTGCAGAAGCGCGTGCTGCTGTGCCAGCTCCGGCGCCCCGGACTCCTGTCGCAGTTCCCCCTCAGAAATCTCACACCGTCGAGAAGAAAAAGGAAAACCCCTTCAATGCACATATCCTCCTCGTCGATGATGAAGACAGCTTCAGAACACTTCTTCGCGATGTTCTTATTGATGCGGGGTACAAGAACGTCGCGATGGCATCGGACGGCAGCATCGCCATCGAAATGCTCAAGAAGGAGAGGTTCGATCTGATTCTGCTCGACATCATCATGCCGACGGTTTCGGGCTTTGGGGTCCTTCGGTTCGTTCACGATGTGATTCCTTCCACGAGGGTCATTGTTCTCACCGCGTATGCGGATCTGAAACTCGGCGTGGAAGCAAAACTTCTGGGTGCATCAGATTTCATTGCGAAGCCGATTATGCAGAAGGATTTCTTTACGACAATAGAGAAGGTACTCACGGGGGATGTCCCCTGAGGCGGGGTAACTCCGGACACGTCCTTCAGTTTTACCGGCCCTGAAGATTCTCCCGAACGAAATGTTCCCTTTTCGCTCATCAACTTGACATTACGCTCTCCCCTCCGTACTTTGTTGCATTCAATCAATCCGACAGTCCTCACATCATCATCACATTTCTGGAATCCTGTCATGCGCATGAGACTGATTCTTACCGCCGTCGCGATCGTGCTGCTTGTTGCTTCAGTATGGAGTCAGACGAACCCGTTGTGGCTGCGTTATCCTTCGATATCGCCCGATGGGCAGACGATCCTTTTTGAATACAAGGGAGATATCTATTCCGTTCCAAGCTCGGGGGGCACGGCAACACCCCTCACCATGAGCGAATCGTATGAGTTCAATCCTGTCTGGAGCCACGACGGAAAAAGCATTGCCTTTGCCTCCGACCGGTATGGAAACTTCGACATCTTCGTGATGCCTTCCACCGGAGGTGAAGCCAAGCGGCTGACGTTTCATTCCACCCGCGAGATCCCGAACACGTTCACCATCGACGATAAAGCGGTGTTGTTCTCTGCGTACCGACAGGAGCTCGCGACCAATGTGCAGTTTCCGGTTGGGTTGATGTCACAGCTCTACAGTGTCCCCGTTACCGGCGGTCGCGTATCCCAAATTCTCCCCATCCCTGCACTCGATGCAAAATTCAATTCCACCGGCGATAAGCTCATCTACCATGATATCAAGGGATATGAGAGCGATTGGCGCAAACATCATACCTCATCCGTTACGCGCGATATCTGGGTGTATGATTTCAAATCCGGCAAGTATCAACAACTCACGCAATTTAACGGTGAAGACCGGAACCCGGTATTCGATTCCAACGATGACGATTTCTACTACCTCACCGAACAGAGCGGCTCGTTCAATGTCTATAAGAGCTCGCTCTCGAATCCGTCAACAAGCAGTGCACTGACACACTTCACAAGAAATCCCGTGAGATTTCTTACACGATCGAACGGGAATGTTCTCTGCTTCAGTTATGACGGCGAGCTTTACACACTCCAGCCGGGAAGTGAGCCGAAAAAAATCCCCGTCCGCATCGGTGAAGACGGCCGCGCAACAATCGACAAGATTGTTCCGGTAAATGAGGGATTTACGGAAGCAAAACTCTCACCCAACGGAAAGGAGTTCGCGTACGTATTCCGCGGCGAGATATTTGTATCCAGCATGGAGGGTGGAATTACAAAACGCATCACAAACACCCCCTGGCAGGAACGAAGCGTCGACTTCAGTCCGGACGGCAGGTCGCTCGTGTACGCTGCGGAAAAAGATAACAACTGGAATGTGTACAAGACCACCATCGTGCGGAAAGAAGAGCCGTATTTCTACTGCTCGACCGTATTGAAAGAGGAGCCCGTCGTGGCAACAACCGCGGAAGAATACCAGCCGGCATTCTCGCCCGACGGAAAGGAAGTGGCGTACCTTGAAAACCGCGTGACGCTCAAGGTGATCAATCTTGAATCGAAAAAGATCCGCACGATCATGCCCGCAGACAGGAACTATTCGTATGCCGACGGTGATCAATACTACCAGTGGTCTCCGGATGGCAAATGGTTTCTCGTCCAGTTCGGATATCCCGAACGGATCTTCACATCACAAGTCGGCCTTGTCTCTTCCGACGGGAAGGGTGAAATCCATAATCTCACCGAAAGCGGCTATGATAACAGCACGCCGAAATGGGTGATGGACGGCAAGATGATGATTTGGGGAGGTGATCGCCTGGGCACGCGACAACAGGGCGGCGACCTCTCAACGAGCGATGTTTATGGAATGTTTTTCTCGAAGGCCGCATTCGACCGGTTCAATCTCACCAAGGAGGAGTTTGCTTTGGTGAAGGACCAGGAGGACAAGGAGAAGAAGGACGCGGAGGATAAAGAGAAAGGCGGAAAGAAGAAAAGTTCCGCAAAATCCGAAGAAGATTCGACCAAGAAGGAAGTCGTTATCGATTGGGAAAATCTCAACGAGCGTAAAGCAAAGCTCACCATTCATACCTCCCCCGTGAATGATTGGGTTCTGTCGAAAGACGGTGAAAAACTTTTTTACCTCACGACATTCGACAAGGGAGTGGATATCTGGAGCACCACGCTCCGGACAAGGGAAACCTCACAGTTCGCGAAGCTCGGAGCGGACAATGCCAGCATGCAGCTCTCTGCCGATGGGAAATTTATTTTTGTCCTCGCGGACGGGAAACCAACGAAGGTGGATGCCGACAATGGAAAGGTGGAGCCTGTCAAGACCGGCGGAGAAATGGTCCTGCGCCAGGATAATGAGCGGGATTACATCTTTAATCATGCCTGGAGACAGTTCAAGGAGAAATTTTATGTCGAGGATCTCCAGGGGGTCGATTGGGACTACTATTATAGTGAGTACAAGAGGTTTCTGCCGTATATCGACAACGATTACGATTTTTCAGAAATGCTGAGCGAAATGCTGGGCGAGGTAAATTGCTCGCACACCGGATGTTACTACAGGCCCGACAGGCCCAATTCCGATCAGACTGCAGAGCTGGGGCTTATGTACGATTTCACGTACGCCGGTAATGGAGTGAAAATTGCCGAGGTCGTGGAAGGCGGCCCGGTTGATAAGGCGTCATCGAAGGTCCGGGCTGGCAATATCATTGAATCGATCGACGCTCAGGCGATTACGCCGGATATCGATTTCTACCAGCTGCTCAACAGAAAAGTGGGAAAACTCACACTGCTTTCCGTCTACGATCCCTCCAAAGACAAACGGTGGGAAGAGTCCGTGAAGCCGGTTTCCGGCGGCGAGATGGGTGAGCTGCTGTATAAGCGCTGGGTGAAACAGCGCCGGAAGGAAGTGGATGAACTATCCAACGGCACGATTGGATACGTTCATGTTCGCTCGATGAATGACGCCAGCATGCGCACCGTCTTTGAGGAAGCCCTCGGCCGGGCAATAGAAAAGAAAGCAATCATCGTCGATACCCGTTTCAATGGCGGCGGAAATATCCACGAGCAGTTATCGGATTTTCTGAGCGGCAAGAAATATCTGGATGTCGTCCCGCACGGGCAATACGTCGGATCGGAACCCTATGATAAATGGACGAAACCCTCCATCGTACTGATCGGTGAGAGTAACTATTCCGATGCGCACCTCTTCCCCGTCGCCTACAAGCTCAAGGGAGACGGGAAGACACTCGGTATGCCCGTTCCGGGAACCGGAACATTCGTCTGGTGGGAACGGCAGATCGACCCGGCATTGACGTTCGGTATCCCGATGGGAGGATGGAGAACTCCGGACGGCAAATTCTGTGAGAACAATCAGCTTGAACCGGATGTGAAAGTGAGGAATGAGCCCGAATTGATGACCACGGGGCGCGATCAGCAAATCGAATCGGCAGTACAGGAATTGATGAAGAAGTAAACCTTCCCGGTGAGGAGAGGCAAGGGACACTTGCCTCTCCCGGGGGAATGGTTTATATTGGCCTGTTGCATCATGTAAATCAGGCGGAAGCCCGCGTGCTTCCCGCGTTCACCTGAAAAATTATCTCAGGGGGAAAATTCATCATGTTTTCCATCCGCAGCGTTCTCACACGAACCATTCTCCTTGTTGTCGTCAGCCGGTCTTTTCTCCTTCACGCATCTGCACAGGCCTACATCACCGATCCGTTTCCCAATCTCTCATTCAATTCACCGGTCGGACTTTATCATCCGAACGACACCACCAACCGCATCTGCGTGGTGGAACAAGGCGGGGTGATCCGGATATTCCCGAATGATTCCACGGTATCGACGACCAGGACATTCCTCGACATTTCAGACAGCATTATCAGCGGCGGAGAGATGGGGCTTCTCGGGCTCGCGTTTCATCCGAATTATGCCTCAAATGGTTATTTCTATGTCGATTATACGCGCGACAACCCGCTGCGGACTGTGATCTCGCGTTTCCGCGTGAGCGCGACAAATCCGGACTCAGCCGACCGGTCGAGCGAGGTCGCACTTCTCGAACAGTTACAGCCCTTCACAAACCATAAGGGCGGACAGCTCGCCTTCGGGCCCGACGGAGATCTCTATATCGCATTCGGAGACGGTGGAAGCGGCGGCGACCCGTACGGCAACGGCCAGAACAGAGACACCTTACTCGGCAAGATCGTTCGCATCAATGTCGATTCCACCAGCGGACCGAGAAATTACGTCATACCTGTTGACAATCCCTTTTATGGAGATACGACAAAGAGACAGGAGATCTTCTCGTACGGTATGCGCAACCCGTGGAGATTCAGTTTTGACAACCAGACACTCTGGTGCGGTGATGTTGGACAGGATTTGTGGGAAGAAATCGATACGATACTGAATGGAAGAGATTACGGATGGAACATCATGGAGGCAACACACTGTTACAATCCCTCATCGGGATGTAATGAAGCGGGACTCACATTGCCGATCTGGGAATATGGGCATGATGCCGGGCGCTGCGCCATCGTCGGAGGATTCGTCTACCGGGGCTCAGCCATCCCTTCGCTCGTCGGGAAATATATCTATGGCGATTATTGCACGGGCGAGATTTGGATGCTGACTCCCGTTCCGTCATCCACGCCCCTCGATTCTCTCCTCTTTTCCTCCGGAACAAATATCTCCGCGTTCGGTGAAGACCGGAACAAGGAGTTATATTTCTGCGATCTCGGGAGCGGTAAAGTGTTTAAGTTCTGGTCCACGCTTCCCGGTCCATTTTCTCTCCTTGCCCCGCCGGACTTCGCGACGGATCAACCGGACATCATGACGCTTGCGTGGACGACATCGCCGGGAGCGTCGACATATCATCTCCAGATCGCCACGGACTCCGGCTTCACCTCGCTGGTGCTCAACGACAGCACGATCCATGACACCAGTGATCAGGTCGGACCTCTTCCCGATTCCACAACTCTTTACTGGAGAGTCCGTGCATTTAACGGTGTCCGCTCCACTTCATTCACCTCGTTTCGGCGGTTCACCACATCGTTGATATCGACCCCGCTGCGGGTTTTGAAGTCGTGGAATCTCCTTTCGCTTCCGGTTGTCCCTGCGGATGCCCGCAAGAGCGTCATTTTTCCGACGGCACTCTCCAATGCATTCCTTTACAATCCCGGGACCGGCTATGAGATCCGTGATACGCTCCTGACGGGAAGGGGTTACTGGGTGAAGTTCGGAGATACCGGAACCGTGGGAATTGTGGGAACCCCGCTGTCCGATGACACAACAGATGTTGTTACGGGCTGGAACATGATCGGATCATTGTCACAGACAATATCCACTTCATCAATTTCTTCATCACCCGGTGGAATCGTGACATCTCAGTTTTTCTGGTATGAGGGAAACTATCGAACGAGCGATTCCCTTCGTCCGGGAAAGGGATATTGGGTAAAAGTGAACCAGGATGGCAGGTTGATATTCTCGGCGTCACCTTCTGCCGCAATGAAGTCGGAACGCATACAGATCGAGCCGACGACGGAATTCCCTCCTGCACCTCCGAACACCCTCGGCACACAACCAATTCCGAGAGAATACTCGCTCGAGCAGAATTATCCGAACCCATTCAATCCCACGACGCTCATCCGCTATGCGCTCCCGGCTGAAACGCGTGTCGTTCTGAAAATCTACAATATTCTGGGAGAAGAGGTCGCAACCCTGGTCGACGAAACAGAAGAGCCCGGATCCCGGTCAGTCACATGGAATGCAAACAACGTCCCGAGCGGGATTTACGTTTATCGATTGGTCACGGGGAGATTTTCGGACGTTCGGAAGATGGTATTGATCAAGTAGGTCGCCGAAGCCCCCGTTTATATTTTGGGTTCGGAAGCAGTGTCTACATGCTCCACCAATAGCTGACCTTCAGGAGCAGCACATTGGAGGGAGGAAGATCAAAGGTATCTGTGAAATCACCTGAAAACGTGGTGAGGTAATTCGTCGTGGAACCGAACCTTGCCTGCGACCAGACAAGATACAATGTGCTGCCGGGAGAGTATTCCCACCGGAGGACGATATTCGTATTGAGTGATTGCTCGTTCAAATCGGGATTCGTTATCGCCGTGGGATCGCCCGGCGGAATGAACGTATTTGGATTTGCGAGCTGGCGAAGATTCGCGTAGTGAACATTTGCAAAAAACAATTGCGCGTACACCTGGAGCGTTAATTCCGGAGTGAACGTCGTCGTGTTCTGGAGCGTGAAATTATACTGACGCGAACTGCGGTCACCGAAGATCGAAGCGTTCGAGGTATTCTCCGCCCACCCTTCCTGATTAATCAGCACGCGATAATCTGCAGACAAAGAGGTCGACGACCACGAAAGCGGCCGTAACGTGACCCCGATATTCCCGTCGTCGTTCCGGCCCAGCTTCGAGTCCCAATCATGCTCACCGTAGACACTGACGACAACCTGATTTCTGTTATCGGTAGAGAACGAAGCGTTCGAGGTATACGTGGGGGGTTTTGCATATAATCCGTAACCGCGCGATTCCCGCTCATCGTACAGGCCGTACTCCGCCTGGAAGTTCGCGTTGAATCCCCAGTAGTTCAGGAACAAGCCATTTCCGCTGAGGCCAAACCTCCGGAAGAGATTTGCACCTTCAAAGTTCCAGCGGTTGTGGACGGTTGC
>Ga0335082_10001412_pt1 | contig 25603 bp, 28 predicted proteins | sample Lox_Sample_41_FD_206718 | JGI IMG/M metagenome (GOLD analysis project Ga0335082, IMG submission 206718) | Soil microbial communities from Loxahatchee National Wildlife Refuge, Florida, United States - Lox_Sample_4.1 | ecosystem: Environmental > Terrestrial > Soil > Wetlands | place: USA... | reverse complement strand
GCTGGCCGCCTCGAACTGTTCCGTGCGATCTCCCGACCGGGCGCGTGAGACGAGGACCGGCAGGAAGACGCTCGTGAGGATCCCCCCGAGGACCAGCTCGTAGATGATGTTCGGGGTGGTGTTGGCCTGGTTGTACGCGTCGGACAGCGCGGTGACGCCCAACGCGGCCAGCGTGACGGAGACGCGTACGAGGCCGGTCGCGCGAGACAGCAGCGTGCCGCCGGACATCACGGCCGCGTTGTGGACCGTGGCCTCGCGTGAGTCCTGGTTCGCCGAGATCAGCTCGGGGTCTTCGTCCGTCGCAGCCACCTCCGCAGGTACAGGAGCGCCAGGACCGCCGCCGCGCCCAGCGTGACGAGCAGCGCGATCCGGTTCACCGCGGTGGAGCGGACGACGATCGTCTGCGGCGAACCGATCACCGCGCCCGAAGGAGCCGTCACCACCACCGCGATCGGATTCTGCCCCGCCGCCTTGGCCACGACCCGGAAGGTCACCACCTGGTTCGGTCGCTCCAGGACCACCTGCTTGCGGGCGCCGTCGGGGAACTCGAACTGGGCCGATTGCAACGAGACGGTGATCCGCAGCGGGATCGGCCCCGGATCGCCCATCAACAGGGGGATCGTTCCCTCGCCGGAGGTGAACGTGAAGGCCTTGTTGACCTGCGGCTCCACGCTGCTGAACGCGCTCTGCGTCGTGGCGAAGACGGCGTCGAGCCACTGTTGGCCCGCGGCGGGATCGGCGACGTACGGCGCTGATTCGGCGTACCGCAGGTCGCGGTCGAGGGCCGCCGGCACCGGGCTGTCCTGGGTGAGCATCGACGCGTACGCGTCGACCTTCCGCCCCAGGTCGCGGATCGACTGGGCGTAGGCGAAGGGGAAGCTGCCCGTGGACGGGGAACGGAGCGTGGCCGGGGGGCCCTGCGGGTTCACGTTCGCGGCGAGATCGGCCGCGTGCACCGGCACCAAGAAGGGTGCGTGCAGCCGTTCAAAGAGGGTGGGCCAGATCGTCGGGGGCAGCGTCGCCGTCAGCGCGACCGCGATCCCGCGAACGTCCGGCGACGGTGGCACGGGCTCCTCCTTCCAGATCACGGCGAGCTCGCCGAGGAGCGCCTGCGACGCGCGGACGGGATCGGTGAGCAGGTCGGGTCGCGCGAGGATCCCCTGCACCCCGGGATCGGGCAGGACGAGCGAGAGATCCGTGCCGCTCGGGGACGGGACCGTCGCCGTCGCGGGCGGCGAGAAGTCGAGCGGCTGGACCGGGCGCTCGATCGTGTCGGCATCGGCGAGCACCACCCGGCTGCCTCGGTCGGCGAGCCACTCGAGGGCTTCATCGGAGAGCGCGCCGACGGGTGGGCGTGCGACGTCCGTGGCGAGCGGGACGTCGGCGACGGATCGGAGCGTCGCGTCGCCGGTTTCGAACTGCTGCGACAGGTTCGCCGTCAGACCGCTCGAGATCATGGCGGGGATCGACGGTCCGGAGAACGCTCCGGAAACCGTCTGGACCGCGCGCTGCCTCATCAACGTCCGGAGCGACGCGAGGAAGCTGGCGGCGGCGGCGGCACCGCCGACCCCTTCGCCGACCTGGGTTCCGTCGGTGCGCTCGTAGCCCTTCGCCATCCGCTGGGCCTGCTCGACGAGCGCCGGCTCGGGAACGAGATCGATCGGCAACCCGGCCGGCGTGCGCTGCTCGACGGCAGCGAGGGCGTCGACGGGCGCCTGGTACTGCCCTCCGGGGCCGAGCGCCGCTTCGAAGGACGGGTCGGTCAGCTTCCCGTCGGCGCCGAAGGCGATCGGGCCGTCGAGCTCGAGCCACGTCGACAGCAGCATCGTTCCCTCGGGCGGACGGACGAAGTAGAGGATCGGGGTGACGAGCGAGGCAAGCACGGTGCCGTGGGAGCGGAGCTCCACCCGGGCGGGGTACACCCGGGAGTCGGTCTGGCTGATCGCACCGATCGTGGAGAGGTCGGCGCGCACGGCGAACGTGCGCACTTCGCCGGGCCCGATCGCCACCTTCTTGAGCGGCGTGATGATCGAGGCGATCGTCTCGGAGGGCCCCTCGGTGAGGGAGGTCTCGTACTCGACGCGCGAGGTGTAGCTCGGGCCGATGTCGAGCTCGAGCGAGAGGTGATCGAGGGTCTCGGCGGAGGTGTTGGTCGCCACGACCGAGATCTGAACGGCCGGATGCCGGTACAGGGTGCTCCAGGGCGTCTGGGCGAGCAGATCGAGCCGCACGACGCCGAGCTGCCCGTGTGCCGTGCCGCCCGTCAGGCACGACGCGACCACGATCGCGAGGGCGAGCAGAGCACGCGAGGGGCGGCGCACGGGCCGAATCGTAGCGGCCGTCGCTCAGGAGCCCCTGATGAGCGCGACCGCCTGTGTGAGCCCGTAGGCGCAGGCCACGAGCAGCATGAAGGTTCCGACCCAGGCCCGGAGCCTCGTCTCGGCGGTGCCGAGGGCGAGGCGGGCGCCGAGGCGGGCGCCGGGGACGGCGCCGATCGTGAGGAAGACGAAGAGGTCCCAGTCGATGTTCCCGAGGATCGCGTGCACGATCGTGCCCGGGATCACGAGGGCCGGGATCGTGAGGAGCGACGTCCCGAGCGCGCGCTTGAGTGGCATCCCGAGCCAGCCGGCGAGGAGCGGCACGATCACGAGGCCGCCGCCGATCCCGAGCAGCCCCGACACCAGGCCGGCGACGAGTCCGACCCCGAGGTAGACACCGGCGCCGACGGTCCTGGTCCTGCCCACGGAACCGCGCGCGCCGCCTCGAAGGATGCTGACCGATTGGTAGGCGAGCAGCGCCGCCGTCGCCAGCAACAGCAACCGAACGTCGATCACGCGGGTGAGGAGGGCTCCGACCACGGCGCCCACCAGACCGAGCGGCGCCATCAGCTTCGCCGCGCGCACGTCGACCTCGCCCGCTTTCCAGTAGGTGTAGGCGCCGGCGATCGCCGTCGGGAAGATCACGGGCAGGGGCGTCTCGAGCGCGACGATCTCGGGGACGGGGAGGAAGGCGTCGACGGCGGGGGTCATCACGATCCCACCCCCGACACCGAACAGGCCAGAAAGGACGCCGGAGCCCAGGCCGATCGCGATCGCCAGGAGGGCGTCGCCGATGCTCACGCGAGGAGCTCCGCGGCCCGGGCGAGCACGTCGCGCTCGCCCCGATACGCGGCGCGCTTGCGTGCTCGCTCCAGGGGGAACCAGCGGATCTCTTCCATCTCGTCGTCGCGGTCCTCGACGTCGCCGCCGGTGTGCCGCATGAGGAAGAAGTGGACGGTCTTGCGGATGCGAACGTCCTCCCACACGTAGATGTACTTCGTGTCGCCGAGGTCGGCCTCGATCTCCGCCTCCAGACCGGTCTCCTCTCGAACCTCGCGGATCGCGGCCTCCTCTCGGGTTTCGCCGGGCTCGATGCCGCCCTTCGCGAGGCCCCACGCGAGGTCGCCCTTGCGCGTGCGACGGGACGCCAGCACGACCTCGATCGCGCCCTCGCCGTCGAGGCGGTAGAGCACGCCGCCCGCCGACACCTCGCGCTGCGTCGGGATCCGGCGGGGCCGCTTCGCCGCGGATCCCTTCTTCTTCGCGGGCTTGCGCTCCGACGAAGACGTCTCGCCGGTCGAGGACGTCCCGGCCGTCTTGGCCCCTCCGGCAGCCATCCCGGCGGAGGAACCTCCCCGCGGCGAGGGCTCCGGTGGTGGCGTACCCGTCGGCGTGCCCGCAGCGGGTGGCTTCCGGCGGCGGGAGCGGCGCCGCCGGCGGTTCCGGGCAGGTTGCTGCTCGTCGGGAGCCTTCTCACCTGCCATGACGTGCGGATAGTAGCCGGGCGAGGGCCGGCGCTCAGGGTTCCCCCGGCACGTGCCGAAACAGGTTCCGGGATGAACATCGACGAACTCCTGCGGCTCACGGTGGAGCGCGGCGCGAGCGACCTGCATCTGAAGGTGGCGAACGTGCCGTTCCTGCGGGTCGACGGCGACCTTCAGCCGACCACGTTCCCGGTGCTGACCGCCGCCGACACGGAGGCGTTCGCCCGCGCCGTGATGAGCGACCGGAAGCGGACCGAGTTCGAGGTGACGAGCGAGGCGGACATCGGCTACACGCTGGCCGGCATCGGTCGGTTCCGGATCAACGTGTTCCGGCAGCGGACCCTCGTGGGGCTGGCGGTGCGGCGCGTCCGCTCGGAGATCCCGACGTTCGAGGAGCTTCGGCTCCCGGCCGTGATGCGGACGCTCTCGGAGAGCCCGCGCGGTCTGGTGCTCGTCACCGGTCCGACCGGCACCGGGAAGACGACGACGATCGCCGCGATGATCGGGTTCATCAACCGGTCGCGCCGCGCGCACATCGTCACGATCGAAGACCCGATCGAGGTCGTGCACGACGACGAGCTCTCGATCATCCAGCAGCGCGAGGTCGGCGTGGACACGGACAGCTACCAGGCGGCGCTGAAGTACGTCGTCCGGCAGGACCCTGACGTGATCTTCGTCGGCGAGATCCGCGACGCGGAGTCGGCGCTCTCGGCGATCCAGGCTGCCGAGACCGGGCACCTCGTGATCTCGACGCTGCACACGATCGACTGCATGGAGACGATCAACCGCGTCCTCGACCTGTTCCCGCCGCAGCAGGCGAAGGAGGTGCGGACGTCGTTCGCCGGCGCGCTGCGGGGCATCGTGTCGCAGCGGCTGGTGCCGAAGGCGGACGGGAAGGGCCGCGTGCCGGTGGTCGAGGTCCTCGTGAACACCGGCCGCGTCTTCGACCGGATCGTGGATGCGGACCAGACCGACTCGGTCGTCGATGTCATGGCCGAGGGCGGCTACTACGGGATGCAGACGTTCGATCAGGCGCTCGTGCAGCTGGTGAAGGAGGGGTTCGTCACCGTCGAGGACGCCCGCCGGACCGCGACGAGTCCGCACGACTTCGACCTGCAGCTGGCCGGTGTCATGGACCGCCGGACGGCGTTCTCGGACGAGCAGGCGACCAGCCGGCCGTTCTGAACGCTCACCGGATCTCACCCGCCGCGCGCTCGGCGGCAAGCTCCATCGGATGGCGCCGGTAGCCGTAGCCGATCGCGAGCACCAGATACACCGGGATGAACAACGGTCCCCACGCGCAGTACTGGCGGACGTGCTCGCGCTCGTGCGCCAGCAATCTGCCCTCGACGGGCTCGGCCGACACCACGACGAACCCCACGGTCATCGCTGCGCGATGCATCGCGAGGAGCAGCCGGGTCAGACCGCGCGGCCGCCGGTCGAACACGAGGATGCCGTCGGCGAGCCGCGGCCGCTGGAACGTGAGCGCGCCCGCGACCAGCCCGAGCACGGTGTTCGGCAGCGTCCAGACGAACCCGAGCCAGGTGGGCACGGCAGCACGGTAGCGCGGACGTGCCCGGCTATCCTCGGCCCATGACCGGGACCCGCGCGCTCGATGTTCCCCCGGTGGCAACGGCCCTGGGCGAGCGCTTCGCGGCGGCGGGTCACGAGCTGTACCTGGTCGGCGGGAGCGTCCGCGACCTGTTGCTGGGCCGGGAAGCCCGCGACCTGGATTTCGCGACGAGCGCGCATCCGCCCGAGACCACCCGCGTGCTCCAGGGCTGGGCCGACCGGCGGTACTTCGTCGGCGTTCGCTTCGGCACCGTGGGCGCGCGCAAGGACGGGCAGCTGCTGGAGATCACGACGTTCCGGCAGGAGAGCTACGTCGAGGAGCATCGCAAGCCGGCGGTCACGTTCGGCGACGACATCGAGGTGGACCTGAGCCGGCGCGACTTCACGTTCAACGCGATGGCCGTCCACCTGCCGGACGGGACCTTCGTCGATCCCTTCGACGGGGTTCGCGCACTCGGGGCGCGGTCGCTCGATACTCCGCTCGATCCGTCGGTCGCGTTCTCCGACGATCCGCTCCGCATGGTGCGCGCGGCGCGATTCGCGGCGCAGCTGGACGTGATCCCGGCGGGGCGCGTCCTCGCTGCGATGCGCGAGATGCGTGACCGGTTGGAGATCGTATCGGCCGAGCGGATCCGCGACGAGCTCGACCGGCTGTTGGTGGCGCCGGACGCTCCGGCGGGGCTCGCGCTCCTGGTGGACACCGGGATCGCCGAGCTGATCCTGCCGGAGGTCGCCGCGCTGCACCTCGAGCAGGATCCGGTGCACAAGCACAAGGACGTCTTGCGCCACACCTACGCCGTGGTCGAGCGATGCGAGCCGGATCTGGTCCTGCGCCTGGCCGGCCTGCTGCACGACATCGGGAAGCCGAGGACCCGGCAGATCACGGACGACGGGGTCTCCTTCCACCATCACGAGGTGGTCGGCGCGAGGATGGCCCGCGACCGGCTGGCCGCGCTCCGGTACCCGAACGCGGTGATCGACGACGTGTGCACGCTGATCGAGCTCCACCTGCGCTTCCACGGCTACGGCGATGGGTGGACCGACGCCGCGGTCCGCCGGTACGTGCGCGACGCCGGTCACCTGCTCGACCGGCTCAACCAACTCACGCGCGCCGACGTGACGACCCGCAACGAACAGCGCGCCGAGCGCTTCGCGCGCCTGCAGGACGAGCTCGAGGAGCGGATCGCGACGCTCGCCGAGGCGGAGAACCTGGACGCGATGCGGCCGCCGCTGGACGGGCGCCAGGTGATGGATCGGTTGGGACTCGAACCCGGCCCTCACGTCGGAGAGGCGCTGGCGTACCTGATGGAGATCCGACTGGAGCGCGGTCCGATCCCCCAGGAGGAGGCCTTGATCATCCTCGACGCCTGGGCGGAAGCGCACGGGATCGGCGCCTGAGGAGGGCACGCACCTCCTGCGGAGCTGCGCGGGGCCCGGCGTAGGCTTCGTGGATGGAGGTCGATGAGCACGCGACGCTCGATCCCTCGCGCGGCCTCTCCACCGCCGAGGTGCAGGAGCGGCGTCGACGCGGCGAGGTCAACGACGTCCCGGCCGCGCCGACGCGCACGGTCGCCCAGATCGTCCGCGCGAACGTCTTCACGCGGTTCAACGCGCTGCTCGGCGCGATGCTCGTGCTCATCGTGTTGGTCGGCGGGCCGTATCAGGACGCGCTGTTCGGTGTGGTCCTCGTGGCGAACGCGCTGATCGGCATCGTGCAGGAGATCCGCGCCAAACGAACGTTGGACCGACTGACGCTCCTGACCGCGCCACGTGCGCACGTCGTTCGGGACGGATCCGTCTCGGAGGTCCCGGTCGGTGAGGTCGTGCTGGACGACGTGCTCGATGCGCCCGCCGGCGCGCAGATCGTGGTCGACGGCGAGGTCGTCCGTGCGGACGGGTTCGAGGTGGACGAGTCGCTCCTGACGGGCGAGTCGGATCCTCTCCGCAAGGAGCCCGGCGATCCGGTGCTCTCCGGCGCGTTCGTCGCGGCGGGGTCGGGTCGGTACCGGGCGACGGCGGTCGGGGCCGACGCGTACGCGACAAGGATCGCCCAAGACGCCCGGCGTTTCACGCTCACGCGCTCGGAGCTTCGCGACGGCATCGATCGGATCCTGCTCTACGTCACGTGGGCCATCGTGCCGACGGCGGTACTGCTGTTCGTGAGCCAGTACCGCGTTCACGATTCGTGGCGGGAGGCCGTGTCCGGCGCGGTCGCGGGCACGGTCGCGATGGTTCCCGAAGGGCTCGTGCTGCTGACCTCGCTGGCCTTCGCGGTCGCGGTCGTCCGGTTGGCGCGACGGCGGGTCTTGATCCAGGAGCTGCCGGCCGTCGAGGGGCTCGCCCGGGCAGACGTGCTGTGCATCGACAAGACCGGCACCCTCACCGAAGGCCGGCTGGGGATCGTGCGCGTCGACCGGGTCTCCCGGATCGATCCCGCTCCGGCGTTGGCCGCTCTGGCGGCCGCCGATCCGGCGCCGAACGCGACGATGCGGGCGCTCGCCGCGGCCTACCCGCCGGGGCCGGACGGCTGGCGGCCTGACGGCGGCGTGCCTTTCTCCTCCGCGCGGAAGTGGAGCGCCGCGTCGTTCGGCCGCAACGGGACGTGGGTGATCGGCGCGCCCGACGTGCTCGTGGGCCCCGGTGAACTTCGCGACCGTCTCGGCGCCGAGGCTGCGGCCGGGAACCGCGTGCTGCTCCTCTCGCGGGCCGGGTCGATCCGCGGCGACGCGCTCCCCGAGGACCGCGAGCCGGTGGCCGCGGTCGTCCTGGCCGATCGCGTCCGCGGCGACGCCGCGGCGACGCTCGCGTACTTCGCCGAGCAGGGGGTCGCGGTGAAGGTCCTCTCGGGCGACCATCCGGCCACGGTCGGGGCGATCGCCGCCTCGCTCGGGCTCGAGGGCGCCGATCGGCCGGTCGACGCCACCCGGCTGCCGGACGACCCGGCGGGACTCACGGCGTCGCTCGCGTCGAACGCCGTGTACGGACGCGTCACCCCGCAGCAGAAGCGCGCGATGGTGACGGCGCTGCAGGCGAGCGGCCACGTCGTTGCGATGACCGGCGACGGCGTGAACGACGCCCTCGCGCTGAAGGACGCCGACATCGGGATCGCGATGGGGTCCGGATCGGATGCGACGCGTGCGGTCGCGCAGGTCGTGCTGCTGGACTCGACGTTCGACGCGCTGCCGTCCGTCGTGGCGGAGGGGCGTCGCGTCCTCGGCAACATCGAACGGACGTCCGGCCTGTACCTGACGAAGACCGTCTACGCCATGCTGCTGGCGCTCGCGACGGGCGTCGCCGGGTTCGTGTTCCCGTTCCTGCCCCGGCACCTCACGCTGGTCGGCGCCCTGACGATCGGGATCCCGTCGTTCTTCCTGGCGCTCGCGCCGAACACACAGCGGTTCCGGCCAGGCTTCGTCCGGCGGGTCCTCCGCTTCTCGATCCCGACCGGCGCGTTGGCCGCGATCGCGACCTTCCTCACGTACACGCTGGCCACGAACGCGGCGGGGGTCACGCTGGAGCAGGCGCGGAGCGCGGCGGTGATGACGCTCACGTGGATCGGGCTGCTGGTCCTGTCGATCGTGGCCGCCCCGCTCACACCCTCCCGACTGGCGTTGGTGTGGGCGATGGGGGGTCTGGCCGTGCTGGCGTTCTGGTGGCCGGCGGCCGAGTCGTTCTTCGCGCTCGAGCTGCCGCCGCCGACCGTGTGGCTCGCGGGCATCGGGATCGCCGCGCTCACGTGGTCGTTCGCGCGCCTGTTCGTTCCGGAGGAGCGGCCGGTCGGGGTGCGGGATCCGTCGGACTGACCGCGCTTACAGCCCGGACCAGCGCGACGGTGGCCACACGATCACGAAGGCACGTCCGACGATCGTGTCCCGCGGGATGAACCCGACCTGGCTGCCCTTCGGACGGACGCCGAGGCCGTACCGGGAGTCCTGCGAGTTCGATCGGTTGTCACCCAGCACGAAGTACATGTCGGGAGGGACCTTGACCTTCGCGAAATCGCCGGTCCGCTGCGTGAGGTACGGCTCCGAGATCGGGACGCCGTTCACGAAGACCTTGCCGCCCTTGGCCATCACCGTGTCGCCGGGAACACCGATCACGCGCTTGATGTAGTCGGGGTTGTCCGGCTTCGCCACGCCGATGCCCTGCGCCAGCCAATGGAAGACGCCGCCGATCAGTCCGCGCTCGTCGGCCTTCTTCGGATCCGGCTCCGAGAACACGACGATGTCGCCGCGCTTGGGATCCCCGAAGTAGTACGGGACCTTCGTCACGAGGACGCGGTCGCCGATGTCGAGCGTCTTCTCCATCGACGCGCTCGGGATGAAGAAGGCTTGGAACAGGAACGTCTTGATCAAGATCGCGAGGATGAGCGCCAGCAGGATGAGACCGGGCAGCTCACCGAGTTGGTGCCAGAAAGGATGCTTCGGACGCTTGCCGGGGGCCTCCGCGTCCGGTTCGGGGGTCTCGGGCGCGGCGCGCTCGGGCTCGGTCTTCACGGGCTACAGGGTATCGGGTGGGGCCGTTGGCACCACGAGGTGGACCTCGACGGCCTTGAACGACGCCCAGACGTCGATCCCCGTTTCGAGGTGGAGCCGCTCGACGGAGCCCGTCGTGACCTCGGCGACGAGGAGGGGCGATGTTCGGACCCGTACGCGCGCCCGATCGCCGAGGATGGCGATCTCCTCGATCGGTCCATGCAGCACGTTCCTGGGGGAGCCCTCCGGACGCTCGGCGTGCAGCGCGATGTCCGCGGCGGCCAGGGTTGCGATGACGTCGTCGATGGGGTTCCGGCGGATGCCATCCGGCCAAGGAACCGTCACGGTTCCGTCGGCAGTGTCCAGATCACCGGCGCCTGCTTCACCGGGGCGGAGCGAGCCGACGAACAGGTTCACGCCGACGAGGTCGGCCGCGTAGCGGGTGCGCGGGGCGGCTCGGATCTGGGAGGGCGTGCCCGTCTGGGTCACCCGCCCGTCTTCCAGCACCACGATCCTGTCTGCGAGTGTCGTCGCCTCGACCGGGTCGTGGGTCACGAGGACGCGAGGGCCTTCGAACGTCGCCAGCGTCTGGCGAAGGAGCGCGCGGAGCTCCGGGCCCCCGGAGACGTCCACCGCGGCCAGGGGCTCGTCGAGCAGGAGGAGCCGGGGCTTCGTCACTAGCGCCCGAGCGAGCGCGACGCGTTGACGCTCACCTCCCGACAGGTCCGCCGGCTTCGTGTCCGTTCGGACGCGAGGCGCCAGCTCGCCAAGGATCTCGAGCGCGTCTGCCCGTGCCGGGTCTGCCCGGGTGCCTCGGGCACGCAAGGGGAACGCGACGTTCTCCAGCACGCTGAGATGGGGGAAGAGCAACGCGTCCTGGAAGGCGATCCCGATCGGTCGCCGCTCGGGCGGGAGTGCGTCGATCGAGACGCCGTCGAGGCGTACATGTCCGGCTTCCAGCGGCACGAGTCCGGCCAGCGCCTCGACCACGGTGCTCTTGCCGGCCCCGTTCGGGCCGAGGAGCGCGACGGTCTCGCCGTCCTGGGCCGAGAACGCGACGTCGACGGCGAACGTGCCTCGGCGCACCGTGACCGCGACATCCAGCGGCATGCCGCGGACCTTACCGGGCTTCCGCGAGCCTGCCTCGGAGGGCGATGAGCACGACGAGGGAGAGCGCCACCAGGATAAGTGAGAGCAGGACGGCGCCGCCGGGGTCGGTCTCGCGCGCTTGGTAGACGGCGAGCGGGAGCGTCTGCGTCCGCCCCGCGAGGTTCCCCGCGAACGTGATCGTCGCGCCGAACTCGCCGAGCGCCCTCGCCCACGTCAGCACCGCCCCGGCCGCGAGCTGCGGTGCGATCATCGGCAGCGTGACCCGTCGCATCACGTACCAAGGGGACCCGCCGAGCGCCGCGCCCGCGCGCTCGTACCGCAGGTCGATGCTCCGCAGGCCGCTCTCCGTCGCCAGGACGATCAGCGGCATCGCCACGAACGTGGTGGCCACGATCGCCCCGGCGGTCGTGAACGTGAGCTGGATCCCGAGCGCCGAATAGAGCCAGCGGCCGACGACCCCGCCTCGTCCGAGCGCCTCCAGGAGCCCCAGCCCGCCGACCACCGGTGGAAGGACGACGGGCAGCACCACCATCGCGCGGAGCACGGATCGACCGGGGAAGGTGATGCGCGCAAGGGTCCATGCCAGCGGGATCCCGACGACGACCGAGATGGCGGTCGCGGCGAGCGAGACCTCGAGCGAGAGACGGAAGGCCGTCGACGCACCAACGCCCTCCAGCGCGTGCCGAGCTTCCCCCCACGGGACGCGGATCACCAGTGCAACGACGGGGAGGACGACGAAGCCAGCTCCCAGAATGGCCAGGACGGTGAACGGCAGGGGAAGCGCCCGGCGCATCGCGCGCTCGCTACCCGGCCGGCGGCGGGCCGAAGCCGAAGGTCTTCAGCGTGGCCTGGCCGCTGGATCCAGTGACGTACGCGACGAACGCCTGCGCGGCGGCGGACCGTGTCGCGCCAGTGACGACGGCGATCGGGTAGGTCGCCGTCACGTTGAGCGCCGCTGGTATGTCCACGGAACGGACGTGCGTCCCGCTGCTTGCCGCCGTGGAGACATCGGAGGTGTAGACGATGCCGGCATCCGCTTCTCCCGAGGCGACCTTCGCGAGGACGCTTGCGTCGTCTTGCTCATCGGAGACCACGTTCGCCGTTGCCGCGTCGAGGATGCCTGCGTTCGTAAGGGCTTGTCGCGCGTAGTCGCCGACCGGCACGCCGACGGCGGCGAGCACCAGTTTGACGTCGGGCTTCGTCAGATCCTGCATCGACGACACGCCTCCCGGATCGTTCGCGGGCGTCACGATGACCAGCTGATTCGTCGCGAAATCGGTTCGACCGGTCACGCCGGGCTTCGCCTGCACGGCGTCCATCGCCTTCCCACTCGCCGACGCGAAGACGTCGGCTGTCCCCTCACTGGCGATCTGCGCTGCCAGATCGGTCGAGGAGCCGAAGTTGAAGTCGACGGTCGTGCCCGAGTTGGAAGCCTCGAAGTCGATCCCGATCTGCGTGAACGCACCGGTCAGCGACGACGCGGCGAACACGGTCAACTTCGTGGTGCCGCCGCCGGGCGATGTCGTTCTGGAGTTGCTGCTGGAGCACGCCGCCGCCATCAGCGCAAGCGTGATCGCGACGATGCGGGTCGCCTTCCTCATGGGGTCGCCTCCCGAGATGCGAGTGCTCGAGGATATAGGTTCGGGGTCAACCACCACAAGGGAAGGCTGGCGGACGAAGGGAGGAACCATGGAGACCAGTGCTCGGAACCAGCTCAAGGGGACCGTCACGTCCGTGACCGTCGGCGCCGTGATGGCCGAGGTCGTCGTGGACATCGGCGGCGCACAGGTCGTCGCCGCGATCACGAAGGGATCGGCGGAGAACCTTGGGCTCGCGGCCGGCATGGCCGTGACCGCCATCATCAAGGCGACCGACGTGATGGTCGGCGTCGGCTAGGGATCAGGCTTCCGGGAGGTCGACCATCACGCTCGTGGCCTTCACGGTCGCGACGGCCTCCATCCCCACTTCGAGCCCGAGCTGGTCGACGGCCTCGCGGGTGATGAAGGCCAGGACGCGGTGGGGTCCGGCCTGGATCTCGACGGTGGCGCTGAGCGCATCGCGCTTGACCTCGGTGATGATGCCGGGGAACCGGTTGCGCGCGCTCCGCGCCGTCACCGCCCGGGTCTCCTGCCGTTGCGCGAGCAGCCGTGCCACCTCGGAGGCGGCGACCACCCGCTGCCCGCCCGCCGTCCGTTCGACGGTGAGTTTGCCGTCGCGCTCCCACCGGCGCAGGGTCTCGACGCGGACGCCGAGAAGCCGTGCCGCCTCGCCGATCCGGTAGCTCTCCACGGTGCTCGGAGGATAGTTCGTCCCGGCCGGGCGCACGCGGCTCAGACCGCGAACCGCACGTGCAGGATGTCTCCTTCCTGCACCACGTAGTCCTTGCCCTCCACCCGCACCTTGCCGGCGGTCTTCGCCTGCTCCATCGATCCCGCCGCAACGAGCTCGTCGTAGGAGATCACGTCGGCCCGGATGAATCCGCGCTGCAGATCGGTGTGGATCACCCCGGCCGCTTCCGGGGCGGCCGCGCCCCGGCGCACCTGCCAGGCCCGCGTCTCGTCGTCGCCGGTCGTGAGGAACGTGACCAGGTCGAGCGCTCGGTAGCACGCGCGGATCACGGCCTCGAGGCCCGGCTCGTGCACGTCGAACTCGGCGAGCAGCGCACGCGCCTCCTCGGGATCCATCCCGGCGACCTCGGCCTCGATCGCCGCGTACACGCCGACGGCGTCGCCGAGCTCCGTCGGGACGGAGGTCCCTTCCTCGAGGTTCGCGATCACGATCTCGGGCTTCAGGGTCAGCGGAGCGATGCCTTTGAGCTCCGCGAGGTGCGCCTCCTCGAGGGTCGCGTCGCGGATGGGGATCTCCGACTCCAACGCACCCTTCGCGGCGCGCAGTGCGTCGACGTCCGAGCCCGGCTTGCCGTGGGCGCGTTTCTCCGCCCGCTGCAGGGCGCTCTCGATCACGGCGAGATCGGCCAGGAGGAGCTCGGCGCGGACCGCCGCGAGGTCGCGGAGCGGCGATGCCTCCGCGAAGCACCGCAGGACCACCGCGAGGGCCTCGGCCTCGCGCAGTCGGGCGATCCCGTTCGCGCTGGAGAGGCCGCCCGGCACGTCGACGAACCCCACCTGCGCGTGGACGCGCTTCTTCGATCGCTCCATCTCCGCGAGCACGTCGACCCGGGGATCGGGTACCGGTACAACGGCGACGTTCGCCTGGCCGCCGTGCGATCCCGCGTGGGTGAGCGCCGTGAAGAGCGTCGACGTCCCGCTGAAGGGCGTGCCGACCAGGCCTATCTGCTTCACGGGCGCACGGTAGCAGCCGGCCTCCGCGACCTTCCGCCCTCTCCCGCATCCGCCGAACGGGCCCGACGAACCGACTTCCGGTGGATGTTCCTCGGTACGGACCTGGACCGATGATGCTCGCTGAGACCGGTCCGGCCGGGGTGCCGCCAGACCCATCCCGGCCGCCGCTCTCGACGTGCTGCGGCGACGCCATAGCGTCGTCGTGGCACGCGACGCGTGGGCGGGCGGGGACCGACGGCCCCGCCCGCTCGCCGTTCCCCCCGCCCGGTTCCCGTCTCGCGAGCCGGAGGATAGGCTGAACGCTCATCGCTGCTGCGGCGAGGGGGAGGGATCGATGTCGAAGTACATCACGCTGTTCAGTTGGACCGAGCAGGGCGTCCAGAACTTCAAGGACACGGTGGCGCGCGCGGACGCGGCGAAGAAGCTCGCCAGCGAGATGGGTGGGTCCTTCGAGATCTACTGGACGCTCGGCGAGTACGACATCGTCTCGATCTCCGAGTTCCCGGACGACGAGACGGCGACCGCGTTCCTGCTGGGTGTCGCATCCCAGGGGAACATCCGCTCGAAGACGATGCGCGCCTTCGACAGCGGGGAGATGCAGGGCATCATCGCGAAGGGCTGAGCCGCAACGCGGTGGGCCGGGCATCGCGCCCGGCCCCCCGCGCCCTCACGTCCGAAGGATCGAGCCTAGGACTTCGTCTCCCAGAAGACCTTCGCGATCTCGTCGACCGCGTCGAGCAGCTTCTGTCCCTGCGCGGGGTCCACGGACTTCTTCGAGTTGCCGGCTTCCTTCGTGGCGTTCCAGAAGAGCTCGTGGAGCTGCGGGTACTTCTCCACGTGCTCGGGCTTGAAGTAGTCGGTCCACAGCACCCAGAGGTGATGCTTCACCAGATCGGCGCGCTCTTCCTTGATGCCGACGGCGCGCTCGCGGAACACCGGGTCGTCGCTCCCCTGATACTTCTCCTGGCAGGCCTTGACCGACTCCGCTTCGATCCGCGCCTGTGCCGGGTCGTAGACGCCGCACGGCAGGTCGCAGTGGGCGTGCGCGACCCTGCGTGGTGCGAGGATGCGTTCGAACATGGAACAACCCCCTCCTTCATCACGAGACTCCAGACCTGACGAGGAATCCTACCGCCGGGGTCGGATAGGCGTGTCCGGCGCCGCCGCGGCCGTCGCGATGGTCGCCGTCGCCGGCTGGGCGTTCCTCCGGTACCGGCCCTCCCGCGTGGCGATCGAGGGTCCGTCGATGGCGCCAACGCTGCTGCCCGGTGATCAGGTTCTCGTGGTGACCCGGCGGTCGTACCGAACCGGCGACGTCGTGGTCGTGGAACATCCCGGCCGTCCCGGCTACGAGATGGTGAAGCGGTTACGAGGTCTCCCGGGGGACCGGATCGGCGAGCGGGTCCTCGCGCCCGACGAGTACTGGATCGAGGGGGACTTCGACCAGGCGTCCACGGATTCCCGGCAGTTCGGGCCGGTCACGGGCGCGGAGCTGAAGGCCAAGGTCGTGGTGATCTACCTGCCGACCGACCGTCGGGCCGTGGTTCGTTGAAGGCGACCTTCGAGCCTTCCGCCCCTTGCCCCGGACGTCCTCGTTCCCGTAGGATTTGCACCTGCAAATGGTCTGCACCCGCGAAGCCGGCACCGTCGCAGCGATGATCCCTGATCGCTGCTGCTGTCCACGCTGACATCGGGACCGCGCTCACCGCGCCCATCGCTCCGTTCCCTGTCCCGCCCCAACCGTTCCCGGGAGGTTCGCCGTACCCATGGACGTCATCACCCGCACCGTCGATGCCCGAGGGCAGTCCTGCCCGGGCCCGCTCGTGTCGCTCGCCAAGGCGCTGAAGGAGGCGTCGAAGGGCGATCTGTTCGAGCTCCTCGCCACCGACCCCGGCTCGAAGTCCGACGTCCCCAGCTGGGCGACGATCAGCGGCAACGAGCTGCTGGACGCCGAGACGCTCGAGGACGGCTCGTTCCGCTACGTCGTCCGGAAGGTGGCCTGAGGTGGCGACCACCGAGGAACGCGTCCAGGCCGGGCAGGTCGACGCGTTCGCCTTCGCGGAGCTGTTGCAGCGCGTCGAGGCGCTCGAGGCCGCCGGCGAGAAGCGGATCGAGAAGAAGAACAAGCTGACGATCATCGCGTGGGGCGGCAACCTCGACCGGATCTGGCCGACCACGATCCTCGCCACGACGGCCGCCGCCTCGGGGATGGAGTCGAGCGTCTTCTTCACGTTCTGGGGCCTGTTCGCGATCGTGAAGCCGGGCGTGCGCATCACCGGCGACAACTGGATGCAGAAGATGATGTCGGTGATGAACCCCGGCTCCGCCCAGAAGGCGAAGCTGTCGCATTACCAGTTCCTCGGCGCCGGCCCGGCGATGTTCAAGAAGCTTGCCGACGATCACGCGGTCGCGAAGCCGGACGAATTGATCGGGCTCGCGCAGGACCTGGGGGTCCGGCTGATCCCGTGCCAGATGACGATGGACCTCCTCGGTCTGAAGGCAGAGGACCTGATCGACGGACTCGAGGAGCCGATCGGCGCGGCGACGGCGATCGCCGAGATGCGCGACGCGGCCGTGTCGCTGTTCATCTAGGGAGCGCCCCGCCGCGCGCTGATGTTCAGCCGGACGTAGTCGAGCCGGCCTTCCGGCATCCGCTCCGCCACCTCGCGCGCGAACCCCTCGCGCCGGTCCTCCGGCAAGCCTTCGAGCAGGCCGCCGAGGCACACCGTCCGTAGGAACGCCTCGAGGTCCTCGGGCGGGATCTCGGTCGGCTCCTCGTGGAGCCAGCAGGAGACGTCGACGAAGCCGGCCCGATCGAGGCGCTCGCGGGTCTGCTCCGCCGTCGCGTACTCCTTCCCGAGGTTCGCGTCGAGTCCCAGGGACGCCACGATCTCGGCGAGGTTCTCGACGTTGCCGGCGCCGCCGCACTGCGCCTCCAGCCGTCCGCCCGGCAGGAGGACGGCCCCGAGGTTCCGGAACAACCGGTCGTGATCGGGCACCCAATGGAACGTCGCGGTCGACACGACGGCGTCGACGGTGCCGGTCGGCAGGGGATCCATGAGGTCGGCGGTCACGAAGGTCATCCGATCGTCGCCGAGCCGCTCCCTCGCCCGTTCGATCATCGACGCCGAGGCGTCCAACGCGACGACCTCGCCCCGCGGCAGGCGCTCCCGCAGGAGCTCGGTCACCCGGCCCGTGCCGCATCCGGCGTCGAGGACCCGCTCGTCGCCGGCCAGGTCCAGACGCCGGAGGACCGCCTCCCCCCATCGGCGCTGCGGCTCCGAGAGGCGGTCGTAGGTCGCGGCGTCCCAGTCGCGTGGCATATCCGCCGCGGACGATATCGCCGTCCGCCGGAACGTACGGGACATTAGTTAGCTTTGCGTACTATCATGGGACGCATGCGTGGGACCACCGATGTCGCGCCCGCCGAGCTGGCGGCTCGCCTCCGGGTCGCCGGTTGGCGATTCGCCCGGCGGATGCGGCGGGAGTCCGCGCCGGGTATCACGCCGACCGTCCACGCCGCGCTGTACTCGATCGAGGCGCACGGGCCGATGACGGCGGGCCAGCTGGCCGCCCACGAACATGTCCAGAAGCCCACGATGACCAGGACGATCGCGTCGATGGTCGAACAGGGCCTCGTGACGAGGACGCCGGATCCGCTGGACGGCCGCGTCACGTGGCTCCAGGTGACGCCCGAGGGGCGCAGGCTGCTCCTCCGCGCCCGGCGGCGCACGGACGAGTTCCTGGCCAAGCGGGTCCGCGATCTCTCCCCGGAGGATCGCGCGGCCCTGGACGCAGCGGCCGGCATCCTCGAGCGGCTCGCGGACGGCGACCGATGAGGTCGCGGCTCGTCGCCTCGCTCGCACGGACCTTCTCGTCGCTGCGGACCTCGCGGAACTTCCGGCTCTACCTGTCCGGGCAGTTCGTGTCGGCGGTCGGCACGTGGATGAACTTCACCGCGTCGTCGTGGCTGGTCCTCAGCTTGACGGGCAGCGGCACGGCGCTCGGCGTGAACGCGGCCCTCTCGTTCGGTCCGGTGCTCGTGCTCGGGCCGTGGGGCGGCGTGCTGGCCGACCGCTTCGACAAGCGCCGGATCCTCACGGCGACCCAGTCGTGCTTCGCCCTCGTCTCGCTGTCGCTCGCAGCTCTCGTCTTCACGGGCGCGATCTCGGCCGCGTCGATGCCGGGAGCGCTGTGGCTGGTCTACGGGCTGTCGCTGGCCGCCGGCGTCATCACGGCGATCGACAACCCGGCGCGCCAGAGCTTCTACGTGGAGATGGTCGGCGAGGAGACGCTCACGAACGCCGTGAGCCTCAACAGCGCTGCGTTCACCGGCGCGCGGATCGTCGGGCCGGCGGTGGCGGGTCTCCTCATCGCGTTCGTCGGCACGGCGGTGTGTTTCCTGATCGACGGCGTCTCCTACCTGGCGGTGCTCGCCGCGCTCCTCGCGATGCACACCTCGGAGCTCCACGCGCAGCGCCGGACCACGCGGCAGAAGGGGCACCTGAAGGCCGGCCTGAAGTACGTCTGGGCGACCGACGACCTCCGCCGGCCCCTGTTGATCATGGCCCTGATCTTCACGTTCGTCTTCGAATGGCAGGTGCTGGTCCCGCTGCTCGCCGAGCAGACGTTCGGCGCCGGCGCGCGCGAGTTCGGCCTGCTGTCCGCGGCCGCCGGGCTCGGCTCGTTCATCGGGGCGATCCTGATGGCGAACCGGGCCGCGATCCCGACGATGCGTCGGCTCGCCCTGTTCCTGTGCGGGGTCGGCGCGGCGATGGCGGCCGTCGCGTTCGCTCCCGCCCTCCCGGTCGCGCTGCTGCTCATGGTCCCGGTCGGGTTCGCGGCGATGTCGTTCATGATCACCGGGAACACGATGCTCCAACTGGCGTCGCGGCCCGAGGCGCGCGGCCGCGTGATGGCGCTCTACGGCGTGGTCTTCCTGGGCTCGACACCGATCGGCGCGCCGATCGTCGGCGTCGTGGCGGAGCGGATCGGCGCGCCGGCGACCTTCCTGCTCGCAGGCGGGTTCGCGATCGCGATCGGCGCCGTCGTCCTCGCCCGCGACTGGCGGAACGGCCGGCTCGCGGCCGGCGCGGCCGTGGCCGCCGACCTTGGGCTGCCGGTCGCCGCCGCCGACACCGAGCTGCCGATCGCCGCCTCGGGTTAGCCGGTCGCCTGGTCCTCGCGCTCCCGGTCGATCGTCCAGTTCCCCGCGGGCTCGAGCCGGCTGACGTCCAAGATCGTTCCGTCCTGGAGCGACAGCCGGAAGCATCGGCGGCGCTCCCCGCCGCGCTCCTCCAGCCAGCTGCGCACCACCTCGACCGGTTCTTCCGCGGCGCCCCAGCGCAGCGCACGGGGCCACTCCTCGGCCCGACCGCCTTCGGCGAACACCAAACGGATGTCGGGGACGCCGCCGACCCAGCGGGGGAGCACCGGCGCCCACACCAGGAACACCATCCCGATGAGGATCACCGAACCCCGTGTGCCGAGCAGCGGGACGAGTGCGATCGCGATCGCGGCCGCGACGATCCGGGCGGACGTGTAGAAGACGTCGTAGACCGAGAACACACGTCCGCGGTAGCCGTCCGGCAGCGCCTCCTGCACCATCGTGTCCACCGGGATCTTCTTCCAGGCGAACGTGAGCCCGACGACGAAGCTCGCCACCAGGATCGACCAGCCGCGGAGATAAGCGCCGGTCAGGACCAGCGCCATCCCACCGATCACGAACGCCGAGGCCACGATCTGCTCCTTCGAGAAGCGACCCTCGAGCGCGCCGATGCTGGCGATCCCGGCCAGGACGCCGATCCCGCCGGCCCCCACGACGTTCGAGAATGAGCCGACCCCGGCGCCGAAGACGTCGCGGAACACGACGAGCGCGAGGGTGAGGATGACGCCCTGCCCGACCTGGTCGAGCGTGATCGACGTGATCGGACCGATCGCCCGCGGCGTTCGCACCAACATGCGCGCGCCGTCGACCATCTCCGCGACCACGCGACGGACCTCGTTCTGCAGGGCGGCCGCGGGTCCGCGGATCGCCATCGGCGCCAGGTCCGAGCGGATGCGGGTTGCGATCGCGGCCGCCGCCAGCCAGCCGGCGCCGGCGATCACCACCACGGGCGTCGAACCGACGGCACCCGCGATCTTGCCGCCGACGAACACGCCGACGAGGAGGGCGAGCGTGCCGCCAACCGTCGCGAGCGAGTTCGCCATGAGCAGGTCCTCGACCGGCACCAACCTCGGCACGACCGCGGAGGCGGTCGCGAGGTAGAAGCGGTTGATCGACAGCACGACGAGCGCGCCCAGGTAGAACGGCACCGCCTGGCGGACCGGATCGAACAGCACGAGTCCGACGAACGCGACCTTCAACAGCGGGGCGAGGGCGAGGATGCGCCGCCGACTCCAGCGATCGATGAACACGCCGACGAACGGCCCGAGCAGCGAGAACGGCAGCGCGGTGATCAGCGCCGCCTTGAACAGCCCCACCGTGGTGCTGTGCTCGGTCGGGGCGAACACCACCGAGGCGACCAGCGCCGCCTGGAAGCATCCGTCGCCGGCCTGGCCGGCCAGGCGGATCGCGAAGAGCCGCCGGAAGTCACCGCTGCGCAGCGCGCCCCGGACCCGGGCGATGGTGCCGTCGGACGCGGACCTGGCCATGGGGCCGGGTGCCGCGACCTCAGGCGGTGACGTCGAAGAACGCGGTCCAGTCCGCCCGGGCGCCCTCACCGTCCCCGCTGATGAACTGCTCCACCATCTCCCGTCCGATCTCGTCCGTGAACTGCACGGGCGGCGACTTCATGAAGTACGCGGCGGGCCCGATCAACGGGCCGCCCATGCCGCGGTCCTTCGCGAGCTTCGCGCAGCGGAGCGCGTCGATGATGACGCCGGCCGAGTTCGGGGAGTCCCACACCTCGAGCTTCATCTCGATCGTGAGCGGCACGTCGCCGAAGTTGCGGCCCTCGAGCCGGATCATCGCCCACTTTCGATCCTCGAGCCACGGCACGTGATCGCTGGGGCCGATGTGGATGTTCTCCTTCGGCAGCGGGGTCTCCAGCTGGGACTGCACCGATCGGGTCTTCGAGATCTTCTTCGAGGTCAGCCTCTCGCGCTCGAGCATGTTCATGAAGTCCATGTTGCCGCCGAAGTTCAGCTGGTACGTGCGGTCGAGCTCCACGCCGCGATCCTCGAACAGCTTCGCGAGCATCCGATGGGTGATCGTGGCCCCGACCTGGCTCTTGATGTCGTCGCCCACGATCGGCACGCCGGCGTCGGCGAACCGCTTCGCCCATGTGGGATCGCTCGCGATGAACACCGGCAGGGCGTTCACGAACGCGACGCCCGCTTCGATCGCGCACTCGGCGTAGAAGCGATCGGCCTGCTCGGATCCGACCGGGAGGTAGGAGATCAACACGTCGACGTTCGCGTCGCGCAGGACCCGGACGACGTCCGCCTCCGGCTCGTCGGACTCGACGATCGTGTCCCGGTAGTACAGGCCGAGGCTGTCGAGCGTACGGCCGCGCAGCACCGTGACGCCGAGCGGCGGGACGTCGGCGAAGCGGATCGTGTTGTTCGGCTCGGTGAAGATCGCCTCCGCGACGTCCTTGCCGACCTTCTTCGCGTCCACGTCGAACGCGGCCGCGACCTCCACGTCCCGGATGTGATAGCCGCCGAGCTCGACGTGCATCAGCCCGGGCACGCGGTCGGCGGGATCGGCGTCCCGGTAGTACTCGAGCCCTTGCACGAGGGATGAGGCGCAGTTGCCCACGCCCACGATCGCGATACGGACCTTGCTCATACGGTGCGCTCCTTCCTGCGCAGCGTCGCTGACGCGCGACGCCGCTCCCCGACGGGAGCCGTGATGCCGTACTTCGTGCGTTCCTGTTGGATCAAACCGCCCAGCCAGGCGATGTCCGCCTCGGTGGCGGCTCGGCCGTGCTCCATCAGCGCGCGTTGGTACTCGTCCCCGTCATCGGCGGCCGCGAGGGTCGCGGCCGTGAGCTGGTCGAAACGCTCCCGGAGCCCCGCGCGCCGACGATCGAGCAGTCGGATCCGTGTCTCGGGCGGGAGGTACCGGAAGAAGGCGAGCCGGACGCGGAACCGCGCATCCTCGGCCTGTCCCTCCTGTGGGGGCTCCTCGAGCAGCCGCAGGAAGAGCCGTTCGCCCTCGGGGGTGATGCGGTAGACGAGCTTCCGCCGGCCTTTCCCGGCGGTGTCGCCGGGCACCTGCTCCACCGCGCCGTCACGCTCCAGCCGGCGGAGGGTCGGGTAGAGGGACCCGTAGCTCACCTTCCACATCCCGCCCAACTGCTCCGCGAGCTCGCGCGAGAGCTGGTAGCCGTGCATCGGTTGCTCTTTCAGCAGCCCCAAGATCCCGAGTTCCAGCACCGTTCGACCCGAACCTTCCTTCCGAGGGTATCGCTGTTGATATATCGGAGCGATATAGCGAACCGACATATGGATACCACGGATCGACCCGGTGTGTCGAGCCTGGCTAGGGACGTTCGGGGCTGCGGACGTAGGCGGGAGCTTCGATCCCTCCCGTGAGATCGGGCGCGGGGTCGGGCTCCCCGGCGACCGTGATGAGCGGCAGGACCCCCGCCCAGATCGGCGCCGCCAGGTCGCCCTCGTCGTCGATCGGCGGCCCCGTCCGGAGCTTCGCGGAGGCCTCGTCGATCGGGATGGCGAACAGGATCGTCTGGCGGAACTCGTCGGCCGTCGGCATCCTGGCTTCGTCCTCGCGCCCGGGCAGGACGTGGCGGGTGATCGCCCGCGCCGCGACGAGGAGCTCGTCGGGATCGGTCACCTCGCGGGCCCGCCCGTACAGCACGACGCTGCGGTAATTCATGGAATGGCTGAACGCGCTCCGGGCTAGAACCAGACCGTCCACGATCGTCGCCACGACGCAGACCTCGGCGCCCGCCGCGACCGCCTTCCAGGCCCGGGCCGCACGGGAACCGTGGAGGTAGAGCGTGTCTCCGACGCGCGCCTGGATCGTGGGGAGCACGCGCGGCCTGCCTTCGTCGTCGGTCCAGGCGACGTGGCAGATCAAGGCCTCGTCGACGATGCGTTCGACCATGTCGCGGTCGTAGTCGGCACGTTCAGGGTGACGACGGACGCGCACGCGCTCGGTGGGTGCTCCAGCCATGCGCAGAGGCTACCGGGCGCTCAGGCGTCTGGCTTCTTGTGGCGGTGCCAGATCCCGTCCTTGAGGAAGTGACGATGCGTATCGGTCACGTAGTCGACGTGATCGCCATGCTGGACGGCTTCGTGGCCGCAGTCCTCACCGTGCTGGTGGCCCTCCAACTCCTCTTCGTCGAGGATCTCGGTCACGTCGGGGTCCTGGAAAGCGTCGCCGTCCTGGAAGAACGAGGGCGGGAGCTTGGTCATCGCATCCTCCGATCGTGGGGGCCGTGTGTCGACCGTCATATCACGTCGAGCCGCATCCGGCGCGCGGCGCGATCGAGCGCACCCAGGAGCGGTCGCCCGACGACCACGACGAGCACGGCGTTGCCCACCGCCCGGAACGAGTCCCACACGAACGCGTCCACCGCGTAGAACGCGAGGTAGTGCCGCAGGTTCATCGCTGCGCCGGCCGTGGGGCTCCAGGCGAGGGGCGAGCCGTCGGTCAGGAACGGCCAGAACCACAACCCCATGATCATGCCGAACGCGTAGCCGCTCGCGATGCCGTAGCCGGCGAGCCACGCGATCCGGGCCGTCCAACCGTTCCCGTGCGGCAGCAGCCCCGCGCCGGCGCCGACCCAGCCGACCGCGACCATCTGGAACGGCAGCCACGGCCCGAGGCCGCCAAGGAACAGCCCGCTCGCGAAGGTGCCGACGGCGCCGAGCAGGAACCCGAACGACGGCCCGAACGCGTTCCCGGCGATGAGGACCACGATGAACATCGCGCTGAAGCCGGCCACGAACCCCGGCAGGCGCAGCGCCACCATCGCCGCGCCGAGGACGCCGAGCAGGGCCACGGTCTTCGGGCCGAGCCCGCCGCGGCCGAGCTCGAGGAACAGCAGCGCCAGCAGGATCGCGGCGAGCGCCACGAGGATCCAGGGGCCGTCCCCGCCGTGGTTCTCGTCCGAAGCCCGTACGAGCGACGGCACGACGAAGGGCCAGAAGAACGCCGCGAGCCCGAGCAGGTTCGCGACCACGAGCAGGCCGGTGCGGACCCTGGGCGCTCGAGCCAGCCACGGCGGGCGCACCACCGGGTCGACGCGCGGGGTCTCGACCGCGACGTTCATGCGATCGCCGCCGCGACCTGTTCGGGCGTGAGCCAGCCCGGGCCGAAGACCCGCGTCATCTGCGGGGCGAAGACGTAGGAGTCGCCCAGGACCGACCCCGGGTCTCCGTCGGCGACGATCTCGCCGGCGCCGAGCATCACGACGCGCGTACCGACCGCCGCCGCGAGCTCGACGTCGTGCGTGGCGACGATCGCGGCGAGGCCGTCCGCGGCGCGCGCGCGGAGGAACCGCACGAGCCGGGTCTTCGCGTCCGGATCGAGGCCGCGCGTGGGCTCGTCCAGCAGCAGGAGCGGCGCGTCGGTGGCCGCGGTCGCCGCCGTGGCGACCAGGAGGCGCTGGCCGGCGGAGAGATCCCGCGGGTGGTGCTCGGCGAGCTCGGCGATCCCCAGCCGCTCGAGCCACGGATCGGCCGGGCCCACGTCGCCCCGGGCGTGCAGCGTCGCGTCGACCTCGGCGCGCACGGAGTCCGTGAACAGGATCCGGTCGGGATCCTGCGGGCAGAGTGCGGCGTCGACGCCGGGTCGCGGCGTCCGACCCTTGACCGTGACGGTGCCTGCCGCAGGATCGCGGACCCCGGCGAGCGTACCGAGGAGCGTCGACTTGCCGGCTCCGTTGCGTCCCATGACCGTGACGATCTCGCCCGCATGCACGCGCAGGTCGATGTCTCGGAGCGCCGGGCGGCCGTCGTAGCGGACGGTGAGCCCCTTCGCCTCTGCCAGGAGCCGACCATCGCCGTTCGACGATGTTCCGTGGGCCGGGGGCGCCACGAGCTGCAGCGAGCGCGCCGCCCTTCGCGCCGCGCGGACGGTCAGCGGCGCCGGATCCCAGCCGATCAGCCGGCCGAGCCGGGCGACGGGTGGACCGACCCCCAGCTCGCGGAGGACGCTGCTCGGATCGCCGGCGCGCACGCGTCCTCGATCGAACCCGAGCGCGAGGTCCACCCAGCCGGCCACGCGCTCGAGCCGGTGCTCGGCAAGGACCACCGTCATGCCGTGGTCGTGCACGAGGCGTTGGAGCGCGGCCATGACGTCCTCGGCCCCCTGCGGATCGAGCTGCGACGTGGGCTCATCCAGGATCAGGATGCGCGGTCCGGCGGCC
>Ga0335082_10001411_pt1 | contig 25620 bp, 25 predicted proteins | sample Lox_Sample_41_FD_206718 | JGI IMG/M metagenome (GOLD analysis project Ga0335082, IMG submission 206718) | Soil microbial communities from Loxahatchee National Wildlife Refuge, Florida, United States - Lox_Sample_4.1 | ecosystem: Environmental > Terrestrial > Soil > Wetlands | place: USA... | reverse complement strand
AAGAGCCGCCCGTCCGCTCCGGTCCACCGAACTTCGCCGAGCTTCCACCGGGCGCCCCGCCGGAAAAGATCTTTGAATCGCACCGTGTCTATTCGTTGAACATCAACATGCCGAACCTCAACAGCGTCACCGGCAGCTGGGTGATCCGCTTCTCTGAGCTTCGACAGGCCGGTGTTGTAAATCTTCCCGGCGAGTTGAGCGCGCCTGCCCCCGTCCGCAAAATCGATCCGAAGTATCCGCAGGACATGGTCAAGGAGCATGTGGAAGGCGAAGTGATCCTTTACGGTGTGATCCGCGCCGATGGCACCGTGGATAGCATTCAAGTCGTGCGCAAACTCGATCCGCAGCTCGATGCCAATTCCGTCGCGGCCTTTAAGCAGTGGAAATTCGAACCGGGCATGAAGAATGGCCAGCCCGTAGCCCTCGAAGCTATCGTGCACATTCCGTTCAAAGGGCCGGAACGCGAATAACTTCCCCGACCATCACTTACTGTTCAATTCCTGCAGCTTCACCAGTGCGAGCAGCGTCTGGTTCACCGGCGTGGGTATCTTGAGTCCCTCGCCGAGTTTCGCGACGTAGCCGTTCAACGCGTCGATCTCTGTCCGTTTTCCGCGTGCCATGTCTTGTGCCGTTGACGACCGTGTTCCCATCATCCATTCCGACACTTGAAACGCAGCCGCAATGGTTTTCGCAGGATCTTCGAAGCGCGCAGGACGAATCCCCAGCGCTTGCGCCACACTCAATGTTTCATACACCGCCGCCTCCACGACCTTTTGCGCTTCCTTGTCTTGGGCGATTTGGTCGTAGGTGACCAGCCCCAACCCCGAAATCGCGTTGAACGCGCAATTCCACACAAATTTCGTCCACTGCTCGCCCTCGATATTCTCCGACACGCGGCAGGGCACGCTCGCCGAAGTGAAGAGTGCCGCAATCTTGTCGGCGCGCGCACCCGGTGGTCCGATCACTAAGTCACCCCTCCCGCCGTGCTTGACCGTTCCCGGTTGCGGCATCGCTGCGGCCACATAGACCACCGCTGGCAGCGCCTCGATGCCCGACGCCGCCCGAATCTCCTCCACATTATTCACACCATTCTGCATGCTGACCACAATCGTCTCGGGGCCAACAAACGGTGCCAGTTCCTTCGCCGTTACCGCCGTGTCCGTCGTCTTCACACAAAACAGCACCATATCGCTCCCGGCCGTGGCTGAGAGTTCGCTCGACACCTCGGGGTGCACCGTTTTCTGAAACTGCCGCGTGTCGAGATACAGCCCGCTACGTTTGACGGCGTCGACAAACGCTGGCCGTCCGATCATCACAACCGGCACTCCTGCGCGTAGTAACATTCCGCCGAAGTAGCCTCCCACCGCGCCGGCGCCGACAACTGCAACTTTCATTTTCTTGTCTTCAGCACTCATCCAGAGTCACCCCGAGGGAAGGGGTACGCCACGCAAACTCAGAAGTGATTTCTCAATTCGCGGAAGGCCGGCAGGATTACCAGCTTGCTGGAACCCGCCACGACTGGCTCATGCTCCAGTTGCCAGGTATTGATGTGCGGAATGTACACGGCGTTCAGCCCCGCCTCCATCGCCGGATTGATGTCACTGCGCGGGCTATTGCCGATCATCCAGCCCAGTGCTTTCACGATCTTGTGCTTGTTTACCAGTGTCCCGTAAGTCTTGGCGTCTTTTTCGCCGACAATTTCGATGGCTTCGAAGAAACCCTGCAATCCGGAACGCTCCACCTTCGCGGCCTGCTCGGCGGGTTCGCCCTTGGTGAATAAAATCAGCCGGTGGCGGTTGGTGAGGTAAGCCAGCGTTTCCGGAACACCGTCGAGGATCTTCGGCGGCGTGCGTTCCAGTTCCACCACGCGGTTGTGAATCTCCGCCAGCACTTCTCGCTTGGCCATCTGGTCCGCGAGCTTCAGATACGTTTCTTCGAGGGAGCGCCCGAAGCTGCGCACACCATAGCCGTACTGCCGGATATTCTTGCGCTCGGTTTCATTCAGGATGTGTCGGATGTATGCGCGGCTGTAGCCCGACGGTTCCACCAGACTGATGAAATCCTCGATCAGCTTTTCGAAGAAGACATTGTTTTCCCAGAGCGTGTCATCCGCGTCGATTAGTAATGTATTTCGTCTCATGGTCTGCTGAAGCCGGAAATCAGTGTACCAGCCCCAGGGCATCTTCGACGATCTCGTCCGCCTCCAACACGCGTTGGCGCGCTAGGTCGATGCGCTCTTGCGTTGTCCAGTGGACAGCTTTTCCAGGATTACTCGTCCCAGCTTCTGCAGTTCGCCGAAGCGCGAGAGATACTCCTGAAATTCATGATTCAACGTTTGCGCATCGGCCGGTCCAAGCTGGTTCCGCAGAATCATATCGCGCAGTTTCACCGGGTGCGGCAGCAACCCGTCTTCCTGCAGCTCCTCGAGCGCCTGCGCCGGATTGTAGTGATACATCGGTTCCTCCCGTGAATTGCTGCTGCCAATTCGCGCGTAATTCCGTGGCAGTTATTCTAGCGAAAAGCAGCGCACCCGTACGCTATTTCAGGAAGGAGGGAAGGGAACTCAAGCGGCGGATGCGCGGATCGGAATGAACTCGTAGCGATCGATGCGCGCGGCGATGCCCGTCTTGCCGTTATCCGTCGCTTCGACGCGCACCACTTGCCCGTGGCAGCGGATATTCACATCGCCCGCGGCAATCATCTGGTGCGGTAACGTGATGATGAAGTCGATCTCGGTTCCATCGGTGAATGTGGCTTCCGAAAGGAAATACAGGCCGCGATAACTCACGTCGCGCGTGTGGGCCTTCAATTCCGGGCTGCTCGCGTCATGAGCCAGCACGCGAACCGGTAACGTCATCACAAATCGTCTCGCCTCGCGCCGGTCAGACAAATCGCCCATACGGCCCCCTGTTCCGCTGAACCGGCCTCAAAGTAACATCCAGCGAATCGAACTGCAATGCGTAATTGCCACAAAATGGCTCTAGTACTGATAAATGTGCGTATTGGCACGCATAGAACTACCTTCGCGAAATCGCAGCTGGTCCGAGGTCGCATGAACGAATCGGATGAATCGGGTACACTTTTCTTGGCGCATGCAGATCCATCATGATTCCCGCAAGCTTTTCCTTGACGGCCCGGTCGGCCGGCTCGAAGCCGTCCTCTGGACGCCGACCCGAAGCGGAACGGCTCCCCTCGCTGCGGTACTATGCCATCCTCATCCGCTTTTCGGCGGCACGCTTCACAACAAAGTCATCTATCAAGCAGCAAAATCGCTCGACTCTTTGGGTGTTCCAGTACTGCGTTTCAACTTTCGCGGCGCAGGCCTCAGCGAGGGAAAACACGACCGCGGCATCGGCGAGCGGGGCGACGTGCAGGCTGCCGTTGACCACCTGGCCAACGAATTTCCAGGCCGAGCGTTGCTCCTCGGAGGATTCAGCTTTGGCAGTTGGGTTGGATTGCGTATCGGCTGCGGCGATCCGCGTGTGCGGGAACTGATCGGGCTCGGAATTCCCGTCGATTCTTCAGATTTTTCTTATCTGGAAACCTGTGATAAGCCCAAACTCTTCATTCATGGCACGCGCGACGAACATGGCAACTGGCAGACTGTGGAATCCGCCATTGCGCGCATGCCAGGCGAGACACGCCTCGTTCTTGTCCAGGATGTCGATCATTTCTTCACCGGCCGACTCGAAGAAGTCGACCGCGCTATTTGCGACTGGCTGTGCGAACGCCATCCCGACCTGCACAAACTCTAGACAGCCTCTCCGCGAGAAAACAGTTTGCTGAACTGCTCGATCCCGGCCAGTGGGACTTGCACTAGCCTCCCATTTGCTTCCACGTGCGACGTCCGCGACATCCCTACCAGTGCGGTGGTGATGCCCGGCGCCGATCGCACAAACTGCAGGGCGCGCTCCGCGTCAGTTTCCAGTCCCAACGCCTCGGTGACAAACTGCGGGAGGTTCTGGGCAACTTGCCCTTGCAGCAGGGAGGCGCTGGCAATCAGGTGCACTCCCAGTTCTTCCGCTGCTTCCATCGCGGTTCTCTCACTGTCGCCCACTGTCTGGCTTCCCAGCGTCAGCGCTTCGGTCATTCCCAGGTTGAAAGGGAGCTGCACAAAACGAAAATGGTGCTGGTCGCCGGCCACTTCTCTGGCGGCCCTCACGACGTCCGCAAGTTGCATCGCGTCGCGCGCCGTCTTCGGCTGGCGGAATCCATTCCACGTAGCCATGCCGTAGTATTGAATCCGCCCGCGCTGCACCGCCGACTCCAGAAACACGAATGCTTCGCGTACGCGCTTCAGGAATTCGTCGCGGGTCACGTCGCTCAACTGTGTCTCGGGATTGTGCAAGTAGTAGACGTCGATCGTGTCCACTCCAAGGTTTTTCAGGCTGCGTGCCATTTGGTTTTCCAGGAATCGCGGCGTCATGCAGTGGCAGCCGGCGGCAATGTCCTTCGCGGTGAAAACGCCCTTCTGGATGTATTCGTCAAAAAAGTAGCGGTTGGGATCGGCCGGCATGGAACCGTCCGGCGTGAGGTACCCGGCCTTCGTGCAAACCACGATTTCGTCCCGCGTGAACCCTTTGTGTGCCAGTACCTTCAGTGCCGTGCCGATGCTGCGCTCGCTCCGTTGCAGGCGATAGTTGATCGCTGCATCGATGACGTTGATCCCCAGTTCCACGGCCGCCACCACTGCGGCCGCGTAGCCCGCATCCGTCGAATCATTCGGCTGCCCCAGATACGTTCCGATCCCCAGCGATGAACACACCAGTTCGCGGACTTGCCGAAAGTGGCCATCGGCTGCATGCCCTCGGAACTTCTCAGCGTATTTCGTCGTTCCGTCCTGCGTTGCTCCATGATTCATTTCTTTTCCTCGCTCTTTCCGTTTTCGTTCGCCGGGCTCGCGGCTTTCGTCTCTGTCGATTCAGTCTTCGGTGCCAGCAGCCGCGAACAGGCTCGCAGGATTCTTCGGTACGGCCAGTCTTTCTCCCGAAAGAATATCTCGCCTTCCCGCGGATTGCTGAAAAACCAGCGCGACAATAACGTCAGATGCTCGCTCAACTCCACCGAGCTCTGCCGCACGTGCGGGCTCGCCGCTGGCGGCGTGTTGGTCACCCGCTCGAGATAATCGCGCACAGTCTCCTCGGCTGACGCGGGTGTCCCCGTTTCCGCGAAACGCAGCCAGAACGGTTCCGCCAGCCGGCCCGCGCGAAAGGCGAACAGCGCCACTGTCTGCGGCTCGCGGGCCCGCTGCAGGACGACTGCATCCAGATTCTCGATTCGCCGCACTAGGTCGGGCTGCCCGCGCAGCGCATCGTCGAGCTTCTCGATTTTCTTGTGGATGGTCGCCGCTTTTTCGAAGTCCAGTTGCTCGCTCGCCATCTCGCGCTCATGCGATAGCGCCTCGTGCAATGACCCGCCGCTCGTGTCCAGGAACTCGACCAGCCTTCCTACTTCCACGTCATACTCTTCCTTCGTGCAGCCTGCGAAACATGGTGCCAGGCACATCTTCATTTCCGAATACATGCATCCGGGGAAACTGGGATCGCGCCTGATTTTGATCTGGCAACGGCGCACCTTGAAAAAATTCAGCACGCCTTCTGCGAACGCTTCGGCCGACCGCCGCGAACCAAACGGCCCGTAATATGCCCCCGCCGTCGGCAGCCCCTGATCGCTTATCTGGACTCGCCGGGTCACAAAGCAGCGCGGATATGGGTGCCGTAAATTGATCTTTAGCACCGGCGCAGGACGAAGCCGCACCAGTTGGCTGTAGCGCTTTGGAAAGAACTGCCGTGCGTTCTGGTAGTACGTCAGACTCTGCTCAAAAGCCGAGCCGGTCTCGCGGTACCGCACGGCGCCTGCGAACTCTCGCAAGTTGAGCCGTTTGCTCCCGTGGTCAGCGGGTCCCAGCAGCCGCTGCAACCGCCGCCGGAGGTCAGCTGTGCGAATCAGATATGGCTCGCCCCCTGAGCCCTTCGACGAAATAAGACACACCGCCGGGCCCTCAGGTAAGAGACCAAAAAACTCGGCGTCTCGGTCAGGTTGGAATTCCAGCCCCGCGTCCAGTTCCAGCACCACGTCAGGATACTACGAGGGCTTGATTCGGGCGGAGGCGCTCAGGCCTTTTGCAACGCCGCTTCGCTGCGTGCCGGCAGCGACCGTAACTCCAGCTGCATCGCATGGCCATGGACCGCCCGCCGCAGCAGCGTCACCGGCCAAAGTGCCAGCCACGCCACGCGAAACGCCCCTTTCCAGGTAAGCCGGTAGGCTTCGCCCTCCAGCTTCATGTAACCGGCTTTTGCCAGTCGCGGTCCGTAGTTCTCGATGGTTCGCACGTAACGCTCGACTTCCGCATCGCGCGGCTCGCCGATGGCGCACAACCCGGGAGCATGCTTCTCCACCAGCCTGCGGTGCATCTTGAGCAGTGCCCGTGGCTCTTCCACCGACGGGAAACGGAACACCTGCACATCGGGATTGCCCGGCATCGCCGGCAGGATGGCGTTCGTGTTCGTCTCGATAACCTGGCCATTCGAAAACCGCGACGATATCTCAACGTACGATGCGGGGCCATCCTGCGTCGTCATCGCGCTTACGTTCGCGGATTCGTTCGTTGTGTGATTGCAGAAGTACGCGAGGTAGCTGCGAGTTTCCTGCGCCAAAACGCCGCAATCGAAGCAGCCCACTAGTTCAAACCCGCTGGACGCAAATTCTGAGATTCTCCGCTCGAACTCCTCGGCAATCCCATCCGGAGGAGTATCCGGCGAGATGGCCCGGAGCCGGCAACGGGAATTGAAGCGATACGCATTGTGAGCCACAAGAGGGCTCAGGAGATAAATTGCTCCGGCAAATGCGGAGACGTACCAAAGAATTGATTCGAACATGACCTGGAAGTCGCGAGAAGGGTGCGACCCTTTCCATGTTTACTATGAAATTACGTTAGAATTATACGATATTTTGTGGCCAAAGCGAGGGGAAACTTCGGGGGGCGTGTTGATTGTTCGATTAGCCATTTAGGCACAGGACTTCTAGTACCGCGTTTCTTCAGCCCTTGAGAACCCACGCGGCAATCACCAGTCGCTGGATCTCGCTGGTTCCTTCATAAATCTCGGTAATCCGCGCGTCCCGGTAGGCCCGCTCCACCGGGTATTCCCGGCTGTACCCGTTGCCACCATGGATCTGGATGGCCTTGTGAGCCACCCGGCTGGACATTTCGCTGGCAAAGAGCTTCGCCGTCGAGGCCTCTAGGCTGAACCGGCCCCCCGTATCCTGCTTCCAAGCTGCTTTCCGAACCAGTAGCCGCGCTGCATCGATTTCCGTGGCCATGTCCGCCAGCATGAACTGGATGGCTTGGAACTGCGCGATCGGGTGGCCAAACGCCATCCGTTCCTGGGCATATCTGCGCGCTGCTTCGAACGCGCCCTGGGCAATTCCGGTGGCTTGTGCCGCTATGCCGATTCGCCCTCCGTCCAGCGTCGATAGCGCTACCTTGTACCCCTCCCCCTCCTGGCCAATGCGGTTCTCCGCCGGCACCACGCAGTCCGTGAAGATCAGTTCGCTGCACGCGGTCGCGCTGATCCCCAGCTTCTTCTCTTCCTTTCCCACCGCGAAGCCCGGCGTACCCTTGTCCACCACCAGCGCCGTGATCCCTTTTTCCCCCTTCGACGGCTCAGTGTTCACATACACGATCGCCGCGTCCGCCACTCCCCCATTCGTGATCCATGCCTTCGCCCCGTTGACCACGTACGAGTTGCCCTTCTTGACTGCCTTGGTTTGGAGCGCTGCCGCGTTCGAACCTGCTTGCGGCTCGGTCAATGCATAGCTGCCTATCTTCTCGCCCCGCGCGAACGGCAAAAGGTACTTCTTCTTTTGCTCTGGGCTGCCGTAACGGTGAATCGGGTCGCAGAACAAAGAATTTTGCACGCTCAGAATTACCCCGGTCGACGCGCAGCACCGCGAAATTTCTTCAATCACGATCGAGTAGGCCACGTGGTCGAACCCCGCCCCCCCCTCCTCCTCCGGGAATGCCACCCCCGTCAGCCCCAACTCCGCCGCCTTGCGAAACAATTCGAGCGGGAAGCGTCCGGTCTCGTCGTTTTCCTTGGCCATCGGACGCACTTCGCTCTCTGCAAATTCGCGTACGCTCTTCTGCAACAACTGTTGCTCTTCCGTCAACTCGAGATTCATCGCGCTCCTCCGGCCGCGCTCAATCCCGCCTTCAATCGCTTGTACGTCGTGGCCAAGTCTTCCGGGTGGATGCGCGTCTCGCCCGTCACCGTCATAAAGTTCGAATCGCCAAACCACCGGGGCAACATGTGCAGATGCAGGTGTCCCGCCACGCCCGCGCCCGCCGCTTTGCCGAGATTCATGCCGAGGTTCATGCCGTCGGGCTTGTATTCGCTACGAAACACGCGTTCGACCGCTTGCGCCAGTTCCATGATTTCGGTCAGCGTGCCTTCTTCGCACAGATTCAGTTCCGCGACATGCTGATAAGGCACGAGCATCACATGTCCAGAGGTGTAAGGAAAACGGTTGAGGATGGCAAACGCCCTCTTGCCCCGGTGGACGAGCAGGGTTTCTTCATCGCGATGCACCGCGATCGCGTCGCAGAAGAAACACTCGGGCTGCTTACCCGATGTTACCTGGTCCATGTACTGGTAACGCCACGGCGTCCAGAGATAATCCATCGACGTTTTTCCTCGCAGCGATTCTGTCAACAGCATAACCTAACCCGCCAGTGCCGGGCAGTTCCCCTGGGCACCAAAAAACAGCAACGCCCCGATGCTCTCGGGGCGCGGTTTGCTCTTACACTCGTTTCCCTTGCAGTTCGTTCAGGCTGGCGGCGGAGCCTCGTTGTGCGCCGCGGTTCCAGCGGATTCCGGCCCATTTACAAAGTCCTTCAACTCTTTGCTGGGCTTGAAGAAGGGAATCTTCTTCGCTGGCACTTCCACCTTTTCTCCCGTCTTCGGGTTGCGTCCAATCCGTCCGCGGCGCTGGCGCGTCCGGAAGCTGCCGAAGCCGCGAATCTCGATCTTGTCGCCCTTCTGCAGCGCGTCGATGATGCTCTCAAAGATGGTCTCGACGATTGTCTCCGACTCTTTGCGAGGCAGTTCGGTGATGCGCAGGACTTCCTCGATCAGGTCAGCCTTCGTTAAAGTGGGTTGCTTTGTCATTGTCCCTAGCCTCTTCACTCGTATGCCGTACGACTCCCACAACCATCTGGAGCAAGGCGACTTAGCGGGGGCAATCGCCAGAAAGCTTGCCCCCTTTCCTATCATTAAAATGACCCGCAGGTAAATGATTTTCCTGCGGCTACCCTGGGCGGTGTACTGGCGGCCGCTGGCTACCGGGACGCCAATTTCTGCTTCATGGCGTCGCCGATGGTCGCCGTCGCCGAAGACCTGGACGATTTGTATTGCTCGATCTCTCTACGCTCCTGCTGGCGTACGGCTGCGCGATAGCTCAAGCCGATGCGGCGCGTGTCGTGACTGATCTTGATGATTTTGAAGTCGTATTCCTTGCCCGGCTCCAGTGGCCCCGCGCTCTTCAGCGGGCCGGTCGTCGGACGGAAGCTCGATGGGCCCTCGTCGCGTCGCCGGCGTTCCTCAATCTCCGTGTTGTGGCACAGGCCTTCGATGTTGTCGCCCAGTTCCACGAATGCCCCGAACGTGGCGATGCGTGAAACCTTGCCTTTCACGATGTCGCCCACCTTGTGCGACTTGAACCAGTCGCCCCAGATGTCGTTCACCTGCTTCATGCCCAGCGACACCCGGCGATTGTCCGGGTCGATGCGCAGCACCTTTGCGGTTACCGGCTCGCCCTTCTTGAACACCTCGTGCGGATTCTTCACTCGGCCCGTCCAGCTCACATCGCCCACGTGCACTAGGCCGTCGAAGCCGTCCTCGATTTCCACGAACGCGCCAAATTCCGCGATGTTGCGAACCTTTCCGGTTACCACTGTGCCCACCGGGTATTTCTCCGCGACCAGCAACCAGGGATCCGGCTGCGCCTGCTTGATGCCCAGTGACACCCGGCGATCGCTTGGCTTGATGTCGAGCACCACCACGTCCACTTCTTCGCCCGCCTTGACCACCTTGGACGGATGCGTCGGCTTTTTGTTCCAGCTCATCTCCGTCACGTGCACAAGCCCTTCGATGCCAGGCTCGAGCTCCACGAACGCACCGTAGTCCACCACGCCCACAACCTTGCCCTTGTACTTGCCGCCCGCCGGATACCGCTCGGCCGCGTCAATCCACGGGTCCTTAGTGATCTGTTTCAGGCCGAGCGAAACACGTTGCTTATCCTTATCGAACTTCAGGATGGTCAGGTCCAGCTCCTGCTCCGGCTTGACCACGTCGCTTGGATGCCGCACGCGGCCCCAGCTCAGATCGGTCAGGTGCAACAAACCGTCGATGCCACCGATATCCACGAACGCGCCGTAATCGGTCACGTTTTTCACCGTGCCGTGGACTGTCTGACCTTCCGCCAGCGTCTCCATGAGTTCGGCGCGCTTGGCGTGCAGTTCCTCTTCGAGCAGTGCGCGCCGGCTCACCACCACATTCCCGCGGCGGCGGTTCAGCTTTGTGATGCGCACGTCCACTGTTCCGCCCACCAGGCCGTCAAGGTTCGCCGTCGGCCTCAGGTCGTACTGCGATCCGGGCAGGAACGCGCGGACGCCGATATCCACCACCAGGCCGCCTTTGATGCGGTCCACCACCTTGGCGTGGATCGTTTCCTTCGCCTTGTACTGCGCTTCGATCTTTTCCCAGGTGCGGCGCCGTTGAACCTTCTGATACGACACGATTACAAAACTGTCTTTGCGCTCGCCTGTGCGCTGCACTTCGATCGTCGCGTTCGGGTCCGGCCGCGGAATTTCCGTCTCCGTGAATTCCGATGCAGGAATCAAGCCTTCGGTCTTGCCGCCGAGGTCCACCACCACGCCCTGTTCTGTGTAGGCGACAACTTTGACTTCGATAATCTCGTTCTGTGCTGCGGCTTCCTGCGGTTCGCCGTACTGCTCGATGAGTTTGCTCATCTCTTCCGCGCCAGCCGCTTCTTCGGCCGCCGCTGCGGCTTCCGCATCCGCCGTCGCTGTCTTCGCCTCCGCTTCCACAGCCGCGTGGGCCTCATCCGCCTTGACGGGAGGCGCTGCCGGCGCAGAACTCTCACCCGTCGGCCCTGCCGCCGCGTTCACTTCTTCCGTTTTGTTCGGAGCTTCCGGTTCAGGAGCAGGTGCCGCTGCGGTGGACGATACGGGGTTTTCGTTATCGAATGAAGTCATAAGTATGTCGCCTCCGGGACTTGTATCCCTGTGTTTGGTCGTGTCAATCCTTGCGGAATCCCTACCGGGGTAAAGCAAGGAGGGTTACAACGGGGCAGTGCAGATTGAACTGCTTCGCAGTAACTCGGTCTCTTTCATTTGGATGCTACGTCGACTGCGGGTCGCGCCAACACCCAGAACACCCATCAAAGGATACTCGGGGCCCAAACCCGCTGTCAATTCAACGTTATCCGGACCCCGCTGCTGAATCGAGCTTCCTTCTCACGCCAGGTTTAACTGCCACGACACGCCGAACTTGTCGCTCAACCACGCAAACCTCTTGCTGAACCCATAGCTGTCCAGCGGCATCAGCGTGGCGCCTCCCGCCGACAACGCGATAAACAGCCGGTTGATCTCTTCTTCCGACTCGCAATCCACCCAGAACGAAAAAGACGGTGTGAATGTAAACTTGTGATTCACGAAGCTGTCCGTGCAATGAACTGTCTGCCCCGCGATCGTGAATGTTGCCAGCATGATTGTTCCCGGCTTGCCCGGCCCGCCAGCCCCATACCGCTCCAGATTCACCACCTTGGCGGCAGGGAACAGCGATACATAAAACTTCATCGCCTCCTCTGCCTTTCCTTCGAACATCAAGAACGGCCGAACGGTCGTTTCCGTCATGCGTTGGCTCCCAAACTAAGCCAGAGAGGTTTACTCACGCCCGGGCGCGCCCGGCTTGCCGCGCTTCGCGGCGAAAATCCGGCGCGTCCACGATCACCGTCCGGCACATTTCAAATAATCGCGAGCGCATTCGCGCGCCAATGCGATCCCCAAGCGTGTCTTCCTTCACAGCAACCCGCTGTCCACCCGGCAATTTTGGAGCCGGCACGGGCCCTTCCGCTTCGTCCGAATAATTCGTCGTCAGAATCGTCATGCGCTTCTCGTTGTAGCGAGCGTTCAGCACCAGTCCGATGATGTCTAGCACCCAGGCAGACGGCTTGCTCGCTCCCAAATCATCGAGCACCAGCAATTCCACCGTGCGAATCGGCTCCAGAATCCCCATCTCCGTTGACTCGCTCGCCGGGTTATAGCTCGCCTGAATTTCCTTCAGCAGTTCACGGTAATCGCAGAACAATCCCGAGTGCCCGCGCCGGATCAATTCCTTCAGCGCCGCCACTGCCAGGTGCGTTTTTCCCACGCCCGATGGCCCCATGAGCAGCAAGCCCTTTTCCGTGGCGGGGTAGTCCCTCACCAGCCCTTGCGCCAGCAGTTTTCCATGTTTCAATGACTGTTCGTGTTGCGAGGTCCACGTCCTTCCGTCTGCCAGATCTGTCGCATAGCTCTCGAAATCGCAGTGCTCGTAGCGCTTCGGAATTCGTGCGCGCTCCATCACTTTTCCGGCGCGCTCTTCTGCACCGCATTCGCACGCCACTGCCATCTCGCCGGGACCATCACTGCGCGCCACCATCTTCCAGCCGGTTCCCCGGCACAACGGACAATCTTCCCTGGCCATGGCTTCCTTTGGACTGCGGCGACTTATCGCCGCTTTGCAAGTCGTATCTCACCAGGCAGACTGACTGCCCGACGAATTTCATCATACGACCGCTTGCATGTCGCCACAATGGCGCAAACTTTGGAAAACTGTGTATGAAATCCAAAAGGCTCTGCCGGCCGCAGAGCCCTTCGACGATTCCGCTTCGATCTGGATCTATTTCGCGACTTTCGACACCCGGACGATCGCGTGCTTCGGCCTGGGCTCCTCCGTATGCGTCGCCATGCGGGAAAGTTCCTGCTGCACCACCTGCGCGAACTCGCCCATCTGCCGCTCCATCTCGATCATTTTCTCACGCATGTTTAAAATGATTTCGATTCCCGCCAGGTTCACACCCATATCCCGCGCCAGCGTCAGGATCACTTCGAGCCGCTCGAGATCCGAATCCGTATACAGCCGCGTGTTGCCTTGTGACCGCGACGGCTTCAGCAGCCCCACCCGCTCATACAGGCGAAGCGTTTGCGGATGCAGTTGGTACAACTCCGCCACCGCGCTGATCATGTATCCCGCTTTCGCCCGTTTTCGTCCTTTGGGAGCCATGTTTACACTCCCGCCTTTGCAAAGAGATCTTTCCGCGGATCCGACGGAGCGATCTCTTCCAGTTCTTTCATCAGGTTGCGCACCCGTTCGTCGGTCGGCTCCGGCACATGGACCTGAATTTCCACGTATTGATCGCCTCGCGCCCCTTTGCGCACGTTGGGCACGCCCTTCTCTTTCAGCCGCAACGTCCGCCCGCTGCTCGTTCCCGGAGGGATTCGCACCAGCGACCGTCCATCGATTGTGGGCACTTCTATCTTCCCGCCCAAAGACGCTTCAGACACCGTGACCGGAACCTTCGTGTAGAGATCGTTGCCGCGCCGCTCGAAGAATTCGTGTGGCCGCACCACCACTCGCAGGTACAAGTCGCCCGGCGCCGCTCCCATCGTTCCAGCATTGCCTTCGCCCGGCACGCGCACGCGTCCGCCGTTGTCCACGCCCGCCGGGATGCGTACGTCAATCGCCTCGGTTTTGCGCACGCGCCCTTCCCCGCCGCATACTGGACATGCCGTCCGCAGCTTTCCCGTGCCGCCGCAACGCGTGCACGGCACATTGAAGCGCATCTTTCCCGCGGTTTGCTGGATCGATCCGGTTCCACTGCACGTTGGGCACATCTGCGGCGTTCCCACTGCGCCGGTTCCATGGCAGTTCGCACAGGCATCCAATCGCGTCACCTGCAGTTTCTTCACCGCGCCCCGCACCGCATCCCAGAAATCAATCTCGATCTGGTACTCCAGGTCGCCGCCGGCTTCCTCTTCGGGCTCCGTTGCCGCTCCGCGCCGCCCCCCGCCAAAAAACTGTCCGAACAGATCGCGGAACGAGGATCCGGTGCCCTGTCCACCGCCGCCAAAATCGAATCCACCGAAATCAAAATTGACGTTGTGCCCGCCTTCATCTGGGTGAGGGCCGTAGTCGCCAGTCGGCACGTTCTCGCTGTAGAAACCGTACTGGTCGTACATCTGCCGCTTCTTGCTGTCCGACAGCACGTCGTACGCTTCTTGCAACTGCTTGAACTTTTCTTCCGCCGCTTTGTCGCCGGGGTTCAGGTCCGGGTGGTATTTCCGTGCCAGCTTTCGAAATGCCCCTCGAATGTCTTTTGTCGTCGCTTTGCGGGAAACGCCGAGGGTCTCGTAATAGTCGTGTTTTGGAGTTGTCGGCATGATGAGGTCGATCTCAGCCGGATTTTGCCGGCTATTGCCCTTCTAAAACGCCATTGCGGGAAGAGAGAGTTACTCTCTCTTCCCACTTGGAACTTACACCGGGTTCTTAATTCGGCTTCTTGCTCTCATCGACGTCCACGTACTCGGCGTCAATCACATCGCCGGGCTTCTGTCCGCCGCCCTGCGCCCCGCCGCTGCCCGAGCCGGGCGTCGCGCCAGCCCCTGCCGCGCCGGCCTGTGCCTGCTCGCCGCCCGCAGCCTGCTGTTTCTTGTACAACTCCTCCGCCATCTTGTGCAGAGCCTTCTCGACATTCTCCGTCGCTGTGCGCAGCCGGGCCACTCCGCCTTCGTTGATGGCGTTCTTAGCCTCTTGCAGAGCCTCCTCGGCGGATTTCACGTCGCTCTCGGGCAGCTTGTCGTGGTTCTCGCGGATGGTCTTTTCCGCCTGGTACACGATGCCGTCCAACCGGTTGCGCGCTTCCACTTCTTCCATGCGTTTGCGGTCGTCTTCTGCGTGCGACTCGGCTTCCGTGCGCATCTTCTCCGCTTCTTCCTTCGTCAGACCCGTCGAAGCGGTGATAGTAATCTTCTGCTCCTTGTTCGTGGCCTTGTCCTTCGCGCTCACGTTCAAAATGCCGTTCGCGTCGATGTCGAAGGTCACTTCAATTTGCGGAATACCCCGGGGAGCCGGCGGAATGCCGTCCAGCTTGAACGTCCCCAGCGAGCGGTTGTCCTTCGCGAATTTGCGCTCGCCTTGCAGGACGTGAATCTCCACGCCCGGCTGGTTGTCCGATGCCGTTGAATACGTCTCCACTTTGCGCGTCGGTATCGTCGTGTTCCGCGGGATCTGTACGGTCATCACTCCGCCCAGCGTCTCCACGCCCAGCGACAGCGGGGTCACGTCGAGCAGCAGTATGTCTTTCACCTCGCCGCCCAGCACCGCACCCTGGATCGCTGCGCCTACCGCCACGACTTCGTCCGGGTTCACGCCTTTGTGCAGTTCCTTGCCGCCGAAGAACTGGCTCACCAGTTGCTGAACCTTCGGAATACGCGTCGAACCGCCCACCAGCACCACTTCCTTGATGTCGCTCGGCGACATTTTTGCGTCTTCCAGCGCCTGCCGAACCGGTTTCATTGACCGTTCGAGCAACTCGTTCATCAGCTGTTCGAGCCGAACGCGCGTCAGCTTCTGCTGCATGTGAATCGGGCCGCTCGCTCCCGCCGTGATGAAGGGCAGGTTGATCTCCGTCTCCATCATCTGCGAGAGTTCGATCTTGGCCTTCTCTGCGGCTTCCTTCAGCCGCTGCAGCGCCATCTTGTCCTTGCCCAGGTCGATGCCGTGCTCTTTCTTGAACTCATCAATCAACCAATCCACGATCCGCTGGTCGACATCGTCGCCGCCCAGGTGCGTGTCGCCGTTGGTCGATTTCACTTCCACCACGCCGCTGCCGACTTCGAGCACCGAAATGTCGAATGTGCCGCCGCCAAGGTCGTACACCGCAATCGTTTCGTCGCTTTTCTTCTCCAGGCCGTAGGCCAGCGCGGCCGCTGTCGGCTCGTTGATGATGCGCTGCACTTCCAGGCCCGCGATCTCGCCCGCTTGCTTCGTGGCTTGCCGCTGTGCGTCGTTGAAGTATGCCGGAACCGTGATGACCGCCTTGGTCACCTTTTCCCCCAGGAAATCCTCGGCCGCATTCTTCAGTTTCGTCAGGATCATCGCGGAGATTTCCGGTGGGCTGTATACCTTCCCGGCGATCTCCACGCGCGCGTCGTCATGGTTGCCTTTCACGACTTTATAGGGCACCCGCTTCATTTCGTCCGCTACTTCGTCATAGCGTCGGCCCATGAAGCGCTTAATCGAGTACACCGTGTTTTCAGGGTTGGTCACCGCCTGGCGCTTTGCCACTTGGCCGACCAGCCGTTCGCCCGCTTTCGTAATCGCGACGACCGAAGGGGTGGTGCGCTGCCCTTCCTGGTTGGGAATCACCACCGGCTCGCCCCCCTGCATGACCGCCACAACCGAGTTCGTGGTTCCCAGGTCGATCCCAATGATCTTGCTCATAATCTACCTTCCTTGTGTGTTCAGCTGAATCCCTCGCGGCCACCCCGATAGACATCTCGACTCAACCGGGGTAACCGGCCTTCCCGTTCAGCTCATCCAAACCTGGAGGCAGGGCCGTCGAGGGCCGATTGCCTCCGAAATCCCGCCCACTATACAACTTGAGTGTGATATTGTCAAGATGGTTGATATCATTTGTAACTGTTTGCCCGCGCTTGACTTATCTTACCCCTCCATCCTCTGGACAACCCGCTCTCCCTACCGGGCTTCCCAACTTCATGAGCACTCCTGCTCCTCATGCCCCTAAACCTACTGGCTTCTTGCGCGAACCTCCGCCAGATTTCCCAAACTGCCCCTCTTTCCTTCCCACGCCCTTCACCCTTTCCCTGCCGGTTAGCGTGCCAATTGGCCTCGGAATTTGTGATACTCTGACTCCGATTTCGTCCTTTTACCCCAAAATGCCTTGGAGGGCTTCGTGAATCGTCGCTTTATCCTCGTTTACCTTGCGCTGCTGGCATTGGCCACAGCCGGTACGTTGCTCTGGGTGGGCCCCTCCACCCAGGAAGCATCTGCTGCAGCGATGGCGACAGCTCCTACGCCGGCCCCAACTGCCTCTCCTGCCCCTTCGCCTGTGCCCACCCCCTCCCCCTCCCAGACGCCCCCTAAGAAATCCGCCACCAAAACCGCCAACGTTGCGGCGCCCGTGCCAGCCGCCAACCCAGCTGTCATCTCGGTCGGAGGTGTGAACGACATCGACCCCACGAAAGCTTTCGGCAGCAAGAACGCTTCCGTCGTCATGGAGGTTTTCAGCGACTTTCAGTGCCCAGCCTGCAAGCAGTTGTTCACCCAGACGACGCAGCGCGTTACGGACAACTACGTCAACAGCAACAAGGTCTATATCGTCCATCGTGACTTTCCGCTGCAGATGCACGCTTACTCTCGCATCGCTTCCAGCTACTCCCGTGCCGCCGCGCACATCGGAAAATGTGAAGCCGTTGAGCAGGCTTTGTTTCAGAACCAGGAACGCTGGGGGGCGACCGGCGATGTCGTCGGTACCGTTGCGTCCGTTTTGAGTCCTGCGGAAATGAAGAAGGTCCAGGCCCTTGTCGACGGAAAGACCCTCGAGCCCCTCATCGAGAAAGATAAACAACTCGGTTCCCTGGTGCCCGTCAACCAGACGCCTACTTCCATCATTCACACCAAGGATGGTCAGTCCTATCCGGTCGTTGGCTTTGTCAGTTTTGATGTTTTGAAGACCTTGCTCGATCAAGTCACCAAGTAGTCCGCGGAGATTCGCATGATGGAGTCCGCCCCGTTCAACTATCGCCGGGTAATAATCTGGATCGGCCGTCTCGTTCTCGGTGGCATTTTCCTCTACGCTGGCTATTCCAAGATCTTCTTCCCCAACCGTTTCTTCTGGCCTTTAGCAATGCTGAAATTCTCGGTCGCTGCAAACCTCTCGAATTTCGGCTTCCAGGTTGATTCCTACAAACTGCTTTCCCCTTCCGGCGTGAACTTCGTGGCACACACCCTGCCGTTTGTCGAAGTCCTGCTGGGGCTTCTGCTGCTGATCGGCTGGCGTCTCAAGATATGGGGAACCGTCGTCACCTTGCTGCTGGCTGGTTTCGTCGCGGCCGTTACGCGAGCCTATCTTCTGCATATGGACATCAACTGCGGCTGCTTCGCCGCGCCTGAACCTGTCAGCATCAAGAAAATACTCGAAGACTGCATATTCCTCCTGCTGGCGCTGCTCATGACTGTCTTTGCCTTCCGGGAATCCCGCCAGCCCCATCCATGGTCCGCCGTGGAAAAATCCCACGCCTAGCGGCCGACCGCGACTCGTCTCTCTCATTTTCGAATGCCCTGATGTTTCGGCCTATAATCCTGAGTCCCAACGCCCGGGCGTTGCATCTAAAATTGTTGAAAAGCAACCATCGATGAAAAGCCTATCCGAATATCTTGAGTTGGCCGCCGTCGCGCATGGCCACATTTGTGCCGGGCAAGTTCTCGGTGTCCGGCTCGCTATGTGTGGACTGCAGGAACTGGGCATCAACGACCCCGTCGCGGAACGCAAGCGCCTTGTCACCTATGTCGAAATCGATCGATGTGTTACGGACGCGGTCGCGCTTGTGGCGAATTGCCGTCTCGGCAAGCGCGCGCTCAAGTTTCGCGACTGGGGAAAAGTCGCCGCCACGTTCTGCGACCTGCAGACCAGCCGGGCCGTTCGCGTCGCCGCCAGGGAATCCTCCAAGCAGGCCGCTAAGGAGATGTTTCCTGAGCTGCCCAAGGAAGAGGGACAGCAGAAAGCGTATGCGCGACTCGCCGACGATATTCTGTTTTCGAAGGAATGGGTGAGCGTGGAGATTCACCCCGAGGATCTGCCGGGTTTCAAAGGTCCCCGGGTGGTCTGCGCTGAGTGCGGCGAAGGCGTTAACTTCAAACGTGAAGTCATTCGCGACGGCCGCATGCTTTGCCGTGCGTGCGCCGGCGAGCGATATTACGCGAAAGACTAGGCCGCCACCGCAAGTATCTGCCAATCATTCCAGCATGCGCCGGGCCGGCACAGCCGAAGGCTGGCTCGCCTTTTGCGCCGTTTCTTGTTCGCTCACGGAGAGCAACCACTTCATGTTCGACCGCCGGGCGAGAAAGTAAGCGAGGACGACCAGAAAACTCAGCACCACGAGAAGCCACAGAATTCCCAGCAGCGTGTCGATGAATGTGTGATACAGCGCAACCGCCCAGAATTCAGGAGTCAGCTGTTTCGAGAGTTCTGGCTGATTCCACGACGGCGCACCGAGATAATCCTCGATTAGCCGAATCCGTGTTCCACCAGAGACTCCAGCGACCACCACGATAAATTGCAGGTACTTTGCCGCCAGGTAGCTTGCGTTCTTGGCGAAGAACCGGCTCAGCACGGGTTCTGACACATCCCGGCAAATCCGGCCCATGGCCCAGGAAATTCCTAACGCTAAACTGAAAGAAAGCACAAAAAGGATGAGAACCATTTTCGAGGCCGTTTCTGGAGCTGTTAACGTCGAATCCAATTATTCGATATCTACTGCGCGGCGGCACACATTTTGGCGCCGCGTGTTGCTTAAAAATAAAGTCGCCCTTTGTCTTTCGTCTGCAACTTTTCGTTCTGCGTTAGAATAACCGTCGGATGCTTTCGCTTCCTCCCATCACATTGCGTCTGCGCGGCTGGAAATTGATTGATCGCGTAGCGCTCGCTTTTCTCCTGCTTTGCTCGATTGCGCTCGGCGCCGCCGCCGGTCTGCTTTTTGTGTACGAGAGCGATCTCCCGGAGATCCGCCAGCTCGAAACCTACCGCCCGAATGTTGTGACCGAGATTTACGCCGACGACGGCCAACTCGTTGGCAGCTTTGCCCTTCAGCGCCGAATCTTGATGACCTGGGAGCAGGTCCCCAAGGTGCTCTACAACGCGGTCATCGCAATCGAAGATCAGCACTTTGAAGATCACTGGGGTGTGGATTTCCCTCGTGTTGCTGGCGCTGCCTACCGCAACATCCTCAAGCACCGCAAGGCCGAAGGCGCCAGCACCATTACCATGCAGCTCGCCGGCAATCTCTTTCTCGATCGAAGCGAGCGCAGCTTCCGCCGCAAGGCGCAGGAGATGCTCCTCGCTCTACAGATCGAACGACGCTACACCAAGCCGCAGATCTTTACGATGTACGCGAACCAGGTTTACTTGGCGCACGGCAACTACGGCTTTGCTGCTGCCGCTCAGTTCTACTTCGGCAAGCCAGTCACGGATCTCAATCTCCAGCAGGCCGCCTTGCTCGCCGGCATGATCCGCGGGCCGATCTATTCGCCGCTGGCCGACCCGGCACGCGCCCTCGCGCGCCGCAACGTGGTGCTGCATCGCATGATGGAAGAAGGGAGAATCACGCCGTCCGAGGAAGAAACCGCCAAGAAGACGCCCCTGGGCCTCCACCTGCAGTATCCGCGCAACGACCTCGCACCCTACTTCTTCGAGGACATCCGCAAGTATCTGGAAACCACGTATGGCACGGAAGCGGTGCACGAGCGTGGCTTGCGCGTCTATACGACGCTGAACGTCCAGATGCAGAAAGCCGCAAATCAGGCCATTCGCGATGGACTGCATGCCTACGACCGTCGCCACGGCTGGCGCGGTAAGCTCCCTAATATTCTGAAAGACAATCTAGGCAAGCTTGACACTTACGAAGACGAAGACTGGCGGCACGCTATCGACAAGGGCAGCTATGTTACCGGTCTCGTAACCGCTGTGGACGAGAAGAGCGCCACCATCAAGATTGGCTCTTACCGCGCCCTTCTTTCGCCCTCAGAAATGGCGTGGACCGGCGAGAAGAAGCCCAATGCCCTCCTCGTCGTCGGCGACCTGGCGCAGTTCTCGATCCTCGAACTTCGCGAAACCACCGCGCGCGTCCAACTCGAGCAGCAGCCCAGTCCACAGGCAGCCATGATTGCCATCGACAATCCTACCGGCGAGATCAAGGCCATGGTCGGCGGCTACAGCTTCGAAGATTCCAAGTTCAATCGCGCTACGCAAGCGGTGCGCCAGGTCGGCAGTTCATTTAAACCTTATGTCTACTCGACCGCCATTGAAAAGGGCGCCTCACCATTCGACACCATTGTCGACTTGCCCTTCACGGTCATCAGTGGCGGTAAGCCCTACTCGCCGCACAACTACGACGAGAAATTTGAAGGCACCATCACCTTGCGGCGCGCGTTGGCCGGTTCCCGCAACGTCCCGGCCGTGAAGATCGCTGAGAGAGTCGGCATCACTAACGTAGTCGAGGTGACGCGTCGCTTCGGCATCACTACCCCCCTCCCCCCCTACCTTCCCCTCGCCCTCGGCGCCGCTGACATGAAACTCGTCGAACACGTCTCCGCCTTCACGGTCTTTCCCAACGATGGTATTCGCATCGACCCGCACATGATCCGGCGCGTCACCAGCTATGATGGTGCCCTGCTGGAAGAAGCTCATCCCGAAGTCCACGATGTGATCTCGCCCGATACAGCACGCACGATGACCGCCATGCTCATGGATGTCGTGCAGTTCGGCACCGCCATTAAGGCACGAAACATCGGCCGGCCCGCCGGCGGCAAAACCGGAACGACTCAGGATTTTACCGATGCCTGGTTCCTTGGCTTTACTGCGCAAACCACCGCAGGAGTCTGGGTTGGCTTCGACGACAAGGCTATTTCGCTCGGCAAACGTGAAACGGGCGCGCAGGCAGCCTTGCCCATTTGGATGGAGTTCATAGACAAGGGTATGGGCAACATGCCCGCGGTCGAATTCGCGAATGTGATCCCGCTGGAAATCCAAGCGCAGGATCATCATGTTCGCACCGACGTACCTGACACTGCTCCCGAAGACGAGGCGCCCAGCGCGCCGCGTGAGAAGCCCTCGCCTCTTCCCGCCGCCACGCCCCCCGCTCCCCCGCCTACCTCTGCCACACAACAACAATAGCTGCGCCGCTCTACTCCCGGAAAGGATCCCAGCCGCCGGCGAGAATTTCCTGAACCGCGGACTTGCCTTTCGACAGCAGGAGTATCTTTTCCTTCGAGATCCCGCCGATAAGAGTGACGGGCGGCCCTGGAATCATCTTCAACGCCATTTTCAGGCGTCGAATCTGGATTCGACTCGGGCGAACCGTAAACAACAGTTCGTAATCGTCTCCTCCGTGAAGCGCCAGACGCGCGCCTTCTTCCTCTGCGACTCCTCTTGGCCACGGTAAAGCATCTTCCGCGACTACAGCGCCGACTCCACTCGCTTCACAAATCCTCGCCAGATCGGTCGAGAGTCCGTCCGAAATATCGATCATTGAGGTGGCCAGGCCCCGTTCGGAGAGCAGTTGCCCCAGTTCGATTCGCGGCTGGGGATACAGATGTTTTCTGAGCGCTTCACGAGACTTGCTCGCTTTGCCCTCTCCCTTTCGCAACAATTGCAACCCCAGGTCAGCTTCCCCAAGGGTCCCACTGACAAAAAGCAGATCGTCAGGCCGCGCACCCGACCGCAAGACCGCCCGACCTCGCTTTACTTCGCCGATGACCGTGATGTTGATCAGTACACGTTCGTGCCGTGTGGTATCTCCACCTGCGAGCTCACATTGCAGTTTTCTCGAAGCGCGCCTCAATCCTCCCAGGAACCCCTCAAACCATCTCCCGGTCAATTCTGCGGGCAGAGCGATGCTGAGCAGGAAGCATCGCGGCGCTCCCCCCATCGCCGCAATGTCGCTGACCGCGCGAGCCAGGCACTTCCAGCCCACGGCATCCGCCGGGTGCTTGTCGCGCAAAAAATGTGATCCCTCCAGAAACCAATCACACGTCAGCACTTCTTCGTGCCCCGGGCGGCTTTTCAATAACGCGGCGTCATCCCCCAGTGCCAACCGCAGTGAGGTGTTTTTCGCGGAAGGGAAGCTCTTTTTGATCCGCGTTACGAGTTCATTTTCGGTGTGCCTTGGTCTCATCGCCGGTTTCATCCTAGCGCACTGGCCGAATGGTCAGGGGACAGTTTTCCAAAGGCTGACCCAAATTCCGAAAATACAGGGTTGACTGGATTTGTTACAGATTTTAATATTCCCAAGACGAACCAAGGCTCACGGTTCAGACCGGAACGGTCATCAGATTATGTGCGGGCAGGTCATGGGAACCGCACTTCAAGTAAGGTCGGCACACAACGAAGGATTAAAGATTGGCCTGAGGGGCCTATCCGTGATCAGCAGCAAGAACTACACGTTCTATATTGCCTCGACGCCCGGAAAACTCCGGAAAATGGTCGTGCCCGCATACATTCTGCATGGGCTGGCGGTCCTGGCCATCATCGGGAGCGTAACCGTTGTCGCCGCGGTCGGCTCCTACAGCCGAATGCTATGGAAGGTTGGCAATTACAACGCTCTTCGCCACGATCAGGAAACACTCAAGAAGCAATATCGCGAGTTGCAGTCCACCGTCAAAGATACAAACGAGCGACTTGATTCTCTCCAATCTCTCGCTACTGAAGTGGCCATGACCTATGGCGTACTCCGCTATCACCCGCCGGCATTTGATCAGGCGGATAGCTCCGTGACTCCCGAAGATGCTTTCGACCGCTCGGTTGAACAATATGCTTTTCTGAAGCGCAATGCTTCTGTCATCGCTGTCGCTTCCACTGGTCTTCGACTGATGCCTGCGGTGGCTTTCGCTGAATCGAACTACACCCCATCCATCTGGCCCGTGATGGGACACATTTCCGACAGCTTCGGCGAACGACTCGACCCGTTCTCCGGTGAAGGCGCGTTCCACACTGGGGTCGATGTCAGCGCGGAATATGGCGCGCCAGTACACGTCACCGCCGACGGCGTCGTCACCGTTGCAGAAAATCATAGTGGCTACGGGCGTCTGGTCATTGTCGATCACGGTTTCGGCATCTCCACGTTCTATGCGCACTTGTCCGCTTTCAGCGTGATGTCTGGCGCTCATGTGAAGCGCGGCGAGGTCATCGGCTACGCCGGCATCAGCGGGCGTTCGACCGGCCCGCACGTTCACTACGAAGTGCGCGTCAACAACGCCCCGGTCAATCCGTGGCGCTACATGAAGACCACCCCCGTCAGCGGCGACTGATCCCGCTTTCTCTGCTCTTTCCGGCTAAATGAGACCTGTTTAGGCTTAGCGGGCAGGCGTCTCTGCCGCCCCTTGCCCGGCAGACCTCGCTGCAGCGTGCAGCCCGCGCAGCAATTTTGGAGTGACATCGAACACGATGCGCACTGACTTACTTGTTCCACGGTCCAATTGCTGGACATCGGCCGTGTTCAGGAGATCCAGGTAGCCCTCTCGCAGCTCCGACGGCAATTGCTTGCGGGTTTTCGGATCGTTCAACCCCATCTGCGCGATCACAACCAGTCCGTTCAGTAGCTCCCGCAGTTGCCGCACGGTGTTTTCTGTCAGCGCCTCGCCGTCAATCACTACGCGCAGCACGGTACCTTCAGGTTTTCCAGCAATGGAGATCCACTCCAACTGGCTGATCAACGTCGCCAGTTGCGGCGATCTTAAGCCGCCGGGGGCGGCCGCCAGCGCTGACGCCGCTCCCGCGTCCTGGCGTAGGACCACGAATACTGGCGTTCCAGCGAGTCGCAGGAAATGCTCCTTCCATTCACGTGTTCCCGCGCCCGATGGCTGCTGAAAAAAATACGACGAGTCGTTTGCCCATGCGACCCGATCGTCCCGCAAAAACGTGAAGTACGCCTTCTTGGCCGAGCCACTCACCGGAACTGCGTACAGTGTCCTGCCGTCCTCGGTCTTCAGGGCACCGAAGTGATTCCCATACTCTTCAATCTTTTTCCGGTCGAACCGTCCTTCAGCGATCGCGAACACCGTAGGCCCTGAGGGTGCCCGATCGATGGAGACGACCATCCTGTCCAGGTCACGCTCGTAATTAAACCCAGTTGCCGCGATGAATTGCGCATAGTCGGTATCAGGCGCCTGTTGCGGCGCCCAGGCCAGCAACTGTACCAAGAGCGCCGATGACCGCAATTGGGCAAGATCGATGTATCCAGCGGCGACTCCATTTGGCGGCATCAGCGAAAGCAAGTCAGCGCGGTTCGCGTCGTAGTCCTTCGAGCGCCAGCGGAGATATCCGATCATTGCCGCAACGGCTACGGCGAACACAACTGCCGTTGTAATCAAGATTCTGCTCTTCGACATGGGATTGGAGTCTATCTGCTGATTCTCGCACTCCGAAGCAGGGAAAATGCCATGGAATCAGGCTAATGGCGCTGGAACCGGGATCTCACCAGTGGAAAGCTGTGAATTCTCTCCAGGATAAACAATGCCATTTTCCCGTTAAGTGTAATTGTTAGATATAGATAGGAGGCTGTGATAGATAAACAATCTGCAAGCTTTTTTCCACAGAGTTGGCTCCCAATTTGCTCGGCGCATCATCCCCCGCCACTTGCAATTTCTGTGCCTAATCTGTTATTCTTGTGCGGTTTGAGCAGCGCTGGCGTAGCTCAGCTGGTAGAGCATCTGATTTGTAATCAGAGGGTCGGGGGTTCAAATCCCTCCGCCAGCTCCACCA
>Ga0335082_10001410_pt1 | contig 25641 bp, 25 predicted proteins | sample Lox_Sample_41_FD_206718 | JGI IMG/M metagenome (GOLD analysis project Ga0335082, IMG submission 206718) | Soil microbial communities from Loxahatchee National Wildlife Refuge, Florida, United States - Lox_Sample_4.1 | ecosystem: Environmental > Terrestrial > Soil > Wetlands | place: USA... | reverse complement strand
CGCACTCTGCCCTTGTTGTCCGCGATGTTTACGGAAGCCAGACCCGCTCCCGTCAGAGTTGCCGCCGGCAAGGGATCCCCGACTTTGATGGGGGAACCGGTCAAGGGCAGCGGGCTGCCTTTGAACATGACGGCGTGGCCATCACCAGCCTGAGCATTCCCGGTGTTCACCGGGATTTGCATGTCATCGGCGGCGTGGACGGCTGCAGACCAGCCGAACAGCGCGGCGGCCAGCCCTGGAACAATTGCGGTGAATCGCATGGTCTCCTCCATAAACTTGTTGTGCTCGCTCGTGTGCCAAACGCCGGGCGACCGGAGGCGCTCGGCGAGTAGTAGTGATTGCATTAAGGTCATTCGCGGCCGCGGGCAGCGCCGCAAACGGTAGTGTCTACCAATCTGCCCGCGTCAGCAAAGCGGAGATAACCAAACCTCCAATACCGCTCATCGACGTCGAACCGATCGCGCGCACGAAACGCCCCCGGCGCCGCCCAACCCCCTGGACGGGGGGGCAGAGGTGCGAGGCTACGAGCGCCGGCGGGAGTGGCGCTGGGAACCGTTCCCGGCCGTGGCCTGCTGGCGCAGACGCTTGTACAACCCGGGTTCTGCGGACTTCAGGTAGGAGATCACCTGAAAATCACCACGCGTTATCTTGCGCACGTCGATCTGATCCACATGCACGAGGCGCAACAACTCCTGGACGGGTTTCGGCATCGTGCGCCCGCTTTCGTAACGAGAACCCCCGCTCTGGGTCACGCCGATGCGACCCCAGAACTCCTGCTGGTTCAAGCCGAGACGATGGCGGATGTGGCGCGGGTTGGAGAGTTTATCGCTAGCTTTCATCTTCATGTCATATCCAGACAGTTGAACACACAGCGCGCAGCATACCGCGCTTCTTTGTTGGTCTTGGAACAACCCCGGAAGTTCCGGGGCTCTCCGACACGGTGCAACGTTGGCTGGAGCGCTGTGGACCCGACCGCTCAGACCCTGATGCCGGCCGCATGCCAGGGCACCTCGCCAGGCGCTAAGGCCTTATCCACTGCGCTCGGAAGCGATGGAGTCCCCTCTCCCAGACGCGCCCGAATCCGCCCAGCTGGACTGCGCGGCAGACCGATGGGCACGGTGGCGCGTCTTGCAGTCGGGGCTACGGCAACCGGAAGGTCACCAGCACCCCTGAATCCTTCGGGAAGGTGTTGTAGGGATAGCCGAAGAACGCCGCGTAGTCATCACCCGCGAGCCCACCCCAGCCGGTCGCCACGGCGATGTACTGTCTTCCGTCCTTGCCCTTATAGCTGATGATGCCTCCGTTGTGTCCCTGCCCGTTGTTGTGCTTCCACAGCTCCTTGCTGGTGGTGGCGTCGAGCGCGCGCAACCACCCCCGCGGATCGGGTACGAACAGCAAATTGCCCTTGGTGGACAGCAGGCTTGCAAGCGGGGGCTCCGGGAACTCTACTTCCCACCTCTTGGCACCAGTCAGCGGGTCGTGCGCCGAGATGTGCCCGCGCACCTTGCCGTCAGGCGGATTGACGAGGCTGAACTCGGCACCGATGTTGAGCTGCGCCATCGGCTGCAGGATCGGCGTGGTCTTCTTCACGGTAAGGTCCATGCACCATTCGTTGCCGACCTTGTAGTAAAGGCCGGTCGTCGGGTTGTAGGTGCCCGAATTCCAGCTGATGCCCCCGGCAATGAACGGACACAGGCTCTTCTGCTCACCCTCGGTGAAGTCGCGGCGCCCGATCAACTCGCCGGTGCGCGGGTCGATGTCCTTCACGAAGTTGATGTTCTTGACCAGGCGCCAGACGTTCTGTACGCCGCCCTTGCGGTCGTACACGAAGATGAAGCCGCCCTTGTTCGGATGCACGATGTACTTTTTCCCACCGCGTTCGAGCATCAGGAACTCACCCACTGCGCTGTCGAAGTCCCAGGCGTCGTGCGGCAGCTCCTGGTGATAGGCCTTGAGCTCCCCGGTGTCCAGATCGAGGCCGAGGACGGACGTGGTATACAAGTTGGTCCCCGGCCGTGCGCCCACGGTCATCCAGTCGGGCCCGGACCAGTCGTACAGGGGCGCTGGGTTGGCCGTGCCCCACCAAACCAGGTTGGTTTCAGGGTCGTAAGTGCCCGCCATCCAGCCGCCGCCACCGCCCGTTTTCCATGCGTCGTTGCCCCAGGTGTTGCGCGCGTCGGACTTGCTGCCATCGTTGCCGCCCACGGTGTAGAACTTCCACACTTCTTGGCCTGTGCTGGCGTCCACGCCGAAGATCGGGCCGCGGTACGGCCATTCGCCGCCCTGCGCGCCGATCACGACTTTGTCCTTCACGAACAGCGGCGCGCCGGTGAAGCCGACCGTGAGCTTCTCGGAGTTGATCAGCTTGGTTTCCCAGTTGAGCTTGCCGGTCTTCATGTCGATGGCGACCAGCTTGCCGTCCAGGGTGCCCATGTAGACGTTGCCTGAACCCAGCGCGATGCCGCGGTTGTAGGGCGAGTGGGTCTGCTTGGCTACCAGGTCTTCGTCCAGCTTCTGACGGTAGTACCAGATCACCTCGCCGGTGGACCCATCGAGTGCGAAGACCTGATTGTAGGGGCCCGAGTAGTAGAGGATGCCCTCTGCGGCCAGCGGCATGGACTGCAAGCCGCGCACCGCACGCGGCATGGCGTGCGTCCACGCCACCTGCAGCTTGCTCACGTTCTTCGTGTTGATCTGGTCGAGCGCGCTGTAATGCCAGCTCTTATAGCTGCCGTGGTAGGTGAGCCAATCGCCCGGATACTTATCGGCGTTGCGGATGCGTTCGTAGGTAACATCGGCCCACGCCTGCCCGGATAGCGTGACGAGCACGCTGACTGCGACCGTTATGGCGGCGGCCCCGAGCTCCTGATGCCATCGCTTCATCGCGATTCTCCTCTGCGCATGAACGTCATGAAGGTGCCCCCCTGGAAGTCACTGACCTGCACTCGATGCGGCACAATCTCGGGTCGCTGCGCGGCGACGTTCCCTGGTGAGGCGCCCCGCCCGACGATCGGCGAACTATAGTGGAGCGGGCCGTACATTTCAACCGACGATGCGGCGGAAACACGCGCGAGACAAGCACTTACACATCTGCTTTGAGGCTGGGCGAGAGGCTGCGTGAGGGTAGAGCGCAGCGGTGGACGTCTGCCGCTTCACGCGTCAGGCATCGCTCGGAGCCATGACAGCTTGATGCAAGACTGGCGCACGGTCCTGGTGGCGCGTAACGATCGGACGGGCCGTGCGCGCATACACGCGCAGCCGCGGCACGGTTCTGCGCGAGCCACAAACGCAACGACGGCAGCCGCGTGGCTGCCGTCGTGATGGAAGCAATGCTCGGGAGCTCACTTCGCCACTTGGCGTTCCCGCAACTCGTCGAGGGTCTTGCAGTCGATGCACAGCGTCGCGGTTGGCCGCGCTTCCAAGCGCTTGAGACCGATCTCCACGCCGCAGCTTTCGCAGTAACCGTACTCGCCCATATCGATCTTGGCGATGGTCTCCTCGATCTTCTTGATCAGCTTGCGCTCGCGATCGCGGTTGCGCAGCTCGAGCGCCATGTCGGATTCCTGACTGGCGCGATCGTTGGGATCGGCAAAGATGGTCGCCTCGTCCTGCATGGTGTGGACGGTGCGGTCGATATCCTGACTCAGCTCTTGCTTCAGCGTGCTGAGCATCTTGCGGAAGTGGTCGAGCTGCTTGGGATTCATGTACTGCTCGCCCTTCTTCGCCTGGTAGGGCTTGAACTGAGTGTGAAATTCAGCAGTCATTTGGACGCTCGTTCCCACAAAAAAAGTCGCTTTAATAGCAGAAAACCACCGCCCCCGCAAGCAACTTTCGAACCCATACTGCACGCCGTCCTGCGCCGTGCAATGTACATCGCCAGTGTGGGTGCGCGTCGCCGCGCGAGCCAGCGGCGCCAAATTGACCCGTTCGCGCGCTAGCGGTTATAGTAACGCGCTTCCGGGGTGTGACGCAGCCTGGTAGCGTGCCTGCTTTGGGAGCAGGATGTCGGAGGTTCGAATCCTCTCACCCCGACCAGCATGCCCCCGGCGGGGACATCCGGTCGCCCCTGCCCGTAGCTCAACCGGATAGAGCACCAGCCTTCTAAGCTGGGGGTTATGGGTTCAAGTCCCGTCGGGCAGGCCAGAATAGAGTCCCGCGCAGGTCAAGCCGGGTGCGCGATCCAGCGGTGGCTGTAGCTCAGTTGGTAGAGTCCCGGATTGTGATTCCGGTTGTCGTGGGTTCGAGTCCCATCAGCCACCCCATCTCTTCAGTTGCGAGGCATCAGGCTACGGCGCCAGGCACGCGGCCGCCTGTAACTCCCCAGGCTCAGACCCCGTCCGGTTTCTCTAGTTTCCTAACACCATGATCATCCTGCGCGCGGTCACTTTGCAGCGCGGCGCGAAGCGCTTGCTCGAACGCGTGAACCTCACCGTGTTTGCCGGGCAGAAAATAGGCATCGTCGGCGCCAACGGCTCCGGCAAGAGCAGCCTGCTGGCTCTCCTGTGCGGTGAGCTTTACTGCGAGGCGGGCGATGTGGACATCCAGCCTGGGCTGACCATCGCACACGTGGCACAGGAAACGCCTGCAACGAAGGATGCGGCCGTGGACTATGTGCTGGACGGCGACCGCGAGCTACGCGAGATCGAGGCTGCGATCAGCTCCGCCGAGCGAGACGACGCCGGGATGGGCAGGGGAGACGTAGGCGCCGGCGAGGGCAGCGCAGAGGCTCACCCTGGCGGACGGCTCGGCGAGCTGCACGAGCGCTTGGCAACGATCGGGGGCTATGGCGCTCGCGCCCGCGCGGCGCAGATCCTGCATGGCCTGGGGTTCTCGCAGACCGATCTCGCCCGGTCGGTCGTGCAGTTCTCCGGCGGCTGGCGCATGCGGCTGAATCTGGCGCAAGCGCTGATGACGCGCTCGGACGTGCTGCTGCTCGATGAGCCCTCCAACCACCTGGACCTGGATGCCGTGCTCTGGTTGGAGGATTGGCTGTCACGCTACAGCGGCACGTTGCTTCTCATCTCACACGACCGCGAGTTTCTGGATAACGCGGTGACCCAGATCTGCCAAATCGACAACCGCAGGCTTGAAGTCTACAAGGGGAACTACTCCGAGTTCGAGCGCCAGCGGGCGGCGCAGCTGCGGATGCAGCAGGCGGCCTACGACAGGCAGCAGCGCGAAATCGCTCACTTGCAACTGTTCGTCGACCGCTTCCGCGCCAAGGCCACCAAGGCGCGTCAGGCCCAGAGCCGGCTCAAGGCGCTGGAGCGGCTCGAGCGCATCGCGGAGGTGCGAGCGAGTTCGCCCGCCACATTCCGCTTCCGTGAGCCGGTCCACGCCCCACAGATTCTGCTCGCGCTCGACGGACTGGCCGCGGGCCACGCCGGCGTCCCGGTGTTACGCGACGTCGACCTCACGCTAAGAGCCGGTGCGCGCATCGGACTGCTGGGGGCCAATGGCGCCGGCAAGTCGACCTTGGTGCGGACTTTGGCGGCAGAGCTACCGCCGTTAGCGGGCGAGCGGCGTGCGGGGAAGGGGCTCGAAGTCGGTTACTTTGCGCAGCAGCAGCTCGAACAGCTACGTCCCGAGGACTCGCCCCTCCAGCACCTTGCGCGGCTGGACCGCCGTGCACGGGAGCAGGATTTGCGGGACTTCCTGGGGGGGTTCGACTTTGGGGGGGAGATGGCGGATGCGCCGGTCGGCCGTTTCTCAGGCGGAGAAAAGTCGCGCCTGATCCTGGCGCTCGTGATCTGGCGGCGCCCCAATCTGCTGCTTCTGGATGAACCCACCAATCACCTCGATCTGGACACGCGCGAAGCGCTCACCATCGCGTTGCAAGAGTTCGAAGGCGCGGTGGTGCTGGTGTCACACGACCGCCACCTGTTGCGGGCTACGGCCGAGGACTTCCTCATTGTGGCCGAGGGTGCCGTAGCACCCTTCGACGGCGACCTGGAAGACTACCGCGGTTGGCTTGCTGGGCGACGCCGGGACGAGGCGGTGCCGCCGGCCGGCAGCGTAGAAATGCCGGTGGACCGACGGCAGCAGCGCAGGCTCGACGCGCAGGCGCGCAGCCGCCTCTCGGCGCAACGCAAGCCAATCGAGCAGCGCGTGCAGGCGCTCGAACTCGAAATCGCCGAGTTGTCCGCCGACAAGACGCGGCTTGAAACCTTGCTGGCCGACCCAAATCTATACGCCGAAGAACACCGGGACAGGCTCAAGGCGTGCCTCGTCGAGCAGGCCCGCGTAAGCAACCGCCTCAACGCGTTGGAGGAGGAGTGGCTTCAACTGCATCAGCAGCTCGAGGCGCTCGAGGCGCATGAGGCAAGCCGGCGCGAGGGTCTGACCCTGTGACCGTCGAGCCGGAACTCGCGGTTCGCGGCGATCATCCAAGAGTGGATTGGTTGACTTTGCGCGTAGCCTCTAGGAGGACAACTTGTTCAAACGCATTGGCCTGTTCCTGATTACCAACCTGGCGATCTTGCTCGTGCTGAGCTTCACGGCCCGGATTCTGGGCGTGGACCGCATTCTCGCGGCCAACGGGCTCAACGTGGGCGCACTGCTGGTATTTGCCGCAATCTTCGGCTTTGGCGGCGCGCTGATCTCGCTGGCCATCTCCAAGTGGTCGGCGAAGATGATGGTCGGCGCTCAGGTGATCGAGAGTCCGAGCAACGCCACGGAGCGTTGGCTCGTGGAGACCGTGCGCCGGCATGCGCAGTTGGCCGGCATCGGCATGCCCGAGGTGGCGGTTTACGACGCTCCCGAGATCAATGCCTTCGCCACCGGCGCCAACCGCAACAACGCGCTAGTCGCCGTCAGCACGGGGCTGCTGCAGAACATGACCCCGGACGAGGCCGAGGCAGTGCTCGGCCACGAAGTCAGCCACGTCGCCAACGGCGACATGGTGACGCTCGCGCTGATCCAGGGGGTGGTTAACACCTTCGTCATCTTCCTGGCGCGCGTCATCGGCTACCTCGTCGATCGCGTGGTGCTGAAGAACGATCGTGACTCGGTCGGCATCGGCTACTGGGTCACGTCCATCGCGGCCGAAATCGTGCTCGGGTTCCTGGCCACGATGATCGTCATGTGGTTTAGCCGCCGGCGCGAGTATCGGGCGGACGCGGGTGGGGCGCAGCTCGCGGGCCGCGAGAAGATGGTCGCCGCACTGGAGCGGCTCAAGTTGGCGCACGAGCCCTCCACGCTTCCCGCCCAGGTCAAGGCGTTTGGCATTCGCGGCGGCGGATCGGGCGGGCTTGCGGTGCTGTTCATGTCACATCCGCCGCTTGACGACCGCATTGCCGCGCTGCGAGCCGGCGCAGTGACCTCGGGCTTGAGCCTCGCGCGCTGATCTTCGCCGCTTCTTGGGCAACGGCGCCGGTAGCTGGCGCCGTTTGCTTTTGGGGCTTGCGAATCGTGATCCGTGACTCGTGATTCGTCACGGTTCCAACACGACCGCCGCGCGGCCACAGATGGCGTGCAAGTGGCCGTCGCGGCGCAGCGGATTGTCCGGTGCGCGGTGACTGCGCGTTGTACATGTGATGTGCGCGTTATCCCACGAGAGCACGCCGTCCAGCAGACACATCGCGCCCGAATGGGGAATACAGGCTTGGATGTCGGCCTTGCCGATCAGCACGGCGAAAGCGTCAGTTTCACCACGCTGCCGTTCAGGTAGTCCAGCACCAGCGTGGCGGCCGTCGGTCCGGCGAGCGCCTCCAGCAGTGGCAGCGCCCGGCCGGTAGGATTGCCGCAGCGCAGTGCCTCCAGCGCCGGATCTTGCATGCGAGTGGGTGCGCGTGCGTCCGTCTCGATCTGTACGTCGAGCCTGGCGAAACTGGCCGACGTCACATTCGGCGCGAGGAGCAATGCCGCGCCCACCAAACCCGTGATCGGCCGCGCGGCGTGCAGCGGCTCGGGGTAGGGTAAATCGTAAGAGATCAGCAGGACCGCTTCGACCTCAACGGTGCAGTACGCGCAGGCTTCCAGCAGGCCGGCCACGAAGCTGCAGTCGAAGCAGCACAGGCTGGTTGACGTCGCCCGGGAGCGCAGCGCGATGCTCCAGTAGCCGGCCGGCGCGTTCTGCACCGAGTTGTGGAAGCGAGTGGGGGAGACATACCCGCTCGGTTCCGGCGAGGGCCTCGCAGATCTGATGGATCACTTGACCGTCCCCGCCTGAGGAAGTGAACACGGACGCGAGCGTGTCAGGGGGCCTGCTGCTACGTGCCAGGGCGTCCAGCGCGACATTCAGCGCCAGCCTGACCGGCAATCCGGTGCGCCGGCGCTTGGCGGCCGGCAGCGCGTCCGGTGCCGCCAGCAATAGCTAACGCGTGGAACATAGGCAGCGCCGCCGGTCAACACCGCACGGCTGCCTGGCCACCCGGTCAACCCGGGCCCGAGCAGGCCCGCGCTTTCCACGAAGACCTGCATTAAGAACAAGGCATCAGTGCACCCGACCAAGCACCAAGCTGCAGTTGCTGCCGCCGAAGCCGAACGAGTTGCTCATCACTCGCCGCGGCGCTTGCGCCGCGCCGTTCAGGGGCTTCAATCGTGATCCAGGTGACGTACGCGGCACACCCCACACCGCTATAATAACGCGTGCTGTCAGGGGTGGAATGCAGCGCGGAGTGTCAGACCAGACCATGGACCGAGTGAGAATCATGAGCGCGCAGGAGCGCGAGCTGGCGGAGCTGATCGTCGCCACGCTCAACCTGGACCTGTCCGCCGACGAAGTCGATCCCGACGCCGCGCTGTACCGCGAGGGGCTGGGGCTCGATTCCATCGATATCCTGGAGATCGCGCTCGCCGTATCCAAGACCTACGGCTTTCAGCTGCGGTCCGACGATAGCGACAACGTAAAGATCTTCAGCTCGCTGCGCAGCCTGAACGAACATGTCCAGCGCAGCCGGACCAAATAGCACGACTACGCGGCACACGCGCGTCATCACAATGGGGTTGACCGCGGCGGTGATCGCTTATGCCGCCGCGACGCACTGGGCCGTGGCATCCGGTCACGTCGATACGCTGGGTCGGGCGCTGGCCCTGGCACCGGTCCTGGCGGGATTGGTTTGGCTCGCCGTGCGCCCGCGTCGTTCGCCGTGGGTCAGGTTGGCTGCTGCCGCCATCGCGCTGGCGCTAGTCGCGCTGGCGATACGCGGCACGACGCCAGTTCTGGGCTTGCTTTATCCTCTTCCCTCCATATTCGTTTACAGCGCGCTGCTGTGGATGTTCGCGCGCACGCTCGCGCCAGGGCGCGAAGCGCTCGTCACGAGCCTGGCCCGTCACGTGCACGGAACGCTACCGGACGAAATCACCGCGTACACGAGGCAGGTCAACTGGGCCTGGTGCATATTCTTCGGGGCTATGGCGCTGACATCGCTGCTGCTGTTCGCTTTTGCTTCGTTGCCCGCCTGGTCGCTGTTCGTCAATGTGCTCAGCCTGCCGCTGATCGCTGCGATGTTTATTGCCGAGTACGTGTACCGAGTCCTGCGTTACCGACGCTTCTCGCACGCCTCGCTGTTTGCCGGGGTGCGGGCGTTCCGCGAACTCGGGCACAGCAGCGCGTCGCCCGGCCGGGGCAGTTAATCCAGTTGCGAACTGTCGCCGCGTGTCGCCCGCGCAGCGCACTTGGCGCGATGCCAGCGCCGCGCTTGTAGGAAGATGTGCGCCATCCCCTTTCTAGGCCACCGTGACCGCTCCGCCGTGGTCGCCTGGCGCGGTGAGCAGCCCCTGTACGTGAGCGACTTCCTGAGCGATCTGGCGGCTGTGGCCGCTGCGCTCCCCGAGCGGCGTTTCCTGGTGAACTTGTGTGCGGACCGCTATCGTTTCGCGGTCGGGCTTGCAGCGGCACTGCTGCGAGAGCAGGTGAGCTTGCTCCCACCTGCACACACACCTGAGCTGCTGCGGCTGCTCAAGGCCCGGTACCCGGGGCTATACGCGCTTTGCGACGGCAGCGTTCAGACCGATGCACTCGAAACGGTCGACTATCCGACGAGCGGAGTGGGCGTCCCCGCAGCGGAGATGCCAGCATTTCCCGCGTCCCGGGACGCGATCGTCGCTTTCACCTCGGGCTCCACCGGCCAGCCCACACCCCACCCAAAGAGCTGGGGCAGGCTGGCGCTGGGCGCGGTGCATGAAGCGCAGAGCCTCGGGCTCGGTGGCGCCGGCAGCATCGCGCTGCTGGGCACGGTCCCGCCGCAGCACATGTACGGTCTGGAGTCGACCGTCTTGCTGGCCTTGCACAACGGCCTGGCCTTTCATGCGGCGCGGCCGTTTTATCCCGCAGACATCCACATGGCCCTGGGCCACATCCCCGGGGAGCGGGTGCTAGTGACCACGCCGGTTCACCTGCGCGCGCTGCTGGCCGAGGAGAGCGGCCTGCCCCAGCTGCGTTTCATACTGTGCGCAACAGCCCCGCTGCCGGTCGAGATGGCCGCCGAAGCCGAGGCGCGCTACAGTGCGCCGGTGCACGAGATCTTCGGCTTCACCGAGGCCGGGATGGTCGCTACGCGACGCACGACGCAGGGGCCGCGCTGGTACGTGTTGCCTGGGCTTCGCTTGTGGCGGGATCGCGCGGGCATCTGGGTCGGTGGCGGGCATGTCCCGTCCGACGTCACGTTCACAGACCTCGTGGAGATGGTGGATGCGCACACGTTTGTGCTCCAAGGCCGCAGTAGCGACCTCGTCAACATCGCCGGCAAGCGCAGCTCGCTTGCCTATCTCAACCAACAGTTACTCGCAATCGAGGGCGTCGAGGATGGCGTGTTCTTTCTGCCGGATGAGCCGCAAGGCGGCATCGTTCGGCTGATGGCGTTCGTCGTGGCGCCGCGGCTGTCGCGCGAGGCCCTGATGTCGGCGCTGCGCGCACGCATCGATCCGGCGTTCCTGCCACGTCCGCTCTACTACGTGGATGCTTTGCCTCGCGCCGCTACGGGCAAGCTCGCGCGAGAAGCGCTCATTCGGCTGGCCCAGGCCGCTCACAAACGTGGAGCGGGCGCGTGACCCGGGCGATCCTGCGGCTGCCGGCCGGACATTCCAGTGTCGAGGGCCATTTCCCGGGGAATCCCATCGTTCCGGGCGCGGTGTTACTGGACGAGATTCTCGCGGCCATCGAACGCGCGCGCGGACAGCCGCCGGCGGCATGGGCGGTGAAGTCGGTCAAATTTCTCCAGCCGGTGCGCCCCGGCGACGAGTTGGCCATGGAGTTCACCACGGCCCCAAGCGGGGACATCCGCTTCCGCTGCAGCATCGGCGCCTTGGAGGTGGTCACAGGGCTGGTGCGGGCGTGAGCCAAGCCTGGCCAGACCAGCGCGAGCGCGGCAGTATCATCGCGATTCGCGTGCTGGTCGCTGTAGCACTGCTCTTGGGGAGGCGCGTCGCACGGCTGATTCTCTATCCCGCCTATCTGTACTTCTTGGTGTCGGACCCGAAACCAAGGGCGGCCTCGCGCAAATATCTGGGCAGAGTTCTGGGACACCCGCCGCGCTTCGTCGATTTGTTCCGGCACTTTCTCGCTTTCGCCACGGTGGGGCTGGACCGGGTGTATCTGCTCAAGGATCGGGTCGAGCTGTTCGAATCGCAGATCTCCGGCGAGGACGTCCTGCTGGACGTGATGCGCGGCGGGCAAGGCTGTTTTCTGCTCGGCGCGCATCTGGGCAGCTTTGAGATCCTGCGCGCCTTCGGAACATCCAAGCATCTGCGCATCGGCCTGGTCATGTATACACGGCGTGGAGCGCGCCAACCGCGCGCACGCCATCGAGCAACCGGTGCGCCGGACGCGCAAAGGCTCGAGCACTATTGCCGGCAGGCGCCCTATAACTGGTTCAACTTCTATGATTTCTGGAACGGGTCGCGTGCGCCGAAGTAGCGTCCTGTCGTGGGTATTGGCTGCGCTAGTCCCGGCGGCGCTGGCGGCGGAGCCAGAGGCCGTCGAGCAGCAGTCGCTCGCGCAGCCGTGGGGTCTGGAACAGCTCATGGTCGAACTCGGCCGGGTCCAGCACTCGCAGGCGCGCTTCGTCGAGCGCAAATACCTCAAAGTGCTGAAGACCCCTCTAGAGCTGACCGGCACGCTCGCCTACGACGCTCCAAACCGCCTGGTCAAGCGCACTCTTGAGCCCAAGCCCGAGACGCTGACGGTGGAAGACGACCGACTCGTGATCGAAAGTCCCGCGCGTGGCCGCAGCCGCACGCTGCGCCTGGGGGAGTACCCAGTCCTGTGGGCGTTCGTCGAGAGCTTCCGCTCCACGCTGAAAGGCGATCTCGCGGCGCTCGAGCGCTTTTACCGTGTGGCACTGGAGGGCGGCCCCCAGCGCTGGCAACTGTCCCTGATGCCGCGCGATCCGAAGATGAGCACTCTCATCGAGTCGATCTTGATCGATGGCGGTAAGGGGCGGATCAGACGGATCGAAGTCCGGGAAGCGCAGGGCGATCGCTCCGTGATGACGGTGTTGGAGGACGCTCCGTGAAGCGCGGCGGGCGCATCGCGGTCCTCGTCGTCTGGCTGGGGTGCGTCGCCGCTTGCGCGTGGGTCGCATGGCACGCCAGCTACACGACCGACCTGAGCGCATTCCTGCCCCGCTCGCCGTCTGTGTCGCAGCGGATCCTGGTCGAGCAGTTGCACCAGGGTGTGGTGTCGCGTCTGATCTTGGTCGGGATCGAGGGCGTCCCACCGCCGGCGCTGGGTGCACTCAGCGAGGCGCTGGCCGAGCGCCTCGCGCACGAGCCGGATTTCGCCTACGTCAACAACGGATCGCAGGCGCGCCTTACAGCAGACGGCGAGTTCCTAATGCAGCATCGCTATTTGCTGAGCCCGGGTGTCACGCCGGAGCGGTTTGCTCTGGCTGGGCTGCGCGAAGCGCTCGAGAACGACCTTGACCTGCTGGGCTCTCCGTTCAGCGCCCTGGTGAGCCGACTGCTGCCCGCAGACCCGACCGGTGAGTTCCAGCGCTCGCTTGAGCTGCTCGAGCCGGACGCAGGCCCCCGCAAGAACCACGGCGTCTGGTTCAGCGCCGACGGTACACGCGCGCTGCTGCTCGTTCAAACTCGAGCGGCGGGCTTCGACATCGATGCCCAGGAGCGCGCTCTCGCGCGCATGCGCTCTGCGTTCGATGCTGCTGCGGCCGAGCGGGGAGCAGCCGGCGCCCTGCTGCAGGTCACGGGTCCGGGCGTATTCGCGGTGGCCGCCCGTGCGGATATCAAGCAGGACGTGGCGCGAATCTCCCTGCTTGCCTTGCTAGTCGTGTCGATCATGCTCCTTCTGGTTTATCGCTCGCCGCGGGCGCTGGTCCTGACGCTGCTGCCGGTGGCAAGCGGTGCGACCGCCGGCGTGGCAGCGGTCAGCTTGGCCTTCGGCTCCGTGCACGGTGTCACGCTGGGCTTCGGTGCCACGCTGTTGGGAGAGGGCGTGGACTACGCGATCTATCTGTTCACCAACAGGATCCCGGGCAGCGAGCCCGGACGCAACCTGGCGCGCGTGTGGCCAACGCTCACGCTCGGCGTGCTGACTTCGGTGGTCGGTTTCAGCGCCCTGATGTTTTCTGATTTCACCGGATTGGCGCAACTGGGACTGTTTTCCATTGTGGGGCTGATCGCAGCCTATGCCGTTGCGCGTTTCGTGCTGCCGCAATTGGTGCCCCAGCATTTCGGCGTCCGCCCGTTGGCCGGGCTGGGGCCCGCGCTCGCCTGGGCAGCCAGCCGCGCTTGGTTGCTGCGCATTCCGCTGCTGGTCCTCGTCCTGCTTTCGGTGGCGTGGCTCACGTCTCGCAGCGGTGGTCTGTGGGATGATCGCTTGGAGAGCCTCAGCCCGGTGGCTGAGAGCGACAAGCGGCGGGACGAGGCGATGCGGCGCGATCTAGGTGCCCCCGATGTGCGCTATCTTGTGATCGCCACGGCTGCGACGGAACAGGCCGCGCTGCAGGCAGCAGAGGCGGTGGGTGCTGAGCTCGAGCACGTGCGGCAGTTGGGGGCGCTGGACGGCTTCGAGTCGCCGGCGCTCATTCTTCCCAGCGACGCGAAGCAGCGCGAGCGGCAGGCGGCCATTCCCGAACCGGACGTCTTGCGCGAGAGACTGGAGCAGGCCGCAGATCGCCTCCCGTTCCGCTCTGAGCTGTTCGAGCCGTTCGTGCAAGAGGTCTCGGCGGCGCGCCAGGCACCGCTGGTGAGCGCCGGCGATCTGAAGGGAACTGGGCTTGCGGTTCGACTCGAGTCGCTGCTGATCGCGCGCCCTGACGGGTGGATGGCGATGCTGCCGCTGCGCGAAGTGCGCGATGCGGGCGTCCTAGCCGCTGCGCTGCGCGGCGCGAACGGTGTCGAGCTGCTGGACCTGAAAGGCGAGGCGGACGCGCTCTATCGCAGCTACCGTGGCCAAGCCCTGGGCCTTGCGCTGGTCGGCGCCGGCGCGATCGCGCTGCTGCTGCTGGGCAGCTTGCGTTCCCCGCGCAGGGCTGCCGAGGTGCTGTTGCCGCTGGCCGCTGCGGTCCTGGTGACCTGTGCGCTGCTCACAGCAGGCGGGCGCCAGCTCGGCATTTTCCATCTGGTGGGATTGCTCCTGGTGGTGGGCGTGGGGTCCAACTACACGCTGTTCTTCGAGCGCGAGACGTTTGGCCGCACGGATCCTCAGCGGATGCTGTTGTCGCTGGCGCTGTGCAATGCGTCAACCGTGATCGGGTTCGGATTGCTGTCCCTGGCCCGGGCGCCCGTGCTCAGCGCCATCGGCACGACGGTGGCGGTGGGCGCGTTCCTCAGCCTCCTGTTTGGCGCCATTCTCGCCGCCCGCCGGCGAACCTAGAGTTTCGCTGCGGAAGCCGCGACGAAACGCGCAACGCGAGTTACGTCAGCTCCGGCGCGTGCTGCGTACCCGCCGCCCTGCAAGCCAAGGCAAGCGCAGCAGGAACCCGATGAACAGCCGCGCGTGCATCCACGACAGCAAGAGGTTGTCACGCACGTAGTTGAAGTGCGATATGCCGCCTTCCTCAGGCCGGAAATAACGCACCGGCGCGGGCAGATTGACGGGCACGAGCCCGCGCCACACCAGCCGCACGGCGGCTTCGACGTCGAAGTCGAACCGCCGCATCCAGCACTGCGAATCCATCACCTCCAGCAGCGGTCCGATCGGATAGACCCGAAACCCGTACAACGAATCGCCGATGCCCGCCCACAGCGTCTCCAGATTGGCCCAGCCATTGGACACGCGCCGGCCGATGACGCGCAGGCGTGGAGCGCTGGCGTCGAACACCGGCTTGCCCAGGATCAGCATCTGCGGCGCACGCTGGGATGCCGCCATCAACTCGCGGACGTGGTCGGCCGGGTGCTGCCCGTCGGCGTCCATCGTCAGTATGTGGGTGTAGCCTTGCGCGCTGGCCTCGCGCAGCCCGTGCAGGACCGCCGCGCCCTTGCCCTGGTTGCGCGGCAAAATGAACACGCGCAGTCCAGGATCGCGGGCCGCCAGCGCCGTCAGCCGATCGCCGGTGCCGTCGGTGCTGCCATCCACCACCACCCAGACCGGATTCCAAACTGCGCGCGCGTCGCGTACGGTCTCGAGCACCTTCTTCCCCGTGTTATAGGTGGGGATGAGCACGAGATGCGTGCTGGATACCTCGGGCCACGCGTTGCCGGGAGGACTCTGTGGTTCAGCGCTCACGCGGCCGGGCCAGGGCGGGGGGAGCCGCTGGCATGGAGCACGGGGGACGGTTGCTCGGCGCGTTGACCGGCAAGCTCCTGCCGGAAGTACTCCTCCAGCTGATGCACGAACGCTTTCACGTCCCCTTCGACGATGAAACGCCGGCCGAGCCGCGCGCGGTAGACCAGAGGGAAGGAGGGCTTCTTGAGCAAGGGCCAACCCTTGCCGAGGAAAGGGCTGTCGGTTTCGATGAACACGGTCTGGATCGGCGCGCCCGCCATCTTGGCGATCAGGGCGAAGCCACCCTTGAAGTCGTTTACCGGCCGGCGCCGGGTGCGAGTACCCTCGGGAAACACCAGCAGGGATCGGCCTTCGCGCAGCTGCTGCGCCGAGCAGCGCACCATCCCATGGGCGGAATTGTTGCGGATATACCCTGCCAGCCGCGCGCCGCCCCCCAGGACCACGTTGTCCCAGATCTGCGCCTTCATGATGCAGGTAACGTCGGGCACGTGCGCGATGACAAACACGGCGTCCAGCAGACAGGGATGATTGGGTGCGATGACGAGCCCCGGTTCGCCGCGCAACGCATCGAGCGCCGACAGATCCAGCTTCATCACTCCGCCCGCCTTCATGAGAGCCAGGAACACGCGGAACAGGAAGCCGATCGATCGCTTGCCGAACGGGGCGCGCCAGCCCGACGGCAGCAGCTGGTACAGGAGGCTGGCAACAAAGCCGTACAGCACGCCGACGACGCCAAAGTACAGGAAGCCGAGGTAATGCCAGAAGTACTCGTACACAGCGCGGCCCGCGCGCTTGATGATCACACCTGCTCCTCCTTTATCCGTTTGAGTATCGCCCGTCACGGCTTGCTGGCGTAGGCGCCAGCCTCGGCACGCAAGCCGGCCACCCGAGCGATCTGTTCAGCGTCATTGTAGAAAGGCAGACGGGTCAGAGGCAAACCGACCACCTGCGCCTTGTCCACCAGGATCTCAAGGTACTCCTGCATGTGGCTAGCGGTGAAGGTGTTGGTGTCGTGGAAGGTCACTATGACCGGCACCACCCCGTCAATCGCCTGCAGTGTTCCATCCTGGATGGCGCGCTTCACCTGCGTCAGGCTGGCCTGGAAATGGCTGCGCCGGCGCAGGCTGATGTTCCATCCATAGATCTTGCCGTCGCGTGCGCTGACGTCGGTCAGCAGCATGAGCAGGTGGTGCGCGTGGTAGATGGTCACGGTGCGTCCATCGAAGCGCCAGGAGGGCGGGCGCACGAGCGTGGGCGCTGCTCCAGCGATCACCTCGATGTCGGCGATGCCGTCGCGCAGCGATTGATCCAATTCCACGTCCGACAGCCGCGTATGCCTGACATGGCCTCGCGCCGAGCCGCTGTGCAGCGCGAGCACATGCCCCTCAGTGTGGACACGGCGCAGCAACATCTGTCCGGCCGCTCCACCCCCGGCGCGAGGATCGCGGGTCTGCACGAAGAAAATCGCCTTGACCCCGAGCTGCACTGTGTTCTGTTGCAGCTGATCCAGGATCGCCCGCGTCGGATTGTAGGGCTCCCACGTGCTCGGACCGTCGTCGAAGGTGAGCAGGAAACGCACCGGCGTTGTCACCGGCCGCCCGCGGTCGGCGGGTCCCGGCGCGGGCTGAGTGCAGGCCGTGCACAACGCAAGGGCGGTCGCTAGCCAGGCACGCCGCAAGCGCGTCGTCGCACGCATCGGCAATGGTTCGCGCGCGTGGACCCGCAGCTCGCGCTCAGGCGCGCGCCCGGGTCGGCGTGTCCGCGATCGCGATCTTCACCGCGCGCCGGCGGCGCCACCAGGCCGGGACGTTGCGGCGGATGTCCAGCAAGCTGGTGGTGTAATACACCGCCTTGAACGCGAGCAGGCTCCAGCGGATGGGCGTGCCGCGGAACAAGTCACCCGCGAGCAAACTGAGCAGTGCTTCCTGCATGCGCAGCGGGTTGCGCGGATGCATGAACAGCTGGCGGATCGCCGGACTGGTCATGCGATAGATGAACCAGGAGAAGCTGCGAATGCCGTGGCGCACACCGCGGTCGAACCGCTTCATGAGCGGCCGCGCCTGGCGCGGATCGCGCAGCCAGGCGTCTACCGCCTCCGTGCCGAGGAAAGCGCTGTTCATCGCCAGCAGAACGCCTGAGGAGAACACCGGGTCCACGAAGGCGAAAGCGTCGCCGAGCATGATAAAGCGGCTGCCCGCCATGCGCTTCGCCTGATACGAATAGTTGCCGGTGGCGGTGACTGCATTGATGAGCTGCGCGTCGCGCAACCGCTCGGCTAGCGCAGGACACAGGGTGATGGTGTCCAGGAAAAAGGTCGTCGGATCGGTGCGGCGCGACTTCAGGTACTGCGGCCAGCACACCGCACCCACGCTCGTGGTCCCGTCGCGCAACGGGATGAACCAGAACCAGCCGTGCTCGAACCAAAAGATGCTGATGTTTCCCTCTTCCCGCCCGGGTAGCCGGACGGCCCCCGAGAAATGGCCGTACAGGGCAGCGCTGTTGTGCCTGGGGTTGCGGCGCTTGATTCCGAGCTGGTTGGCAAGAAAAGTGTCGCGGCCGGACGCGTCGACGAGGAACTTCGACTCCCACTCGCGCAAAGCACCGGTCTCGTCGCGTGCGTGCACGCGCACGCCGTCTTCCCGGATGTCCACGCGCGTCACCCGGCATTGCTGAAATGCCCGCGCGCCTCTTGTGACGCAGTTGTCGAACAGGATCTGATCGAACTGCGAGCGGCGTACCTGATAGGCGTAGGGATGAGACTTGTCCCAAGCGTAGCCAAAGTCCAGGGTCACCGGTGCGGCGTGCTGCGGCGACACCAGCTCAGCGCCGTATTTCGTGATGCCGATCGCCCGGATCTGATCGGTGAGCCCCAGTTTTTCGAACAGGGGAAGGTTCAGCGGCAGCAGGGATTCGCCGATATGAAAACGCGGATGGCGTTCCTTTTCCACGATCACGACGTCGCGCCCTCGCTCCGCCAGCAGCGCCGCCGCCGTGGAGCCGGCGGGGCCCCCGCCGAGGACGAAGACGTCACAGGTCTGAGGCACGGTCCGCTGCTCGAGGTTATCGCCTGTCATGATATCGGGCTGGAAATCGATACGGCGTCGGCTCCCGTCGACGCCCCGAAGTCGGGTGCGCTATGGTGCACTATGTTGGTAGCGCACCAATTATAGGCAAGTCGAGCCTGGACGCGAAGGCGTACGCTGGGCGTTACGCTGCTAGACGGTAGAATCGGAGGGGACACGTCATGACCAAAAGGCTGCTCTCGATACTCGCGCTGCTCGCGGGCTGCGCTGCCGTCTATAGCCTCGAGAACCTCCCGCTGGTGTGGGCGCCGGAGAGGGAACCCAAGGCCTCGGCGGGCGCTGCTCCGGCCGAGTTCTTCAAGACCAAGGTCAAAGTCGCGCCGTTCACGGATTCGCGCGACAAACCCAAGCTCATCGGGGAGAACCGCGAAGGGCCTCGCCCGCAGCCAGTGACGACCAGTGACGACGTGAGCGTATTCGTCACGGAACACTTCAAGGCGCTGCTCGTCGGCGCAGGGCTCAACGTCGTAGACAGCGGCGAAAGCGCGGTGATCAAGGGCGACATCCAGCAGTTCTTCGTCACCGAAACGAGCACTTACGTGGGTGAGGTGCGTCTGCAGATTATGATCACCGATCCGGCGGGCAAGACGCTGTGGCAAGGCGTCACCAGCGGGAGTTCGACTCGCTTTGGACGCTCCGGCTGGGCGAGAAACTACTATGAGTCGTTGAGCGATGCTCTGACTCTTGCAACCAGCAGCGTCCTTCAGGAACGTAGCTTTCAGGCTGCCATGACCCTCAAGCACTGACCCGATTTTCCGCATGCTCTGGCTCGAAGACATCGTTGAACAGAAGATCCGGGCGGCCTTGGAGCGGGGCGAGTTCGCGGATCTTCCGGGCCACGGCCGACCGCTGGACCTTACAGCCGACCCCCTAGTGCCCGAAGACCTGCGCGTCGCCTACCGCATCCTAAAGAACGCGGGCTTTGTGCCGCCGCAGCTCGAGGCGCGCAACGAGATTCACGACCTGGAGCAGCTGATACGGGGGATGGACGCAGGCGCCGAGCGCTCGAAGGCGCTGCGCAAGCTGCACCTGTTGAACACGCAGCTGTCCGCATCGCAGCGCGGCGGCCGGAACCTGCAACTGGAAGCGGACTACTACGAGAGGTTGATGGAGCGGCTCGCGGAGAGGTAAAACACCGGGGGTTGAGCGGCGCTTCTCAATCCTTCGGCATCGACTGGAGCTTCCTCAACACTCGATTTTGACAGAAGCGGTCTGGTTCCGGGCTCGCGCCTCCTCCCGGTCTGTCCCATATGTACGTCAGCACCAGGTTGTTGCCGAGGAACTGCGCCGACATGCAGCATTGCACGGTGTTCACGTAGATAAGCAAATTGCCGGTTTGCTGCCGGTCTTTGTCCGACCAGCAGGCGCCAAGGGCTGACTGCCACGCGCCCTCCAGCGTGTAGGATTTTCCTTGGTGCCGGCGCCGGAACTTGAAATCATTTTTCTCCAGGAACGCGTACACATTCGCTTGATCCTGGTCGGCCCAGATGCCCCACGCAACGCCCGCTTTCTCGAGAGCGATCTCGGCGCCGACTGCGGGATTGATAAACCCGATGGCGCAGGTTGACAGCAGTAGAGCGAATTTGAGCATCGTGGCTTTCCTCATCAGACCTTTCCTCGATTCTTTCGGTCATCGACGCCCGTTCCGGAGAACTTTAGATGCTCTCTCGCCTATCCCGCTGCGGGACGGTCGGCCATCCGTTGTCCGCGCTTGAGTCTGGTGCCGCCTGGTCAGTACCGTTCGCGCTGCATTATCGACCGTTTGGCAGCTTTCTCTCAACGTAGCACACGGGGATGCGTTAAATGGACATTCGCGGACCTGATAGCGGATGTCGTTCTCCCGGCCGATGCGGACAGAGTGAATCCACCCGAAGACAGGTCGGTCGCTGCCGTGAGTGATGAAGGAGCAGGAACATGAGCAAGTTCGTGGCAGGTGAACAGCCGTTCGGGCTATGCGCTCCTCCAGTCGTGGCGGAGCCGCAGCCTTTGTCCGCGCTCGCGGTGCTGCCCCTGGATACACTGGAGCATGGGGCCTATTACGCTGGAAACCTTGGCACCACACCGGCGGTCACGCGCTGGCACGCCAAGAAGCGGCGCTTTGTCTTCGGGGAATTCAGCCTCGGGCGGCAGCGTGTGAGATCGGTCGCGCACGTCGCCGAGAACGGAACGGCAGAGCGTTTCATTCCGCTATCCAAGCAAGAGCCCAAGGATAGCTACCGCGTGAGCGACTACGCCTTCGAGACCGGTAGCTAGGGCCTGATCGCCCTCGGGCGCCCTCCCGAGCCTGTTCAGGCGCCGCTCGAGGGTGCTCAAACTCACCACTCGGTTCGGTCGCCACGGTCTTCAGAGATCTAGAGCGCAATTCGAAAACCATCAAGATGCTCGGACCGACAATCTCGGATTCCATCTCCCTCGGCTCGGCACACACCACGTGAATCTGCTCTTGCCAGACGAGGTTGGTGGATGGCGACTGACAGACATGTCAGACATGAAGCGAATCGAGGACGCCAGCCTTGGTCAAGTAGAGTGCGTTCGGGTAGAAGGCAGGGAGGACATACCTGCGGACAGTTACGGCGAAGCTCTTACGGTTAACTTGACGCTCTGGATCGACAAAGAGGCATTCCTCCTGCGGAGAATCGATTGGATCATGAGCTCTCAGGACTTTCGGAGCAGGGACACGAAACGACTTACGAGCCCGTCATTGATGGGCCGATCCTCGATAAGATGCTGGACTTCGACTTCCCGAAACAGAACTCGCCCGAAAACCAACCAATAGCACAATGACTCGAAAAATCCCCGAAGGGAAAAACGAGAGCACGCCGGTTCTCCGGGCTCCGAGGCTACACGACAGCCCCGCCTTATAGAGTTTCCACGATGGGCAGGGCGCTCTTGTCGATCGCTTATGTACTCATCCTCGCCGCCTCGAGCGACCCTTGCTGCGCCTGGAACAGAGCCGCGCACATGCTCTCTGGCGCCATCGCTTACGACGAACTGGCCGAAAAGCGCCCCGACATAGTCTTGCAGGTGGTGGCGCTCATGAGAAGCCACCCGCAGGCCCGACAGTTCGCGGCCAAGCTCGGAGGATTCAATTCCGAGGCCGAGCGAGTGCAGGCGCTGTTCATGTACATGACTACGTGGGCGGACGATATCGCAGGTCAGAGCGCGTACGAGCATCCGAGGTGGCACTACATCAATATCCCATACGTTCCAGCTGAGACGTGGGACTTGAGCAAGCAAGCCCCTCTGGATACTGAGAACATCCTGAGCACCCTCGGGGCCAACGCCGAGCTCGTTCGCGATCCGCGCGCTGTCAAGGCACTCAAAGCGATTGCCCTGTGTTGGATCTTTCATCAGATCGGGGATCTGCACCAGCCGCTGCATGCCATCTCGATGATCACCGCGGAGCTGCCTGACGGGGATCGGGGTGGAAATCTCATCTTTGTGCGGCCAGATCTGCATGGTCCGCCCATGCGGCTGCACACATTCTGGGACGGCGCGGCGGGAAATATCGACGAACCGTCTTCGGTGGGACGGCTGGCAAGGCAGCTCACTCGACAGCCGGACCTGCAGCGCTCCGCGTTAAAGGATCTGCAAGATCGGCCCTTGACCGACAAGGGTGCGCTTGAGCGCTGGGTCAGAGAGGAAAGCTATCCCTTGGCCATACGGGTAGCGTACCAAGGCGGCACGCTGGCGGCAGCCAGCGGCGAGGACCGCGCCGTGACCTTGTCGTCTATCTATGTGCAGAGCGCCAAGGAGCTGGCTGTGCGCCGCGTCGTGCTATCTGGTTATCGGCTGGCGGATGTGCTCGGCAAGTTGCTGTCATATCGCGAGGAGCGTCCATCGGGGTTGAGGTTTCTTCCTTAGCGCCGGCTTCGACGACATCAGAGGGCCAAGGCACCAGGGCTCGCGCACCAGAAGAATCGTTGCCACGGGCGAGGTTGAAAGAATTCTGGCGGGCCGTGGGCGCACACGACGTTGCGAAGCGCTACGCGTTGACGACACCAACGGTGCGCGAGCGGGTGACTCTGGACGAATTCAGAAAGACGTGGAGCTGGCAGGATCAGCCCGAGTTCCCTGTGCAAAACATGACGGCCGATCTCACGAAAATCTGCAGCTGCGTCCAGTTGCGGCTACTGCGCTGCATGGTTGCAGTGAACCTCACGATCGAAACGCCTGACGAGCGTTCCATCCACGAGCGCACCGTGCAGGTGTGGGAGTTTGCCGACGGGTAGTGGTACGAGGCCTATTCCGGAGCACCCGGTGGTCGGCGCTGTCCAGGCGAAGAACCGCTCCGGAAATGAATACGCAGTATGACAAAGGCGATATTCACTTGCATCCGAGACGCTCCTAGGATTGCCCGTATCAATCCTTGCCGGAGTGAGGAGCGTATGGAGACTCTGAAGCGTTACGCACGCAGTATGGCTGTCGGTGGTGAGGGCATGGTACTGGCAGCCGCGCAGGCGATGGGACCGATTATTCAGACATCTGTGAGAGGAGATGCGCAGCTCTATTTGAGGCTGGGGCCTGGCAAGACCCGGCCTGCGTCTGGCGCCGGCTGCTGCGGGACCACCCCCGTTTCGATACCTTCCCCTTCCGGAGGTCTGCTTGACCTGAACACGGAGAGGGCGCTCTCGTCTAACGCGCTGAACCCGCTACTACGAGAGATAACCACATCCATTAGCAGACCATCGGCCTCGAACTTAACGCGGATTTTAGTGGCGCCCTCCCAGCCCCTTTGCCGAGCTTCACGAGGGTAGTCCCAGGCAGTGCCCTGCGGAAAGGATCGGAGACCGCTCTCCACGAGCTCCTGCGCAAGAATCACTTCTTGATCCTGATCCAGTGCACATGCTCGAGGCATGCGCCCTGGCAATGCTCCTGCCTGGTGGCGTGCTATCTTTGAAATTCTAGCGGTCGGAGGGGCTGCCTTGGCAAAGCATTCGCGTCGCGCTGTCTTGGCCGTTGTGTGCGTCCTGGTGGTGATCCTGGCTTCATGGGGGCACTTCGCGACGAGCGGCGAGCCCGCAACAGCTGCTCCCGGGACGAGCACGGCTTCGCCACCGCCGAGGGCGGTCGGCGCTCCGATGCCGTTCGAGATCCGGCTCCCCTCTCGAATCTTCACACCAGTCCCTGCGCCCCCCGACTGGGCTATGTTCTTCTCCATGCCCGAGCAGCAACAGGTCCACGCTATCGTCCAGTTCTTACGGGTGCCGGACGCACAGACTCGCGCGGCGCTCGCAGAGGCGGGTATCGTGCTGGGACAGCCTCTGACGGGTCATGCCTATCTGGCAGCGGTGCGGAGGCCGGTTCGTACCGCGGCCCCCGCGTTGAAGGCCATCCGCTGGGCAGGACCGCTCATGCCTGACGACAAGATCGCGCCGGAGCTCAAACAGCCCGGCCGAGCGCCCTGGGCACGCCGTGCCCCAGGTCGGGTCGAGCTGGTGGTGAAGCTTTTCCCCGGCGGCAACCTCGCAGCCGCCGCTCAGCAGGCGAAGAACCTCGGCGGCAACCTCCTCGGCCAGGCGCCGGCAGCGTCGCTCTTCACGGTCTCGCTCCCGGATGGTCGCGAGCGCGATCTCGCGGGCCTTGATGACGTCCGCTACATCGAGCCACTGCTGGCCCCGGGAGAACCGGAGTCGGACCGGGCGAGAGCCCACGTCCATGCCGACGTGGGCGTGATCCCCGCCGGCCGTCCCAACGGTAACGGTATCGTCGTGGGCATCTTCGACGTGGGAAACGCCTCCTTCACACATCCCGACCTAGTTGGTCGCTGCCCACAGGGAGACCCGAGGTTCTACAACCCAGGGGCGCACCCGACTATGACCGCCGGAATGATCGCCGGAGATGGCTCGCAATCCAGGAACCAGTCGGCGGCCTCCCCAAATCAATGGCGCGGTATCGCGCCTCGAGCCTCGTGTCGCTCGTACGGCTACGGCAATGATTTTGTAGCAGGCCCCGCGGCCGACTCGGTTACCAACTACCTCAATGATGTGACCAAAGCCATCCAGAACGACAGCGTTGCTGTCCTTAATAACTCTTGGGGAACTAGCGGGTGCTCGACGTTCGCGTACGGCTCCTATACGGGACGTGCGCCGTTCCTCGACGGAGTGGTGACTGGGTCGCTCGGGCGACCCGTACCCATCGTATTCTCAGCGGGCAACGAGCGCTCCGGCTACGCTGTGGTGATGGGCAACACCACGGTTATCCAAACTGACTGCATTGTCAACAGCACAGCTCCATTCGCCAACTACACGACGCTCAACCATCCCAAGAGCGCCAAGAATGTGATTGTGGTGGGCGCAATCGACTCGTTCAACAACGCGATGAGCGAGTACAGCAGCTGGGGACCAACGCTCGACGGGCGGATCAAGCCGGATGTCGTCGCATCGGGTCACCACCATGGCAGCGTGACGGGCAGCGTGAGCAAGCTAGACAACCCGTTCGGAAGCCCTACGGGGAACGCAAATCAGCAGGACTACCGGGTCCCGATATTCAATCCGACTTTCGTGTACGGCTGGTTCTCGCAGACGTCGAGCGCCGCAGCGATTGCCTCGGGCGGCCTGGCACTGCTACTCGATGACTGGCACCGCACCTTCCCCAGCCGAGCTGACCCGCTTCCGTCCACGCTGCGCGCGCTGCTGGTGCACAACGCGCGCGACCTCGATGACGCCACCACCACATGGTACAAGCGAGGGCCAGACTATGCGTCGGGCTACGGGTTAGTACAGATTGCCGAGACCGAGCAGTCGCTCGAGCGCGGGGACGCGGTGGAAGGCTCGGTCGCGCACCAAGGTGGGGTGCAGTTCACCCTCGACATTCCCAACGGCACACAGCAGCTCAAGGTAACGTTGGCGTGGGATGACCCACCAGCGATCGAGAACGCGATCCCGGCGCTGATCAACGACCTCGACCTGGTGGTCACCGATCCGTCCG
>Ga0335082_10001409_pt1 | contig 25642 bp, 26 predicted proteins | sample Lox_Sample_41_FD_206718 | JGI IMG/M metagenome (GOLD analysis project Ga0335082, IMG submission 206718) | Soil microbial communities from Loxahatchee National Wildlife Refuge, Florida, United States - Lox_Sample_4.1 | ecosystem: Environmental > Terrestrial > Soil > Wetlands | place: USA... | reverse complement strand
GCCCAGACCATGTAGGCCGGCAGCTCGAGCGCGGTTCCGGGGATGGCGATCGAGCCGGAGACCGTCCACAGAATTCCGATGAAGGATCCGAGCGTCACCAGCGAGCTCAGGAGATCGAGCGAGAGCTCGAGGCTTGCCGCGACGAAGAGGCGCAGGTCCTCCGCGATGCGTTGGTCGGGATTGTCGGTGCCCGTCTCGACCATACGCATGCGGTAGTAGGCGCGGTCGGCGAGCCAGTCGCCGATCCAGCGGTCCGTGAGCCAGCGACGCCAGCGGATCTCGAGCATCTGGCGCAGGTAGAGGCCGTAGACGGCGGCTGCGATGTAGAACGTCGCGAGCACCGCGAAGCGCAGGATGAGCCGTCCGAATTGCGCCCGGTCGAAGTTCTGGAGGGCGTCGTAGAACTGCTGATACCAGGTGTTCAGGAGCACGAGCAGGTAGACCTGCCCCAGGCTCAGGCTCGCGACCAGCAGCAGGAGGCCGCGTGCTGACCAGCGTTCCTCCGAGCTCCAGTACGGCGCGGCCAGGATGTGGAAATCGCGCAGGGATGCGCGCAGCCTCTCGATCATCGCCAATCTCCTATCTCTGAATGCAGACTGAATGCGGACGGAGAAGGTTCTCGACGTTCGAAACGATTCCGATCCCGACCCTCTGTGAATCTCGGTTGGACACCACGTGGGCGCGAGGAGGAAGGTGGCGGCCCGACTTCAGGAGATGGAGCGCACGACCGAGGAGTTCGTTGCGAGGCGGCAGACAGTGAGCCGGATTTCTTCTCGGGTCTCGGAGATCGATGAGGTGAGGGCCGAGCTCCCTCCGTTCTCCGGCTGGTTGACCCCGCTGGACCCGTGCGTTAGATACGCGCGCATGCTCCGCTCCGTGGTCTTCGCGAGCGAGCGCCACCCGAGGGCCCCGCGAATCGCTCGAAGAGTCGGCGTGGCCATCGCGCTGGCAGCCACCTTGGGCCAGCTCCTGGTTGCGGCGCACTCGGAGAGCTCGCTTCGGATCGTCGCGCATGCTGCGGCCGCTCACGAGATCGCAGTCGCGACCCTCTCCGTTCCGACCGGCCACGCGACGCCCCACGATTCGGCCGATTGCCCGACCTGTCGGGCGGCCGCCCACGCTCGCACCGCGGTCCGGAGCGCTTCGCTCGGGCGTGCGACCGCGTCGTTTCCCCGTCTCGAACTCGCCTGCTTCGACACCGTAGACCTCCCGGGCCCGCGGGCCCGGTCGACGGTCGCGCCGCGCGCGCCTCCCGCCTGAACGGTCCGCTCGCGGTGTAGCCCGGTAGTCCGCGCTCCTCTGCATTCGTGCAGCGCGGATTGCCGCCCGTGAGTTCGTGTGGTGTCACGTCCGGCGCGGGAGCCCGGTCGTGATCGAGGACGGAGGGGTCGTCGTGCCCCACGATCCGATGTGGAAGATGTCTAGCAGGGAGCGGCGGGCGGACCCGCATCGGGCCGTCGTGCTCGCGCTGCTCGGCATCACAGCCCTGGGAGGTGCGGCGGCGCTCGCCGCGGGGATCGCCGTCGGCAATCCCGTCGTGCTGGACGCGGCGCTGGCGTCGTGGCTCGCCGCCGGAATCCTGCTCGGGGTCGCCTGGGCCCACGCGGCGCGCGTCAGGGGGCCGCAGCCCTCGCAAGCCAGCGAATCCCCGCGAACCGAAACGGTGTCAGAGGCGGAGCCCGGCGGCGTCCTCGGCGCAGCCCAGGCCGTCCTCGCGGCGGGTGACATCGGCGAGCTCGCCCTGGTCGCGATGGCGATCGCGAGCGTCGGGGGGTTCGGCGTGCTCGTGCGCCTGCTCGGCAGCCGGGTCCCCGATGGTGCGCTCTCGGCTCTCGCCATCGGCCTTGGGTTCGGGCTTGCCCTTGCCGCCGTAGCTCTCGCGGCGCTCGCCGCCCGCTATCTCGCCGCCGCCGATCCGCAGCGTCTTCCCGAAGCGCCGGGCCTCGCACGGGGAGCGCGCGTGCTTGCCTGGATCTACGCCCTGGCGGGGCTCGCGGTGGCACTCGCATGGGCTGGCTACGCGGGCAGCGTGCTCGTCCTGCACGGCGCCGTATTGATCCTCCTCGGAGTCATCTGCTTCCAGCTCTTCCGGGCGGGACGCCAGACGCGTGCGGACGCCACGGTATTTCCCACCGAGCTCGGGGGGATCTCCTTGCTAGGTGGCCGCTGGAATCCGCTCGCCAGCGTGCTCGACACGGCACGACGTCAGCTCGGCATCGACCTCCGCTCCACCTGGGCGCTGACGGTGGTGCGCCGCGGCGCAGAGCCGCTGCTGGTCGCATGCGTCGCCATCGGCTGGCTCTCGACCGCGGCGACGGTGGTCGGGGTCGACGAGCAGGGACTCGTCGAGCGGCTCGGCGTCCCGCTGGCTGGAGTCCGCACCCCGGGAGTGCACCTGCACTGGCCGTGGCCGATCGACCGCGTCGAGCGCATCGGCGTGCTACGCGTGCGGACCGTGCCGGTCGGGCACGAGGGAGAGGAGGAGGAGTCGGGTCCCGAGAACGTTCTGTGGGCCAGAGAACACGGTGGCGGCAGCGAGTACACCTTGCTGCTCGGCGACGGGCGAGACCTGATCGCCGTGGATGCCGCGGTGCACTTTCGGATCTCCGATGCGCACGCCTGGCTCTACGGGTGTCAGAACCCCTCCGATGCCTTGCGCGCCATCGCCTACCGGGCGGTGATGCAGGCGACGGTGGGCCGGACGCTCGCCGAGACGCTCTCGGAGAACGTGGCCGCCCTCACCGCGCAGATGCGCGACGAGGTGCAGGCCGAGGCGGATGTCCTCGGACTCGGTGTCGAGGTCGTCGGCTTCACGGTGGGCGGGATGCACCCGCCCGTGCGGGTCGCGCGCGACTACCAGGCAGTCGTCTCAGCCGCGCTGGGACGCACCACGGCAGCCGTCGGAGCGCAGGCCTACCGCAACCAGATCGTCCCGGCCGCGGAGGCCGAGGTGGTCGCGCGCGCGAATGCTGCCCGCGCGGAGGGAGCCGAGGCGCTCGGCAAGGCGGCCGGCGAAGCCTGGGGCTTTCGCGCGCTCGAATCCGACTATCGCGCCGCGCCGCAGGAATACCGCTTCCGGCGGCGCCTGGAGACGCTCGAGAAAGGTCTCGCCGGACGACACTTCACGGTGCTGGATGCCCGTGTCCAGCGCGATGGAGGTGAGCTGTGGCTGATGAAATGAGGTCGCAACGCTGGCTGCGCGCAGTCGTCGGCAGCGTCGCGCTGCTGGCCATTGCATTCCATGCCACCGCGCTGGTGGTGCGCGAAGGGCAGGCCGTCCTCGTGACCCGCTTCGGGCGGCCGCTGCGCGCCGACACCGGAGCGGGACTGCATTGGAAACTGCCCTGGCCCATCGACCAGGCCATCTGGCTCGACATGCGGAGGCGCGTGTACGAAGGAGGGCACACGGAGATGCTCACCCGCGACAAGAAGAACGTCATCGTCCGCACCTTCGTCGTCTGGCGGGTCGACGATCCGCTGGTGTTCGCGCAATCCATCGGCCAGCAAAGTGAGGCGGAGGGAAAGCTCGACGGCCTGCTTACCAACGCCGCCATCAGCACTCTCGGCGGGCACGACCTCTCCGCCATCGTGTCGACGGATCCCCACTCCCTGCAGGTGGATCAGATCGAGTCGGAGCTGCTCGCGGGGGCCGCTCCGGCCGCGCGCAAGAGCTACGGCGTCGAGATCGAGCAGATCCGTCTGGAGCGCATCGCCCTGCCCGAGGAGAATGTCCAGGCTGTCTTCGAGCAGATGCGTGCCGAGCGGCGCCAGTACGCCGCCCGGTTTCGCGCCGAGGGCGAACGGGACGCCAGCCGCGTCCGCTCCGAGGCCGAGCTCGAGGCCGCGCGCATCCGCGCCGAAGGCGCCGAGCAGGAGGCTCGCATCCGCGGCGAGTCCGCCGCACAGGTCGCCAAGACCTATGCCGATGCGCATCGGGTCGATCCGGAGCTCTACCGCTTCACGCGCTCCCTGGATTCCCTTGATCAGCTCGTCACTGGCGAGACGTCGCTGATCCTGCGCACCGACGCAGAGCCCTTCTCGCTGCTCGAGAGCCAGCACTCGAAGTGAGGCAGACGCGCAACACCTCCTCGGAGCTGCGCCGGATGCTCGGCCCGCTCGCACGGCTGCTCGACGCAGCCTGGCGGCGCATGCACTGGTGGGTCGCGGCGATGGCGCTGCTCTACGCCGGCTCCGGCATCACGGTGATCCAGCCCGACGAAGTGGCGGTGATTGCGCGTTGGGGACGGCTCGTCGGCGACACCCCGGCCACGCAGGAGCATGGTCCCGGTCTGCTCTTCGCACTGCCCCGACCGATCGACGAGGTGGTGCGGGTGAAGACCCGGCACGTCTGGCAGCTCGAGATCCACAGCCTCGGCGAGTCGACCGATCGCTACGGCGGCTACCCGCTCGGAGACACGCTCGACCCGCTGACGGTCGGCTACGCGCTCACCGGAGACCAGAACATCGTCCACGTCTCGATGATGGGCCGCTATCGGGTGCGCGACCCCGCCGACTTTGCGTTCTACGGCCCGCCCGCGGAAGAGATCCTGCGCGTCGAGGTGGCCGCGGCGATGGTCCGCTCGCTCGGCGAGATGGGCGTCGATCCCGTGCTCTCGGACCGACGCAAGGAGCTGATCGCGACCGCGACCCGCCGCGTCCAGGAGGGTCTCGACGCCGCGCATTCCGGCCTCGCGCTCGTGTCGCTGGAGCTCACCGACCTCCGGCCGCCGCGCGCGCTCGCCGGGGACTTCGACGCGGTCCAGAGCGCCTACATCCAGATGGAGACCCGGAAGAAGGAAGCCGAGGCCTACGCCCAGGGCATCGTGCCACGCGCTCATGCCGAGGCCGACGCGTCGGTGCAGGCCGCTCGCGCGGACGCCGCAGCGGCGGCGGCGCGCGCGCGTGGCGACGCGGATGCATTCCGCGCGCTCGAGCGAGAGTTCCGCGCCAACCCGGTGGTCGTACACGAGCGCCTGTATCGCGATGCGGTGGGAAAGGCGATCGGCGCGGCGCAGAACGTGCGCTGGGTGCCGCCGCCGGCGGGGCGGCCCGACGAGCGCATGCGCCTCCAAGTCGAAGTGGAGAAGGCAGGGCCGGGTGAGATCACGCCCACCTTGCGCGAGGAATGAGTATGACCGCTGCCACGCCCGTGTGGTCCGACGACACGAGCCAGCCGCTGCCGGGAGAGCTCTCGATCGACGAGCGACGGCGCATCAGCAATCGCCTCGGCGCGGGGCTCGCGGGAGTCTCGCTGCTCGGGCTCGGCACGCTGTTGCTGCGGCTCGCACCGGAACAATGGCAGGTCGCCGAGCTGATTCGGGGTCTCGCCGCGCTCGTGGTCGGTACGCCGATCCTCGCGTCCGGAGTGCGGGGGATCCTGACCGGTGACACGCGCCGCGCCACCGACCAGCTCGTCGCGATCGCGGTGCTGGCTGCGGCGGCGAGCGGGGAGTTCGTCACCGCGACCCTCATCCCCTTGTTCCTCGAAATCGGGCGCCTGTTCGAGGAGCGCAGCTCGCTCGGGGCACGCGCTGCCATCGACGGCGTGCGGGCGCTGGCGGCGCGTCAGGCGGTTCGCGTGCGGGACGGCGTCGAGGAGCGCGTCGATCCGGCCAGCCTGAAGCCGGGCGAGGAGATCCTGGTCCGACCCGGAGAGCGGATCCCGGTGGACGGAACCGTTCTGGTCGGTCGGGCCGCGGTGGATCAATCCCCGGTGACCGGGGAATCGCGGCACGAAGACGTGGGACCGGGGAGCCCGGTCTTCGCCGGAACCGTGGCGCTCGACGGCCTCTTGCGCGTGCAGGTGCGCGGGACGGGAGCCGACACCGTACTCGGACGGGTCGTGGGACTGCTCGCCGAGATGGAGCGCGCGAGCGTTCCCGTGCTGCGCCTGTTCGAGCGACGCGCGGGCGTGTGGCTCCCGGTGGTGCTCACGCTGGCCGCGACCACGCTGTTCTTCAGCCGGGATCTCTCCCGCGCGATCGCGGTGCTCGTGGTCGCCACGCCGACGGCCCTGGTGGTCGCGGGGCCGGCGGCGATGGTGGCGGCCATGACGACCGCGACCCGCCTGCGCATCCTCATCAAGAGCAGCGACCTGCTCGAGCGGGCGTCCGGGGTGGACACGCTCGTGCTCGACAAGACGGGCACGGTGACGGTGGGCGCGCCGGCGGTCGTGGCGGTGCGCTGCGCGGAGGGGGTCTCCGCCCGACGACTCTTCGAGGTCGGAGCGAGCTGCGGCTTCGGCTCGCTGCATCCGGTCTCACGGGCGGTGGTGGCGGCGGCACGGGCCGAAGGCGTGGACGTGATCCCGCCGACGCAGGTGCAAGAGCGAGCGGGGCTCGGCGTGGTGGCCGACATCGAAGGGGATCAGGCGGCCCTCGGCCGCCGCGAGCTGCTGGCCGAGCTGGGCGTGCGGCTCGACCCGCAGCCGGAGACCGAGCAAGCCGAAGGGACCGAGGTCTGGGTTGCGCTTCGAACCCAGCTGCTCGGGAGCTTCGTGCTCCGCGACCAGCCGAGGGAGGACGCCCGGGCGGCGCTCGCGGCGATGAGGCGGCTGGGAGTCGATCGACACGTGCTCCTCACGGGAGATCGCAAGGCGATCGCCGAGCAAGTCGGGCAGGCGCTCGGAATGGATGAGGTCATCGCCGAGGTGCTGCCGGCCGAGAAGCTCGAGGCGGTCCGGTCCGAGCAGGCGAGCGGTCGCACGGTGATGATGGTCGGAGACGGCGTGAACGACGCCCTGGCGCTCTCGGGCGCGGACGTCGGCGTGGCGATCGGGGCCGAGGTCAACGAGGTGGCGCTCGGCGGTGCCGATGTGGCTCTGCTGGGAGCGGACCTCGGCCGCCTGCCGCGGCTGCTCCGCCTGGCCGACATCACGCGCAGCGTGATCGGTCAGAACGTCGGGCTGGCGTTCGGGTTCGCGGCGGCGCTCATCGTCCTCGCGGCGACTGGCGTGCTCGATCCGCTGCGCGGTGCCCTGGCGCAGAGCGTTGCCGTGATCGCCGTGGTGCTGAACAGCGCGAGGATCCTGCGGTTCGGGCAGTAGGTGCGGCGCCGCCGATTCACCGCCTGTGCCGGGTTCTCTCTTCTGCCGCTGCTCGCAGGCTGCGGGCACTTATCCGGCGGGTCCGCAGTCCCCCATCCGACCTTCGCGTCGAGTGTCCAAAGGGGTCTCGGGGCAGACCTGTCCTCGGACGCCGATTCCGCGCTCTCGGACGCCGGACCCCCGAAGCGGGACGCCGAAGAGCACGGCGATCTCTTCGAGCGCATGCGGGCTGGATTCGCGCTGCCGCGTGCGGATGACCTCCGCGTTCGCCAGGAGATCGATTGGTACGTCGCGCATTCGGCGTACCTCGATCGCACGTTCGAGCGGGGCCGACGCTACCTGCACTACATCGTGCGGCAGCTCGAAGAGCGGAACATGCCGTGCGAGCTGGCGCTGCTGCCCGTCGTGGAGAGCGCCTTCGATCCCTTCGCGAGTTCTCCGAGCATGGCGTCGGGACTCTGGCAGTTCATCCCGAGCACCGGGCAGCGCTATGGCCTCGACCAGGACTGGTGGATGGACGGGCGGCGCGACGTGCTCGCGGCGACGCGGGCGGCCCTCGATCTCCTGGAAGAGCTGCACGAGGAGTTCGATGGCGACTGGCTGCTGGCCCTGGCCGCCTACAACGCCGGCGCAGGGAGCGTGAAGCGGGCGGTGGAGCGAAACCAGAGAGCCGGGCTCCCGACCGATTTCTTCGCTCTCGATCTGCTCCCCGAAACGCGCACGTACGTCCCGAGGCTGCTGGCGATTGCCCGAGTCACGGCCGAGCCGGAGCGCTTCGGCATCGTCTTCCCTGCGATCCCCGACGCGCCCTACTTCACACGCGTGGACGTCGGAGGGCAGGTCGACCTCGGTCTGGTCGCGAATCTGGCAGCGATCCCCATCGAAGAGCTGCGCGCGCTCAATCCCCAGTACAAGCGCTGGGCGACCGCACCCCGCGGACCGCACGAGCTGCTGGTGCCGACTCCCGCCGAGCGGCGCGTCCACGAGGTGCTGGCGACTTTGCCGCCTTCGAAGCGGCTTCGCTTCGTGCGGCATCGCGTCCGCCGCGGCGACACGCTGATCGGCATCGCGAGCCGCTACGGCGTCCCGCTCGAGGCCTTGCGCGACGTCAACCGCGTGCGCGGATCGCTGATCCATCCCGGCGACGAGCTGCTGGTCCCGCTCCCGACCGGAGCGACGGCTGCGGCACGACCCAGCCTGCATCTCGGGTTCGAGTCCTGAGCCCGTTCGGCCGGCCTGTCTCAGCCCACGGGCAAGCCGCAGCGCGTCCCGCGCCTGGCGGCGCCGTCGGCGCATGCTGACGGCGCTGATAGGATTGGGCGCTTCGAGGGGAGCTGCGCATGCCCGCGCACGAAGTCAATCGCAACGTCCACCTGATGGACCCGATGTTCTACCTCGACCCGCATCTCCACTTCCTGTGGATGCGCGAGCACGCCCCCGTCTACTGGGACGAGACCAGCCCCGACGGCGGCCTCTGGGGCGTGACCTTGCACGAGGACGTGCTCTTCGTCGCGAAGACGCCGGAGATCTTCTGCTCGCGCAAGAGCTCGCGACCCGAGCGCGACTCGTACATCCCGTCGATGATCAACCTCGACGATCCCGACCACAAGCGCCGACGCAATCTGGTGAACCGCGGCTTCACCAAGCAGCGCGTCGAGGCGCACGAGCCGAAGATCCGCGCCATCTGCCGCGAGCTGATCGCGGCGGTGCTGCCGAAGGGCCGCTGCGACTTCGTGCACGAGATCGCGGCGCCGCTGCCGATGATCATGATCGGCGATCTCCTCGGCGTGGAACCCGAGGACCGCGACAAGCTGCTGCGCTGGTCGGACGAGATGCTCGGGGGCGGCGCGGCGCGCAACGTCCCGCCCGAGAAGCGCCGCGAGCACGCGATGAAGGCCGCGCTCGAGTACAACGCCTACGCGCAGGGCGTCATCGCCGACCGCCGCAAGCACCCGCGCGAGGATCTGATGAGCGTGCTCGTCCACGCCGAGATCGACGGCGACCGGCTCACCGAGGAGGAGATCGTCCAGGAGAGCCTCTTGATCCTCGTCGGCGGCGACGAGACCACGCGCCACGTGATCACCGGCGGCATGCTGGCGCTGCTCCAGAATCCGGACCAGCACCGCATGCTGCTCGAGAACCCGAAGCTCGTGTCGACGGCGGTCGAGGAGCTGCTGCGCTGGGTGACGCCGATCCAGAACATGAACCGCACGGCGACGCGCGACACCATCCTGCGTGGCCAGAAGATCCGCGAGGGCGATCGCCTGCTGCTGCTCTACCCGTCGGCCAACCGCGACGCGAGGGTCTTCAGCGATCCCTTCCGGCTCGACGTGACGCGCACGCCGAACCACCACGTGGCCTTCGGCGGTCCGGGCACGCACTTCTGCCTCGGCGCCTCGCTCGCGCGTCTCGAGCTGCGCGTCATGTTCGAGGAGCTGCTCGCGCACCTGCCGGAGCTCGCACTCGGGGTTTCCGCGGAGAAGCTCCCGTACCGGCCGTCCAACTTCATCGTCGGGCTCGAGGAGATGCCGGTCGAGTTCCCGGCGCGCGAATAGCCATGGCGCACATCCGCAAGCCCCTCGCCGCAGCGGTCGCGATCAACACCGCGGTGTTCGCGGGCGAGGCTGTCGCCGGCGTTCGCGCAGGGAGTCTCAGCCTGGTGATGGACGCGGTCCACAACTCGTCCGACGAGCTGGCGCTCTTGTGCCTGCTGGCGGCGTACGTCTTCACGCTCTCGCTCTCTCGCGGCCTCCAGCGGGCCGCGAATCTGCTGAACTCGCTGGGACTCGTCGCGCTGAGCGCGGTCCTCGTCTGGCAGGCGCTGGAGCGTCTGACCCATCCCCGGCCGGTCGACGGGTGGGTCACGGTCGGCGCGGGAGCGCTGGCGGCGATCGGAAACTGGGGTGTCGCGAGGAGCCTGCGTGACTGGCAGCACGGCAGCGCCGCGATCCGCCTCGCGTATCTCCACAACGTCGGCGACATCTACGTCTCCCTCGCACCAGTCGCCGCGGGTCTGCTGGTCTCGGTCAGCGGGCTTTCCGCCTTCGATCCGTTGATCGCACTCGGAGTCGCGATCTGGCTGATCGGCTCCACGGTCCTCGAGCTTCGAGGCTCGGCAGAGAGTCTCCTCTGGCCCGAGACGGCGACCTGCCCCCACGAAGAAGCCCACGGGGTCTAGTGGACGGAGATCGGAACCCGGATCTCGAGCTCCGACGCGACCGGCCGGCCCTGCTCCATGGCGGGAAAGAAGCGCCAACGCGCAAGCGTGCTCAGCAACGTCTGATTCAGCCGCGTGTCGTTGGTGGGCCGGACCAGCTCGACCTGCGCACTCCCGTCGGCGGCTACTCGGAAGCGGGCCACCGCGACCGCCTCGAGATTCTGGCGGCGCAGCTCCTCCGGGATCTCGGGTGTCGGCTGATAGAGAGCGCGCGCGCTCATGTGAGCGCCAGCGAGAGCGGGAGTGCCCACGCTCGGCTCCACGGCGGATTCAGGAGGTGTGGTCGCGGTGGTGCTCGCGGGAGACGAGGACTCTGGAGCCGTCGGCGCCGTCTCCGGCGTCGGTCTTCGCTCGCGATGCCGCGGCGGGGTCTCCGGAAGCGGCTTCGAGCTGGCGCGCTCCGGCGGCGCGATGGGCTGCGGCGCGGGTGGCGCCATCGCAGCGGACGCCGGGGGACCGGGCGCCGGAAGCTCCAGGAGCTGCGCGCTCAGTGCGGGGGACGTCGATGGCTGCAGCGGAGCCTCGGCGAGCAAGCGGACGAGCGCTAGCAGCGCAACGAGCGCCAGCAGCGCGCCCGTCGGGAGCGACCACGGGAGTCTTCTCCACGGCGCGTCGTCCAGACGGCCGGCCACCGCACTACTCGTGCTGCACCGCGATCAGGAAATGATCGGCTCCGGCCTCGCGCGCTCTGAGCATCGCCTGGACCACCACACCGTGCGGTGCAGAGGCGTCGGCCGCCACGACGAGGGATTGCTCGGAAGCGCCGAGTAGCGGTCGTAGCGCGGGCTCGAGCGTCTCGAGCGTGATCGCGACCTCGTTGAGCAGCAGCTGTCCATCGTGCGTCACGGTGAGCGTGATCGGATTCCTGCGATCCATCGCCGCGGCGCGACCCTTTGGCAGATCGATCCCGAGCGAGTGCAGGTGCTGCATCGAGAGCGAGGCCAGCATGAAGGTCGCCAGCAGGAAGAACATCACGTCGATCATCGGGATGATCTCGATGCGCCCGCGCCGTGAGCTACGCGATCTACGGAACTTCATCGAAGAGGCCCTCCTGATCGAGTCGGATGTGGTCGACCAGCCGCGTGCCGAGGCGCTCGAGCTCGTCCATCAGCTGGGCGCGCCGTTGTGAGAAGTAGTTGAACGCAAAGAGCGCCGTCAGCGCGATGAAGAGCCCGACCGCGGTCGCGATCAAGGCCTCGGCGACGCCTCCGGTGACGCCTGCGGGGTCGACGAGGCCTTGATCTCCGAAGAGCCGGAACGAACGGATCATCCCGGTGATCGTTCCGAGCAGTCCGAGAAGAGGTGCCGCCGTCACGATCGTCTCGAGCACCCAGGTCCAGCGGCCGAGCGCCTTCTCGATGATGCTGGCCTCGTCTCCCGCACGCGACTCCACCCACCATCCGGGCTGTCGCCTGCTCTCGACGAGCACGCGAAGGAAACGGCTCGCGTAGAGCTTCGGGTTCACGTCGGCGAGCTGCTGCTCGAGCTCGCTCCACTTGAACGTCCCGCTCTCGATCGTGCGCACCAGCTTCGGCGGAAGATGGGTCCTGGTCGCGTAGACGAATCCCTTCTCGACGATCACCACCGCGGCGACGACCGCCAGTCCGAGCAGCGGATAGATCGTCGCGCCACCTGCCCGTAGTGCAGCCACGAGGTTCGCCAGGTCTTGCACCTTTCAGAACTCCTTCGTCAGGCCCCCGAAGAAACCACGCTCGGGTCCGCGCTGAGCCGCGAACACACCGATCCCGCTGCCGCTGCGGATCTGGTTTTCCTTGTCGAAGAGGTTCACGAGGTCGAACCGCGCCGTGAACCTTCCCAGTGTCGGAAGCTCGAAGGCGCGCGACGCACCGAGATTCACCTGTTCGGCGTCGGGCATCTTCATCGTGTTCGCGAAGCCCTGCCGCAGTCCGCTCCCGAGCACGTTCTCGACGTACATGCGCGTGTCCCAGAGGATGTAGGAGAGCCCCAAGGTGCTGCTCCAGCGCTGATCGTGGTCCAGCCAGATGGAGTGGTTGTGGGCGTAGGCGAGTTCGTCCGCCTCCCACAGGAACTGGGCAGACGAGGCGTTTCGACCCTTGGCGTACGACAGCGCCAGATTTCCGTAGGCGGAGAGGGCACCGAGCTGGTAGTTCGAGGTCAGCTCGACGCCATAGATCGTGCCCGTCTTGTAGTTGAACGGGGAGAACACGAGGGCCGCGCCGAACTGGCCGTCGTCGAGCTGATCCTTCGCCAGCTTGTAGTAGCCGTCGAGCCCCACCTGCCACTGGGGAAGGATCTGCTGGAGGATCCCGAGGTCGAAATAATGAGCGCGCTCGACCGTGACGGTCTGGATTCCGGTGTCGACCTGACAGGCGTTGGTCGTCCCGGCGAACTTCTGGCAACCATCCTTGGGGAGCAGCTCCAGCGGAGGCGGCGTGAAGTAGCGCGCGTAGCCGGCGTGCAAGGTCGTCGTCTCGAACGGGCGGTACACGACGTTGAGACGCGGGCTCACCTGGTATTTCTGTACGAAGCCGTCGTAGTAGTCGATGCGAACGCCGCCGTTGATGGTGACCTCCGGCAGCACCTTCCACTCGTCCTGCAGATAGAGGCCGTAGAGGTAGGTCGTCAGGTGGGCGTCGTCGTCGATCGAGAACGGGACGTCGCTCGTTTGGTCCCCGGCCGCATCCGTGGGGAACACGCGGGACGTGGTGTTGGTATCTCCGCGAGAGGTGCTGAAGAAGAAGCCGCCCCGCAGCGTGTGCGAATCGTTCAGGTGATAGGCGCCGTCGCCCTCGACTCCGGTCTCGAGCACGCCGCGAAAGACGCGGGATGCCACGCCGTTGAAGAGCAGGTCCGGATCGTAGTCGGGATCGAACTTGATCCCGTTGTATTGACTGAATGCAGCGAGCTGGAAGTCGAGCTTGCCCACCGTCTTCTGCAGCGACAGGATCCCGAACGGATTGATCTCGTGCTGCTGCTCGTCCACCTGCCTCGAGTCGAAGGTGGTGAAGCCGGTGAGATCGAAGGCGGTTTGCTGGTGCGGATTGTTGGGGATGTTGAAGTACCCGAGGTCACCGCTCAGGGCGAGACTCACGCGCGTCGTCGGATCCGGCACCGCGGAGAAGACTCCGAACATCCTTGCCTGCCGCGTGAAGTCGTGGATCGCGTTGGGGGTCGGCGGTTCGAGGCCCCGGTCGTTCTGCATGTAGGTGCTGGTGACGAAGTAGTTGAAGATCCCGGAGGAGCCGCTCGCCTCGACGCTCGGCTGGATCCAGTCCTCGCTCCCACCGTACATCCCGAGAGAGGCTTGTGGTGTCAGCGTGCCCTCCTTGGTCTGGATGTCGACGACTCCCGCGGTGCGATAGCCGTACTGGGCGGGAAGCGCACCCGTGAGCAGTGACGCATTGCTCACCATCCGGGTATCGAGGACGGAGGCGAAGGTGGCGACACCCGCCGGTAACAGGATTCCGTTGATCCGGTACTGGAGATTGGCGTGCTCGCCGCGGACGTGGAGCTGCCCGTAGGAATCGTTGGCCACGCCGGGCGTTCGCAGAATGACTTGATTGAAGGGCGTGTCCTCGCCGTGAGGCTGCGCCTCGATCGCCTGCTGGGTGATGTCGTAGTGGCTCGCCCCGATCGCGGGTGTGATGGCCGCCCGACGCTCATCGAGCCGCTGGGCCACGACGTTCAGGTTGAGAGGCGTCGTCGAGGCGAGCACCAGCTCGGAGCGCGCAGCTTCGCCCGCGGCGACAGTCACGACGGCGGTCGCGGTTTCGAACTGTTCCTTCTCACCGACGACGGAATAGACGCCTGGATCGATTTTCTGAAACGAGAACCGTCCGTTCGCGTCGCTTGTGGTGCGACCGGCCACGCTTCCACTGGGCGTCTCGAGTCGCAGCGCCACGTCGGCTAGCGGTCGATCGAGCGCGTCCTTGACATGTCCCTCCACCGAACCCTGCGCGGTGTCAGCGCGCGCGGTGACCGAAATACCTGCCAACCACCCCGCGCACAGCAGGGCGAAGAATCTTCCCTTGCCTCCCACCTTCGTTGCCCCCGGGCGGCGATCGAAGCGCCGCCGTCAGATCGCCTCGGAAGGCGGTCCGCGGACGCGTCACGTGCTGGCACACGCCGTGGGCGATGAAGCCATCACGCGGAGCGTTCGAACGAACCGCGACTAGGAGATGGCGATGAGCGAGGCGCGGGGCGGAGCGCGAGCGTCGGCGACAGCGACGTCCGACGACGTGGCCGTACGGCTCTCGGCCGTGACGACCGGCAGATCGATCGATGGCGCAGGATTCCGAGCCGCTTCCGCGGTGGCAGCATGAGCGTGGAGGAGAACCGAACAGATCGGACAGTGGTCCGGATCGTGGTGGGGAGTCCCGTGCGCAGGGGCGGACGAACTCGAGCCCGCGTCCACGGCGCAATCGTCCAGGAGCGCCGCCGTAGTGGGCGCCTCTGCGCAGGCGGACCCGATCTCCAACGAATGAAGGAAGGGCGCCGTGAGAAGCAGCAGGAGCGCGGCGACCGCGAGCCAGAGCGCCGGTCGCGCGCTCCGCAGAGAGCGGGCGGAATGGGCGCTCGGAATCGACGCGGGTCTTCGCATCGCGGCAACACCTTAGGCGCTGAAGGCCGAGCCTGCCAACTCCGCGATCGCCTAGCATGCGCCCCGAATCGGAGTGGTGGTCATCGGCATGTCGGCACCATGTGCGTAGAGAAGACTCGACGTTCCAGTTTTTCCATGACAGATTCCTCACGCGATGCGATGGTCCCGGCGAGGTGGTCGCGGGTGAGGTCTTGGTAGGGTCAACCTCCCAGTCGATCGGCGCCGCAGTGAGTCGGCGATCTGGATCCATGCGGCGGGCCGGGTGGAGACGGCTCTCGATCGTCGTGCTCTCGATCTGCCTGCTCGGCCAGATGGCGCTCCCGCCGGGCCACCCAGCCCCGCGCGCCGGCGGGACGAGCGGCGTCGTGGCGCTCGCGCTCCACGGCAAGAGCGTCTCCCGCGCCGAGCTGTGCCCCGCGCACGATCCGACCACGTGTCCGGTTTGCCAGCGCCTTCTGCACCCGAAGCCCGCGGCGACCCCGCCGGCGATGCCCGCACGCTCGCTCCCCGTGCTGCTTTCGAACCTCCCGGCGCCCGCGCTGCGCGCTCACGAGGCCGTCGCACGCACGGGGCATCCGCCGCGCGCGCCTCCGCAGATCTCGCTCTCGCTCGCCTAGACCGCGAAACGAGACCCGCATTTCGAGCGCGCCACCAGCAGGTGTGGCCGTGCGCTCGGAGCGGACAGCGAGGGCCGGCGTCCATCGCCGGCCGGGAGGGTTCGCATGCGTCCCAGCTTCGGACGCGAACGGTCCGCCGTGGCCGTCGCGTTCCTGATCGGATCGACAGCGTTCTTATCGATGCCCGCCGACGCCCTGACCGAGGTCGAGAAGCTCCGCGCGGAGCTCGCCGCCGCGAAGGACCAGCTCTCGCAGACCCAGGACGAGCTCGGCGCGACGCGCGCCGCGCTGGATTCGCTGACCAAGCGCGTCGACGCGATGGAGGCCGCGCCGCCGCCGCCTCAGGCACCACCGGCGCCGCCCCCCGCGCCGGTCGCCGTCGCGCCGGCGCCGATGGCCGAGACCACCGCGCGGATCCTGCCGGTCAACGCGGACAACCCGGCGATCAGCTTCGTGGTCGACACCGAGCTGTCCTCGGACACGCAGGACTCCTGGGAGTCGATCGGCTACGCGAACGGCGTCAATTTCTCGCTCCAGAACGCCGAACTCTTCATCTCCGCGCCGATCGATCCCTTTCTGCGCGGCTACGCCTCGATCAACGGCTCGAGCGACCACGGCTTCGACGTCGAGGAGGCGGCGCTCGTCACGACGTCGCTGCCCTGGAATCTCACGGTGAAGGGCGGCCGCTTCTTCGCCGACTTCGGCCGCCTGCCGCACTGGCACGACGAGGCGCTGCCCTTCGTGAACCGGCCGCCCTCGATCGACCGGATCATCGGCGGCGAGTCGCAGGCCGAGGGCGCCGAGATCTCGTGGCTCGCGCCGATCGAGCACTTCGTCCAGTTCACCTACGGCGTCTACAACACCGTCGGCGCGGACAACACGGACGACGTGAACAGCAACGGCTTCTTCGGACGGCGCGACTGGAGCGACCTCAACATGCTCGGCCGCGTGCAGACCTACTTCGACCTGACCGACACGTGGAACCTCGAGGTCGGCGGCTCGTGGCTCGGCGTCCCGCACTCGAGCGACCGGAATCTCTGGGGCACCGACGTGACGTTCCGCCACCAGCCGGGGACGCAGGGCTTCTACCAGGGGCTCGTGTGGGGAACGGAGTGGCTCTGGAACCGCGAGAAGTTCACGGAGCGCGACGACACCGGCGCGGTCATCGGCGAGACCCGCGATCACCGCAACGGCGGCTACACCTACGCCGAGGCCTTCTTCGGTCGCCGCTTCTCGGCGGGCGTGCGCTTCGACTACTCGCAGTCGCCGGACGACGGCAAGGACACCGCCAACACCATCTCGCCCTTCATCACCTGGCAGCCCTCGGAGTTCCAGCGGCTGCGCTTCCAGTTCGACGATACCTGGGGCGACGAACAGACCAACCAGCGCTTCACCTTGCAGTGGACCGCATTCATCGGGAGTCACAGCCATGGCTTCGCACAGCGCTAGGCATTGGATCTTCGGCTGCATCCTCACGTTGGGTCTTGCCGTCGCGGGGCCGGCCGCGGCGACCTTGCGCGTGGTTGCCTCGACCCCGGACGTGGCCGACATCACGGCGCAGATCGGCGGCGATCGCGTGTCGGTGACGACCATCGCCGAGGGCACGCAGGACCCGCACAAGGTCCCGGTGAAGCCCTCGTTCGTGACCAAGCTGAACCGCGCCGACGCGCTGGTCGTGCAGGGGCTCGGGCTCGAGCACGCGTTCGTCCCGGCACTGTCCGAGGCGGCGCGCAACGCGAACATCCTGCCCGGCGCGCCTGGATACATCGACGCCTCGCTCTACGTGAAGCCGCTCGAGGTGCCGAGCAGCCAGAACCGCACGCAGGGCGAGCTGCACCCGCTCGGCAATCCGCACTTCAACCTCGACCCCGAGCAGGGGAGGCTGATGGCGCGCGCGATCGCGGAGGGGCTCGAGCGTGTCGACCCGCCGGGCGCCGAGAGCTATCGCGCGGGCCTCGCGAAGTTCAATCAGAAGCTCGACCAGAGGATTCCCGAGCTCGCGCGGATCGCGGCGCCTCTCCGCGGCGTCAAAGCCGTGTCCTACCACCAGGACCTCATCTACCTTGCGAACCGCTACGGCATCGACCTGGTCGGCACGATCGAGGACAAGCCCGGCATTCCGCCGACGCCGGGTCACCTGGAGGATCTCCTCGCGACCATGCAGCGGGAGAAGGTGCAGCTCGTGATCCACGAGATCTCGTACGATCCGAGCGTCGGGGACAACCTGGCGGAGCGAACCGGCGCACACGTCGCGACCATCTCTTCGATGGCGGGCGGTCTCGGCAAGCCCGGCTACCTTGACTCGATCCAGGCGAACCTCGAGGCGCTCGTCGCGGCCGTGCGCGCGGCGTCGCCGAGCTGAGCGCCCGAGCGGACGTGGCGCTCCTGCGACTGATCGATGCGGACTTCGGCTACGCGCGCGAGGCGATCGTGCACGGCGTCTCGCTCGAGGTGCGCGCGGGCGAGTTCGTCGCGCTGATCGGCGCGAACGGGAGCGGCAAGACGACGCTCGTACGCGGGCTCCTCGGGCTCCTGCCGCCGCTCGCGGGTCGCCTCGAGCGGGAGGACGGGCTCCGCATCGGCTACGTGCCGCAGCGCGAGACGCTCGATCCGCTCTACCCGCTCTCGGGCTTCGACGTGGCGTTGTTAGGCGCGTGTCGCGATCTGCCGTTCTGGCGCCCGGCGGGCGCCGCGGAGCGCGCCGCGACGCGCGCCGCGCTCGACGCCACGCGCGCGAACGCCTTCGCGCGCAAGCGCTACGGGCAGCTGTCGGGCGGACAGCGCCAGCGCATCCTGATCGCCCGCGCGCTGGCCACGCAGCCCGCGATGCTGCTGCTCGACGAGCCGACGGCCGGCGTCGACCCAGAGACGGAGACCGCGATCCTCGAGATGCTCGAGTCGCTGCGCAGCGAGCACCGCATCGCGGTGTGGATGGTGACGCACCATCTCCACGCCGTGCGCGGGCGCGTCGACCGCACGCTCGAGCTCGATGCCGGACACCTGTGCAAGGATCACTCCTGATGGAGATGCTGTTCGGCCCCGGCATGCTCTTCCGCAACGCGGTGCTCGGCGGGCTGGTGGTTGCGCTCGTGTGCAGCCTGCTCGGGGTCTACGTCGTGCTGCGTCGGCTCGTGCTGCTCGGCGTCGCGCTGCCGCAGGCCGGCGCCGCGGGGATCGCGGCGGCCTTCTGGCTCACGGGACACTCGCATGCGCCGGGCGGCGGCGGTCACACGATCGCGCTGCTCGGCTCGCTGGCTTCGACGTTCGGCGCGCTCGCCCTGCTGGTCGCGGGACAGCGGCTCGCGCGCTCGCCGGCCGAGTGGGGCGTCGGGGCGCTCTTCGCGATCGCGTCGGCCGCGACGGTGCTCTTCGTCGCGATCGACCCGACCGGCGATCTCGAGATGACGAACCTCTTGCGCGGGGAGCTGCTCTCGCTCGCCGACCGCGACCTCGTGGTGCTGACCGCAGTGAGCGCCGTGGTGCTGCTGCTGTTTCTCGCGTTCCGGCGCGAGATCCTGCTCGCCTCCTTCGACCGGGAGTTCGCGCGCACGATCGGGCGCGAGCCGGGGCGCGCGGACGCGCTGCTCTTCGCTCTGTTCGGCGTGACGATCGCGCTCGGCGTCCTCGACGCGGGGCCGCTGGTCGTCTTCGGCTTCCTGGTGATGCCGGCGCTCGCGGCGCTGCGCGTCGCGCCGAGCCTCGGCGCCGCGCTCGCCATTTCCGCGCTGATCGGGACGGTCTGCTCCGTGTCGGGCTTCGCGCTCGCCTACCGCGCCGACCTCCCGACCGGACCGACGAGCGTCGCGCTCGCAGCCGGCTGCTGGCTCGCGGCGTCGGGCGCGGGTCGCCTGTGGCGGCGCGTCCGACAGAGCGCCGCGTCGCGCGCCGCGGCGACCGCGCTCGTCCTCGTCGCGGCGCTCGGGCTGACGTCGGGCTGCAGCTCGTTCTTCGGGCTGAAGCCGAAGGAGGAACCGCTGTCGCGCGGCACCTTGCCGGACCTCGCCGCACGCGGGCCGGTCGTGGTCTCGCGCTTCCGGAACGACACCGGCAATTCGCTCCGCATCCCGAGCGGGAACCCACTCCGCGAGATGGAGGTCGCGATCGGTGCCGTCGACGCGCGGGAGTGGCGCGTGACGGACGCGCTCCAGCAGCGCGCGGTCCACGAGCTCGCGCGGCGCGGGGTCGCGGTGATCGACTTCGAGGCGGCTCGCACCGCGATGCCCGACGTCCCGACCGACCCCGCCAACGCCGCGCGGAGCGCGAAGGCGGCCGGCATCCGCACGCCGGTGCTCTACGGAGATCTCCGCCGCTTCACCGCGAGCGAGGACGGCATCCTCACCGTGAAGCTCGATCTCACGCTCGTCGATCCCGAGAGCGGCGACGTGCTCTGGAGCGGCAAGGCCGAGCGACCGGTCGCGATCAAGAGCGCGCTGACCTCGCAGGAGGTCGTCCTCGACGCCGGCCCCGCGATCTTCGAGCAGGCGTTCGGGAACGACTGAGCGCCTCAGATCTCCTCGATCTCCGCGGGCGCATAGAGCGCGCCGTCGCGGAGCGCGAGCGGCACCGGCACGAGCTGATCGCCGACGCACGGCCCCGCGATGCAGACGCCGTCCTCCACGCGGAAGCGCGCGCCGTGGGTCGCGCAGGCGAGGTCGCGACCGGCCTCGTCGAGGAGCTGATCCGCTACCCAGTCGAGCGGCGTGCCGCGGTGCGGACAGCGGTTCACGTATGCATACGCGGTGTCGCCGCGGCGGACGGCGAAGATCCGCACGGTGCGGCCTCCCGCGTCGCGCAGCCGGAAGCCGCGCGCGGCGCCGTCGGGGATCTCGTCGAGTCGGCAGAGGCGGACCGGGTCGTGCAGGGGATTCTCCGGACGGGGCTCCGTACATTACCGAGAGCGCGCCGCCGCGTGCCGAGGGCCGATGCCGCTGCGACTCCACAACCCGGGCGCCGACGTCTTCGTGCCGGACGGCCGCGCTCCGGACGAGGCGCTGGCGCGCGTCACCCATGTCGGCGTCGGCGCGCACGCGGACGACCTCGAGCTGCTCGCCTTCCACGGCATCGCGCATTGCCTCTCGACGCCCGGCTGCTGGTTCGCAGGCGCGGTCGCGAGCGATGGCGCGCGGGCGCCGCGCGTCGGCCGCTTCGCCGGGCTCGGCGATGCAGAGCTCCGCGAGGTGCGGCGCGGAGAGCAGCGCGCGGCCGCGGAGCGTGGTCGCTATGCGGCGGTGGCGCAGCTCGACTACTCGAGCCCGGCGGTGCTGTCGGGCGACGAGCGCCTGGTCGACGACCTCGCCGCCTTTCTCGACGCGACCCGCCCGCGCGTCGTCTACATGCACGACCCGGCGGACCGCCACGCGACGCACGTCGCGACCTGCGCCGCGACGATCGCGGCGCTGCGCCGGCTGCCCGATCGCTGGCGTCCCGCGCGTGTGTACGGCTGCGAGGTCTGGCGCAGCCTCGACTGGCTGGCCGAGGGCGACCTCGTGCGCCTCGACGTCTCGGGTCACGAGGAGACCTGGCGCGCGCTGCTGGCCTGCTTCCCGTCGCAGACGGAGGGTGTGCGCCCCTTCGACGCCGGCGCGCTCGCCCGCGCGCGCGCCAACGCGGTCTTCTCCGAGGCGCGCGCGGCAGGAGGCGGCGGCCGCGTGTGGCTCGCGATGGACCTGACTCCGCTGGTCCGGGACGAGACGCTCACCCTGGGAGAGTTCGTGCGCGAGCGCGTCGCGCGCTTCGAGGCGGAGCTCGCGAAGACCGGCTCGCGCGAATGACGGCGTCGCGCCGGACCCGCGCTTCGTGGAACGCGGGCAGCGATGAGTACCAGTCGCGACACGGCGAGCGCCTGCGCGAGACCGCACTGGCGTGGGGCGTGTGGAGGATTCCGGAGTCAGAGCTCGGGGTGCTCGGACCGCTCGAGGGCCGCGACGTTCTGGAGCTCGGCTGCGGCGCGGCGCAGTGGACCCTCGCGCTGCGCGCAGCACGCGTGCGCGCCGTCGGAATCGACCAGTCCGAGCGACAGCTCGCGCACGCCCGCACCGCCGCGCGAAGCGCTCCCGCGCGTGCGCCGCTCGTGCAGGGCAACGCCGAGCGCCTGCCTTTTCGCGACGCCTGCTTCGACCTCGTATTCTGCGATCACGGCGCGATGACCTTCGCCTCCCCCGATTTCACGGTCGCCGAGGCAGCACGGGTGCTCCGCACGGGCGGGCTCTTCGCTTTCTGCATGTCGACGCCGATCCTCGACGTCTGCTGGGACACCGCCGCGGATCGCCTCGGCACGACCTTGCGAGCCCCCTACTTCGAGCTCTCCGAGCACAGCGATGGCGAGTCCGTCGTCTGCCAGCGTCCCTACGGAGCCTGGATCCGACTCTTCCGCCGGAACGCGCTCGCCATCGAGGACCTGATCGAGCTGCGGCCGCCGCCCGCAGCGACCACCACCTACGCCGAGTACGCGCCGCTCGAGTGGGCGCGATCCTGGCCGGCCGAGCACATCTGGAAGGCGCGCAAGACGAGGGACGGCGAGCCGTGCTGATCGTCCACACGGTCGAGATCGCGGCGCCGGCCGAGCGCGTCTGGCAGGTGATCGTCGATCTCGACCGCTACCCCGAGTGGAATCCCTTCGTCGTCGCGTGCCGCTCGTCGCTGCGGGTCGGCGAGCCGATCGACATGCGCGTGCGCGTCATGCCCTTCTTTGCGCAGCCGCAGCGCGAGACGATCCTCGAGCACGAGCCCGGGCGGCGCCTCTGCTACGGACTGCCGAGGCGCGGGTCCGGCGCGCTCGTGAGCCGGCGCTGCCACGAGGTCGAATCGCTCGGACCCGAGCGCACTCGCTATGTCTCGTGCTTCGAGCTCGAGGGCTGGATGGAGCCAGGAGTCCGCACCTTGCTCGGCCGCCGCCTCGCGCAGGGCTTCGCCGCGATGAGCGCGGCGATCGGGGTGCGGGCGGAAGCGCTCGGCACCGACTGATAGAATGGCTCGAAGCTTCGAGAGGATCTCGCCCATGTCCCCGCGGCTGCGACGCTCGTTCCAGATCTCGCGCATCGCGCTGCTGGTGAGCCTGTCGGCGGTCGCCTTCGCGGCGCTCTTCGTCGTCTCGTGGGCCATCTACATGCCGGTGGCGGCGCTCTTCTTCGCGCCGTTCTCGCTCGCCGCGGCCTTCCTGTCGAGCCAGCCGCCGTCGCCGCTCGTGAACTCCGTCGCGGCGGTGGCGCTCTCGGGCGGACTTGCGGCCGCGACCGCCGCGGCCGTCTTCCGCGTGCTGCTCGCGCGGGCGCGCGCGAGGCAGCGCGCGCGGATCATGGCGTGAGCGAGAAGTCCGCCGCGATCGCGGGGATCCGCGGCGCCGCGGAGCGCCTGCGCGCCGAATGCGCCCGAGCGAGCGGGGCGCAGTGGAGCGCGCGGCCCGCGCCGGACGCGTGGTCGGTCGCGCACGTCGCCGAGCACGTCGCGATCAGCAACCGCGGCATCCTCGCGACCCTCGGCAAGCGCGTGACGGCGAGCCCGCTCGCGGGGCGCGCGACGGATGTCCTCGACCTCGAGATTCCCTATCTCTTCTACCGCGGCGAGGAGCCGCCGCAGGTCGCGACACCGACCGGCGACTGGACGCAGCCCGCGGCGCTCGATGCGCTCGACGCGAGCTCGCGGGCGCTCCTCGACTGGGCCGAGGACTGCGCGCTCGATCTCCGCGCGGTCGGCGCGTCTCACCCGGCGTTCGGCCTGCTCGACGGCATCCAGTGGCTGCTCTTCGCCGCGGCGCACATGGAGCGCCACCGCGCGCAGGTGCTCGGGCTGCTCGCGCCGCCGCACGCGCCGGCCTGACCGACACAGCTACTCGCCGAGCTTCGCCTCCATCGCCTCGAGCACGCCGCGGTAGAGGCCGTACTTCAGCGCGCGCATCGCGGGGTGCGCCTTGCCGGCGAGCCCCGCCGCGATCTCGATCGCGCGCGGCAACACCTGCTCCTCGGGCAGCGCGTGATCGACGATCTGCGCGGCGAGCGCGTCCTCCGCCGCATAACGACGTCCCGTCGCGATCACCTCGTGGACGGTGCGCTTCGAGAGCCGCGCCTGGAGGATCGCGGTCATGCCGGGGTGCAGCGGCACCTTCATGTCGATCTCGGGCATGCAGAAGTAGCCGCGCCCGCTCCGCATCACCTTGTAGTCGTGCGCGACCACGAGCTGCGCGCCGGCGCCGAAGGCGTGCCCGTTGACCGCGGCGACCGTGATCGCCGGGAAGAGCAGCACGCGGCCGAGAACCGCGAGCACCGAGTGGAGGTACTCGTTCGAATGGCCGCTGCCCTCGCCGAGCATCCAGTCGAGGTCGAGCCCGTTCGAGTAGAACTTCCCGCTGCCGACGGTGACGAGCGCCTTCGGCGCGTCGGCGCGCTCGACCTCGTCGAGCGCGGCGTTCCACGCGCGCACGAAGTCCGGATGGAAGCGGTTCTCGCCCGCATCCATGCGCAGCACGAAGACCTCGCCCTCGCGACGCAGATCGATCACGGCGGTCTCCTCCCGACGCCTCCGGCCGACGGTACCCGAAAGGCGACGCCGACGCGGATCCCGTAGACTGCTGCGTTCCGCTGCGCCCGCTCCGCCCGCCGGTCGCCGGACTCCCTCATGGTCGACTCGCCCGTCGAAGAGAGCCTCGGCGCCAACCCCGCCGAGGCGGCCCTCAATCCAGTCGACCCCGTCGCGATGGGCGTGCCCGCCGACCGGGTACCGGGCTTCCTCGGCTCGTCGAAGGGACGCGCGTTCCGCGCGCTCGCGCACGAGCCGTTCCGCCTGCTCTACGCCGCCTTCCTGATCAATCAGACCGGCTTCTGGATCTCCCACATCTCGCTCCAGGCGCTGATGGTCGAGCTGACGAACGACGACCCGCTCTACCTCGGCCGGCTCTCCGCCGCGATCTTCACGCCGGCGTTCTTCCTGGCGCCGCTCGCCGGCGTCACCGCCGACCGCTACGACCGGCGGAAGATCGTGCTCGTCTGCTACGCCGCCGTCTCGACCTTGATGCTGCTGCTCGCGGCGTTCAGCGGCTTCGGGGTCATCACGCCCGTGCTCGCGCTCGCGCTCTCGTTCCTGCTCGGCACCGCGTTCTGCTTCGCCGGTCCCTCGAGCTTCGCGGTCGCGGCCAATACCGTGCCCGTGCTCGACCTGCCGAGCGCCGTCTCGCTGCAATCCGCCGCGAACAACCTGACGCGCGTGCTCGGTCCGGTGCTGGCGGCGCCGCTGCTCGCGACGCACCACTTCGAGCTGGCGTTCTGCATCTTCGGCGCGACCTCGCTGATCTCCGCCGCGCTGATCGCGCGCATCCAGATACGGCCGAACGTCCCGCAGCTCGGCGGCGGCGGCATCTTCGCGCGCCTCCGCGTCGGATTCACGCACGCGCGCGAGCGGCGTCCCGCGCTGCCGGCTCTGCTGACGGTCGCGGGCTTCTCGGTCTTCGGCGTCTCGCACATTACGCTGCTGCCCGTCTATGCCGAACGCGTCCTCGGCCACTCCAACCTCTTCGTCTGGATCGTGGTGGCGTCGGGAATCGGCGCGCTGGTCGGGGCGCTCGTCGCCGGCTACTCACGCCACAGCACGCTGCGCTCCTGTGGGATCCAGCTCATGCTCTACGGGCTCGCGCTCACCGGCTTCGCGTGCGCGCCGTCCTGGCTGCCGCTCGCGTTCGCGATCCAGGTCGTGATCGGCTTCTTCTACTTCTCCGTGATGACGCACCTGCAGACGCTGGTGCAGCAGATCGTCGACGACGACAAGCGCGGCCGCGTGACGAGCCTCTTCCAGGTCGCGTGGGCCGGGCTGATTCCGTTCGGAGCTCTGGCGATGGGCGGGGTCGCGACCTCGGCGGGCGTCGTCGCGACGCTGGCCGGTGCCGGAGCGTGCTGCGTCGCGATCGGCGGGACGGTGGCGGCGGGCGCGCGACGCTGGAGCAGTCCGCTCCCTTTGCCGGGTCTTCGCGCTCGCTGATCGCTCTCGCTCGGGCTCCCGGCCTTCGCTCGGCTGCGCCTCGCTGCGCGTCGGCCAACCTGTGTCGGCCTCCTTGCTTTAGCTCTCCACCGCTTCGCTCTCGTGTGACCGGGCGAAGATCGAGCGCACGGTCTCGATCGTATCGGCCTCCTCGGCGCGCTTGTCGGGGCGGTGCGCCTTCACGCGCGCGAAGCGGAGCGCGACGCCGCCCGGGTAGT